>JAEIGA010007588.1_pt1 | contig 16447 bp, 10 predicted proteins | sample 9270691 | NCBI WGS metagenome assembly JAEIGA01 (sample SAMN17057246, study PRJNA624740) | gut metagenome | biome: biome; isolation source: fecal sample | host: Bos grunniens | place: China: Xizang | collected 2019
ACCCACGACCCCGAGATTACAAATCACGTGCTCTGGCCAACTGAGCTACATCGGCAATGTTGTCTTGTTTTCCGTTTCGGTGTGTATTTCCTTAACGGGATTGCAAAGGTAGACATTATTTTTAAATCTCCAAAACTTTTTGATCTTTTTTTGAGATTTTTTTCATTTTTTCTTCAAGAAGTTCCACTATCCTTGCCGTCGTAAGGCCGCACTCATCCCTCAGTTCATCCTGTGTTCCTTGACTTAAGTATCTGTCTGGTATTGCAATAGGGGTCACGGAAACCTCTTTATGATGCCGGGACACATATTCCGCGACACTTCCATATAATCCTCCGACAATACAGCCGTCCTCTATTGTGACTATTTCATCAAATTTTCCGCATATCTGATCCAACATCTCAATATCGAGAGGCTTTCTATACCTTATATTATATATTGCAGGACAGATTCCCGTCCTATCCTTAAGGATTTCCGCAGCTTCAATGGCCCTGTTCACAACCGGACCTGCTGCAACGACTGCAAGTCCCTCGCCATCCATAAGCAAAGTTCCCTTGCCCGGCTCATACTCTTCGTACGGGCTGCTATGCCAGTCTGTGCCTTCCCCGTATCCGCGCGGATACCTTATTATATAAGGGCCATTCTCGGACAGCATCGCAGAATACATCATATTCTTGAGTTCTGTCTCATTGGCAGGCGCTGCAATTATCGCTCCCGGTATTGTCCTGTAGATGGCCATATCATAACATCCGTGATGTGTAGCACCATCCTCTCCTACAATTCCTCCTCTATCCAGACAAAGCACGACGGGAAGATTCTGCAGGGCCACATCGTGAATTATCTGGTCATATGCTCTCTGAGAGAACGAAGAATAAATATTACAGAAGGGTTTCAATCCTCCTGCAGCAAGACCGGCAGAGAAGGTTACTGCGTGCTCTTCCTCTATACCTACATCATAGAATCTTTCTGGCATTTCCTTGGCAAGCATACTCATTCCGCAGCCGGAAGCCATTGCAGGAGTGACACCAACCACTTTCGGATTCATCCCGGCCAGCTCAAGAAGTACAGATCCGAAAACATCCTGATATCTGCTCTCGCCTTTTTCACTCTTTATACGTTCTCCCGTCTCAGGATCAAAGATTCCGGGTGCGTGCCATACTGTCTGATTAGCCTCTGCCGGAGCATAACCCTTGCCCTTTGTCGTCAACGTATGCAGGATAAGCGGTCCACCTATATCCTTCAGTTTCTGAAGAGTGCGTACCACCTGTTCAATGTCATTTCCGTCAATCGGACCGAAATATCTGAATCCCATTGCCTCGAAAAGATCGCCTCCGCTATGACGCACGAGGGAAGATTTGGTGCTTACCACCATCTTCTGGATCATTTTTCTGAACTTTCCTTCTCCAAGTCGGTCCCAGATACGTTTTTTCGCATTATTGTATCGCGGGTCGGTCGTAATATTGAGAAGATACTCGTGGATTGCTCCGATATTGCGGTCAATTGAAATATTATTGTCATTGAGGATCACGAGAATATCGGTCTTGGCGGCACCGGCATTATTCAGGCCTTCGAAGGCCAGTCCTCCGGTCAATGATCCGTCGCCGATCAAGGCCACTGCCTTCTGACCGAGATTCTGCTGTCTGGAAGCCTCTGCAAATCCCAATGCAGCAGAGATAGATGTCGAAGAATGGCCAGCGCCAAACGCATCATACTCGCTCTCTGAACGTTTCGGAAAGCCACTGATACCATCTTTCATCCTGTTTTTCCTGAAAGCTTCACGTCGGCCTGTTATAATCTTATGGGCATATGCCTGATGTCCGACATCAAAAACCAGTTTATCCTCTGGAGCATCATACACATAGTGCAGACCAACGATAAGCTCCACAGCACCCAGGCTGGAGCCCAGATGACCCGGATTCACCGAACAGCATTCTATCATATATTGCCTTATCTCCGCGCAGAGCTGACGGAGCTGGTCGAAATCCATCGCCTTGATGTCCTTGGGAGAATCCACCTTTTCAAGTAATGTGTATGTCGTATGGTTCTGATCCATATTGCGTTCAAAACAGTTTGACTTGCGAAGGTACTAAAAAAACGCTATCTTCGCAAACTCGTTATGACAATATAAACTAACAAATATTATGGCAGAAACAATCAAAAAGTATCTGAACGACAGTTTCGCTGCAAGGTGGGCTGCGCTTATTCTCATTGCCCTGGCAATGTTTTTCGCTTATATGTTCGTGGACGTAATGTCTCCGCTTCAGTCTCTTATCGAGTCAGCAAGAGGCTGGGACAGCTCGGTTTTCGGAACATATGCAGCATCTGAGTATATTCTCAACGTATGCGGATTCCTTATCATCGCAGGAATCATCCTGGACAAGATGGGAGTACGTTTTACAGGTATCCTTTCTACTTCACTTATGGTAATCGGAGCCGGTATCAAATATATCGGTATCACAGAGTGGTTCCAGGCTACCGAGTTCTGCAACTGGCTCGGCTCGTGGTGGACAGCTCTCCCAGGCAGCGCAAAAATGGCCTCACTCGGATTTATGATCTTCGGATGCGGATGCGAAATGGCAGGTATCACAGTATCAAAGGCCATCGCCAAGTGGTTCGAAGGCAAGGAAATGGCCCTTGCAATGGGTCTTGAGATGGCAATCGCACGTCTGGGCGTATTCGCAGTGCTTTCAGCATCTCCTCGCCTCGCCGACAAATTCGGCAATATCGAAGCTCCAATCCTTTTCTGCGTCGTACTCCTTCTTATCGGACTGATCAATTTCATCGTATTCTCAGTGATGGATTCCAAGCTCGACAGACAGAAGGGTATCACTGCAGGCGGTGAGTCAAGCGAGGAATTCAAGGTAAGCGACCTGGGTAAGATATTCAGCAGCAAGATGTTCTGGCTCGTCGCTCTTCTTTGTGTTCTTTACTATTCGGCAATCTTCCCATTCCAGAGATATGCGACAAACTTCCTCGAAGTTACCCTCCAGATTCCTGCAGCCGAGGCTGCTGACCTGTTCAGATGGTTCCCTATCCTGGCGATGGTGCTTACTCCGTTCCTCGGAGCATTCCTTGACAACAAGGGCAAGGGTGCGACAATGCTTATGATCGGTGCCATCATTATGATCGCCTGCCACCTCAGCTTCGCATTCCTTCTTCCTGCATTCCCAAGCAAGGGCTTCGCGCTTCTGCTCATCGTGGTTCTCGGAGTATCGTTCTCATTGGTTCCTGCAGCTCTCTGGCCTTCAGTTCCAAAAATCATCGACCCTATGATTCTCGGAAGCGCATATTCACTTATCTTCTGGATCCAGAATGTAGGACTCTGCTTCGTTCCGCTCATCATCGGTAATGCTCTCAAGGCTTCAGGCGGATATACGGTTCCAATGATAATTTTCGCCTCATTCGGAATAGTAGCATTCTTTATGTCATTCTTCCTCAAGATAGAGGACAAGAAGAAGGGATACGGACTCGAACTTCCTAACATCAAGAAATAATGTCAACCCTGAAAAAAACTCTCAGGGACAGCAGATGGGCACGTTGGCTGGCGCTGGCGTGCCTTGTTGTTCCTATGTTTGCGTCGTACTTCTTCGACGATATGTTCTCTTCTCTTTCCGAGCTTTTCAAGAATCCCGAAATGCTTGAACTGGGATGGGATATGGCAGATTACGGATTCTATGCCAGCGGATACTCCTTCCTGTGCATATGGGGAGGTCTGATTATCTGCGGAGCCCTTCTGGACAAGTTCGGAGTCAGGCTGGTGGGATCGATTTTCGTAGGTATGATGGCTGGAGGAGCCGCTCTCGTGACTTTTGCAATATCAGCAGGATTCGCTCCGGAAAAGTCACTGACAATCGCTTACATCGGATGTATGCTTTTCGGACTCGGAAGTGAAATTGCAGGAGTTTCAGTGACCCGCTCCATAGCCAAATGGTTCAAGGGAAAGAATATGGCTCTGGCAATGGGTCTCCAACTTGCTATAGCACGTTTCGGCACAGCTACAGCAATCCTTATCGCCCCGATGATTGTGACTCAGAAGGCATCCGGAGAGATCTATACACTTGCTGATACAAACAAGCCTGCTCTCATCGGACTGGCGGTGATCGCTATAGGAGTACTGCTTTGGGCTGTTTTCGTTGCTATGGATGCAAGATTCGACCGTCAGACCGGGGAGACCGACAAGGTGGAAACTGCTGAGGAAGACAAGTTCAAGATCTCGGATATCTGGAAGGTCCTGAGCAACCCGCGCTTCCTGATGATAGCCGTGCTCTGCGTGACATTCTACTGCTGCGTGATCCGTTTCAAGAAATTCGGTGTGTCGATCCTGCTTCCTCTTTTCGGGGTCAATCTCGACATCGCGACAGTACTCCTGGCAATGATTCCGTTCTTCACCATCCTTTTCACTCCGCTCTTCGGAGCACTGGTGGACAAGGTAGGAAAGGCAACCACCTGGATGATAGTGGGTTCAGGAATGGTACTCATCTCGCACCTTATCATAACATTTGCTCCGCAGGGAGTGCCGGGATATGCATATGTTGCAATTGCCCTTCTGGGAATCGGCTATTCACTTGTGCCGTCGGCTATGTGGCCTTCGGTGCCTAAGATCATTCCGGAGAAGAATCTTGGCACTGCATATTCGCTGATATATTGGGTGCAGAATCTTGGCATGTGGGCTGTTCCTATCTATGTAGGACGCATATTTACACGCACTATCACACAGGCGGGAAATCACGCCCAGGAGGTTCAGGCGGCAATCTATGCCGAGTATATATTCATCCTGCTGGGAGTCGTGGCTGTAGCCGTGGCGCTTATGCTGTATTTTTCATCTAAACGGACTCCTCTCCTGAAGCTGGACGAGCCGGCTCAGAAATGAGAATCAATCCAATAAGGCTCCATACAATAGCTGGCTATGAATGGAAGCGACATGCCACCCCCGGCTAGGGGGTGCCCGACCATCGGGAGGGCGGGGGTCGCTGGAATTCATAGCCAGCTATTGTATAGAATCTGTTACTATTTCTCCATTTTTCGGAGGAAGCACTCGATGGTGTTCTCCATCAGGCAGCAGATGGTCATCGGACCTACTCCACCAGGAACAGGAGTGATTACTGACGCCTTCGGTTCGATTGCTGCGTAATCCACATCACCGCAGAGCTTTCCAGTCTCGGGATCGCGATTCACTCCGACATCAATTACCACTGCACCGTCGGAAACCATATCTGCAGTCACGAACTTAGGTCGTCCGATGGCCACGACGAGAATCTCGGCATTACGGGTAACTGTAGGGAGATCCACTGTACGGCTATGCGCGATGGTCACTGTAGCGTTCTCATCGAGAAGAAGCTTTGAAACCGGCAGACCTACGATGTTGCTTCGACCGATCACGACCGCTCTCTTGCCCTTGATTTCCACACCGGCTCTCTTGAGCATCTTGATGATTCCCTTAGGGGTACAAGGAAGAACACAATCCTGCTTCTGCCACAATGCAGCCACATTGAGAGGATGGAATCCGTCTACATCCTTTTCTTTGGCGATAGTAGCGATGACCTTATCTTCGCTGATATGCTTTGGAAGGGGAAGCTGAACGAGAATGCCATCAACGGTATCGTCTGCATTGAGTTCTTCGATAAGGCCGAGAAGTTCTGCCTCAGTGATGGTATCCGGCTTGCGGATGGTAGTATTCTTTATACCCACAACCTCGGATGCCTTTGCCTTGCCGGTCACATATGAAACACTGCCGGGATCCTCCCCGACGAGAATCACCACAAGATGCGGTACTCGACCGTATTTCTCCGGAAATGTCGCTACCTGAGCCTTCATTTCCTCCTTCAGCTGAGCTGAAAGTTCTTTTCCTGATATGATTGTTGCCATACTAGAGAACCCTCCATCCGATATCGCGACGATAGAAGAGATTGTCGCATTCGATTGATTCCACTGCCGCAAGAGCCTTGTCGTGAGCTTCCTGAAGGTCTGCTCCGAAGCCTACCACCATAAGGACGCGGCCGCCTGAGGTGTAGTATTGACCGTCTTTGATGGTAGTGCCCATATGGTAGATTCTCACGTCGCTGCGCTCCTCAGAATGACAATTTACTGAAATATTCTCCGGAATGACAATTGGGAAACCTTTTTCATAGTCTCCAGGATAGCCCTTTGAAGCCATCACGAAGCCCATTGTAACATCCTTCTTCCACTGGATCTGCGGCATAGGAGTATGGTCGGCTACAGCTGAGAAAATGTCATAGATATCTGACTCCAGACGTGGAAGGACCACCTCAGTCTCAGGATCACCGAAACGGCAGTTGAACTCAATCACCTTCACGCCTGTCGGAGTCTTCATAAGTCCACCGTAAAGAACGCCAGTGAATGTACAGCCCTCAGCCACCATTGCCGCAGCAACAGGCTTCATTATCTTCTCCATTGCATACTCCACATCCTCATCAGTGATGATTGGAACCGGTGAATATGCTCCCATACCGCCGGTGTTCGGGCCCTTGTCACCCTCGTATGCACGCTTGTGGTCCTGAGAAAGGGTCATAGGATAGACATCCTCTCCATCCACGAAACACATAAATGAGAATTCAGGACCTGTAAGGAATTCTTCCACAACGACCTTACCCTTGCCGAACTTGTCATCGAGAAGCATATCCTTGAGAGCCTCGTCAGCCTCCTCCAGAGTCTCAGGAATCACCACACCCTTACCTGCTGCTAGTCCGTCATACTTGAGAACCACAGGAATAGAACCCTTCTTCACATACTCAAGAGCTGCTTCATAATCCTCAAAAGTCTCGAATGCGGCAGTAGGGACATTGTACTTAGCCATAAGCTGCTTGGCGAAATCCTTGCTTGCCTCGATTGTTGCCGCAGCCTTGGAAGGTCCGAAAATGCGAAGACCAGCCGCCTTGAATGTATCCACAACTCCTGCTGCAAGAGACACTTCAGGGCCTACGACCGCAAGGTCAATACCGTTTTCAAGTGCAAAAGCCTTGAGTCCCTCAACATCAGTATCTTTCAAAGGAACACATTCCGCCTGAGCCGAGATTCCTGCATTACCCGGAGCACAATAGATTTTTCCTACCTGAGGGGAACGGCTTAGAGCATCCACGATAGCGTGCTCACGTCCGCCTCCACCGATTACCAAAACTTTCTTCATATCTTAGATTTTTATAGTTTATGCTGTTAAGACTTGCGAAGATACGACTTTTATTGCAGAATTCATATATCGTAGATTTTTTGTATATTTACGGCATTATGAAAATGACACTGTTAACACTTGCATTACTCCTCGCGGCTTTCCCTATCTGGGGCAATGACCGCGAAAAGGACTCATTGACCTTCGTCAATGCTGAATGGAGCATCACGAAACTTGAAGGCGGAGCCACGGCTATGAGCGCTCAAATGGAGATTTTCGAATCAGTACAGAACATCTCGATAATAAAATATCCGGCAAGAAGATTCAGGACGGCATTTGTACACAGCCCTGGAGAAATGGCAGGAAAGACCAGCGAGATAGCCCAAAGAGAAGAGGCTTCTATGGCAATGAACGGCAGTTATTTCAATATGAAGCAATTGACCCCTTGCACATATTTCAGGATAGCAGACCAAGTGCTGGGAGAGACCTCTGCTTCAGAAAGTTTTCGCGTCAATGGCGTAGTCGGCATCAGGAACCGTCGGGGACACCGCGTCAAAATCACAAGCTGCCAGCCTTCCGACTACAATGAAATTACAGAAAGATGGCATTCAGTTCTGGCCGCAGGTCCGGTTCTGGTGGAAGACAAAGAGATAATTGTCCCGGAAATAACAAAAACCGACGAGAATGGCAATGGTGCTGATGCGTTTTATGACAAAAGACACCCCCGTTCAGCTATGGGATATGACAAAAAAGGCAACATCTATCTGATAGTGACTGACGGAAGGCATCCTGGTGACGCCGAAGGCACCAGCATATATGAGACTGCACTGATCTGCAGTTTCCTGAATCTGGAAGATGCGATCAATCTGGACGGTGGAGGATCATCCACTCTATGGCGCAGTGAAGAAGGCGTATTGAATCACCCGAGCGACAACAGGAAGTTCGACGCACAGGGTGAGAGAAAGGTTCCGAACATCATCGGAGTCTTCAGATAATCAATACTTTATAAGAAGCTGAGTGATATGATTCCTGTACTCTATAGGAGTCATATTCTTGCGTTTGGTGAATATGCGGATAAAATTTGATTTATTGTTGAATCCGCAGTCATAGCATATCTCGGATGCACTCAGCGAAGTGCTGGCCAGAAGATCGCAGGCCTTGGCTACGCGGAGATTATTGACATACGTAATGAATGAAATGCCTGTCTTCTTCTTGAAGAAGTGACTGAATGCCGATTCTGACATATTGACCAGAGCGGCCACATCCGCCAGACTTATCTTCTGAGCAATATTCTCCTCAATATATTTACAAGCCTTGGCTATGCGTCTGGACTTGGATGAATTCACAAGATTCTCAGACTCATACATATTGCTCACAAGTTTGCGACGAGGAGCCGTGGCCATAAAATTCAGGAGGTTCAGGAATTTTGTGGCAGCCTGAAACCCGTGGGTAGTCGTCAGATCAATTATTTCATCCTTGATTTTCTCAGCTGCAGGACCATAGAAATGAAGCCCCTGAACAGAGTCGAGCAGGAGCTGCTTTACGGGTATGAAAAGCCTTTTGTTCATAATCGAGCAGTTCATCATATCACTCGAGAACTGAATGGTCATCACGTGGTTATCTTCGTCCCCGCCCCGCCACATATGTGGCACTAAGGGTCCTATCATAACTATATCCAGATCAGAAAAGGGTTCTACCAAGTCGCCGACCACTCTTGTGCCGCTCGTCCCCACAACCACATTGATTTCGTACTCAGGATGACAATGTAAGGGGTGCACGAACTTTGTGTTGATATGGTCTAAAATAATAAACAGATCGTCCTCTGTTATCGGACAAATTTCTTGCTGGATTTCTGCCATAAATATGAAGTTTTTCAAAAACAAAAATAATAATATTTCAATAGATCCGATCATTATGCTCAAAAAAAACATACGATTACAAAGATTACTTGACCATTTAACATTTTTCAATTAAAATTCGCTATAAATTATAAGCGTATTCAAAATTGTATAATCAATTAACCAAATTAAATCCTTATAGTTTTATCAAACAAAATATATTTGTGTAATTTATTGATATCCATCAAGCAGGTCAAAAAAAACTACAAACTATTATAAACTAAAGAACCAAGTTATGAAAATGATTTTCAGAAATCTGTTTCTGGCAGCTCTTGCGGTCGCAGCTCTTGCTTCGTGCGCAGAGAAGCCACGCAACACTGAAGAGCTGATTGACCCTTGGCTTCGTGAGCGCACACCCGTCAATGTGAGACTGGAATCCCAAATCGGACCAGCCATCATTTCTCAAGACTGGAGGAGCGACGAAACAGGATCTATTTCTGTCAGCCTTATCACTACTGGACTTGATATGTCAAAAGTAAAGGTAGTAGCACTGGACTTCAAGTATCCGGAAAGCGAATTCTGCCCGACTGCAAGCATCAAGCCCGGTGATACAATCGATCTAAGCGACGGATCAGCTGAGTTCACAGTAACATCGAAAAACGGAGAGACACGTACTTACACTGTGACGTACTCCGTATTTACCGATACACTTGAAGGAACTTACAGTTTCACCAAAGTGGGAGGTATCCTTGACCAATCTGGTGCCGTACCAGAGGCTAGCCTTGTAATGATCGGAGGTTTCGAGGGATGGATCACATATTGCCAGGTAATGGACAAATACTGGATCTGGACAGGAGACTACAATCCTAGAGACGAAGATGACAACATCCTGAGTTTCAGACTTGAAAGAGCTGATGACCAGACAGGAGAAACATTCGGTACTATCGTAAACACGCCAGGAGCTGACGGCAAATATGCCAATTATATCTTCAAAGGCATCGACATCAATGAAGAATATCGTCTTATACCAGCCGGAAAGAGCCGCTGGGCTAAACACGGTGACGGATTTATCACCATCTATGCTTATGAAGACACAGAATACACTACTCCGCTCCACAAGCTTGAACTACTTCAGAAGGGAGAACACAAATATTGGTCTGAGACAATGCAGGCTGAAGGTGGCTCTGCTGAAAAGATTGTAAATGTTCCAGAGCTTGCGCTTCATCGTTCTTTCGGTGAAGGTCCTTTCAACAATGAAACAAGTAACTGGGGAGACGAGCGCTGGTATGCCAACAATATCAGAAATGTATTCTGGCTTATCAAGAAGGATAGCGACAAAGCACTTGAGAATCACGACGAATATCTAGCACTATAATTAAGGAATGAGCAGGATTATGACTATGTCGATTCTTACAGCAGCCATCAGCATAATGGCTCTGCTGTCTTGTTCTGAAGGTGTTGGTCAGACCGAAGCGGATGCTGATGAAAGATCGATTACTGTTCAGGAAAGGGTAGACATTGACTGTGCTGCAGCGGCATTCTCGATCAACGTAAAAAGCAACTTCGAATTTCAGGTGGAATCTCAAGTGGATTGGATCGTATTTGACAAAACAGAAGGAAATGAAGTATGGTTCACAGCCCAGGCCAACGACCATACAACCGAGCGAATGGGAAAAGTAAAGTTTACTGACCCTGAGGACAGGTTCTTCTATAAAGAAGTCAGAATCTTCCAGAAAGGGAACACCGATCTTACGGCTTCACTGACAATGGTCGACAAAAATGCCACTTCAGAAACCAAAGCGCTTTATGCCAACCTTTGGGATATTGCATCGAGAGGCTTTATGTTCGGCCACCACGATGACCTTTGGTACGGACGTTACTGGTACAATGAACCAGGTAAGTCCGACACCAAGGCTGTCTGCGGAGACTACCCTGCAGTATTCAGCGTAGATATGGGTCCGATTATGGACAACAGATTTGACAATGCTGAAAATACAATCCGTCGTAGAGTCATCATCGAGGCATATGACAGGGGTGAAGTGATTACGATGTGCTGCCACCTGAACAATCCTCAGACTGGAGGAGATTCTTGGGATAACTCAAATAATAAGGTAGTAAAGAACATCCTTACTGAAGGACACGAGACAAGAACCAAATATCTCCAGTGGCTTGACAGATGTGCCGATTTTGCGAACAATCTGAAAGGTTCTGACGGAAAACTGATTCCTATCATCTTCCGGCCATACCACGAGCACACTCAGGAATGGTCCTGGTGGGGAAAGAAATGTACCACTGAGGATGAATTCATCAGATTCTGGCAGTTTACAGTCACTTATCTGAGAGACACAAAGGGAGTCCGGAATTTCATCTACGCCATTTCGCCACAGATGGATGAAGACTACGGCAGTTCGGCAGAGGACAGGATCCTGTTCAGATGGCCGGGAGACGAATATGTTGACTTCCTTGGTATGGACTGCTACCATTATAACTGGAAGCAAGCTTTCAAAAAGAATATGGAAGCTATGTCGGCCATTTCAGTACGGAAGCAGAAACCTTGCGGGGTGACTGAGACCGGTCCTGAAGGATTTGACTGGAAGGACTACTGGACCAATCATATTCTTTTATGCGCACAAAATCAAAGGGTAAGTATGATCGTGATGTGGAGAAACAAGTTTGTCGGCACCAATGAGAACGACAGACATTTCTACTCAGTTTATCCGGGCCATCCGTCGGAAGAAGACTTCCGCACAATGTACGATAGTCCTGTCACTTTCTTCAGCAAAGACCTGCCTGATATGTACACAATGCCTAAGGGATACGAAATAAAGTGATTCCACAATCAGAATATAAACAACAAAACATAACCAAAATGACCAAATCACTCAAATTATTTCTGCTAAGCTGCATTATGCTGCTCTGCGGAGTCATTGCCAGCCCTCTCTACGGACAGAGCAGGACTGTCAGTGGTGTAGTGTCGGACGATACTGGAGAGCCATTGTTCGGTGCATTTGTAGTTGAGAAGGGTACGACTAACGGAGCATCTACCGACTTTGACGGTAAGTTTGAGCTGACAGTCTCTTCCAGCAACGCTGTACTCGAATTCCAGTTCATCGGATTCAAGACACTGGAGATACCGGTTGGCAACCAGACTACGTTTGTAGTCCAGATGATGCCTGACGAAAACCTGATGGAAGAAGTAGTGGTAACTGCCTTCGCCACTCAGAAAAAGATCAACGTAACAGGTGCCATTTCTGCAGTAAACGGTAACGACCTTGTTGCCGCACCGGTAGCGAACATATCCAATGCTCTTCTCGGTAACACCCCGGGTGTCAGCGGTCTTCAGACCTCCGGAGAGCCGGGACGTAACGAGGCGAATATCTTCGTCCGCGGTGTCTCGACCTATGGAGAATCCACTCCGTTGATAATCATAGACGGTGTCGAGCAGGCTTCAGAGCAGGCTTTCGCCGCATTCAACTCAATGGATGCCAACGAAATCGCCAGCATCTCAGTCCTCAAGGACGCATCTTCAACAGCCGTATACGGTGTGCGTGGTGCAAATGGTGTAATCATCGTAACAACAAAGCGCGGTAATGTCGGCAAGCCGACCATCAGCGCCTCAGCCAACTTCGGTCTTACCGCCGCATCACAGCTCCAGGAGGGTACAACTGCATACGAATATGCACTGTTCAGAAATGAGGCTATCCGCAACGAGCAGAAGAGCTACGCAGGATATGACGGACTTTCAAATAACATTTTCGACGAATACGACTTATGGAAGTTCAAGAATAACCGCGACTTCACTCCTCAGGAAGTAGATGCAATGACCCAGCTCACTCCAGAGCAGAAGGAGCAGCTCAAAAACACACCAGCACTTTATTATGCTTCGCGTAACCTTTATAAGGAGCAGTTCAACAGAGTAGCTCCTCAGTATCAGGCTAACGTAAACATCAGCGGTGGTACAGACAGAGTGAAATACTTCGTTTCATTCGGTTACTTCCGTCAGGAAGGTATCACCAACGCTGTCGAGTATTATGGTTCGGAGACAGGATCTACCTTCAACCGTTACAATTTCCGAAGCAACTTCGACATCAACATTACCGATAATCTCAAGATTACAGTGAACTCTGCCGGTCAGTTCGGTGAAACAACCGGTCCTGGTAACAGCGCTGACCCATATAACATATCTGAGCGTTACAAGATCATAATGCAGTACATCTATGATTCGAACCCATTCATCTCGCCAGGTATCATAGACGGAAAGCTCATCAGCGGTTTCGCAGGTACTACAAGTCTTATCCAGAATCCTCTTGCAACTAAGATTGACAGCAAGATCGGTATGCAGAATGCTCTCTACAATCTTCTTCAGAGTGGTTCAGGTACGATCTTCAACAGCCTTTTGGACAACTCTATCAAACTGGACCACAAGATGGATTACATCCATCCAAACCTTAGAGCTTACGCTACAGTATCATATCAGGACAACTACAACCGCTATGTGAAGTTCACTCCGTCGATTCCTTCATATACCGTTCAGCGCAGTATAGCAAATCCTAACGTCCTCGAGTTCTTCGGTGGTTCGATGGGAGCTGGCTCATTCAGTTCATACGGATATAGTAACTGGAACAAACTGTATATGGATGCAGGCGTTGACTGGCACGAGTCATATGACAAGCATAATATATCAGCCCTCCTCCTCGGAAAGGCTTCACGATATACGATGCCAGGCGACACATATCACGTACCATCAGGTATTATGGGTTTTGTAGGCCGCATTACATATAACTATGATGACCGTTATATGTTCGAGGTTAATGCCGGTTACAACGGTACTGAGCAGTTCGCAGAAGGCAAGCGTTTCGGCTTCTTCCCTGCAATATCAGGAGGTTGGGTGCCTACCTTGGAGAAATGGTTCCCTGAAAACGATATTGTAACATTTATAAAGATCCGTGGTTCATACGGAGAGGTAGGTAATGACCGTCTCCGTGGTACAAGAAGATATTATTATCTTCCTAACACCTACAATCTCAATCAGGGTGGATACTATCTTGGAACCAGCAACGGTTCTAACAAGAACCCATATTTCTACGGAGCTACAGAGGGTGTACTCGGTAACCCAGACATCACTTGGGAAAGATCCCGCAAATACGACATCGGTGTGGAGACAAAGTTCTTCAAAAATCGTCTCTCTGCTGACTTCGACTATTTCTATGAGAAGCGTGACAACATCCTCACTACTCTCGGCATCATTCCTGGTATCTACGGTGTTCCAGGCAACGCAGTTCCACCAGCAAACGTCGGTATCACAGAGAACCAGGGTTATGAGCTCGTGCTCAACTGGTCAGACACAGTAGGAGACCTTACCTACACTATCGGTGGTGACGTCAGCTGGACACGCAACAAGATCATCTACAAGGCAGAGGCTAACAATCCACATCCTTGGATGAATGCTACGGGCCACGCTATCGGACAGCGTTTCGGTCTAGTAAGTGACGGACTCTTCAACACACAGGAAGAACTTGCAAACCGTCCTTACAACACATTCACTTCAAACCTCGCTACCCTCGGAGACATCAGATACAAAGACCTTGATGGTGACGGTCTGATCAACCAGAACGACAAGGCTCCTATCGGTTTCCCTAACTATGCTCAGTACCACTTCAATCTGAAGCTCCACCTTGCATACAAGGGATTTGACCTCAGATTGCTCTTCACCGGCTCTGCAAACGGTTCATACTACCTCGACAGCGGTTACACAATGCCATTCTTCAAGAACGCAGGTAACGCTTGGCTCTGGCAGTACGAAGGCCGTTGGACTCCAGAAAAGTATGCTGCCGGTGAGAACATCACTTATCCTAGAGCGACATACAGTCCTACAACAGCTCACAACAACTATCTTGAGAGCGACTATTGGATGGTATCGACTAACCACTTCAAGCTCAAGAATATCGAGCTCGGATATACGTTCAATGTAGACAGGGGCTTCCTCAGTCAGCTTCAGGTGCAGTCTCTGAGAGTGTTTATGACAGCTAATAATGTCTACACATTCAAGAATGCGCTGACTCCTTATGGAATCGACCCTGAGACTACAGACGGAAGTGCATATGTATATCCTCTTACAAGAGTAGTTACATTCGGTCTGAACCTGCGTTTCTAAAATAAAAGAATGAACATAATGAAAAACACAACTAAAATATTGGCAGTTCTCGGTCTTATTGCCTTGACATCCTGCGACTTCTTTCTTCAGAAGCCGGACACAACAGGTACTGTAGACCGCGACGCTGTCTTCAGCACTAAGAAAAATGCTGAAGCAGCATTGATGTCCTGCTATTCAAACGCCCTGATTCACGGTCTTCCAGGAGGTCTGGGATATACTCACGGCACTCTCGGAGCAATTTCAGGTGAGATAAACAGAGGTGCCAGCTGGCACGGAACATACTTCATCGCACAGCAGGGACTGAGCGTAAACGGTGCCGGTTCTGATGCGGCTGATGCAACAAACGGTTCAAGTGCCGGTTCCGAGAACTGGGCTAAGAACTGGAGCGTCATCCGTCAGTGCTACATTGTGAAGGAAAACATTGACCTTGTGGCAGATATGAGTCAGGAGGAAAAGGATATGATCAAGGCAGAAGTTACAGCCCTTATCGCATACAGATATATGGGTATGTTCTATCGCTACGGTGGTGTTCCGATTGTAACCCGATCTTTTGAGGCTTCTGACGACCTTTCAGCAGGACGTGCAACTCTCGAGGAGACCCTGCAGCATATCATTGACCTTTGCGACGAGGCATATCTTGGTCTTCCGGCAAAGCAGAAGGCTGAATACACAGGCCGAATGACTCAGGGAGTCGTTCTTGCCATAAAGGCAAGAGCTCTTATGTTTGCGGCACGTCCGCTCTTTAACAGCGCTACTCCATATCTTGATAACGGAGAGCATAACAACCTCATATGCTTCGGTACAGCAGACAAAGAGCGTTGGAATGATGCTATCGAGGCAAATGAGGCAGTCCTCACCTGGGCTGCAGCCAATGGTGCGGCGCTCATCAACACAGGAGACCCTTTTGTTGACTACGCTACTGCAACTTCGACTCCTGCGAACAAGGAGATCATCCTTGCGTTCAAGAACAACAGCACGGCTCAAGACTACAGTGCGACTATATTCCTTTATAATAACTGTTCGGCTTATTGGCCATCGAATTCTCGCTTCGATAACGGAGAGTCAGGAGTCCTTTCAAACCATATCAGGAACTATTACAAGAAGGATGGCTCTGAGATGAGCTGGCCGACAATGGGAAATCAGACGCCTAGATCCGGTGCCGAGTGGATTGAGAACATTGCCAATCTTGAGCCACGAGCTCTTGCTGACATCAAGTTCGCAGGACACGACGCAGCCAACAACCCTGGTGACACAAAGTGGACAAACCTCGGATGGGGCCGTAACGGATATGACGGAAAGAAGGGTGCAGGTGACACTTTCCCTAACAGCGTCGGA
>JAEIGA010007589.1_pt1 | contig 16446 bp, 23 predicted proteins | sample 9270691 | NCBI WGS metagenome assembly JAEIGA01 (sample SAMN17057246, study PRJNA624740) | gut metagenome | biome: biome; isolation source: fecal sample | host: Bos grunniens | place: China: Xizang | collected 2019
AAAGGTATTTTAATTATGAATAATATTTATTTAATTGGAAGATTTACAAAAGAACATGATGTACAAGAAAGTAAAGATGGAAAGACAAAAATTTTAAGAAACACAATTGCCGTATCACGTGATAAAGAAACAACAGATTTTATACCAGTAACATTTTTAGGTAAACTAGCTGAAACAGTAGAAAAGTACACTGGAAAGGGTAACAGAATTTCAATTGTTGGTGCATTACATATTACATCATATGAAGATGCAAAAACAAAAGAAAAGAAATCATATACAAATGTTTTAGTATCTAACATTGATTTAATTGATTTTAAAGATAACAAAAAAGAAGATAACAAACCAGATGATCAATTACCATTTTAGGTAATTATCAACACTACAATTTTAATAATTGTAGTGTGAAGGTGCATTAGTTTATACTTTTTCCAGATGCATCTTCACAGTGCAATTATAGATAAAGGGGGTAAAATGGCAAATTTTAAAAATGATTTAATAAATGAAACGTTAGCTAAAACAAAAAAGTTAACAAAGCAAGTTAACCAACGTTTATTACGTTTGGAACGTGAAATAGGTAAAGACATTGAAACAACTGAAATGAAAAATTTACATAAATATTTAAATACAAAATCAATGGATGCATGGACAAAATCTGGTCGTGTTTCATATAGCAAAATAAAAATGGATCCGTTCAAACTAGATAGATTAAATAAAGAACTAACAAAATTTATAGAAAAACCAAGTACAACAGTACGTGGTGTGCGTAGAGAATTAAAACAAGCACGTGAAACACATGGTGTTGATTTTAATTATAAAGATTTATTTGATTTTAAAGATATTGAAGAAGATTTAGAAGATTGGATAATGCGATACATACCACCAAGTAAATTTGATGCATTAAACCATTATGCAATTGACCATAATTTATCGCAAGATGAATATGTTGTAATGATTATTAAACAAGCCGATAGCAAAATAACTAATGATGAAGATGCTATTGAAAAAATAAAACGATTATACCAAAAATATGTATTAGGGGGTTAATTGTGATTAAGTATTGGAAAGAGTATGAAGGACATAAATATACAATAGCTGGTAAAGGTAAAAAATTTGATACAACAATATATACATTTGATATTGAAACAACATCATATTTAATACTAGGTGGTAGAATACACCCAGCAATTGAATATTTAAACTTTACTAAAAAAGAACAAGAAATATGCGTAAAACAATCATGTATGTATATTTGGATGCTAGGTATAAATGATGTAGTTTATTATGGTAGAACGTGGGAAGATTTAGAACAGATGATGTTTAGACTAAATTTTTATTCACCGAACAGAAAGTACATATTTGTACACAATCTATCATTTGAATTTCAATATTTAAAGGGTGTATTTGACATGACAAAAGTAAAAGCAAGAAAGTCACGTAAAGTAATGCGATGTGATTTATTTAAATACCCAGTAACCTTTAAATGTACATTATTTATGACAAATTGCAAACTAGAAAAAATACCAAGTGAATTTAATTTACCAATTGCTAAAAAAGTTGGTGATTTAGATTATACAAAATTACGTAATAGTAAAACATCACTAACAGATAAAGAACTTGGCTATTGCGAATATGATTGTTTAGTTTTATATTATTATATTAAAAAAGAACTAGAAGAATATGGTGATTTACAGCATTTACCAAACACTAGTACGGGTAAGGTACGAAGGGCATTACATGAAAAAATTGATAATAATAGTGAATATAAATTAAAAGTTTCAAGGTCAATAAATACTGATCCACATATTTATAATTTACTAGTTGAAGCATTTGCTGGTGGTTATACACACGCAAATTGGTTATATACAGATGAAATAATAGAAAATGTAACATCATTTGATTTTACAAGTTCATACCCATATGTATTATGTACTTGTAAATTTCCAAGCACTAGATTTACACCATGCAATATTGATAATTTGGATGATATGTTACCTTCATTTGCATATTTAATAAAAATAGCATTTAAGAATATAGAAACACAACAATTCAATACATTTTTATCTAAACATAAATGTACACATATACGTGGTGGAAAATATGATAATGGTAGAATAATAAAAGCCGATTATCTGGAAACAACTATAACTGATGTTGACTGGCAATATTTGAAAAAAGCATATGGTATAAAGAAAGACAATTATGAAATAATTGAAATTTATAGTTCAATTTATGATTATTTACCAAAAGCTTTAATAGAATTTATACTAGAAAAGTATGTAGAAAAGACAAAATTAAAGAACGTAGAAGGTAAAGAATATGCATATGCACGTGTAAAAGCATTATTTAATGCAATTTATGGCATGTGTGTAACTAATGAAATTTGTGCATCTGTACTATATGATAACAATTTTGGCTGGGATGAAAAAGAGTTAACAAACCAAGGTATTATAAATAAACTAAATAGTGAAAAGAAACGTGCATTTTTATCATTTTCATATGGTGTATGGTGTACAGCATATGCACGTAACAACTTAATACAAAACATACTAAAACTAGATAAATATTTAGTGTATAGTGATACAGACAGTGTAAAGGTTAAAGAAGGTTTTGACAAAAATGTGATACTAAATTATAATAAAAGTGTGGTTAATAAAATCAAACAAGTTTGTAGTGATTTAGATTTAAATTTTGAAGATTTTGAACCAGTTGATGTTAAAGGCAATAAACATTTACTAGGTGAATTTGATAATGATGGTAACTATAAAGAATTTATTACGCAAGGTGCAAAAAAGTACGCATACATAAAAAATGTTAAGAAATCAAAAGTAAAACCAAAATCAAACGTAGTAAAAGATTATGGTGCAACATGTGATGTTTTAGAAATAACAGTTTCTGGTGTACCAAAAGAAGGTTCAAAACAAATTAAATGTTTAGAAGAATTTAAAGATGATTTAGAATTTACATTTGAAAACACAAACAAAAACATACTATTTTATTGTGAAAACCAAGAACCAGTAGATTTAGTAGATTATTTAGGAAATGTAGCTAAAGTAAATGATAAAAGTGGTTGTTGTTTAGTACCAACAACATATACTTTATCAAAAGCATTAGAATATTCATATTTACTAAATGAAGAAAGTACAGAAAGGGCTATTTATTATGAGTAATATTAAACAAGTACGTTACGATATTTTACCACTGAAAAGTAAAAATTGTGATATAAATTTACTAATTGGTGAAAAATCAAACGGTAAGAGTTACCAAGCAAAACATAATATTGCAATAGCTGATTATTTAGATTTAAAAGACAAAGTTGAACAAGCTATTGAAGAATATGTAAAAGGTGGGTTTAGATTTATATTATTACGTAGATGGCGTGAAGATGTAACAAACATGTGGGTTGAACGTTATTTTGCTGATGTAGATGTAAAAACAATTACAAAAGGTAAATACAATATTATAACAGTCTATAAAAAAGAAATCTATTTTGCTAATGTAAACGATGAAGGTAAAGTAAAACGTGGTGAAAAAATTGGTTATGTCATGTCACTATCAACTGAACAACATTTTTCATCTGGTTCATATTTAGATGTACACAATATAATATTTGAAGAATTTATGGAACGTGGTGGTCTATACTTACCAAAAGAACCAGAACGTTTACTAATATTTTATAACACAATTGATAGAAAACGTGGTACAACTAAATTATGGTTAATTGGTAACACCATTTCAAGGGTTTGTCCATACCTTACTGACTGGAATTTACAACCAGTATTAAGAAATATGAAACAAGGTGATATAAAGATAATTGAAATACCAAACGACAATAACGTAGTAAAAATTGGTATTGAATATTGCAAAGCTAGTGGTGGTAAACAAATGTCATTTGGTCAAGTAAATAAAATGATTGAAACTGGATCATGGCAAAGTGATGTACAACCAAAACTACCAAAGAGTTTAAAAGAATATGATGTAACCTTAAAAATAGGTTTTCAATACAAGGGTTTTAGATTTGTAGGTAATTTACTAGTAGATAAAAGCACAGATGATTTAGTATGGTTTATATACCCACGTAACAAAGAATTTACAGAAAAAGACATGTTGGTATTTAGTGACCAGATAAAACAAAGTCAATATTGGCAAAGAAATATATATAATTTATCATTTAAAAATGAACGTTTACAACAAGCATTATCAACATTTAGAGAAGGTAACATATTTTATAGTGATGATTTAACTGGAACTGATTTTAAAGCTAGTATTGATTTTGGTATTATAAAATAGAAAGGAAATAAAAAGATGGAAAGTAAAATAATAATTGCACAAGGTATAAAACTTGATAATGATTATAAAAATGTATTAAGTTATACCCAGCAACAAATGTTAGATTTGGTTAGTTCTGACGACCACAAATTAGCAATGGCTACAAATTATTCATTTATTAGGCAAGAAAGAAATGTGATACAAGTTTCATTTCCATATTCGCAAGTATGCACAGCAAATTACATGGCTTTTCAAAATCCATATTATAATAATAGATGGTTTTTTGCATTTATTCGTGATGTACAATATGAAAATAATAAAACAGTAAATATTATATTTGACATTGATGTATGGTCAACATTTTATGGTGATTTAAATGTTATGAAATGTTTTGTTGAACGTGAACATGTAAATAATGATACAATTGGTTTACATACAATACCAGAAAATTTATCAACTGGTGATATGGTTTGTGAAAGTGAAATATATGATACATCACTAGGGGCTGCTTGGTTTTATGTAGGTATTTTTACAGATTGGCAACCAAAAAGTGGTGGTGCTAACTCTGGTGATCAATATGCTGGTGTTAGGGTATATAATAGATGTGTAACTGGTCACAATTTATTTTTATTTAAACTAACAATTGATAGCCGTAGAGATCCAAGCACACATGAACTAGACCCAGATTATAGAGATACACACGAACCAGATATTTTTGATTTAAGTGACTTTATACAAATTACCAATAAAGATGGTCACATAGAAGATTTAAAAGATATGTTTATTGTACCAGCTGGTGCATTAGATGAAAACGAACTAACAAAAGTTGATGCATTACGTGTAATTGCTGGTGAAGGTTATAACAAGTGGTCACAATATTATGCATATTCACAAAGTTTTTTACCAGAAACCTATAATATGAACATACCAAAAGTACATAGTTTTAGTGGTATTACAATAAAAAACAATAAATGTTATTGTTACCCATACAATTATTTATTGGTAACAAACAACCAAGGTAACCAAAATATTTATAAATATGAACTATTTAGTAATAGTGAAAACGCAACATTTGAAACACAACTTGCAATTTCAATTGGTATTTCTGGTAGATGTGTACCAATAAATTATAGTGGTATTGAAATAAATAATGATGAAAGTTTACCACTTGGTAAATACCCTACATGTGGTTGGACTGCTGATAGTTTTACAAACTGGTTAACACAACAAGCTGTAAATTTACCAACAAAAATAGTAGGTAGTGCTGGTGGTATGTTAATGGCAACAGCAATGTATGGACCAGCTGGTGGTTTAGTTGCTGGTGTTGGAACTTTAATTGATATGATTGGTGGTTTTCATGCTGAAAATTTAAAATCAAACATTGAAGGTGGTGGAAACACTGGTGATATAACATATGCATCATTAAATAACACATTTGTTTATAAATGTATGAGATCTAAATTAGAAGATATTAAAGTAATTGATGATTTCTTTACTAGATTTGGTTATAAAATAAACGAAACAAAAACACCAAATTTGACAGGTCGTCAATATTGGAACTATATAAAAATTGGTGGTAATGATAGATTTGCAAGTGGAAATATACAAACAAAATTTTTAGATACAATAAATGAAATTGCACAGAAAGGTACAACAGTTTGGCACAGCCACGATAACATTGGAAATTTTGATTTAGTAAATAGTATTGTTACACCATAAATTATGTAAACTAAATAAAAAAAAAGACTAGGTTTACCTAGTCTTTTATTTTATGAACCAACATGTTGTCCAGCACTTATTATTGTATAAGCTGTTGAACCACCATATACACCAACGTGTGAACCAATCCATGTTCCAGCATTTGTTTTAACATTATTTAAGAATAATGTAACACCATCTCTTATTTGGAAATATAAATAGTTTGAATTATCATCTACCCATGTTGTATTGCAATGAAATACACTTAATCTTCTTACTGAAAATATAGGAGTACCATAAGCAATTGTTGAACTTAACTTTGAACAATCTTCAATTGTTGATTTAAATATTTGTGTAGTTTCAACAACGTGTAAATTACAGAAAAATTTAACATTACTATTTACTATTGTTCCATAATCAGGAGCACCAATATAACCAATTAATTTTATAAATGAATTAGGGGTTGAAACACCTTCATCACTAAATTGTATTTTACTACCTAGAATTCTTCTTAAATCAATTTCAATATTGTTTGATAAGATATTAAATGTAATATCAGCATTATTTATTGTATTAATTTTATAAACATCAAAATTTGAATTTGTTGTTGAAATATCAACTCTTGATTGCTTGTTAGATTTACAATAATTAACAGCTCTTGCTATTGATTTAAATGGGTAATCTTCTGTTCCTAGTTCTAAATAAGTATTAACATTTTTATATTTATTTAAATATACTGTATAATCTCCACCAGATATACTATCTATTATTCTAATATCATCATAATGAACTGGGAATGATGGAACGTTATGTTCTAAATTAATTATATATGTTTTTAATGTTCTACCAGTCAAGTCATCATCTAAGATGTGTGTTGAAAGTATCATATTTTGGCTATTTGGAATATTATCTAAACCTTCATACTCTCCAACTAATAAACCTAAATTATCTTTTTCTGGTAGTTTATAAGTTCCAACAAATTTTACTGTATTGTTAACCAAGTCAACTTTACATTTTATAATTTGGTCTGGGTTAGAAACAAGATAGTATAAATAGCCATTTTTGTAATTTATGCTTTGTATTGCATAAAAATTAATTGAAATATCTGATGATGTAGTCAATTTTTGTAATGTTCCAGATGTTATGTTATATATATAAAAACCTACATTATTAAAATTAGAACCATAATCATTAGCACCAGTTATAAATAAGTTATCACTATCAATCTTACTAACACCAACTAATTTATTTTCATCAACAGAAATTGCAATATCAGTTGTTGTATAGTCTGTTAAATCTATTGCAACTAAATTTTTTGTTCCATCTACTTTAACAGCGTACATTATATTGTCGATAATTGTTAAATCGCCACCATGTGCTAAATTAACATCATATTCATCAATAAAAGTATAATTTGTATAATTAAATGCTAATAATTTACCAGCATCATTTTTTTCAATATATACATATAATACATTATTATATACAGCTATACCTTGTGTAAACCAATCAGCATAAGCCGTTGGTAAATCATAAGTTATATTATTACATAAATTAACTTCTGTAATCATATCTTTTACATTTTCGATATTTTCACTATTTTCTGTTATTTGTTCTTGTAATTCATAGCTACTTGAATATGGTATTTTCTCAGCAACTAAATCTGGATCATTTAATGCAATTATAGTATTATCATCAATTACATCTGTATTTTGTACTTGTCTAACTCTATAAAAAGCACCTTTACCATCACTATATACACTATTACCAAGTGTTTTTGCAATAGATCCTTCAACTAAATTTGTAGCACTTTTCATAGCTGTTTTTGTATCATAAGCAAGAACACCGGCTAATTGTAAATATTGTGCAATAATATCTGTTAATTGTCCACTTTCAGCCATTTCATCTAATTTGTCATTAATTTCTTCTTGTACATCTAAATTTTCAAAATAATTATCAACATATGCTTTCAATTCATTAAATGCATTTGTTAAATTTTCTACTTGTTCACCAGTTAAATTACACTTTTGTATAATCTTGTTCATCTCTTTACCTAACTTGCAAAACAATTGCCAGTTAGTTAAAGCATCAAAATCTTCTTCAATATATGGAAAATTTTCTAATATAAACCATTTGAATGGTGGTAATTTTGTATCATAATTCATAATTTAAATTCCTTTCTATACAATACTATAAAATAAACAATCTAGTTCACTAAATATCATGTCATAGATGTTGTTCATTTCATTTTGTATTTTGTAAAAATCTATTCCTACATTATTTTTAACAATTGTTTCGCTATAAGTTCTATCATTTGTACCTTCACCACTACTTTCAGCTGTACCATTTGATGATGCTTGACCTTGGTTGTATGTATAGTCTGTAACATATTTTCCATCTCTAACATCTTGTAAAGCATCTTGTGGTGTGTCACTATATCTATTATCATTTGTAGATGATGATGAATTAGAATTAGATGATGAATTACTATTTGAAGATGTTACATTGTCTGTACCACTACGTGTAATTCTTTCTTCTTCAAAAACATATTCTAAATTATCAAAAAGTAAATTGTACTTTGGCATAATTGCATTTAATTTTACTTGTAAATGTAATTTAAAATTTGTTACTGTATCAAAACCAATTCTACGTGTCATATAGTGATTTAATATCATACACTCAAAATCTTCTTTTGATACTTTTTCTGTTAGTGGGTATGAAAATGAAAATATAACATTTCTACCTTCTTTTGCTAAATCTCTAATTTTTGTTTGAGTCTCTTCATCTTCTTTATCACCATTTACAATAGCATTTAAAATACTATAAAGTGTTGGTGGTTTATCACAATTTGGTGGTAAAAATGGTATAAAATAAGGGTTATATATCATTTACATCACCTTCTTTCTTTTCTTCAATTGTAGTATTTTCATATACAATATCATCTTCATATTTGCCTTCATCTTTTTCAAGTGTAGTTGGTAAACCATCATAAAATTCAACTTGTAAATCTTTTATTTGTGCAATACCTTCAATTGCATTATGTCTAGGTACTAAATATTTATTGATTAAATCAATTGCTTTTTTTCTACTTTCAAAACGATTAAATCTATTTGCAATTGTTCCACCTTGACTGTAATTTACTTCATCTGTTATGTTACGTTCTTTCTTTTGAAATGATGTATTTGCTACACCAATCATTGTTAAAAATTCGTTCCATAATTCTTGTTTAGCTTCATGTAGTTTATCAGCTAAATATGGTGCTGGTTCTAATATACAATTGGTGTCTTTCATCATATTTGGTGATAATGTCATTACAACACTTTCATTGCCATCAATCATATTTAATGCATCTTTTAAACTACGTACTTGTTCATCACTTGTGTTCCATATTCTTGGTGTCTTTTGTTGTAAAATATTTATATCTTGTATTCTTTGAATATTACCAATACGTGTTGATAGTTGTAAAATATCTGGGTATAGTGACAATCTACTTTGATTATCATACATTATTACAAATTCTGGTTCTTCTTTTGGTTCTATTATTTCGTTACCATCTTCATCTTTATAAATGTTAATGTTAGATAATGTTCTTTGGTATAAACCATTTTCACCATGTACCCTAACTTGTTGTGGTCTTCCATACATGTCACGCATTGTTATATTAAAATATGGTAGAGCTAATAAACCATAAAGTTCATCAACAAAAAATACAATTGCACCATCTTTTAACAATACTTTGTTTACATAACCACTATCAACATATTCAGGTAATTCTTTTATCAATAACACATTTTCAGCCATGTTACACATTCTTCTTCTATAACTATCAATGGTAAGCACGTTAGATATTTGTGTATTGATCAAACTTTTTTTCATGTATTTTATTCCTTTCTTTTAAAATAAAAAAGGGCTTTTTCAAGCCCTTTATATTATGAAACAGTAATACGTGCTTGGGCACTCTTTGTGTTATCATAAATTGATGTTGCTGTAACAACAATTGGTGTACTTGCTTGTTTACCTTCTGTTGTTGTTGCTTCAGCTGTTACACCAGTTGATCCAACTGTTTTTGTTACAACAATTGTTGGTGCACCTTCGCCATAGTAACCACTATTTTCAGTAAATGTTAATGTACCACTAGACTTTGTTAGTGTATATTCATCCATAGTACCAAGTGCGTTGTAAATTGCTGTAATTTGTTTTGTTGGTGTATCATCAGTAGTTGCATCAATTGTAACTTTTGTACCATTGATGTCTACAACATCACCAGTAACAAGTTCTGTTGAAATTGTAAATGTGTAAACCCCTTGTGTACCACTTTCAGATGTGTAATTTGCTGGTACTTGTAATTTTCCAGATTGGTTAATTGTTGCACCACTTGTTATTGCTTGTTCATTTAATGTGTATTTAACTGACTTGTTTGCAAAACCAGTTGTTTCAACTGTTGCATCAAAATCAATTGCTTGACCTTTAATTACAGTTCCAGTTGCTGGTGAAATTGAAACAGATGTTACAGAAATATCATCATCTACAAACACGCAAGCATTAGCATATGGTGATGAAGAAATTACGCCCCACGCATGTAATATTAAATTTTTGTCAAGGGTTGTAGGGTTTTCAAATTCTCTTTCTGTTTTTCCTTCTGGTGTATCATCTAATGCATAGTAATAGTCCATAAAGAAATCTCTGGCAAATGTAACACCAATAACTTTTGCAAGTTCAGCTTTTTCAGCATCTGTAAATGGTGTAAAGCCATCACCTAAAAGTTCTGCAAGTCTTACATCATCTGTATCACTAAATGTATCAACCATTGCTAAATTTGTCTTTGTTTGTGCTTCATTTAAGAAATAAGATGTTGCATAAATTTCAGTTGAGTTAATACCTTCTCTAACACCATCAATCATTAAATATTGATCTCTTAATGGTGTTGCTCTTCTAACACCAGCTGGGTTGTAGTTTGGTGATCTAAATGTCATTAAATTAGAAACACCTTTCATAATTGATAAAACTTGTCTAGCACTTAAATTGTCATAATTGTCAATCTTTTTAGCTGGTATTGTTCCATCAACAATTCTTCTACATAGTTGGTATTTGTCCATTAAGAATTTATCATATTTGTAACTTTCATATAGATTTGAAACAACTTTTTCAATGAAATCTAATAAGCCATCGCCTTCTTCGTTAGCAAAAGCCATACGTAATTCATTTTCGTTAATACTTTGTCTGTACCATTTTTGGAAATTGATTTGATGTATGTATTGGTAAACATCTGGTACTTCTGTTTTTAAAAATTCATCTTTTTTATCATATTCTTCATTAAAGTCATGTACTCTTGCAATGTCTAAAATCATTTCTCTAATTTGTTGTCCGTAACGTAATCTACCTTTATTTGTGAATACATCCCATGGGTTGTCCCATCTATTCTCTTTAATAATTGTTAAACCAATTTGGTTTACTGTATTGATGAACATGTTTTTATATCTAGCATTGTCAACAATAAGTTTTCCAATTTCTTGTGTTGATTGACCTTGTACTGGTAAATCAATTTCTTCTTGTAACTCTGGGTTACTGTTAATAAAATAACTAATAATTTCAGCGTTTGAATTTGCTTTTAATAATGCCATTTTAATATTTCCTTTCTTAAATAAATTTTACATCCACATATTGTGGTTTTTCTACAACTGGTTCTTTGATTGGTTCAACTTTATCATCTACTTTTTCAAAAAACCTAGATTTGTATTTTTCTTGTAATTCATTATACTTTGTTGTTAGATCATTAAATTTCTCTTCATATTCGTTAACTTGTGGTTCTTCAACAACATCAACACTATCTTCAATATCTTCTAATAAAGAAATTTTGGTTTCTTCTGTTATATCTTCATAAGTGTTGATTTTTTCTTTTAATTCATCCTTACTTAATTTCATTTCGATTACCCCTTTCAATTTCTTTACATAAACTATTTAGTGCTATTGTGTTGTTTTCAAGTGCTTTTGTGATTTCATCTTTAAATGCTAACATTTCTTTATTGTGCATTTCATTTAGCTTGTTCATGTCTTCACGTGACACGTCTGTTACGTGTTTGACCCATATAGCCATAAAAATACATGCAACAACTGGAAATGCATAAGATCCTAATAGAGTTGCAACATCCATATTATTATCTCCTTTCATAATTAAAATAATAACTTAACATAAAAAAAATGTCAAGGGTTGAAATCTCTAATCAAACCTTGACATGTACCATAAATAAATATTTGGTTGGATGATAGCATATTTTTATATGCAACTATTATTATAATATTACAATAATAAAAAGTCAAGTATAGTTAAATACTTGACCTTCTGTTTCTAATTTTTCTGGTAAATATTTGCCATGGAAATTTATTTTTCTTTGTTCCACCTACTGGTGTTGGTGGTACTGGTTGACCATTATATATGTATGTTTCACCACTTGTTGTATATACTACGTTTTGTATTCCTGTTCCAGCTACTGGATCAATAGAGTTGTTATAACCAAACTTAAATACACCATCGGCTTGGTTTTCTTTTTCTAAATGTACGTGTAAACCAGTACTAGCTGTTCCAGAAGGGTTACCTTCTATTCCTACTTGTAAACCTTGTTGTACTTGTTGACCTACTGTTAATGGTATTGAATTGTCACCTAAATCACCATAAAGCCATAAATCGTTGTTTGTTTGGTTCCAGATTATACACATTGCACCATAACCAGTGCCTTGGTCTGTTTGGTCAACCCTTGTTACAACACCTTGTGACATTGAATATACTGGTTGACCTACACCACCAGAACCTACTGTTGCAAGGTCAATACCAGCATGTATGTGACCACTACGTGGTTCGCCCCATGCACCAGTAACGGCAAATTCTTTATTTATAAATGGTGCTAAATTTACTTGTACTAGTGCCATCTATCTTATACCCCTTTCTAAAATAAAATTGTTATTGTATCATAACCAATTATACCATCAGTTTCTAAATCTTTGCCATATAATTTAAAAAACCAATCTTTATTATCGTGCTGAAATTGTTTTACAACTTTTTCTGTCGTGTTTCCATATTTGCCATCACAACCATCTTTTTCTGGTCCATAGTTTCCTAAATTGTAACCTTTATGATATACTAATCTACCTTGGCACCATCTTACAAGGTCATTTTCCATATAATTATGTAAATAAACTTTGGTTTTTGACCACTCTGTATCTGGTCCAAAAATACCATCTTCTTCTAAATAATGATCATATGTTTTGCCATATGTTTTATTCCATGCTACTTGGTATCTATATACATAGTCCTTATATTCTGGTAATGGTTCTGGTTGTGGTTCATCTTCATAATGTGGTCTTGCATAACCAACAATATAACTTGCATTTGTTGGGTACACATAAGTATCAACATCATCTTCATGGTTGCCTTCAACTGTATATACTAATAAACCATCACTACTAGTTACTATTCCTACATGGTCACAGTCGCCACTATTGTCCCAGTCAAAAAATATTAAATCACCTTTTTGTGGTGTTATATGTTCTTTTGTTGTTATACCCATTTGTGTCATTTGTCTAAAACCGGTTGTACATCCAGCAAATTTTGGTATTATATCTTCTGGTATTCCAACTTGATTTGCACACCATGAAACAAACATTGCACACCATGGGTTATAATTAAGTCCGTACCACTCACCATATTTAGTATCATTGTTTGGACCTTCATGGTAACCTTTTTGTGATAGTGCTATTTCTACTATTTCATCCCTTTTACTCATCTTTACCACCTTCCATTTGTCCTTCTATATATTCTTTTAATCTCTCTATTGTTAATGGTTCTTTTATATTATTGTCAAAATGTAGATGTAATAATTCTTTTAAGTTATCTTCATTTTCAATTTTATATATTGTTACACCATTATAGCCATCATAATCTGTACCTATTCCTTGTGTTATTACGTAATTTTTATATTGTAAACTTTGTGTGTAATAAAATTCATCCCATGCTTGTTTCATAAATTTAACCCCCTAAATTAACATATTTAATATCATAATTGCAAAATCGCAATATTCATTTTCTCGTTGGTATTCTAATCTTCTAATTATATTAGAAATTTTTGATGTTGATACAAAATTATTTTCATAATAGTTTCTATCAGTTTTAATATCTTCTTTTAATTCTTCTATAATTTTATTTTTTTGTTCTAACTCAAATTCTAGTTCTTCAATTTTTTGTTTATATTCTCTAATTAACATTTACCATCCTTTCTAAACCATTGGTATATGATTGTCATATTTACCATCTAGTATTTGTGTGCAATGAAATGCATCTTCATTTTCTGGTAACATCATTTCTAAATAGTTTTTACAATCATCTAACCTTCCTTGTAAATTGTTTATATAACTTTCAACTTTTTCAAATTCTTCACTTGTTAAAGCTGTTTTTAAAATTAAATATATTTCATTTGGCATCTGGTTCACCTTCTTCATTTATCATTTCTTCTTCACTCATTTTTAATCTCCTAATAATCTTTCTAAAACATATATTATATTTTTATAAATATATAATGTTTCTCTTGTTGAACTTTTTTCTGCTAGTATTTTATAATTTTCTATTTTATCTCTTATTTTATCTTTGCTGACATAATGTTCATTAACCCAATCTCTTATTATAATCATAGTTCCAAACGGAACATCTCCAAACATTTCTTCAAATTCTTCACTTGTCATTTTATCATCCTTTCTACCATATTATTTTTACTTTTAATTGATCTAGTTTTGCAATTATATCATCAATATTTTGATTGATAACTTTAACATTTAATTCGTGATTTTCTTGTATTTTTTCATCTATTTTTTCATCTTCAATCAATTCTAAAAAATCTAAATCATATTTAATTGATTTTATCATTGTTTTTCTTGAATTTTTAATTATTTCTCTACCTTCTTTTGACATCATCTAACCCTTCTTTCTTAAAACCTACAAAATAGTTTTAATATGTTTACATCTATTATTTTGCGTATACGTTGCATGTTGTAATCAAATGTAAAATAATCATCAAATTTGTATTTAAATTCAAAATCATATTTTGGACCAACATTTAATAGTACATAAATATCATATACTTTTTCTTTATCTTCACCAACATAATTTACGGAAAATATACAATCGTTGGTGTAAATAGTTTCTAATTTTTCTTCTATTAAACCTTCCATATTTTTAGCCTTTCCATTATTTCATTTATGTAAATATCTAGTTCTTGTTCAGTCATTTTTATTCCTTTACTTGTTCAATTATTGTTGCTTTGTTTTCACTATATACTTTGTATTTTTCAACTGGTCTAGTAAACATAGCTATTGTTATTATCACAGCTAGTATTGTTAATATTCCAAAAAACATTATAGTCATTTTATCTATTACATCCATTTTCTTTACCATCCTTTATTTCTTTATATTCTTTCAGCATTTCAGCTGTTAATTTAAAATATATATTTGCTTGTTTTTGTAAATCACGTTTCTTTTTTAATACTTTGTATTTTTGCCACTTTTTAAAATTATCTTTCGTGTTCATATTCTTGTTTTTCCTTCTTTAATTTCTTCATTTCTTTGTTTAACCAGAACTCACGTATAGTTGGTTCAATTTCATCAAAATTTTCTAATACGTATGTTAAACAACTTGCTATGTGATCTTCTTTTTTAAAGTCATTTTCACAATCAATTTCACAAATTAGTTTTTTCATTTTATCACCCCTTTTCTATTTTAAACGTAATATTACATTTAATAACGTCTTTATTAAATCGTTAATATATTCAATTGTACCTTTTTCAATTTCCATGTTTCGCATGTCAATGTTTATTAAATATTGTAGTTCGTTTGTTATTGTCTTTGTTTTTATGTCAATATCTTTAATTGCTTTTTCGTAATCTTCTTTACGTTCTTTGCTTATGTTTTTTGTCATCCTTAACCCCTTTCAATTATAACATTATTTAGGTTCATTTCATATTCACCTAACATTGCTTGGTATGTTTCAATCATTACTGGATCTGTTGATTTTAGTATTTCACCTTTAATGTAATCAACTGTTTCAAAAAACCTTTCAATTTGTCCTTCTTCTACTCTACATAAAAATTTCATAATATTTACCATCCTTCCTTGACAAGTATTATTTACTTGTTCTGGACTTATTATATAGAATTATTTTTAGCTTTGCAAGTAGTTTAAGTAAAATGTAATAAAACTGAAACAATAACGTAATTATGTTAACTAGTTGCTGGATCTGTACGACCATTATGTTAATGTATTATGTTAACTTCATAATAAAGTAGGTTTACATAATATCACTGGTAATATCTGGAAACGTTATTGGTATGTTTTGGCAAGCCTTCAAACCCTTGATATTCCTGCACTTGACGGCTTTTGTCTTTTTGACAACCTAATGGGGGTTTACATAATTGGTTTACATAATTTTACGGGTATAACC
>JAEIGA010007590.1_pt1 | contig 16443 bp, 37 predicted proteins | sample 9270691 | NCBI WGS metagenome assembly JAEIGA01 (sample SAMN17057246, study PRJNA624740) | gut metagenome | biome: biome; isolation source: fecal sample | host: Bos grunniens | place: China: Xizang | collected 2019
ACAAACTTTCTATCTTCTAGTTTGTCAGTGATAGTGTAGACTGTTCCAAACATCCACTCAATCACGAATCGATCGTCTTCTACTCCATAGTCGAAGTGTCTTAAGTTGTTAGTGTCCATAACTACCTCCTGTAATAAAGATCTTTAATCTTATAATTTAGCAAAAAGAAAAAGACAATCTACTTAAAGACTGCCTTTCTCAAGAAAGGAATGTATAGATACAACAAATTAAACTCTAGTATAATTATATCTACCTTTAATATTTTCGTTCATGAATCTACCTTTAGAATCTGAACTTAATAAACTTTCATAAACTGACTTGTCTACATTTTCATAACAATAAGTTCCTGACTTATAGTTGACATAAAGATTTGTTCCGTCGTGTCCTACTGAAATAATGTTTGAAGATTTAACTTCTGTGAATTGAATGTTTGTCATAATTAATTACCTCTTTTCTTTCTTACACATATATTATATCATGTTTTAATTGATTTGTAAATAGTTTTGATAAATTATTTTAAAATAATTTTTGTATTTGTCATTTGTGGTAAAATACTATAACCAAGAATTATAATATCTGTCCAGTCTGAGCGTTTCATAATATTTGGTTGTGATATCTCTAATTTAGTTTTAATATCTTGTTCAGTTGGAATTGAATCAAATTCAAATACTTCAGTATAATTTCTAACTTCTTTTTCTGTTGGTTTGTATTCAAATGTTCCAGTCCAATTAACTACTACATAAACTTTCTTTTGATTATAATTTCTAATTGTCAAATTAACTTTTTTCATACTTACTTACCTCACTTACTTACAATATTATTATATCACGTTTTGATAGATTTGTAAATACTTTTTTGACATTTTTTAACAAAATTTTTAAAATAAAAAAGGACTTTAATTAGTCCTTAATTCTTATAACTAAATAATTAATTTCAACACAATCATATTCAGTTGGTTCATATTTAATACTTAATAGAATATTAGGCTCAAATAACTTTAGTTCGTTCTCGCGACGATCAGTTTTCCACATATCCTTCATAGTTTCTTTTACGAACTTAGTTAATTCTTCTTGACCGTTTTCTTCATCACAGAATCTAAATTCTAAACCATCTGTTAATGTCTTTTCTAAATCTATTTGACTTTCCATATAACATGTTCCTAACTGTTCGAAAGTTCCAACTAACCATTGATTAGTCCAAACATCATTACCATCAAAGTCTCCACCTGATAAAGTAGCAATTACTAAAAATCTATTATTCATATTATTTACCCTCCACTATTTCTTACAATTATATTATAACATATTTTGACAATTTTGTAAATAGTTTTTTAACGAATATGTAACATATCCGATAAGTCTCCACCTTGAAAGTTTAACATAACATCATATTTTATTTCGTAGTCAATATCTGGATAAGATGGAACTTTTTCAGTTAATACTAAATCATTCATTCCCCAATTGTTAAGATGTAAATCTAATTCCCAATCAAAGTTTTCGATGAAGTATTTTTCCCAACCTTTATGTGTTAGTGAATCTAATGTCTTTGGTGTTACATATCCCCAATCAACTAGAAACTGTTTTTGTTTATCGTTTAACTTCATTAGTTCTTTCCTCCTTTTATATCAATATGACCTACCTTATAAAATACATCACTAGACCAAACATAATAATATCCACCAAAAGCTGATGTTTTAGAATGAACCCATACTTTAGTTTTACCATCTCCATAATCTTCCATCACTATATAATCTGTTTCTGGATTTTCATGCTCTTCTAACCATTCTTTTTTAATTCTAACTACATCTCCAACTTCAAACATAACTAATTACCTCCACTTATCTACAATTATATTATATCATGTTTTGAACAATTTGTAAATAGTTTTTTACCAAAATTTAACAATTAGAAAGTGTGTAAACTAACACACTCCCAAACCGTCACCTTTCATCATACTATTCCAAACTAACTGAACAACACCGACTTTAGATTTTTGTTTGTCTAAATACATTAAGAATCTTTTTGTTGATTGTGATTTGTTGTCTACAGTTTTTGAATTAGTATTAATTACGATTTCACGAACGAACTGTTTTAATTGATTAGTATTAACTTGTTTACTTTCAAACTTCTTTGTGATTTCGTCTCTATGTTCAAATAAAGAATGAACATAACTTGTTTTTTTAGTTGTTAATTCGATTTGATTTGTCATAATAATTGTCTCTCTTTCTGTAGTGTCTTAATCTTAACTACATATATATTATACCACTTTTTACTAGTTTTGTAAATAGTTTTTTGACATTTTTTGACATTTTTTTTCAATTATTTTAAAATAAAAAAAGACTACTTTATTCTGTAGTCTTAAATAATAGGTTTTTTTAATTTTGTTATAAATTCATCTACTGTTCCAGAAAATACTAAATCTCCATAACGATTAGATCCTTTTGAAACTTCGACTCTAATACATAATTCATTATTGTCATTATAACTTAATTGGGAAATAACTGAACCATTCCAACTTTGTAGACTAGATTTAATTCCACTTGAATTTGATCCTCCACGAGTTACAACTCCTCTATTTCCTTGTAATGAACCATAAAATTTACTCATACTGATTTACCTCCATATCATTAGTTTTCTTTTATAACTGGAATTACTTTCCAATTTCCATCCGTATCTTTTTCTAATTTACAAACTACACATTCTAAACCTTCACGATTTCCCATATCACAATAATCTTTACAGTTTTCATAAGTTTCACCAACATATACAGAAGTATGTGTATCCATCCAAATTAAACCACAATCATTCTTTTTAATATTATTTTTAGGTGTAGTGATTTCATAACCATAATAATCAGTATCAAACCAATCTTCACGACCATTCCAACCTAATAAACAACAATCATCCAAATATTCTTCATTATCATAATAAGCAACTACTACATAATTTGTTTTCTTTAATTCTTTTTTCATAATATAACCAACCTCACTTATTTTTATTTACAATTATATTATATCACTTTTTTGTTAATTTGTAAATAGTTTTTTGACAAATTTTAACAATTTTTTTAAATTAATTTTCCATTAAGATGATCTGTTTCATGTTGTATTATGACTGATAATAAACTATTAAAAGTTTTAGTTAATTTCTTTCCGTTAATATCTTGATAACTAACTAGAATAGAAGGATGTCTTTTAACAATTCGTTCACCTTCTAAACTTAAGCATCCTTCTTTACTACTAAACTGATTTCCAGTTCTTTTTATAATGGTAGGATTGATCATCGGAAAGAAAGTATTACCATCTCTAACTACTATTACTTTCTTTAGTATTCCGATTTGAGGTGCGGCAAGACCGACACAATTATCGATATGTGCTTTTGCAGTATCAAGAAGATCACTAATAATTTCTTTAGCTTCTCCTAATTCTACTCTTTCAGATTTTTGAATTAAAATGTTTTCATCTTTAATAATTTCCCTAACCATAACTCTTACTCCTTTACTTCTACTTACTATAATTCACTATAAAATACATGACCAAAATCAGTTCTACATTCTGAACATAATAGATCTTCATCTGTTCCTTCACTAACCCAACCACAATACTTACAGATATGTCTGTTTTCATTTAGTTGTTTACATTCTACAAAATTATATTGTGGATAAATTTTATTACATAATGTTAATACTTTAGTTTCAGGTAGATCTTCTTTACAAGTGATCTCATGAATTTCATATTCAAAGTTTTTGTTTTCTTTTGTTTTTAATAAGTATTTATATTCCATACTAACTTCCTCCTAATTAACCTTACATATATATTATATCACAAAACGACAAAAAAGTAAATAGTTTTTTTACATTTTTTACCAATTTTTTTATAAAAGAAAAAAGTCCTCAATATTAATTGAGGACAAAGAAAGAGAGTTGATAACTTTAACCGAACTAGTTATCGAAGTTTTTACAGTAAACTGTCGGTATGTGTTTTGGAGGTGGTTTGTATGGTAGGAAGTTTAGTTCCTACATTATATTATACAGTTTAGTTTATAAAAATTTTTATCTAAACTGGATTTTTCTAAATTTGGCAATCTGTTTTTTGTCTGTGGAAATTGCCACCACAGTTGGATTTCTACTAAATTGATTACGCTCTTTGGATATAGAATGTAACACCTTTAGTACAGTGGTAAGTTTTATCATGTTTGTCATCCCAAACTTCTTCAACTGTTAAATTGTGTTTAGAACAAACTTTGTACATGTATTCGTTAGCAGCTTCTCTTGTACTAAAAACCCTATTATATCTGCTGCTTAATCCGATCACTGCCACTGAATATCCTCTAGTAAATAAGTCAAATAACATTTCTATAAATCCTCCCGATTATTATTTCTAGTTTAACGTCATTGCGGACAGGAAGGATTGCTTCGAAAACATGCTTTTAATTTAGCATATTATTATACAATATTTTATATAAAATTTTAAGCATTAACTACCGCATTATATTCGAATTCTAAAATTTCTTTTTCAAGTTTATTAATTCTTAAAAGTGTGTTTAATCTTGTTTCATTATAAATATTATATAAGTTTGCACAGATATTTTCTGACATCTTATCTTTCACCTTTTCATAGTGATCTGCATCTTTAGAAGCTTGCTCCATTAAGTCTTCTACTTTCTTAACTTGTTTTTTTAATTCTTCTACTTCTTGTGTTTTACATAACATTTCTAATAAACTATTCTTCATAATACTTCTCCTTATACTTCGGTTTTTTGAATCTTTTATCCTCCTGAATTTTTGCTGGATATCGAATTTGAGCATCTAAATGCATCTTGTTTGGAAGTTTAGTTGGATCTACTTTGATCTTAAAACTAATCTTCTTGTCTTTTACTTTTGTTGTTTGATATGATTTCTGTTTCATACTATCTACCTCCACTTAATTACGTTTATATTATACCACATTTGGTAAATTTTGTAAATACTTTTTTATAGAAAAGTGAAATTAGTTTAGTTCCAACGAAATCAGATCAATTCCAACGAAATCGGATCAATTTAAACTTCTTTCAGTTTTTCTGGGTTGAAATAGTTAATATGTCCGAATCTGTGTTCGTGTTCATTAATATTCTTCGCACAAGTTGGACAAACTAGTCTATTATAGTGAGTTGTGCCATAATGACAAACAGAAACGATCTGTTTTCTACCACACCAGTCACATTTTGCTTTTCTATCAAATTTTGGGTCTTCATAGTAGGTATTATTCATCTTCTTCATCCTCCCAGTGTTTTAAATCGACATAATGGCAAGCATTTCTTAATCCATCACAACTAACATCGATTGCGAAGCTGTTGAAGTCTGCGAAAGTCCAATCATTTAGTGAACTATCTTCATCATAGTTTAAATCTAAGAATTCTTCTACTTCCTTATTAGTCAAATCACAATCGTGATGTATTAAGGCTTCTACTAAGTTTTTTCTAAATTGAGATCTAGTCATTTTTATTTCCTCCTTATAAATATAGTTTATGATCTACCGGAGTATCAACTACACAATAGTCTTCTTCATAATCAATTCCTAAATCTTTACAAATTGATTTTAATTCATCACTACTTGAACAGTCAACAATATTATACTCTTTATGATAATAACTTGATTTGTATTTACTTACAACCTTTTCAATTTTTTCTGGATAAATTCCTTTTGGCATAATTAACACTCCTCTACTGAAATAATTCTATAATCACAATCAATTCCTAAACCATAAATTCTTTTACACTCTTGAACTGAACTAACAACACATTCTTGTTCTCTCCATTCACCATTTGTGTATTCATCTTGATATTCAAATTTAACTTTAACCATATAAATTACCTCCAATAATTATTTACATATATATTATACCACGATTTAATCAATTTGTAAATAGTTTTTTGACATTTTTTAACAATTTTTTATTTGTAATTAGTTTATCCTATTTTTCATCTGCCCAAGTAATACTATTATAACTTAGTCCTTCACTATCTGTATGAACGTTATGATGAATTCTTGCTTGACTAATATCATACTTTTGTTCTTCATATAATTGTTGAACTCTTTCTGTACCTAATTCATCTTCATAGTCTGACATATAAGTTCTTTCACAATAACCATGTCCATACCACCACTTATCAATTTTTCTAAAAGGATCATCTCCATAGATTAAACAACTGTTAATCATTTCTCTACAAGATAATTCTTTTTCTAATTGTCTATCCTTCTTAGTCCAAGGTTGTTTTAAATTACAAGGTATGTGTGCTTCATCTCCATAATACTTTTCATTTAATCTGTTTTTAACTGCTTGAATTTGTTTATCTGTCATACTAACTTTCCTCCATTTGTTTCTTACATATATATTATAACACTTTTTGAGACATTTGTAAATAGTTTTTGGTAAATTTTGTCATGAAAACGCTTTCATAGTATATAAATAAAAAAGACCGTAAATAATACGATCTAATATCTTCTTGTTTTTAAATATTCAACTGCATCCTCTAAATTATAGAAATAGTGACCACTAGACCAACTTTCTACATAATCCCCGATTTTAACTGGACCGTTAGTATATGCAACTACGAATTCAGTCTTATCGTATTGTTGGAATAGGTATAAAGCACTTTCCCCTTTTACTGCTAATACAATTTTAGTTTCTTTTTCCATTTCTATTACTCTCCTTCCGGCAAATAATAATCACCGTCTTCTCCCATAATTAATTGTTCTTGCTCTACTAAATACTGTGCTACTTCGAAATTAAATTCCACCTGATCATCTTCATCGGTAATAAGTGTAGTACTAAAGTCTGCTAACACACAAGTATCAGATAGTGTAATCTGTGTAAATCCGAGTTCATTAACATCTACTTCTCTTCTACAGTATATAACTAACCACGAAGGTTCATCTGAATCTACATCTAACTTTTTATAAGTAATAAATTCTAGCATTCTAATCCTCCTCCACTTCAATGTCTAGTATATCAAAATCAGTGTCAAATGAATCATATTGTGGATCAAAGTAAGTATTATATACTACATACTGACCGTCTTCTATTACAACATCCCAATCACCTGACCATCTAGGAAGTTCTTCTAAAACTCTCTTAACACCTTCGATAGTTTTTTCGTGTCTGATTAAAGTCCAACAATCATTAATATGTTTAATTTCCATAATGACTACCTCCGAAAGGATGATGACCTTCACGACGAGCATTATTATCAATAACATCATCAATCCATCTTGCCCCATATTGAATTGCTAAACCTTTAAAGTTTTTAATACTAAATATATTTAAATCATCTGGATATGCATTATCTCCAGTTAATTTACAAATTTTGTTCATAACTGATCCTTTAGTAATATAACCTTTAGCACCAGCTTGTCCACATTCTTGTAAAGCAATTTCAAAGTCATCACTTCTTAAACCTTCCCAAGTCATTGCACTAGAATCATATAATTCCTTTAATTGATCTTTTGTTTCAACTGTAATAATTTCCATACTTACTTCCTCCATAATTTAATTACATTTATATTATATCACAACTGGTAAAATTTGTAAACGGTTTAGTGCAAATTAATGCACTAATTCACCATTATTATCAACCCAAACCATTGTCTCTTTTGCTTTGTTAATTGCATTCTTAACATAGAAGTATAATTGTTTTGAGTCAAAGTGATTTAATACATTATCAAAGAATGTTTGTTCTTTTTCTGTAAAGCGAACTTCACTTTGATTTAAAGTATTAATAATAATTTTTTTAAGATACTTCACAGGTTTAGGTTGAACATTTGCGTGAAAGTTTAATGCTTTCAATTTTGGTTCTAATGCGTGAGCATAAGAATACTTGTAGTCTAAATAGTTAATTAATTTCATAATTATTTACCGCCTTTACTTCTTTAATTATTTACATATATATTATATCACTTTTGGTAAGATTTGTAAATAGTTTTTTACAAAATTTTACAATTTTTTACCAACTTGCTTGATAAACTACATCCCACCAGTCATTAGACTTACATTTATCTTTTATGTTCTTTAAGAATGTAATTACTGGTTCAATGATTTTAATAGTATCTTCAATCTTATCAAAATACCAATCATCATATTCAGTCGAACCAAAGAAGAATCCTGATTGAGTAGGAAGTAAAACTGGTGCTAATCCATGATCTTTAGAAACTTGTTTACAAGCATCTAATAATTCTTCTAACTTTTCTAAAGAAACATACATTTGTTGACAAGTATCTTCACCATCACCACAATTATTTACGAACCAATTATGAATTGCATTTGCCTTTCTCCAGTATCCAACTTCAAAATAAGTCTTTCTACTTACTGATTGAATAGGAGGTAAGTTAGGAAAATTATCCTGTAAGAATTTTGGATATTCTCTTTTTAATGTTCTACTCTTTGTGTAGTGTGAAACATATTCCTCTCTTCTAATTTCTAAATACATATCTAAACCCATAACTCATTCCTCCTAATATTATTCTGTTAATAGTTTTTCAATTCTTTTAAATACTTCTGGCAACCAAACTTTATTTACTAAATCTTGTTGTTCTGGTAATTGTAAATTATCAATCTTTGCTTTTTCAGTTTGATAACTATATCCATGTTTAAATAATTCTGCAACTGATTTTAAAGTATAGAAAGTTTTCATATAATCACATAGTTCCCAGATTTCAGATTCTGTTAATACTGTTGACTTAAAATACTTCTTAAACATATCTCTTGAGCATGCAGGACCTTTTAGAAATAAACTATCAAAATGTGTATGTGAATTTAAATCTCTAGATCTTTCAGGACATTTGTTATTACTATAAGTATGTAAATAACCAAATCCCCAATACCAACCACAATCCCAAGATTCTTTTTCTAAATAAACATATTCTCCATCCTGATTAATTCCTAATAAGTAGTGTGTTCCAAATTTATTGATTGTTTTCTTTTTTAACATAATACATTCCTCCAATTACTTACACATATATTATATCACTTTTTGACTGATTTGTAAATACTTTTTTGCCAAATTTTTACATTTTTTTCTAAGGGAATTATGAGATATGTTCCCCTAAAGAAGTTTTAGTAAATCTAACAGTTCTGTTAATTTCTTTAAACTCAACTAAAATTATAGGTTCAGTAATTTGATCTTTTTCCCACGTACGTTCAATAATTTCAGTAATAATTCCTTCCCCAAAAGTGTGATGATTGATTTTTTGATTTTTAATAAATTCCATAAATATACCTCTCTTTTTTTATTCTACATATATTATATCACAATTAGCAAAAAATGTAAATAGCTTTTTGGTAAATTATACTATGAAAACGCTTTCGTAAGTATAAAAGAAAAAAGACACCAATCAAGGTGCCTTTAATAAGGAGGAAACATTTATGAAAAATTAACAAAAGAAATTTTTGTTATTCAGTAAGTAAGGAGGTTGGTCTATAACCGTTACTTCGACCAGATGGAATATCTTGTAAGTGTTGTGAAAGGAGGTGAAGATAAGTTTTTAGAAAATCTCTGTTGAGACATTCTCGGAATATTATGGTTATTTTGAAAGGTGAAAAAATGAAATTAATGTAATTGTAAGAATTATTTGTAATTTACTTACATTATATTATACAGTAAAAAGTTCTGTATTTTTTATATTTTAGAAATATTTTTTTAAAAAGTTATGTCGGAATTTAATCCTACAGTTTGAGCAGACTTTTGTTCAGTAGTATTTCTACCACTCACTATATTCTTCTCATAATACTCTATTGCCCATCTACTATCTATATAAGCATGAAGCGCAGAATGATTGATCAACTGAATCTTAACTGACTTATCATTAGTATACTTATCAATAGACTCTTGGAATAACTTAGCTGTAGTTCCATTAGCTCTAGTATTACCTACAACGGAATTGATCCAATTTCGATATGCTTCAAGTAACTCTTGATCAGTTTCAGTAATATATCTAAATACTCCCGCTCTCATACCTGCTAACTTGCTTTCTTTCTGTTCATTAGTTAATACTGCCTTAGTTTTAGTAGGAGTAGTTGATTTAGCTTTCTTATTAATGATAGGAGCTGTATTTAATACAATCGCTTCATCGCTATTAATAATAAATGCAACCATCTGACCTACATTAATACTAATTCTATCTGCGTTAGTAGGATCTATTGCAGCAATACCTGATTCAGATAATACTGCATCACAATCTCTTTGTTGTTTAGCGGTTAGTGTAGTTTTCCCTGTTACATATTTACGATCTATTCTGAAGAATCCATATTGATCTATTGTATTCTTACTTTTTACTTTATCTAGTATCTCACTTACTGTCGCCCAATATACTGCAACGTTTAATCCAAACATTTTAGCAACATGAATATTAATAGACAGATAACTTGCTGGACTGACAACATTAATATAACTTGCCATTGTTTAAACTTCCTCCTATCTTTATTTATTATATATACATACACATGCATGCATATATGCGCCCGTACGAAAACGATCTGATTTCGGCGCAAAACGATCTTGTTTCATAGTTAATGCTCAATTTTAGCCCATTTTTAGCTCCATTATCACATTTTTTAGCTACAAGACTGATATATTATAATATACAATATAAAAACGCTTAAAAAGTCAAATTAAAGCCATATTTATACTAATATGGCTTCTTTATTTGCTCTAATTTCTGCAACAGCGCTTCTTACATACTTGTAAAGCTTTTGGTTAGGAGATTTTCTAATAGTATTAAGTGCAGCATCTAATTTTACTGGCGCAATGCTATATTTTTCTAAGAATTCTTTACTATAATTTTCTGGTAATTGTGATAATGCTTGAATTAGTTTGTATTCCCAGAATTCATGTGAGTAGTTAGTGTATCTATAACTTTCTCCTGTCTCTGGATCAATACCTTTATGACTATGCTTAGTGACTTTAATACAATCATTATAAGCAATAGAGTCAAATATAATAGCTTCTACTACTTTATTATCGTTAATGTAAGTTTGTACGATATGATCTACTAATGATCCTCTATGATCAAATTCAGGTTCAGCTTCTAAAACATCAATTACAGTTTTGTCACTACCATCTTCTAATGGTGTTTCAGTACTAATTGTATTATAGTTCGCACGATGCTTGTCCAAATTATATTCGTAGTAGTGCTGTAATCTGATTGTACTAATACATTGATTAATTGCTGCTTGAGCATTTGTTCTTTTAGTTGGATCTTGCCAAGCTCTATATTTACAAGCATAATTAATTGCTTCTACTAACCAAGAAACAAAGTCTTCTCTTTCTAAGTTAATACCTTTGCTGCTATCATACATCTTACCAATAGTATACCAGAATCTTAAAATTAATGCAGAAATATAATTATTCTTACCTGCTTCATCATTTGTATCCATTGCTAAACAATAACCATCTGCTAATTCATTTACTGACATGCTTTGATAGTCCCCTAAAAAACTAGCATGTACCATACAATCTTTTTTCATTTGCCCTAAAATATTCATACTATAACTTCCTCCACTGCAATTAAAGATTAGTTAAAATGATAACTAACCTTTTCTTTAAAACTTGATGCTTTCTCTGCTTCTCTAATATCTAAGATTTCTTCTACAGTGATGACTCCCTTATAAACTCTAGCTGCATCTTTAGCTGAAAGTCTAATCATCTTTTCTGCTTTGCCATCTGACGTTGGTCTTTCAAATACATAATAGTAAGTTTGATGATGAGGTCTCTTAGAAAGCTTTCTAGTGCCGTCTAAAAATACCGGTTGCTTTCTTGCCACACCAACATGTGTGCAAGTCCAATTGTTATCAAATGTTTTGTTTAAATATTTACTTCTTCTCATACTTCCTGTCCTCCCTAATTATATTTCTCTTATAGTTAAGTATGTGTCTTCTAAGACAACTTTAAAACCTAAATCGTTAAGTGCTGATCTTAACATCATAATAAACATATCTGACATAACCTTTGAAGTTGATAAGTCTTTAAGATCAATTTTATTATCTACTACCGTAAGTGGATCAATTTCTAATAGGTTCATATCTTCTTCATATTCTTCATTAAAGTTTTCAGCGACTTCTGTTAATATCTCATTGACAATATCAACTTTAGATAATTCATTTACATAATTTCTAATATCATCACATAACTTGTCAAAGTCTCTAACTAATTCTGTTAAATATCTTAGATTAGATCTGTTATCTTTTAATGTTCCGTAATAGTCTTTAATGTATTGTTTATAGTCTTCATAATCACCATCAACAATATAATCTGGTAAAACATTTTGATTATCATTCTTATTGTATAATACTAAATAACCTCCTGATCTACCATTGAATCCAACTTTATAGTTAGGATGTTCATCTTCCCAGTCTTCAATCATCATATTAACTGTAAAGTAGTTATCTTTATTTAACATACTTAAGGCTATCCAACAATCACCATCTAAACTTAAGTTATAGATTTTAACATTATTAGCGATAGATTGTAGTCTGTTCCAACTGTTCATTGTATCATATCTAAAGTGGTCCTTTAAGAAATGAAACATTTGTTTGTCATTGCAAATATCAATATTAGTTTTATAAAACATATTCTGTACCTCCGTAATTAACTTACATATATATTATAACACTTTTACCAAAATTTGTAAATAGTTTTTTGTAATTTTTTGTAAATTTTTGCCATGAAAGCGTTTACATAGCATATCTTTCAAGAATTTCAATTAAACATTTATAATAGAAAGATGGTTGTAAATCACTATTAGTAGATTTAATAAAGTTTCTACCATAGTTTGATTTTTGAATAGTTTGTGGATATTTATCAACATCAAAGAATCTTTCTTTTAATGATTTGAAATAACTTTGAAAATTATTTAAAGTATATTTATCTGCTTCTAATACAAATCTAACTGCAATTCTTTCTAATAAAGTTGAAACTTCATCAATCTCAGCTTGTCTGATCGCATTGATAGTTTCACATTGTAATTTAATTTCTTCAATAGTTGGAAATACTACTTTAGACTCTGCTTCAAGATATTCTTTTTCATATTCAACACAAGCATTATACCAATTGACTAAATCTTCATCTGTTAATGAATCCATATCAACTCCATTATAGTTCCAAGTTGCATCTTTATAATGTGGAAGTTTAGAATATTCTGTATAGTCTAATTTGTTTCCATTCATATCTGATGATAAGTATGCTCGTCCGTCTGAAACTAATTTACTAATTCTTAATCTTGAATTAGGACCTGTTGCATAACCCTTAAAATTATTTCCGTCGTCGTGGAAGTCTTCTTCTTCATTTCTAATAAATCCATACTTTGTCATGTTAATTCTTTTCATAATTTGTTCCTCCAAGTTTTTCTTACAATATTATTATATCACTTTTTCCATAATTTGTAAATAGTTTTTTGCTAATTTTTTACATTTTTTTCAATTATGATTTTAATTTAACACCAAGAGATTTAGATTTATACTCTGATGAAGTAGAGATCTTCTTAGGCAATGTAGGAAGAGCGGCTAAGGTCTTCATTAAAGTACGATGCTCAGTAAGGTCCTTAACTAACTTTGTAGTAGTTGCCATTTGTGATGCTGATAAATTTCCCATTCCAATAACATGATATAAATCTTGTTTTAGAAATTGGTCGGTTTTGCTTTGTAGGTCTCTAGCTCTTTCTGATAGATCAGCAGCTTGTCCAATTGTTAAATGTTCAACTGTTATTATACCATTATTATTACAAGCAGTATACATTTCCCTAAGTTCTGCTACATATGATTTTACTACTCCCGTTATTTTATTAAATTCTACTGTCTTCATAAACAATAACCTCCATACTTAATTTACAATATTATTATACCACTATTTGGCAATTTTGTAAATAGCTTTTTGACATTTTTTTACGTTTTTTTCAGAGAATAGAAAAGGGACTTAAATTGTCCCAGGTTAATTTACTTTCTCATATTTATAAGTCTTCTTTACTAGGTTCATATATTTACCTTTTGATTCAGCAAGTTTTAAACCTTCAAAGATAATTGGCTCCACACCTAAATACTTATAAGTTCCAGAGCTATACTGAACATATAACTCTTTAGCTTCACTATCATACCCGACAGCTTTAATGTTAGATGATTGTACTTCTACCATTTCGATTAATTTCTTTGGTTGTTCAATAATTTGTTGTTCCATATTTTAATCCTCCTATTTAACTTGACACTCAAATACTACATCGACGCATTCTTCATTTCCATCTTCATCTTTAACAACTTTTTGGACTTGAAGCATTAATACATCACTATCTGATTTAGGAATAACACCAGCTACACTTAACGCTTTTGCTAGCTCAATTGTCATGTTCTTGTCATTTGAAGTTGCCACCCAGAAAGTAAAATCATCTACTTCTAATAGATCATCATCTGTTTCTACGTATCCCATAAACCATACTTGATACATATAATTATCTGATGGATTGTCAACAGATTTTGTTCTTACTGAAGTCTTTACAACTTCTTCTGAAAAATTGCTAAAGTATTCATAAAATTCTGATTCTTCTAATTCTCTTAATTGTTCTAATTCCATAATATTAATACCCCCTAATTAAATTATTAAATTCTGAATCTGATACTAAATAATCTTTACACATTTGTTTCGAAGTCTCAGCTTTAAAATTATTTTGTTTTAAGAATTCTTTAATGTGTCTTACTGTAGTCTGTGAGTAAGTTCCGTTAATGTAAGCTTTCCCATCTTTAATGACTGCAACCTGAGTATCATAGCTAGAAAGGATCTGGGTTTCATCATTAAAGTATTTTACTCTTGCTTTGTTGTAAAAGCTTGAGCGTGAATCATAACGACAGTCTAAATAATAATTGCATAATAAGTGTTTCATCTAATACCTCCTGTACACTAAATTATTTTACAATATTATTATAACACTTTTCAAATCATTTGTAAATAGTTTTTGGTAAATTTTTCTATGAAAGCGTTTTCATAAACGTATAAAATAAAAAAGAGGATATTAAATCCTCTTATATATATATTAATAAGAATGCACACGCATACGTGTGAAGTTAAATTTCATTATTCGGAATATCATGCATCGGAGTCAGCTTTTTGCTATTTAGTGAAGTCTGAACATCGATCACTCGTTGATTCTTCGATCCTCTTCATCTATTAGCATCACTAATATCTCGCTGACTAATATCGAATCTTCCTGTTACAGCTACATCGATATATTTAGTTAGTGGAGCGGATTTGATCTGATCGAATTCATATCCTGTTCAGATCCATATGTCTTTAGTTGGATAAAGCATCTTAGCCTTTCTTACTAAACTTAGTAGTTCTTCTGGATCCGGCGAATCGTACGGTTCCCCTCCGAGAATACTTAATCCACTAACATAAGGTTTAGCAAGGGCATCCAGGATCTCTGATTCAGTTTCACTAGTATACTTAGTTCCACTACAGAAATCTCACGCATCTGAATTGTGGCATCCCTTACATCTTAAGGTACAACCACTAACAAATAGTGAAACTCTCACACCTTCACCATTACTGATATCAGATTTATTTAGTTGCTGGTAATTCATCTTTCCACCCTCTTTGTAATAGTCTAATCAGAATCGAACCGATCGCATTTCCCATTGCTACTAAAAGTAAGTATTGTAGTGAGCCGAATCGCGCCGCACCGATGTAGAAAGCATCTGCTACTACGTGATTAAATCCTGCTAAGATGAAACACATTACTCCAAGTATTACTGGAATAAAGCTTTTAGTTTTCTTATATCCTTCCACCGCACCGTAAATACAGATCCCGCAGCCGATGGATTTTAGTAAAGTAATCCACCACTCAGTTTCTAGTTTAGTAGTAACGATCGCTGCAGCCGAATCGTGCATTGGCCCCATCCCAGATATTAATCCTACTAAATATGCACTAAGAATATTAATCCCAAGCATCATCATTACATCTGTCAGATCATCTACGGATTTAATGTATCCAACTTTCCCTGTATATAGATTAGCCTCTAGTATTATTACTAAACATAATCCAAAGCTAAATAGAAATGATCCAACTACTTTATCTGAACAGCTAAGGTAAACAATACCTGCCAGAGCAATTAGCACTCCAGCAAGTATTGATTTAGTAATTAGTCTAAAGACTTCTTTCATCCTTATCACCTGATTTCCATCCAGCTGTTACTTTAATATGTTGGAATCGGTCTTCTACTTCTTTTTGTTTTCCATAGTTAAATGCAGTAGTGTAGTTTCCTGTTAAATATCCTGTAACTCTTCTTAGTTGTTGGATATTCTTACTACCACATTCAGGACAGTGATCATTAAATTCTTCTGTGTAACCACAATCTAAACATGTATCATTTCTTAAGTTTAGTGCGAAGTAAGGAATATCCTTATCCATAGCATAATTAACGATAGTTTCTA
>JAEIGA010007591.1_pt1 | contig 16441 bp, 19 predicted proteins | sample 9270691 | NCBI WGS metagenome assembly JAEIGA01 (sample SAMN17057246, study PRJNA624740) | gut metagenome | biome: biome; isolation source: fecal sample | host: Bos grunniens | place: China: Xizang | collected 2019
AGGATTACGCCCTCGTCCTTCCAATTCACCAAGTCAGTGGAACTGAAGCACTTGAAGTCGAAATTATGCCATGCATACGCTCCGTCCGTGGTAGGATAGATATAATATTTTCCGGTCTGCTCGCTATAGAGAACCTCAGGATCGGCGTGAAGTCCCTGGAAGACAGGATTCTTGACAGACGCTGCAAGATGGTCCTTTTCCTGCGCATCGCTCCATGCCTGCAGTTTCCTGTACTCAGCTTCGGTCAGACGGAGGAACGAGCCCTTGTCAGTGCCATACACACCCTCCAGATATTGAGGACGGCTGGTCCTGGTAAAGCCCTCGTCTGCAGTCGCGACACGGTATCTGTCGTTAGGAGCGGCATCAGGGCACACATATCCGAGCTGCCATCCCTCGCCTCCCACAAGACGGAATGCAGCCGGTGCTTCCACCTTCTTGCCTTCCTCCGGAGTGATCACAGTAGGTTTCGACCAGCCTCCCGCAAGGTCTGCCGTCTTTGAAACACAGATGCCGTCCGCATTGTCCTCATTCTTGAAAAGAGCTGTATATCCACCGTCGGCGCATGGATATATAGCAACATCATCCACATCCATTCCCCAGTCAGCCACCGCCTTCGGCTTCGCCCATTTCTTCAGGTCCTTACCGGCACGGACGCCATAAAGTTTAGTGCCCTTTGCACCTTCCGACATCGGGAAATACAGCAGATAACCTGCAGTCTTGCTGTCCCATATGAGCTTCGGATCACCGACCTTCCAGTTTCGAGGCATGGCAACAGTAGAGATGCGATCCCATTCGATAAGGTCATCACTACGATAGACCATCACATTGGAACTTCCTGAACGAGAGACCATTACGAACCCTCCATCCTGCGCACGGCAGACGAACGGAACGTTTCCCTCAAGAGCGCCACCCACCTCAACCGGTAGCACCGAATCGCCGCAAAGCAGGTCGTGGAAATGGATTCCGTCCTGCGACATCGCATAGGCCATCCATCCGCCATGCTCCGACCTATGAGTGTAAAGATAACCGAATGTCTCGTCATCCTGAAGTTCAGGATTACCCGGCCCCGCCTGAGCCGCCACAACCTGACCAAGAGTGATCAGAAGAAGAAAAAGGATATGTTTCATAGTTTGTTGATTAATCGTAGTAAAGATAGGTATTATTTGAATGATTTCACAACGGAAATACCTATCTTTACAAAATCAGATTAAAGATAGCAGATGAGTACATTACAACGAGCGATTGAAATAGCCACGGAGGCGCATCTGGGGCAGTTTGACAAGGCGGGAAATGAGTACATCGGGCATCCGTTGCGCGTGATGGAGATGGGGGCGACCGAGGAGGAGAAGATTGTCGGGGTGCTTCACGATGTGGTCGAGGACACTGACTGGACATTCGGGATGCTGGAGGCCGAGGGGTTTTCGCAGGAGGTAATTGCGGCCTTGAAATGCGTCACAAAGCTCTCTGAGAATGAGAATTACGACGACTTCATCGAACGGGTCAGAAAGAATCCTCTGGCCACTGCAGTGAAGATCAACGACCTTTCTGACAATATGGACATCCGCCGGCTTCCCTACCTCAGCGACAAGGATGTCAAGCGTCTGAAGAAGTACCTGAAGGCATACAAGAAACTCATCGGCGAACCTGTATATTCGGTATATGCAGCCCGTCAGGAGCACCCGAACGCTTATTTCACATGGACATCAGAGGATGACGAGGAACTTAAGCAGATGTGGGCTGAGGGCAAGTCCGTCAATGAGATAGCAGACTATTTCGGCAGAAAGTCCAGCGCAATAATTTCACGAATGAAGAAACTGGGAATATAGGTAATGACCATATAAATTCATGCTGGTGTGCTTCAAGGTCATTTTAGCCGACCTTGAAGCACATCAATCCTTTATATACATCCCCTGTCAAGGGTTGATGTGCACAAAGGTACCCCAAAATGACCTTGAAGCACATCAATGTATTTAAACCGTCAGGTGTCACTTCTTTCTCCCTCGCTCAAAATGGCTGGGAGGTGGCCACAATTTCACATTGGCAACAATTGCGAAGATTGAAACGATACTGGAAGAATCCGTCATCAGTGTCAGGAAATACCGGAAAACCGTAACAGGTTACAATCAGTCTCCGGAAGCAAAACGAAGAATGTTCAGCGACGGAGACCGTCATAAATACCCAAAACAGCAATAATGACATAGACAAAAGTCTGGAGTTTGACGTCGGAGAAAAAGAACGTCCCATGTAGGGGTTGTGAAAAAATATTTCTAAATTTGACTCCGAAATATGAATCAATTCCTACCCCACAGCATAGACGAAGACAGCAGTTACGAGGGAGGGATGCTCGGCGACGTCAAGGCCGGGTTTCCTTCTCCGGCAGAGAATGTCCATGAGAAACTGGACCTTATCAGGCTTCTGGTCAGGCACAGGGCTTCCACCTTCTTTTTCAGGGTGGACGGTGTGTCGATGGTCGACTCAGGCATGGACGAGGGCGACATCATCATTGTGGACCGCTCCATAGACCCGTACAACAACTGCAAGGCTGTCTGCTACATCGACGGCGAATATACGGTAAAGAGGGTCGAGATAGGCGAGAATTCCGCCCGCCTGATGCCTGCAAACGAGAACAACAGGTCCTATAAACCCATCGAGATAACTCCGGAGAACAATTTCATGATCTGGGGTATCGTGACATGGGTCATCAAGAAGATGTAGGTCTATGTACGCACTTGCCGACTGCAACAACTTCTTTGCTTCCTGCGAGAGGGTATTCAGACCCGACCTCCAGGGCAAGCCCGTCATCGTGCTTTCGAGCAATGACGGCTGTGCCATCGCGCGCAGCAATGAGGCGAAAGCCCTCGGCATAAAGATGGGAGCCCCTTTCTTCAAGATAAAGAGTCTGGTCGAGAAGCACGGCGTGGCGGTCTTTTCCGGAAACATGGCACTGTACGGCGATATGTCCCAGAGGGTCAGATGGGTCCTCGAAGAGTATGCCCCGGCCGTCGAAGTATATTCCATCGACGAGGCTTTCCTCGACCTTCGCGGCATGGCGGACATCGATTTCGACGCATACGCAAAGGAGATTTCAGCCCGCTGCTGGAAGATGACATCCATCCCCGTTTCTGTAGGCATAGCCCCTACGAAGACACTCGCAAAGATTGCCTCAAAACTCTGCAAGCAATATCCAAAACTCCGTGGCGGCTGCTATATGCACAGGCCTCAGGACATCGAGAAGGTCCTCCGAAAATACCCGATAGAGGATGTCTGGGGCATAGGTAGAAAGTCTGCAGCCAAACTCCAGACAATGCATATAAAGACTGCCTATGAATTCACCCGACTGCCCGAGAATGCGGTACGTAAGATGATGGGAATCACCGGAGTAAGGACATGGAAGGAACTGCGAGGCATCCCGTGCATAGAGTTCGAGGAGGGGTTCGAGGCCAAGCAGTCCATCTGCGTATCCCGCAGTTTTTCGTCGGAAATCTACGACATGAAGGAACTGCAGGAGTAGATCGCAAACTTCGCTTCGACCGTGGCGGAGAAACTCCGCAAACAGCACTCCGTCACCGGCGAGATCGCCGTATTCGCATATACCAACAGATTCAAGGAAAACCTGCCCCAGACGCATTCCAGTGCCCTGGTCACCTTCCCTACCCCGACTGCCGAACAGCGTACAATCGTGGCAAAGGCAGTGGCAGCGGCTGAGGAACTTTTCAGGAAGGGATACGGCTACAAGAAGGCCGGAGTCGTGGCAACAGACATAATGGACGAATCCGACATGGTGGGGTCGTTATTCGAAGATACTGAGGCACTTGCGAAGGAACATAAGATAACGTCAGCCCTCGATGCGATCAACAGTGCATTCGGCGACGGCACAGTCAGGCTGGCCGTCCAGGGCAGCGGCAGGATAAAGACCACCAGCGAGAAGCAGTCTCCGCACTACACTACCCGCTGGACTGACATCCCTAAAGTTTCGGTGAAATGACAGAATTTGATTATCTTTGTAAATAAACATTAACCACAACTATGAAAGTCATTATTTTGAACGGAAGCCCGAAGGCCAAGGGCAACACTGCCACTGCACTTCGCGAGGTTGAAAAGACACTCAATCAGCAGGGTATCGAAACTGAATTCATCCATGTAGGAAACAAGGACATCCGCGGATGTATCGCATGCAACGGATGCTGGAAGAGCGGCATCTGCGCTTTTGACGATATCGTGAACGAGATCTCTGCAAAGATGAAGGATGCTGACGGTCTCCTCGTCGGTTCTCCGGTGTATTTCGCATCGCCTAACGGCACATTGCTGGCGCTTCTGGACAGACTGTTCTACTCTAATCTCCATACTGACTGGACCATGAAGGTGGGCGCATCGGTGAGTATCGCACGTCGCGCGGGAACTACCACTACCATGGACGCCCTCAACAAGTACTTCCTCAAGACAAACATGCCTGTGGTTCCTTCTCACTACTGGAGCATCGCCCACGGAACATCTCCGGACGAGGTCATCCAGGACAAGGAAGGCATGCAGACCATGCGTCAGTTAGGCCTCAACATGGCGTTCATGATCAAGTCCATCCGTTTGGGAATGGAGCAGCTGGGCTCACCTAAACTTCAGGAGAAGATCACTGAGACACATTACATCAGATAAGATTCATGAGCGAAACAAAGATCATAATACTGGATTTTGACGGAACGCTGGCAGACACGGCTTCCGTCATTGTCCAGACCACCCAGGCTACAATCAGGGAACTCGGACTCCCGTCACGCACTGATGCGGAATGCGCGGCAATGATCGGTCTGAGACTGATAGAGATTCCTCCGGTACTGTTCCCGGATTGCGAGGTTGACGGCGAACTCTATGCCGAGACCTATCGAAGACTGTTCAAGACATTCAACACAGACGGTGCCGTGACCCTTTATCCTAATGTCATGGCGACTCTTCACGAACTGAAGAGACGCGGCTACACTCTGACCATCGCCAGCAGCAGAAGCCGCGCCTCATTGGAGGATTATGTCAGGAGCCTTGGACTTGAAGACATCATCACCTACCTGCTTGGAGCGGCAGATGTGACTGAAGGAAAGCCTGCTCCCGAGGCTGTCCTGAAGACTCTGGCCCATTTCGGATTCAAGCCGGAAGAGGCCATTGTCGTAGGAGATATGGTGTTCGACGTCCATATGGGCAAGAATGCAGGAGCAAGGGCCTGTGGAGTCTCATACGGAAACGGAAGCAGGGAAAGCCTTGCCGACGCCGACTGGATCATCGACGATTTCGGACAGCTTCTTGACCTTATCCGATAAAACGGACGGAGACTATTCCGGCCACACGAAGTGGGAATTGATGGATTCTCCTCCATCCACCACTATGCTCTGGCCTGTGCAGAAGCGGTTATCGACGGTAAGGAAATATGCCCACTGAGCGATTTCCTCCGGCGTTGCCCACCTTTTGAGCGGAGTCTGCTCCATGATCTCAGCCCATAGTGCAGGATCATTCACCACGCAGTCGTTAAGCGGAGTCAGAACCCCTCCCGGGTCAAGACTGTTGCACGTTGCCCCGAACCTTGCCACCCTCAGAGCGACATTCTTCGTATAGGCAATCACTCCTCCCTTGCTTGCGCAGTATTCCGGGAATTCCGCCCCGGTGTGTCCGCTGGCAGAGCCTATATTGAGTACAGACTTGATGCCCGGCCTCACGCCGTACTTCTCGGTCACCTTGATAAGAGCCTTGAGATTGACTGCGATATCATCCTCATTCTGAGTCCCCGCATTGTTGACAAGTATCTCGACATCAGGAATTTCCGGAAGTTCATCCCTTACATCGCACAAGATATGAGAATACGCGGTGTCTTTCAATGACGCCGCGTATCTGTCTATTCCTGTCACCTCATGGCCTTTGGACAGAAACAATTCCGCAATCGCTCTGCCTATACCCTGAGATGTTCCGGTTACAAGTACCTTCATTATTACTTGGTGCTCTCAAGGATCTGGTCGCAGATGCTCTGCATACCCTTGATTGAAGGGTGACCGTTCTGCTTCTCGATGTCATAGAGCTCGATCAGCTGAACGCCGTAATGCTTGCAGACCTCTCTGAAAGAAACGTTGATTTCCTCGCGAAGTTCAGAGTTGAGGAGGGAAATGATCTTAGCACCTGGATACTTCTTCTGAAGAGTGTCGAGGAGGCATGCGAGAGCTGGTCTGAATGCCTTGCAGTCTTCCTTTGTCCAGTCTGAATACTGGTACTCACCTACTGGAGAGCCGGCCCATGCATCGTTTGTTCCACCGAATACGAAGATGATGTCAGGGTTTCCGAGCATATCCACGCGTGAGAGAAATGATGATGCCGACGAGTCCATTCTGCCGTATCCTGTTCCGCAGATGGTTGTACCGCCCCATGAATTGTTTGCCTCAAGTTCATATCCGGTAGCCTTGAGATAGAGGCTCCACCACATCTGTTCGATTTCTGTCGCATCGTTTCTGTCGTTTGGATAGAACGGTGCATAACCTTCAGGATTAGCGCCCTGATAAGTTGAATACGAGTCTCCAAGGATGGATACCTTCTTTGTCTGTGCCGACAATGCCACGGCCATACCGAGCATGAGCATGATTACGAAAATCTTCTTCATGATGAGTTATTAGTTATAAAATCAGTGCAATTTATAAAAAATTTACGATTATCAACCCCGTATTAACGATTTAAAAATACATCAAAGGTCAAGTCCCATTATATAATCGTTCATATAGAAGCCGTTTCCGATATGGAAATCTCCCTGACGCAGGACCGTCATCCCCAGATGTCTGTAGAAGGAAACGGCCTTGTTGCTTCGGTTTACGTTGAGTTCGACACGCGCCTTACGACCATGCGATTCCGTCCTCACATGCTCGAGCGCACAGTTGAAGAGGATTCTTCCGAGGCCCTTTCCCTGACAGGACGGCAGCACATATATCTTCTGGAGATGGAACACCTCAACACCCTGAGAGTCAGAACCTTCCCCCTGAACGGACACATAGCCGCAAGGAAGTCCGGAACATGAGAGGATATAGTACACATGCCCGTCTTCGAACTGCTTCAGGATATTTTCAGGAGCATACATCCAGTCCATCATATACTCCATCTGTTCCGGAGACAGGATGTCGCGGTAGGTATGTCTGAAGGCGATTTGGGCAAGGTCATGGATGGTCGGGACATCATCGGCACCTGCCTTTCTTATCTCCACATCACACATGGCTACCTGATATCCAGAAGCGTGATGTCGAATATAAGGGTCGAGAAGGCCTTGATAGGGCCTGAAGGTCGCGAGCCATAGCCAAGATTGTACGGAATCACGATCTCCCAGCGGGAGCCTACAGGCATCTCGCGCATGGCTGTGATCCATCCGGTGATGAGTTCGTTGAGACGGAAGGTGGCAGGTCTTCCCTTCTGGGTCTGGTCAAAGACCTTTCCGTTGATCAGCCTGCCTTCATAATAGACTGTAACGAAACTCTTCGGAGACGGCTTCGGGCCTTTTCCCTTCACAAGTTCCCTGTACATTACCCCGTTGAACATTATCTTCACACCCGGTTTCTGGGCATATTCCTGCAGGAATTCCTGGTTTCGGAGCTTGTATGAATTGTCAATCTGCGGCATATTCGATGTATTTTCCGCAAAGATAGAAAAAACATGCTCAAGAGGTTTGAATTATGGACATTTTGGCTAATTTTGTAATAAATAATTCAACAACCACATGAAAAAGATTTTTCTGACGCTCACAGCAGCGATTTTGATGGGCAGCATGGCTCTTTCTGCTCAGACAATCAACACACTTGAAAACGGACGTTACAGCATCAGCGTAGGAGATGTTACACTCACTGTTGACGCAGCACGCGGAGGCAAGGTAGTTTCCTATAAGTATCAGGACCAGGAAATCCTCTCGACCACACGCATGCCGAACTCATTCGGAAGTACATTCTGGACAAGTCCACAGAAGGAGTGGAACTGGCCGCCTGTACCTGAGTTCGATACAAAGCCATTCAACGCAGAAGTAAAGGACGGCGTCCTCGTACTCACAGGTGAGAAGTCTGCACGTTTCGGATACCGCATCCGCAAGGAGTTCAGCGCAGACAAGAAGGATAATGCAATCGTAATCAAATATACCATCATCAACGAGTCAGGCGAGACACGTCAGGTCGCTCCATGGGAGATCTCACGCGTTCCTAACGGCGGTGTGGTATTCTTCGAGGCCAAGGAGGCTACTCCAGCAAACAACATGAAGGGTCTTCCATTCACATATGAGTACGGCGCAGCATGGTACGTGATGGATGAGGACAGAGAGAACCGTAAGATCAATGCTGACGGTACAGGTTGGCTCGCTTTCTGCGACAAGGGTCTCATGTTCGTGAAGAAGTTCGAGAACATCAAGGCTGAAGAGGCTGCTCCTGCAGAGGCTGAGATTCAGATCTATGCAAACCCGGGCAAGACTTTCGTAGAGATCGAGGAGCAGGGTGCATACACTACTCTCAATGCAGGTGAGTCTGTTGACTGGACAGCACGTTGGTATCTCGTACCTAATGACCTTCCTGCAGAACCTTCAAAGGCTCTCCTCAAGAAGGCTAAGAAGATAGCGAAATAATTCAGATGGAAAACATCAGTCTGAAACAGGTATATTGGGGCGGAGTGACCGTCCAGGTACCTGAGATCTGGGATGTCGAGACAGAGGAAATGCTTGAGGCCGACGGCGGAAAGTCCTACTGTATCGGCATCTCGGCTTGTGGAAACGACATAAGAAGCATCGACATCAGTTATGGTCCTCTCCCGGAAGGCTCTAGCGCATATGCAGAGGCCTGCGGCACATATGAGGAGGTTGCTGACGAGGAGGCACTGAATGCCAGCAGCGAACCTATCCTTACCTTTGACTTCAAAGGCAGGGAGGCATGCGGATTCAGCCTGACCACCGACAACGGTCTGCCATGCTTCTTCTTCTGTATCGAGAACGACGGAAACATACTGACTGTCCTCATCTGCGCTTCAAACAATGAAGAGATTCAGGACATTCTGGAGTTCATCGAGGAATATCTTGAAATCAAGTAACGTAACACACAATAAACTATAGAAAAATGTTCAAGGTCGGTATAATCGGCGCCGGATGGATCGCCGACAAGATGGCAGAGGCTCTTGCACCTCTGGAAGATTATTGCGTATATGCGATCGCATCACGTTCCCTGGAGAAGGCGGAGGCATTTGCCAGACAGTGGAACATACCAAAAGCATACGGAAGTTACGAGGAGATGGTAGCGGACAAGGAGGTTGACCTTGTATATATAGCCACTCCGCATTCTCACCACTATCCGCACACCATGCTCGCTCTCGAGCACGGAAAGCCGGTTCTCGTGGAGAAGGCCTTCACTGCAAATGCAGCTGAAGCCGAGATACTTCTGAACACTGCAAAGGAAAAGGGCATCTTCATCACTGAAGCTATCTGGACAAGATACATGCCTCTTTCACACAAGGTCAAGGAACTCATGGAGAGCGGAATCATCGGTGAGCCTAGGCTTCTCACTGCTACACTCTGCTACATGATGGAGTTCAAGGAGAGGATCCTTCGTCCGGACCTTTGCGGAGGAGCCCTCCTGGATCTCGGCGTCTATTGCCTCAACTTCGCCAGGATGTATTTCGGTACAGACATCGTCAAGACAGTCAGCAACTGTCAGACCGGCGAGACGGGCATGGACATGCAGGAATGCATCTCGCTCAGTTTCGCTGACAGAAAGATGGCGAACCTTCAGTCCGGCGCACTCTGTCTGAATGACCGCCAGGGCATCATCAACGGAACAGAGGGCTACATCAGAGTCGACAACATCAACTGTCCGCATGTCGTTGAAGTCTACAGGGACTACGAACTTGTGGCACGTTATGAAAAGCCTGCAGAAATGGTGAACGGCTATGAGTATCAGGTATATGAGTGCCGCCGATGCATCGAGGCGGGTCTCAAGGAGTCACCTATGATGCCGCACGAAGAGACTCTCAGCATCATGAAGCAGATGGACGACCTCAGAAAGGAATGGGGCATCAGATACCCTATGGACAAGGAATAAATCACTAAACAAACTTTATAAAACATGAATAATTTCATTTACGACATTCCTACAAAAGTATATTTTGGAAAGGACCAGCTCGGCAACCTCGGAGCAGAGCTCAAGAAATTCGGTAACCGCGTACTCCTCACATACGGTGGTGGCTCAATCAAGCGCATGGGTCTTTACGACAAGGTAGTTGAAGAAATCAAGAAGGCTGGACTCGAGCTTTTCGAACTTTCAGGCATCGAGCCTAACCCAAGAATCGGTTCTGTACGCGAGGGCGTCAGAATCTGCAAGACCGAGAAGATCGACGTGGTTCTCGCAGTCGGCGGCGGTTCTACTCTTGACGCAGCAAAGTTCATGTGTGCAGGTGCACATGTAGATCACGATCCATGGGAATTCTTCGGCGCAGATGCAAAGCCTATCGAGACAGCACTTCCTCTCGTGACCATCCTTACCCTTTCTGCTACCGGTTCTGAAATGGACACTGCCGGTGTGATCAGCAATCCTGAGACAGAGGACAAACTCGGCCGTCTCGCAGGTCCTATCCGTCCAAGAGTATCATTCCTCGACCCTACCCTCACCTATTCTGTAAGCAAATACCAGACAGCATGCGGTTCGGCAGATATCCTCTCACACCTTATGGAGGTTTACTTCGACACCGACAAGGGTATGGAACTCATCGACGGATTCATGGAAGGAATGCTCAGGACTGTCATCAAGTATGCACCTGTCGCTATCGCCGATCCTGAGAACTACGAGGCAAGAGCAAACCTCATGTGGACTTCATCATGGGCTATCAACGGTTTCATCGCATGCGGAAAGCAGAACGACTGGAGCTGCCACCCTATGGAACACGAACTTTCTGCTACATACGACATCACACACGGACTCGGCCTCGCCATCCTCACTCCAAGGTGGCTTGAGTACTGTCTGGACGAGACAAGACTCTGGAGATATGTTCAGTTCGGTGTAAACGTATTCGGCATTGATTCTTCACTCGAGCCTATGGAGATCGCAAAGGAGGCAATCAAGCGTCTTTCAGACTTCTTCTTCAAGGACCTTGGCCTTCAGAGCAACTTCACAGAGATCGGAATCAAGAAAGAGGACTTCGCAATGATGGCTGCAAAGGCTTGCCGCGACGGAAACATCAACGGTTTCAAGACACTCGCTGCCGCTGATGTTGAGAAGATCTACGAAATGTGCTTATGATAAGAAGACAGCTTAAGTTTTTAACTGCAACATTTGGGATATCCCTGTTTCTATCCGTAGTAAACAGGGTATTCTTCATAATATACAACAGTGGTCTGCTGACCGGGGTATCATTGAAGGAACTTGCAGGATGTTTCCTGCACGGACTTGAACTGGACGCTTCGATTGCCGGCTACATAACTGCGATTCCCGCATTGTTCTGCATCGCCGCAGCGTGGCTCCCTGCCTCATCGTCACGAGTATGGAAAGTGATTCTTGAGGTATATTTCGCTTTCATGGCGACCCTCGTGGCAGTCATAGAGACCGCCGACATCGGCATGTTCGGCGACTGGCTATGCAGGATAGACTCGCAGATATACATATACACTCTGAAGGAAATGCTGGCAAGCGTTTCCATCATGAACGGACTCGCAGGAGCAGCCTACGCAATCATCACCGTCTTCATCGCCACTTGGATGTACCGAAAGGCTGTCAGAAGATGGTTCATCCCGTCTGTGGAAGACGATGAAAAGGGTCTGCGCATAAGTTCGGTCTCAACTGCAGCCATGATTCTGACCTGCGGAGTGCTTTTCCTTTTCATACGAGGAGGTGTCACAACTGCAACTGCAAACGTCTCCAAGGCTTATTTCTCGAACAATCTTCTTTTGAATCAGGTAGCCGTCAATCCTGTCTTCTCTCTTATGGAATCGACATTTGAAAGGAACGAAAAGGAACTTGACAACTATGACTATTATGATGCCGAGGAGGCCGAACGTATCTTTGCAGAAGCGCTGAGGGCAGAAAAGGACACGACTATCACTGAGTCAAGCCGTTGGCTGAACACGGACCGTCCGGACATCATGCTGGTCGTGATGGAAGGTATGGGCAGGACAATGACAGACATATATGAAGGCAGCGAACCGGTCGCACCAGAGATCAACCGCCTGAAGAATGAAGGCATCTGGTTCGACCATATATACGCATCGTCATTCCGTACAGACAGGGGAAACCTCGCGATATTCAGCGGATTCCCGGGTCAGCCTAACATGTCGCTGATGAAATATCCGAACAAGGCTGCGAAACTGCCTGGACTGGCCGGAACTCTCAAGGATGAGGGATACATCACCCGATTCACATACGGCGGCGACGCTAACTTCACCAACACCCGCGCATATGTCTTCTCAAGCGGATTCGAGGAACTGGTTGACGACAAGTCACTTGACCTGACGGGACACGTCTCGAAATGGGGATATGCAGATGACATAGTCCTTGATTATGCAGCAGATGCATTCGTTTCACGCATAAGGGAGACAGAAAAGCCTGTATTCGACGCTATCCTGACCTTGAGCAGCCATGAGCCTTTCGAGGTTCCGTACAAGCGTCTTGATTCTCCCCTGCTGAATTCATTTGCGTTTACAGACGAGATGATAGGACGATTCGTCGAGAAACTGCGAGCAACAGAAGAATGGGAAAACATGCTCATCATCCTTGTTCCTGACCACAGTACCCCTCATCCTGTCTCAATAGGAAACAACAGCCCTGAAAGACATCATATCCCTATGCTTTGGCTCGGAGGTGCAGTCAAGGAGGATATGACCGTCAGTGATTACATGGCGCAGACAGACCTTGCAGCCACACTGCTTGGTCAGTTGGGCATCGCTCATGACCAGTTCATATTCAGCCGTGACATATCATCACCTGAGACTTCAAGATTCGGATACTGGGCATTCAAGAACGGATTCGGAATGATAGACGAGAATGGTGTGACCATCTACGACTGCTCTACTGAGTCACTGATAAGGAGCGAGGGAGATCCTGACCTGTCAAGACACGACAAGGGAAAGGCCATCCTTCAGAAGACATTCATCGAGATCAGAAAAATGTAAACAGATATGGCTGAAGCGCTTAAGATCCTCGGAAACACAAAGAGCGAAAGATATGAAGGCCTATACGGTCAGATAGAGGCCGTTCTGGAAGACGAATGTGACGCCATAGCCAACATGGCCAACATAAGTGCCATGATTAGCGGTACCTTCGGATTCTGGTGGACAGGGTTCTATAGGGTGATCGGCGAGGAACTGGTGCTTGGACCATTCCAGGGTCCGATGGCGTGTACACGCATTCCTTATGGAAAGGGAGTATGCGGAACAGCATGGAAACTGGAAAAGACAGTCATCGTTCCCGACGTGGATGCATTTCCGGGTCACATAGCATGCAGCAGCGCTTCCAGAAGCGAGATTGTCGTTCCGGTATTCGACAGGAAGGGCAGCGTGACAGGAGTGCTGGATATAGACAGCAGCGAACTTGCGACCTTTGACGAGACCGACAGGTTCTGGCTGGAAAAGATTGTTTCATTGTTGAAATAGATACATTATGTTCAAGGATAAGGTTGCAATAGTTACGGGCGGTGCACAGGGCATAGGAAAATGCATTGCCGATGAGTTCAGAAAGGCCGGCGCTCATGTCTATGTAATTGATATACAGGAAGGTCCGCATTATGTCGGTGACATTTCCCGTAAGGAGGTGCTGGAAGAATTCGCTGCCTATGTGCTCTCGAAGCATGAGAAGGTGGATTTCATCGTCAACAATGCCCTGCCGATAATGCGAGGCATCGACGATTGTTCATATGAAGAGTTCGAATATGCTCTAAAGGTCGGCGTGACTGCTCCGTTCTATCTTGTGAAACTGTTCGCCGGGCATCTTGCCCCAGGCGCATCGATAGTAGACCTTTCATCATCGCGTGACCGCATGAGCCAGCCTCAGAGCGAGAGTTACACTGCCGCAAAAGGCGGAATCGCAGCGCTCACGCATGCCCTCGCCGTGAGTCTAGCAGGCAAGGCAAGGGTGAATTCCATCTCGCCGGGATGGATTGATACGGCATACACCGTTTATGAAGGTCCTGACGCATACCAGCAGCCTGCAGGAAGGGTCGGCAATCCCATGGACATAGCAAACATGGTCATCTTCCTGTGCTCCGACAAGGCCGGATTCATTACCGGAGAGAACATCTGCATAGACGGCGGAATGACCAGGCAGATGATATACCACGGTGACAACGGCTGGAAACTGGAATAAGCCATGAAAAGAATATTCAGGAAATACATTGTAGATGCCCTCAGCCACATGGCCATGGGTCTGTTCTGCTCCCTGATTCTCGGACTGATCATCGGACAGATCGCGAAGATTCCGGGGCTGGAATTTCTTGGATTCATAGCGGAGGCGCTGTCATCGTCATCCCCTCTTGTGGGTGCATGCATCGGACTTGCGATCAGTTTCGGAATGAAGCATGACGCGCTGGTGATGATTTCCTCAGCCATTACAGGCGCTCTCGGCTACCAGTTCGGCGGTCCGGTGGGCTCGTACCTTGCCGTCATACTCGGTGCCGGACTCGGAATGCTCGTCTCGAAGAAGACGCCTGTTGACATCATCCTGACCCCGATGGTCACCATCATTGCCGGAGGACTTTTCGCGAAATACTGCTGCTCGCCTATCAATGATTTCATGCTATATCTGGGTTCAGTAATCAACAGCGCGACTGCACTCAGTCCGTTCCTTATGGGAGTCACAGTCGCCGTCCTTGTGGGCTGTGCCCTGACACTTCCCATCAGTTCTGTGGCAATCTGCGTGATGCTGGGAATCGACGGGCTTGCAGCAGGAGCAGCCACTGCCGGATGCTGTGCCCAGATGATAGGATTCGCAGTCATTAGTTTCAAGGATAACGGAATAGGAGGCCTGCTCTCCCAAGGTCTGGGTACATCCATGCTTCAGATAGGCAACATCGCCAGAAAGCCTGTAATATGGCTTGCTCCTACCCTGACTTCCGCAATCCTCGGTCCCGTATCCACTGTCCTTATGAAGATGACCAACAATGCTTTAGGTGCCGGAATGGGAACCGCTGGCCTGGTAGGTCCATTGGCCGCATTTGCAGACATGTCGGAGGCCGGTGCCGCTGCTGGACCTCTGGCAATCAAGATATTATGTCTTTATTTCATCGCCCCTGCAGTGATTTCACTTGCAATCCATGGAATCATGGTCAAGACAGGACTGGTAAAGCCTGGCGACATGAAGTTGAATCAATAAAATAAATTTGAATATGATAATCAGACTTGACGAAATCGAGGTAAGCACACTCCCTGCATTCAAGGGAGGTGACAAGGAGTTCCGTGCAAACATGTTCTTCGACGGCAGGAACCGTATGTTCAAGGGATGTCTCATCCCTGGCGCTTCCATCGGAATCCACACCCATGACGACAGTTGCGAGACCATCTTCATCCTCAGCGGCAAGGGAACCATCCTTGAAATGGAAAACGGCATCGAGACCCTCAAGGATGTCAATGCCGGTGACTGTCTTTTCTGCGACAAAGGCCAGACCCACAGTCTGAGAAACACCTCAGATGAAGATCTGACCTTCTATGCATGTGTGATTCAGTTATAGGAATCTGCCGTTTCCTTACTTGACCATCACGATTCCACCATTGCAAGGGATCTCAATCTTTACCTTGCCGTTCTTCTTGACCTTGAGATCGGTGAGGGAGCCGTTGAGGTCCTTGTCGTCTGAGTAAAGCTTCACGACATCGCCCTGAGCAAACATCGGGAGTTCCACCTCCACCTTGAGGGTTTCCTTCTCGGCATTGATACCGACCACATACCATGTGTCTCCGTGGCGACGAGCCATGATGACGTACTTTCCAGGATATCCGTCGATATACTTGACCTCATCCCAGAGGGTAGGAACATTCTTCATGAAGTCGATTGCCCATGCAGGAGCATCAGTAAGGTTGTTAGGAGCAAGAGCGAAGTGCTGAACAGGGCTCTGGAACATCACAGCAGTTGCAAGAGCGAACACCTCTGAAGTACGGCGCTGGCTTCCGCGAGGAGCATTTCTTGCATTGTAATACTTGTTCAATGCACTTCCGCCGAAGTCCATGCTTCCGACAGTGTTACGGATGAAAGGATGGATTGTCGCGTTGAATGCCTCATTGTCGCATGCACCCTGAGAGAAGTTGAGGTTTTCAGAAGCAAGGACAGCCTCGCTGGATGCGTAGTTAGGATACATCCTTTCCCATCCTCTCGGAAGTGTACATCCGTGGAAGACGCAGAGGATTCCGTAATCGTTGGCGTCAGCCATGATGTCCTCGTAAAGCTTGATGGTCTCCTGCTTGTCACCACCGAAGAAGTCCACCTTGATACCTCTGATGCCG
>JAEIGA010007592.1_pt1 | contig 16440 bp, 9 predicted proteins | sample 9270691 | NCBI WGS metagenome assembly JAEIGA01 (sample SAMN17057246, study PRJNA624740) | gut metagenome | biome: biome; isolation source: fecal sample | host: Bos grunniens | place: China: Xizang | collected 2019
ATATGCCGGTGCCGCGTCCTCTTATTTCAGGAGGCAAGGACTCCACAAGATACATCGGCATCACAACCGCCATATACCCGGCGCTCATCCCCTGCAAGATGCGTCCCGTAAGCATAATCGCCAGCGACTCTCCTGAAAAGCACACTACCGGAACTGCGACAAGAAACAATACAGCGGCGCTTGATATCATCTTCTTGCGCCCAAGCCGGTCGCACAATACGCCGGCTGTCGCAGAAGCAAGTATGCCGCCAAACATTACCGCTCCCACAATCCAGCTGACCTCCGCATCCGTATATATCTTCAATGCCTTTATGTACGGCATAGATACGGCTATCACGCCGAAATCTATGCCATAAAGCAGTCCGCCTAAGCCTCCCACGGCAAGAAGAAACCAATAGCCAAGTTTATCTGACATATCCAATCCCTATCCTGTTACTTTTGCATATCCGCACAGATCTTGCGGAGTTTCTCCACAGAGTGCGAGAAGAAGTTCTTTTCGAAGTCGCAGGAGAACGCCGCCACGTGCGGCGTGACGACGCACTTCGGATGCTGAAGAAGTCGGCTATTGACATCCGGCGGCTCCTCGCACATCACGTCAATAGCTGCGCCGCCGATCGTCCCGGCGTCAAGCGCATCCGCCAACGCCTCCTCATCCACAACCGGTCCACGGCTTGTGTTCACGAGAATTGCATTTTTCTTCATGAGCGAAAGACGACGCGCGTCAATAAGCCCCTTTGTATCAGGAGTAAGCGGGCAGTGCACCGAAACGAAATCACTCGCGGCGAGCAGCTCGTCAAGATCAACCGAATCAGGCTGGAACGGATCATGGTGGATCACCTTCATTCCGAAACCAATTACCATCTTTTCAACAAGACGCGCAATGCAGCCATAGCCAATAAGGCCAAGCGTACGGTGCGAAAGATGCCAATCCATCCCCTCGACCTTGCCCCACTCATACCCAGCCTTTGCACGGGCATTGTACTGCGGAATCTGACGCGCATAGGAGAAAAGAAGCGCAACAGCATGTTCTGCAACACATTCGGCGATGGATTCAGGCGTGTTGTATACGCCAACGCCATGGGACTTTGCCCAATCGACAGGCAACGCATCCAGTCCCGATCCAGAACGCATCAATGCCTTCACATTCGGCATGTTGTCCAAAGCCTCCGGCTTGAGACACAGATTAGGTCCAAACATCCAAAGCACCTCGGCATCCGGGAACGTCTCAAGAAGCGCCTGTGGCGTTTCGCAGCGCTTCGCCCGGAAATCGGCGAACTCCGATATCGCCTCGGCCGTTCCTTCCGGCAGACGCTCCACACCTGACGTTACAAGACACACTTTTATTTTATTGTTCATTTACTTCTCCTGAAAAACTTATTTATTTGCGCCAAAGGCACGGTCGGCGAAATCGAGTGCCCACTTCCAGTCATATGGCGAAAGCCCGTGGCATTCGGTGCGGCGGACGAAACCGAAAGGAGGCTTGACGGCACAGTCGCTGTATTCAGGCGGCATCTCTTCAAGCCCAAGACCCTTGCCCGCAAGAAACTCCCACGCCGGCGATGCCGCCTTGGCCGCAAGAAACTCTCCCTTGGGATCGAACCACAGCTTGTGGTAGCATTCAAGGAGCAGTGCGCGAGGAGCGACACAGGCAAGAAGCAGATGCTGGTCGAACGGCTGGCTCTTGGGATCTTCCATATACTTCCATACACCCTTGCAGTACCAGTGGGCGAGCCCGATGCGCTGACCGGCAAGCGTCTCACCGAAGTTACGCTTCATAAGCTGCACTCCGACCGCCCCCGTCTGGTTGGGAACGCATACTGCAAAACGCTCATCATATGCAGCGGCGAGAAGCGCCGCCTTGCCAAGGCGGGACGAACCGATCACAACATTGCGCTTTGCGTCGATTTCAGGAATCGTCTCCGCAAGGTCGAGACCACGGCAAAGTCCCCATGCCCACACCATGAGTGCGCCGGGATTGTCCGTAGCCTTGGGATCACGCTTCCCCCAAAGTTCGCAAACACCGTTAAAGACGTCATCTCCGCCGCCTTTGCCATCTGACGTTATCTGCGTGTAGTGCGCCGACATGAATGCATATCCACGGGCGGCAAACTCACCGAGCGGCACTAAATAGTGATTGGTCCTGCCAGAAGCGATCATATCGTTGCCCTTGTAGTTCAAGTGCAGGATCACGGGGCAAGGCTTTTTTGCGTACTTCGGCACGAACACAACCCAATCGACAACAGGACCGGTCTTGTCCTTCCTGAACCACGTACGGTAGCGGCGTTCAACCGCAAAACGATCTTCTGTGAGCTTTTCCGAAACGAGTTCCGAAACCATCGTATCCGGCTTCGGCGGCATCCTGCCGTACACTTCGCGCTCGAAAAGCGCGAGGATTTCCTTCCTGCGCTCCGGCCAATCGGATTTATCCTTGACCTTTCTTCCGTCGATGAAGGTAAGCGGATCCTCAAGCGTGTATGTGCCTTCGCCCGCTTTCGATTCATCGTAGTTGAACTCCACATATTCCGTACGCTCCTTATTTGAATAGAAGCGTTTGGCATTGCTCTCTGGCGTTCCGGGAACAAAATCAATGTGCGTGGTGCGCCTCCGTACGAATTCACGCTCCTCGTCCGTCACCCACCAGGGCTTATCACCTGCAATTGCGGATAACGCAACTCCCCCAGCAACCGCCATCGTTGTTAAAACTGTTTTCATCTTTTATTCCTTTCTTTATCTAAACGGCGCAACGAGAACCATCGGGTTTCCCCTCCTGTAAAATCAAGCGATATGGATTTCACAGCCTTAAAGCGTTCACCTGTCTTGACATTCTGCACATCGGCCGCAAACGGAAGTATGAAATCATAGATTCCGGTCTTGAGGCAGTGAACGGAAACAAAGTCGCCGTTCATGTCAACCTGAAGGCCAGGCGGTGCCGGCACATAGCCGCCTGACTTGCCCACCAATGAATTGAACATCCGTGGAGTAAGTCCGCGCGGTTTCGTGATGCAAAGGGACCCTTCACAGGCATCGGCGCCCCCGCAAGCACCGGAATCGGCAAGAAACACAAGCTGAACTCCACGCCTCTTCAAACCTGCGATAAGCTCCCTGCGCTTCCTGTCGATATTGTAGAATCCGCACATGACCGCTATCCTGCAAGCTCCAATGCATTCAATGTCGTCAATGAGATCCTGAGCGAGCATTGTTTCATACGGAACAGAGGCCGCAGCCAGATCCTCCATCTGCATATTGGTGCTTTTCGCTTCACGCTCCGCCGCCCGCACATAGCTGCGGTTGCGGAACATCAACCCTTCCTCATCCACAACCACCATAGCCGACGGCCGCCACGGGGATTTAACCTCAATTGAAGCCATCCCATCCGCAAGGCGACGAACGGATGCGATATCGTCCATTATTCCCTTATCGGCAAACCAGTTGTCCTGCATATCAAAATACCACCAACCCATCCGGTTGGCAAGCATCTGTCCTGCAAGCCGACGGTGAATGGTTTTCCACATCGGCAGATCCTGCGCCTCGGAAAGATACACCGCACGGGCCTCTGGCGCTCCTCCCTGACCATGCCACGTCCGCAGATCCAATTCGTTGAGGAACATCTTTGCGTTTTTGCGAAAACTGTCCAACGGCGGACGGACGTTACAACCGATCCCGGGTATTCGCAAATGGTAGTGCGGTTGCGTCACCAAAAAATCCATTGACCGGGAACGGGTGAATGGAGTGAAGTCCACCGTTGCGGATATGCTGCCTCCGAAGGCGCTCATGGCCCATCGTCCAACCACTATAGGCTTGCCGAACTGCTTCTTCAGATGATTGGCGAAATCGTCCTGCATATCCATCGGAGCCCATTTAAGGAACTTCTGGAATGCAATCTGCGCTTCATCCTTTACAGGATCAAGCATCAACACCTTGTCAGGAAACTGCGGTGCGGAATCCCAGCGAACCTTCCCGTACTCTTTTCTCTGCCATTCCCGAAACGCGGCCAAGGCAGGTTTTGAAACGTCAGCGACACGAAGAGCGAACTGTCCGTCATGATATCCCGCAAGATGGAAACCTACAATCCGCTTCGACAATCCCGTCCGCTTCAATCCGCCGATGAAATCCGTCATGATCCGCTTCACGTCGCGCCGCCATACGAGCGAATGGTTCGAAACCCATGGCCATGTGTTAGGCGATTTCTTGGAGGGTGCGTTCTTTTCCGCATGCACATTGCCGCCGAACACAACTGTGCCGTCAGGGCGCATCCACACCTCTTCGGGATGCTCGGACGAATATTCCGGATAGGCATCGCAATGGATTGTGACAACAAAAAGCGAATCCGGCGCGCTGCGCATGAACTTCTTCACGCAAGTGAGAGCACCGGCGCAGTCAAAGCCGTTCTTCGTCCAGAATCCCGGACAGTTCGCCCCTTCACCAAGCCGGATGCCGAAAGACTGAAGCCTTATTCCCGCCGCATCAAAGGCACGTGCGTCGGATGTAAAGGGCTCGCCGTGTCCAAACGGACGCGGCTTGTAGAGGATCGGCGGCGCAACCTTGCCATCCACCTCCAGCATCGCCCCGCCTGCCGTCTTCACCATGCGGGCGGAATGTTCCCTATCCGCCAACACAGCCGCGTCAAAAGCCGCCTCGTCCATCAAGGAGCCTGAACGGTCAGGGGCTTTCCTTTCTGAAACGGCACGCCTGCGCCATGCCTTATCCGCAGGCTCCGCATCTTCAGCGCCCCAGCCGCGCCAAACGGTGACGCTTGGAGAGCCTTCCACGACTATGGCGGCGGTAACCTTGCCTGACTCTCCAACTCTCACACGGCACAGTTTGCGGGTGAATTGCCCCGGCGGAGCATTTACCAGCTGCGTGAAAGCAGGCGATTCGGTCGCCGTCTTCGCAAAAAGCCCATAATCCCATTGCTTCCAGTTGGTGGGTCTTTCGCCGCTCCACATTCTGATATATGCCTTCGCCTCATACGGATCGGCCGGCGTTTCGTTGAAGCACGCTGCATACCCCTGCAGGAGAAGTCCACTTTTTACGGTGAAAGGCTCGGCAAGTTCAACAACGACCATGCCTCTTGCGTTGGACTTTTCGATGCGCAAGGCTCCATTCTTGACAGAAACCGTCCCGGTGGCGCCGCGCTGCCATTCTACGCGAAAGGCGCCCACGCCCTTATCAAATGGCGCACACCACACCTCTTTGACCGGCGAGGGCATCGCCCGTTCAGGATTGGCATTTTCCCATCCCGAGGAATCCGCCCCGAAAACGGAATGGCAAATCAGCACGAGAGCTATATTGGACGCAATTTTTTTCATCACATCAAAATCTCATCTGTTGCGTTTACAACACCATCATCCGGCTCCGGAGCGAGCGGAAGCATCCGCTCCAGTATCTCCGCAAAACGAAGCATCGCCTTGCGGAAATCCTCTGCGGTGCGTGAGGATGCCGGCGCCAACTCCCGAAGCGGGGTTTTCAGCATCATGCCACGATAGTCAACCTTCTCCACCTCAAGCTTTCCACCCCGCATGCCCGATGCGACCTTCGCCTTGACGGCCCTTTCCATGTCACGCATCGCGGGAACATACCAATGCGCCGCACATTCATACTGATAGCCGCGGCAGTAGGCGCAGCTGGCGTTGTCGAGCAGCACGCGGGTAAATTCGGGATTGCGCACCTTCTCCACCTTATCCATTCTCAGGTAAGATTCCCACAGCGAATAGTCGGTATGGAGCGAAAGCGTTTCGGACATCCCCTCCACCAGCTGACGGCACGTTTCCGTCCAGCGCAGCAGTCTGCCGCCATCGCCCGATCCATTGTTCCACTCCTTGTAGGCGCGGTACATCTGCGCTATCGACGCCATGATTACGCGATCTGCAACCGTGCGTGCGATGTCAATGGTGTCACGCCGGACGAAACCATCGGACCAGTCCAAGGCGGCAAGGGCGCGGTATATCTCCGGAGTGGAGTTGAGCGCCTCCCGCCATGGGATGTGCCTCATGCCCTTCTCGTGATTGAACAGGACCGGCAGAATCGGCACCGGCTTGGCGAAAAGCGAACTGTAATCAGCACCCGTCACGATCGGCAACGTCTTGCGCCAGATTTTCAGGAACGCCCCGGACTGCGCACCATAGCGGTCTAAGCAGAACTCCGGCATCAGCGACTCTACGGTATGCCCGCCCTTCCATGAGTTCTCAAAGAAATAGCGATAGAACATTATGTCGTTGTGCTCGACCTCGGGCCACCAGATGTAGCCGCGGCAGAACGGATCATCCTTGACCTTTGCCCATTCGCGTTCGATGGCGGGATAGTTCGCCCGGATATCGGTGGAGCTCGCGGCGTAGGCGAAAATGCCGAACGTATATGGAAACTTCCCGATGACATCCCAGTTGGAAAGGATGTTTGTGCGCAGACAGGCCGTTGCAGGCCCCTTGCCGCGTATCTCATCCGACTCGTAGTCCCAAAGCATGAGGCCGTCGATATCCGCCAATGCCGGCCAAAGGCGGCGGCACTCCTCCGTCGCCCACGTGAAATGAAAATCCCATCCGCCAAGAATGATCTTGGATCCGGGATAGCGTGAGCGGGCATCAAGACAAAGCCTGCGCATCACGTCGATCTTCATCTTCAGGTTTTCCTCTGCATTGGTGCTGCACGTGCGTTCAGAAAGGCCCATCGTATGCAGCACGTCAGGCTTCCCGTAGGCACGTATGGAAGCATCCGTAAGCTTCCAGTACGCCTCCATCCATTTCTTCTGCCGGATGTCCCACACCAGCCCGGACGGCTCCTGATACCACTCTGTGGCCTGCGGCAGGAAATCGGGCTTCATGTTATCGAGGAAGTCCTGAGGCGTGCGCGAATACCAGTGCGTCATCGTGCCGAAATCCTCAGGGATCGACATGCCCCGCTTGAAGCCGTAATCGTGTATCATACGCCGCAGAAGCCCGCGGAACTGAAGAGACCAGAAAAGCGAATGGTCGTCATAGCCTTCACCCGTGCCCGGCAGACGCTTCGACGGATCGGGATAGCCGCACACATCGGGAAACGCCTGCTGAAAGATGTCGTCCCATCCGATGCGAAGCATGAAGCAGTTTATGCGCATCTTGGCGAGAAAATCAATTTCTCGTTTCCAGTCCTCCGGTCCCCACTGCTGCGCGCGGAAACGCGTCAATCCACGATGCGCAAAATAGCGGGTGGCGCGAAACTCGAAACGGGACTTTTCGCATACGTCAAGACCGGTCAGGTCGATCCTGTCGCGCTTTGGAGTGACATCGCCATCCCAAAACCAGCGGCATCCCGCACGACGCTCAAGAAGATCATACACCGCGTAGAGAACACACCGCGGCTTGTCGCCTGTGAGCACCGCACCACGGCTGTCGGATACGATGGTGTAGGCGTCGAGACCGTCGGAGGAAAGCTTTCCGTCGACCTTCAGCAGAATGCGTCGTGCGCCTTGGGGTCTCTCGCCCGTGACCATCCTCTGGTAGCGGCGGAATTCGTCGGCCGCAATCCGGACAGTGTCGTTGTCGGCGCTGTTGGCAAACTCAACGGCTATTCCGCCAGCCCAAGCCGCCAGCATGGCGGACATCTGGAAAGCGAGCAGAAAGGCAATCTTTATGGATGTTTTCATAGTAGGACTCCTTCTTGATGTCATTTGCGTTCCGATGATGATTCAACGCCTTCAAAAAATTCCGCGCCAATCTCACGACCAAGCAGGAAGAACTTGCGGTCGTTGTACCAAAGCACCCCCTTGCCGTTGACGCACGTGTAAGACGAATAGCAGGAGTTGCCTACGATGCGCGGCGAGAATATCGACCTGCGGACGAACTCAATGGGCTGTTCCGACTTTGGATTGAAGCGCCCTGCAATGAGATAGAGCGTTGCGCGCGGCTGGCTTGCGCGCGGAGCATGGAAGTCGAACAGGTCATGCACCAGCGCAAAATAGTATCCGCTGCCGGCTTCCGGCCCCTTCCAGTCATAGATCGGACAGGGCGAACGCGGATGCAGGAACGGGCGCCCTCCATCGCGGTCACGCAGAATCTTCGGCACACTCCAGGTTTCGCCGCCATCGGCGCTCACGCTCCACACGGGATAGCCCACGGAACTGCGGCAAAGCGCAAAGAGCCGCCCGTCAGGAAGCTTGACGATTCCCGCCTCTTCAATCGCAGCGCCGGACTTGTTTTCCGGCTTGGGAGGAAACAGCCTGGCTCCGCCGCCATCGACCATGTCGGCAGCGAGGGCTTTTTCGTTGACGGCGAAACACGATAGGCGGATGTTTTCCACCTTCGGATCGTCGTCAATGTTTTCAAACCTCCAGAACTCCACGCGAGTGCGGGAGTTTTTCCCGCCGGGCGGAACGCCGTGGATCGAGGAGCCCACAAAAAAGCGGCCATCCTTTGCGAGCCGGAGCGGACGCTGCCAGTTGCACCATGACGGCGGCTTGGCCAGATCCCTTCCCGCAAGATCGGGACGATGACCGAACTTCACGAGCTTAGGTGGGCTCCATGGTTCACCTGCATCATCGGAATAGCTGCCGAAGATCATGCCTACATGCGGACCGCGCGAAGTCGTCTGCTGATTCCAGAGACAGTACAGCCTTCCGCTCTTCGAAAGCATCGGCTGCTGCCAGCTTGCGACAAGCCGCGGAACCTTGATGGTTTCGCTTCCGGCAATGAGAAGAGGCTTCGTCCAGGTGCGCCCGTTGTCGGAGGATTTGGCAAAGGCGATGTGCTGGTCGGCAGTCGCCTCCTTGGTCGCCTGCGTCCAGAACGCATATAGGAGACCTCTCTTCGGATCGTCCAGCACCTGAAAATGGTCATTGTATGAATCACCGCGTTTCGCAGGATTCCGCTTGGAGATGTCATACGGCTGATCAGGCACAAACACCACATAATCTGGATGTGTGACAAGAATCTCCTTGGGCCCGCCCCACGGAGAATGAACGCGTCCCGAAGCGCATGCCTTGCCTTCAAGATGCGACATTATGTATTTCGTCTTTTCATCGCTGCAATATTGCGTTGAGCAGGCGCGGATGGCGGCCAGATCGTCTGCGCTTTCCGAATAGTACCGCTTCACATCGGATTTAGCTGAAAAAGGATCGGTTCGCCCCTCAATGCCATAATGGCGGACAAGCCGGGCGATCCAGCGGACAATCTCCTCGCTGCAGGAAAGGCAATCCACCTCAAGGCCGTCGATCTCGCGACCCGCCACCTCTGTCGCCAACTTGCGCAATCTCAGATCCAAGGCATGTTTGATGTCTTCGGGCTGCGGACCGGCGACTTTGAGCTGATGCATCCTTGCGCTTTCCCCCACAAACTTCGGCTTCACCACCTTGCCGCGCGAAGAAAGCTCCGAATGCATGTGCGCACCCACCGAGCCGGGCTCGCCGCCCTTCCATTCTCCAGCGAACACAAAGGTGTTGAAGGCAGGAAAGAGCCAGCGGCGGTGGAATTCAAAACCGAAGTCGCCACAGGAAACATCGGTGAAGAAGCGCGTCAGCGATTTGGTCTTCAGGCTGTAGGTCTTGACGATTCTGATCAGCAGCCTGCCTCCATTCGCCGGGGCGTTTGCCACCCGCACGCAATGCTCGCCGGCGTCAAGATACCGCATCGTTTCGGAAAGCTCATCGCCGCGAAACGCAACCACAGGAGCCTTGCCGCCGTCGAGAAACGCTTCTGAGCCAAAATGCCGCCTGTCGAAAGCGACATACACCCATCCGGCTTTTTTCAGCGTGAAACGGTATTCGCCGTCGGCGAGTGGGGCATCAACCAGCTCGCTCACGAGATTGTTGAGCCTTCTCTCCGTTCCAGCGACCGAGCTCCCTGAATTGTTTGCCGTTGCAGAGAAACATCCGGCAAGAGCCCAAAGCAAACAGACAGACCTGACCATTCTTTCCATCTAAAGCTCCACTGAGTTATGTCGCAAAATCTCCATCAGCGCTGAACGCGTCCTGTTCCGTTCCCTGAGGCGAGAGTCTCCACTTCTGAAACGGTGACAAGGTTGAAGTCATGCTCTATGGAATGCTTGAGGCAGGATGCCGCCACGGCGAAATCGATGGATGCCTGATCGCCCCGCTTTGTCGCAAGCGCATATACGAGACCGCCACCGAAAGAATCTCCGCCGCCTACCCGGTCCACTATATGAACCTTGTATTCGGTGGAGAAAAACGCCTTAGCGGATTTTGCGTCATAAAGCATTCCGGCCCAGAGGTTGTCAAACGCAGAAAGCGACGTGCGCAATGTGATCGCCACCTTCTTGCACCCAAACCGCTTGACCAGCTGTTCCGCGACGGAAACATACCCCTTTTTGTCGAGAGTTCCGTTTTCCACATCCGAACCTTCGCCGACGATGCCAAACACGTCAGCCGCATCCGCCTCATTGGCGATCAGGACATCTACATACGGCACAAGCTTCGCCATGCAACGGCCCGCCTCGGCTTTCGTCCAGAGTTTTCCGCGATAGTTGAGGTCGCAGCTTACCGTAATCCTGTGAGCCTTGCAGTATTTGAGCGCGTCGAGGCATATCTCCGGAAGCTCCCCTCCCAAGGCCGGCGTGATGCCGGTAAAATGGAACCACTTGGCGCCTTTCAAAATCTTCGCCCAATCGAAATCCGCACGCTTCGCACACGCTATGGAACTGCCCGCACGGTCATAGACCACCTTTGACGCGCGCTGAGACGCCCCCTTTTCGACAAAGTACAGTCCGAGACGCGGCCCGCCCCATACAATATCCTTGGTATCGACGCCGAAATGGCGCACTGCATTGCGCGCCGACTCGCCAAGGGGATTGGACGGCAGTTTTGTGACAAACGACGCATCCAATCCATAGTTCGCAAGCGAAACCGCGACATTCGCCTCGCCGCCGGCATAGGTTGCCTCAAAACGCTCCGCCTGCACAAAGCGCTGATACCCTTCCGGGTTCAGGCGCATCATGATCTCTCCGAAACATACAATCTTCATTGTTTTTATCCTTTCTTCATGCGGCGCATTGAGTGCAACGCGCCCTGTCATTCGAGGTTCAGACATTCACACTTTCAACAAGCTCACGGGCGGCAGCGGCGATCCTGTCCCACGCACCCGCCTCAATCCACTCTTTGTTCGTCAGGTTGCCGCCCACGCCAACTCCAACGCATCCCGCACGCATGAAGGCCGCGGCATTTAAAGCCGACACTCCACCTACCGCAAGAAACGGAATATGGGAAAGCGGCGCACGGACTGCTTTCACATAGTCAGGCCCGAGTGCGCCCGCCGGAAAGAGCTTCACGAAACGCGCCCCTGCCTCCCATGCGTCCACGGCCTCCGATGGAGTAAGAGCCCCCGGCATGGCAACAAGCCCACGTTCAACAGCCGACCTGATGAGCGCCGGTTTCACGTTTGGAGTGACAATGTACTCACCACCGGCATCCTCGCAGATGGAAAGCTGCTCCTCTGTGAGCACCGTGCCTGCGCCGACTCTCATCTGCCCGGCGAATTCCGCTCGGATCGCCTTGATTGCCGATGCCGTATCCTTCCATGTCTCAGGGGCTTTCTGGTTGAATGTGACCTCAACAAGCCTTATCCCGCCCTGCCGGTAGGAGTCAGCAAGCTTCAGGCAAATATCCGGAGCAAAGCCTCGCACTATGGCGACGACCTTCGTCTCAAGCAATGTATTGGCAATATCACTCATTGTAGAATCCTCATTTGACTATTGTATCGATCAGCGTTTTCAAGCCGGCGAACGAAACAGCGACTGAAAATGCAAACGCTGCAGAAAGAGACATGTTCAAGCGCCATCCGGCCCTATGCGCGCCCATGACATCCTTGCGGTTGAGAAGCCAGATGACGGCAAACGCCGCAAGAGGCAGAACAAATACATTTGACACCTGCGCCGCGATTGTAACGGTGACAGGGTTTGAGCCAAGAGCAGGGACGACAAGCGCCCAAAGCGCCGCCACAAGACAGAGCACCCGAAAGGTCAATGAACGGGTATCCATGCGTCCCGCCTTCCAGTCCCCCACCAAAAGCGGCCCCACCATCATGATGGGGAATATCGATGAAAGACCTGCGGACAGGGTGCCGACCATGAATATCGCGACGGCGAAACGCCCAGCCACAGGTTCAAGCGTACTCGCCATGTCAAGAATGCGCACAATCCCCTTGCCTTGGGCAAAGAGCACACCTGTAGCGACAAGCATTATCGCCCCGGAAATCACAAACATCAGCGCCGCCGAAATCGCAGAATCCAAACGCTCCTTTTTGAGGTCGGCGACGCCAAGCCCCTTCTCCCTTATTATCAATGGACGGGTTACGAATGTAGGTGCCGCCATAGTGGTTCCAACAAACGCGGCAAACATGAGAAGCGAATCTCCCCCTGTCGGCAGAAGCGGCACAGCCGCCTTCGCCAATGTAGCGCTGTCGGGCAATGTGACAAACACCGACACAATGAAGGTAACCGCCATCATCGCAACAAAACATGCAAGAAGCTTCTCAAAGAATGAATATCTGCCGATCATCACAAACGCATACATGAGTGCAATTATGCAGCACGATATGGTGAACACTCCGCATGGAAGGCCGAACGCCTCGCGTATGGCCCCTGCCGACAGGATCAGTATTCCACCCATGCAGGTATACTGAGCCGTAACCACGCCTACAAACACTCCGCCGGCGATGAATCTCCCTCCCGGGAGAAATCTGACGATTCCATGAAGCGCCGTCTCTCCCGTTACCGCCGCAAACCGTCCATAGGCAGTCATCAACACTCCCGAAAAGATGCAACTCAACGCCAATGCCCATGTCAGGGCCAAGCCGTAATCGGCTCCGGCTTTCGCCATGGAAGTCACGCTTCCTGTGCCAATGGTGTACCCGATGGCGAAAATGCCAGGGCCAAACACTGACAGCAGCTTTCCGAACTTTTTCATATACTTCATTTGCAGACCTTTACGTTAGCCTTTCACCGAAGGATGCGCATACCGTCAGTAACGGCGACGCAGATAGAACCAGCGCGTCTCCCCTCCTGTAAGCTGCATGGATATGGATTTCACATACGCAAGACGTTCGCCGGTCTTTACATTCACCGCATCAGCAGTAAACGGAAGGACAAAATCATACGTTCCGGTCTTGAGGCAGTGGACGGACACGAAATTGCCGTTCATGTCAACCTGGAGTCCAACAGGGGCGCTGACATATCCGCCCGCCTTCTTCACAAAGGAATTGAACATCTCCGGAGAAAGTCCGCCGGGGTCATCCACCTTGTCAAATCCGGCGCAGGCTTCAGCTCCGCCACACGCGCCGGAATCGGCGAGGAACAGCAGCTTGGCTCCGCCCGCCTTAAAGGAGTTGACGAGTCCGGCGCGCTTGGCGTCCATACGGTAGAAGCCGGCCATCACAAAAGCCTTGTAGTTACCTGAACGCACCTTGCCCGAAAGCAGATCCTCGGCAAGAAGAATGTCGAACGGAACGGAAGCCGACGCAAGCGTCTGCAGCTGTTCTGCGGTGTTCTCCACCTCGCGCATCGAAAGCTTGCGTCCGACACGATTTCTGAGCAGCAGACCCTCTTCATCCACAACCACCGCCACGGAGGGACGCCATGCATCCGGCTTTTCTGCAACAAGTTGTGACGCACTCTTGCGCACGGATGCGATATCAGCCTGAATGTCCGGCTCGTCGAACCAGTTGTCAGACATGTCGAAATACCACCAGCCCATGCGGTTGGCGAACATCTGCCCGGCCAGCCGGCGATGAAGCGTTTTCCACATGGGAAGATCCGTAGCCTCTGAAAGGAAAATGCCGCGCGCCTCGGTCGCACCGCTGCGTCCATGCCACGTGCGCAGATCGAATTCATTCAGGAACATCTTGCCGTTGGTCCTGAAGCTCGCAAGGGGAACTCGCACTCCACATGCCACACCTGGCGCACGGCGGTGGTACACAGGCTGCGCCACAAGAAAATCAAGCGCGTCAGACTGGACAAACGGCGTGAAGTCAAGTGTGGACATCACACTGCCGCCAAATGGCACCATGCACCAGCGACCGACGACAATCGGCTTGGCGAACTCCCTCTTCAGATGCCGCGCAAAATCCTCCTGCATCCGCATCGGAGCCCATTTCAGGAATTTCTGGTAGGCGATCTGCGCATCTTCAGCACCTGGAGAAAGGAACTCGCGGTCTTCAGGGTACGAAGGCGCCGTCCCCCACCGGACTTTACCGTATTGCTCCCTCTGCCAGATCTTGAACGCCTCCTGCGCCGGCTTGGAGAAATCTGCAACAGGAACCGCAAACTGTCCATCGTGATAGCCTGCAAGATGTATGCCCACAATGCGCTTGGCAAGCCCCGTACGCTTAAGCTCTGCCACGAATTGAGACATCAGCCTCTTCACATCCCTGCGCCACACGAGCGAATGGTTTGAAATCCATGGCCAAGTATTCTTTTTGGGCGTTGCGGAAGCGGCCTTCTGCCCTTGCGAACACGAGCCATATACAACGGTGCCATCAGGACGCAGCCACTTCTCGGCAGGATGCTCATCGGCATATTCGGGATAGGCGTCGCAGCGGATCGTCACGAAAAACATTGAATTGGGCGCAGTACGCATAAAGTCCTTGACCCGCCTGACAGCTCCGGCGCAATCAAAGCCGTCTTTCGACCAGAACCCGATGCGGCCATGACCTACGCCAAAGCGTATGTTGACCGTCTGCAGGTCAATGCCTGACTTCTCGAATATCCTGCCTTCACCTGTAAACGGCACACCCATGCCGAATGGAATCGGCTTATACAGAATGGGCGGCACAGTTTTGCCATCCACCTGCAGCATACCGCCCGTCGCGGTTATCACGATGCTTGCGGAATGCTCCACATCCTTCGCCAATGCATCATCGAAAGCCGTTTCGTCCATCATCGTTCCGGAACGGTCCGGAGGCTCACGGCTATCGGAAGTGCGCTTTTTCCAGGCTTTGTCGGCGATGGCGGCATCTTCAACGCCCCACCCACGCCATGTGGTCACGCTGGGAGGTCCTTCCACCACTATTGCGGCCGTCACAGTACCGGACTTTCCGGCTTCGGTGCGGCAGAGTTTGCGGGTGAATTCCCCTTTCGGGGTGTTCACAAGATGGAGGAACAGCGGTGAATCAGATGCTGTCGAGCCGAAATGCTTCCGCACCCAGTTTAGGTTCTCCTTCCCGCTCCAAAGCCGGATATAGCCCTTGGCGTTCTCAGGGGCTACACCGCCATCAAGGTAGCACGCCGCATACCCTTGCACCAGCTTTCCCGGCTTGACGGGGAAAGGTGCGGCCGTCACCACGACCTTTCCTGCGGCATTGTGCTTTTCTATGCGAATCGCTCCATCTGCGACGGAAAAGCGACCTTTGGCTCCATCACGCCAATCAACATGAAACGCCTCCAATCCCTTCTCTACCGGTGCACGCCAAAGTTCTGCGACCGGTTCAGGGATCATGCGTTCAGGATTCCTGTTTTCCCATCCGGCAGTTTGGGGACAGAGCCCTGAAACTGCCGCAAAGAGCATGATAAATGGCATCATATACATGGCCTTAGTTTTCCTTCACATGGGCATCCTGTTCTGGAGGCTTGTATCCGTGGGTCGCACCCTGCACCCACTTGATCGACTTGGGGCAAGTCAGATTGTTGTAGAACGCCGCAACACCCGTCGGGGGGCATGTATAGTCACCGATTCCCGCCATAGTGACTGCGACCTTGCAGGACTTCGGAATCAGGCGCGCAATGTTCACGGTATCGTAGTAGCCGAGTCCCGCCACCCACGGCACATACCATTCGCCGTGATTGCGTCCGATCGATTTGCCGCCGATATCGCAACCCCAAGGCACCTGAACCATTGCACTCGTCACACCGGGCACAAGCGCAGCGCCCCAGATCGCCTGAAGCCCTCCCTGGCTCGCACCTGAAACCATAAGATCCTTCCCATTCCATTCAGGGCGGGACTTAAGGTATTCAAGCCCGCGCATCACACGATAGGTCATGCCGCAGAAATACGCCGTTTCGGGATCGGAGTTCTGCTTTGGATCGAATGCGTGGGTATGGCCGTTGGACATTGTCTTCTTGCGTTCGGCAGCATAATAGGCCGAATCGCGGTTCAATTCGAAACCATGGGCGCTGAGAATCAGGTGAAGTGTGTTGCCCCTATCCTTCTGGCAATCGGGAATCTGCCATGCGCGCTTGCCCCAGCTTGCGCCATAGCCATGGAACGATATCCTCGCAGGATACTTGCCTTCCTTCGCGGGAACAACAAGGTATCCAGTTGCGGGCTTTGGTCCTGCACACGGAACGGAGACGATGAACACTTTCACCTTGGGATTGTTGCTGGCAACCTCCTCACACTTGGCTCCATCCATGGAAACCGCAGCAAGCGTAGCCTTGTGACGTTTCCAGAAATCCTCGAAGTCATTTGGCGGCGGAACGGCCTGACGGATTGCATCAACATCCGCTCCTGCACCGCCGTCGAAATAC
>JAEIGA010007593.1_pt1 | contig 16439 bp, 19 predicted proteins | sample 9270691 | NCBI WGS metagenome assembly JAEIGA01 (sample SAMN17057246, study PRJNA624740) | gut metagenome | biome: biome; isolation source: fecal sample | host: Bos grunniens | place: China: Xizang | collected 2019
CGTGGAGTGGTATGTGGACGAGGGCGTCTCTGGCCGCAAACTGATACGCAGACGCCCAGAGCTGCAGCGCATGATACAGGACGCAGAGGCGGGGCAGTTTGACCGCATTATCTTCATCAAGCTCGACCGCTTTTTCCGTTCTGTGGCTGAATACCACGAGTGCATGAAACGGATCGCGCCGGTGCTCTGGACCACTACAGAGGAGGAGTACGACCTCACCACAGCAAACGGTCGTATGCTGGTCAATATGAAGCTGACCATTGCAGAGCTGGAGGCCGACCAGACCGGTGAACGTATCAGCATAGTCAACGAGTACAAGGTCACGACCGGCCAGCCGCTTGTGGGCGACCAGTCGCAGCCGTTTGGATTTAAGAACGACAAGGACGAGCAGACGGGTCGGAAAAGCGTCATCCGTGACCCAGAGACGGAGCCGATCTTGCGGGACCTGCTGGCGTATATGTTCAAGCATCAGAGCAAACGCGGCGCGCTGGTGTATCTGCATACAAAATATAATGTCAGTCTGCCCTATAATTCCCTGTCTAATCTGCTGCAGAACACCATGCTCTATGGCTCTTATCGGGACAACCCGAATTATTGCGAGGCATACCTAACTCGTGAAGAGTTTGAGCGGTTGCAGGGTCTATTAACGCACAATGTGAAACGAAACACAGAAAATAGGGCCTATATTTTCACAGGGCTAATAAAATGCCCACGCTGCGGGAACAGATTGGCAGGTAACACTGCCGTGGTCACAAAACCGAATGGCAAAGTGCACAGATATAAAAAATATCGCTGTGCCAACCACAAAGTAAACTGCAGATGCGACTTCAATAAAATGGTCAGCGAAAACGTGCTGGAGCGCATGATGCTAAAGAACATAGAGCAGTATCTCGAAGATGCGAAGCTCGAAGCCGCTCAAGTCAGAGACGGCGAAACGATAAAGGCGCCGCAGTACGACATCGAGGCGCTCCATGAACAGATCGACCGTCTGAATTATTCCTGGCAAACGGGTAAAATCCGAAAAGTGGAGCAGTACGAGAGCCAGTACGCCGAGCTCATGGAAAAGCTGGAGAGAGCCGAAGCAGAGCAAAAGCAGGTAGTTGTAAAAGATTTCAGCCGCATCGAGGGAATCCTGCGGACCGGCTGGCGTGGTATATATGAAAACCTTGATGACGCATACAAACGAGCTTTCTGGCGCTCCTTTATCCAGTGGATAGAGATAGACTGGACGACCGACAAAAAAGAAATAACGAGGGTAGAATTTTTTTGACCCTCGTTATAGTGCTAACTTATGCGAGCCATTCGGCTCGGTGCAGTTAGTCCTACAATAAAAATGAGCACAAAAAAAAGAGGGCCGCCCCGTTACGGGCAGCCCTCTTTTCGCCGAAGATAGGATAAGAATGAAACAAGTAAAAAAGAGAAAGGTGTATTAGTAGGCTGGGGAGGTTTCCTACCGTTGAGCATAATATAAATCTCTCCGGTCCGCCTGTCAATACTTGGACAAAAAGAAAAACGACCACGATGGACGGTGTGGTCGTTTGTTACCGTGCCGCGCAGGCTCCGGTAAGTGTAATAAGAATATACATCGCTGCGGCTAGGCTGTCAAGCCCATAAACAAGAAAAAGACCGCTACCCAAAAAAATGCCAAGTTGCGGTCTCTTCCCCTTCGATCTATTCCCATACAGAGGTGGTGATGAGCATAATATAAATCTATACAGCCCAGTCGTCAAGCCCTTTATGCCAGCAGAGCCTCCCAGGTCTTGGCGCCGACGATGCCGTCCGCCGTCAGACCCTTCGCCTGCTGAAACTTCTTGACCGCTGCGACGGTCTTGCTGCCGCAGATGCCGTCCGCGGTGCCGCAGGCGTAGCCCAGGCCGTTCAGCAGGAGCTGCAGCGCCTTTACGGTGTTGCCCTTGCTGCCGTTTTTGACTACAGTCAGAGTCACAGTCACTTTGTTCGCACCTCCTGCCGTTGTGGTGTTATTCGCTACGAGCGAGCCACCCAGCACGCCCAGCTTGTTCCAAAATGCAGACTTCCAGAGCGCGTCCTTTGTAGCTGAGCCGCACCAGTACGCCGGGCAGGCCTTGCCCGTGACGTCGTAGTGGCGGATGACGTTGACGCGCGGCACGTTATAGGTGCGCATCAAGTGCTCCACCAGCTCGATGGCGTTGGCGATGGTCTGGGCGCTCGGGTAAATCTTGCCGTCCTTTACGTCGTCACACAGCTCCACGCCGATGCTGTTAGCGTTTCGGCAGTATGCGTGCTTGTACGTCTTGACTCCGCAGTGCCAGGCGATGCGGTCATCCGGCACGACCTGGGTGACGCTGTCGTCGTCCACGAAATAGTGGGCCGACGTGCCGGTCACGTTGTTGCGGAAGTACTTGCCATTATTCTCATCCGTGTCGCCGTCGTTCGCGGTGTAGTGGATGACGATGAAGCGGATGCTGTCGAGCGCTCTGGCTCCGCCGTAGTTTTTCGGGTTTGCGAGGTTAGTTTTCAGATTCATCCTCAAACACCTCCAGCCCTTCCTGGATTTCGACGATGGCGTTCCTCACGCCCTCGGCGTCGATCTTACCCTCGACGACGATATAAGTGACCGCGCTGATGACGGCAGTCACCGCACCGGCCACGGTGGAGATTTCCGAAGCATCCGCACCGAGCGCCAGCGCTGCACCGGTAGCGATGCCAGCGATGGCCAGCCAGAGCTTGCGGCTGGTCAGTTTTCTCAGAATAGTGGACATGGTTATCACTCTCCTAATCTTTTAGAACGACCTGGGCGAGGGCGACGACGTTCTCGATGCCGTACTGCTCCGCCAGGTCTCGCACGAGCTGCATGGCGTGCTTGCTGCGGTTCTCGTTTTTGGCTTTCCAGAGGTACGCGCCTATCACTACAGCGAGCTGCGCGTCCCACAGTCCCGCGATGACGGCGACGTGGAGCATATCCACGCCGGAATATGCCCCATGTACCACCGCAGCGGCCAGGAGGAGAGCCACCGCAAAATCAATAAATAGAATGAGTTTGCTTGTCGTTGTTTTCATTCGACCATAGCGTGCACGCCCTGCTTGGCCAAAAACTCCTTTTGGCGATGCTTGACTTTTGAGGCATAGTCAAGGGCGGCGTGCATATCTCCATTACAGTGTGCGTCCGGGATGCGCTGCACCGCGCGAGCCGTGGCCTCGCCCAGAGCGATGGCCGCGTTGGTGTTCTCGATGAGCACCAGCAGCAGCTCCTCGCGTGCGCGCTCCTGTTCCTCTCTGCGTTTGCGTTCGTCGGCCAGTCGCTGCTCAGCGGCGGCCTTTTCCTCTTTTGCGTTTTTGCGGTCACGGGCGGCGTTCGCCTCGATGAGCGCCACGACGACCGCAGCCGCCGCGGGGATGATATACTGCCACATTGGCATGACCTCCAGTCAATGGGTTATAGAAAAGCACCGCTCAAAAGAACGGTGCTTTTTTATTCTGCCGTAATGCCATACTTGGCAAGGATCGCAGCACAGGTCTCGTTGTCCTGTGCTTTTGTGTTATTCAGACAAACCACCAAAGGCAAGAGTCAAGCCCATGACGGTATAGGTGTATTTAGACCGCCAATACGTCTTACCCATAGTTCCGTAAGTTGGCGGTGTTACTGTTACACTGTTTCCGTCCCAAGTGATTAAATTCGTCATGCCACCGCCCCACGGAATTGAAGCGCCTCTTGCGTAAACAATGTAAGACAATCTTGAGTTGATTGTAGAACCGCCGTGCAGTCTAACATCTTCGCAAGCCAAAAAATCAAGCTGCGTATAACTACCGAGAACACCGTCACAGCTTACGACAAAAATGTGTGGCTGTTTGGTGAGCTTGGAAAAATTAAACGTCTGCGCTTCTTGGGTATCCTCCGCAGGAGTGAATGTTTGAATTTCACACTCAGCAATCCAGTCGGGCAGTCCTCCACCCGTAACAATTGCACGGATTCTCTCTGCCATCTCGCCCGACTTGATAAGAGTGTTCGTGCCGTCCTTTTCTCGGATAGCGTTACAAGCTGCCCGATAATCCGCACCGGGCATAAGAACCATATCATCTAAAAACATTTACGCGCCCTCCTCTGATACATTAACAAGAGTTGCTGTTGTCACATTTCCGTCCTCGCCAATCACTACAAAATCGCCCGGTGTGCCGGTGATCGTGCGCTGAATGGTGTCGGGGATGAATTTCTCGTCGAGCGACACTTTCGTAAGAAAACCTGCGTAACCGTGAATGGTGAACGAGGAAGTAAAAGTACCGGGCCCCAAAATCTGCGCGTCACAAAAATATGTGCCTCTTGTACCGAACCCGTCAATATCTGTCGGCAAGACCACCACTATAGGGATGTTCGTGTCACCATCAGAAATGGTAATAGCGCCAAGATCGGGGTCGACCGTCATCCAATTTGCAACCGCATCGGGGGTGACTTCCGTCGCCATCCCTTCAAAGACAAAACTAAATCCATTAGAAAGGTCATCTTCAGTCGGAGCAGCATCGGACATCTTAACGAACATTTCTTGAAGGACTTCTCTCCCCGTCGTATCTCCGTCCCACGTCAGCGTATCGCTGAAACTCTCGCCAAACGGCTTATCCGTCAGATCGTTCCAGCTGCTCGCGCCACCGCTCGGAGTCTCTACCAGTGCACCGTTGACGAAGTTGTTGACGTGTACGTTGTTCTCGCCTTGAACCACAAACGGCTCTGCCGGAAACGCATCTTCGTCGCTCACGTTGACAACGTTATCGGTGATATAGGCGTTAGAGCCGACAGCATAAATCGCTGTGTTGACCTTGCCCGCCGTAGTCTCCACAATGCTGTTATCGTGAATAATGTTATTTGCACTGCTATCACAGATGCCGTCGTTGCAGTCTACCAGCGTATTGCCGGAGATGACACAGCTGGACGCATTGTCCTCAATAGATACAGCGACGAGAATATTCTCGAAATAGTTTCCTACGACCTTGACGCGCGGAGCCTTGAGCAGCGCACCATAGGTCGGGGAGTAACTACGACCCACAAAACGGCAATGGCTGATTTCGCAGACGTCGCCGTGTGCGGTAACATAACAGCCATCGAAAGTGAGGTCGCGTACAACAAAATCAGACGCAGCCGTATGCACCAGCGCGCCAGTGCCACGCAATACAGTACCGCCACCGCAGCCCGAAATGGTCACGCCGTTGGTTCTGATAAGCGCTTCACCGTTGAGAGTGTACACGCCCTGCAGCAGTCGGATCTCGCCGCCGGTGGCGTTGATGGCTCTCAATGCATCCGAAAGCGTTTCGTCCAGCGCACCGGTGCAGAGGTAGTCGCAGTCGTCAGCCGTATGACCACTCTCAGCGGAGCCGATGATTATAGTCACGGCGCGCTTGCCCGTACCACCTCCAGCGCCACCAGACGGGAGCGCCTCGAGGACGAGGTTGACGATTTCATTTTTGTCCGAGGAGTTCCAATAGTCTTTACCCTTTACGGGAGTTTTACCATCTTCACCGCGCGGGATGCTAAAGCGGATAGACCAGGTGCCGTCCGGGTTGAGCACCTTCTCGACCGTGGAGTCGCTGCCCGGTTTCAGCGTGACGACTTCCACGCCCAGAGCTTCGAGGCTGTAGACCTCAGACTCGACCTCGCCTGCGTAGTCGCTCGGCTTCGCGCGTGCGATGACAGGGATCTCGATGCGGTAGAGAGACTGGAATGCCTCGCCCTCATAGGTGCAGATGTAGGCGTTGATTTTCTTCGCCTCCTGCAGCAGGACGTTGGGCACGCCCGCGCTGATGACACCATCTGCGCCCACCTCAGCGGTGCGGACGATGGCCATGCCAGCGGTGCCGTGCGCAAAATGGACTTCTGCAGCGGGCAGCGTCAGACCGTGGATGTGCAGCACCTGGCCGACGTCCCACTGATACAGCGCTTCGATTTTGCAGCTATTTTTACTTACAATTACACTGGGCATTTATACCCCTCCTTTCAAGGTGGCGAGCTCTGCCTCCAGAGCCTCGACCTTGCCCATGAGCTTTTGAATAAATGCGGTATTTAAGGCGATAAGCTCACCGTACCGGATGGCGTACACGCCCTCCTCATCTTTCACCAGGGCGGCGAGGTCTTTCGTTGTCAGACCGCCGTCCAAAATCGCCTGCTCCAGCTCCTGGGCGATGAGACCCGTGTGGTATCGGTCGCTCGTGCCGTTGTTATACTTAAAGCGGCAGGGCTTGAGCGCCTTGTACAGCTTCGCATAACTTTCGGGCAGGTCGTAAACGATACTGTTTTTTCGTCTCTCGTCCGAGCTGACGGAAACCTCTTGCGATGCGAAAATATTCGACTCAGAGCAGCCGAGCAGCTCGCCGCCACTGTAGCCCATGCGTGCGCCGCCACTGGTCGCCATAACATAACCGCCGCCATCTGCGGAATCCTCCTCGTAGGACATACCGATGCCCTTGGTCACGTCGCCGTCCGTGTCCTCGCCCTCGACATAACCGAGGTAGCCGCCGACGGAGCCGCTCTTGCTCTTGTAGACGGCCATTGCGCTGTACAACCGGATATAATCCGCGAGGATTTCACCCGTTAGAATATTGTCGCCGCTGATTTCGGTCTCTCCGTCCGTGAGGTCGGACGCAAAAACAACGTCGCCCGTGAAGCTGATTGTACCGCTTGTTGCGACATCCACGCCGTCAATGGAGAGCGTGATGGTCGAGCTTTTCGAGCCGTTCGACACGTCCAGCTTGATGGACCCGAGGCTCATCTCCAGCGCAGTGACGTCGCCCGCTACGCTCTCAATTCGGGAGGACAGGTCGGTCGCCGTCTGGGTGACGGTGGAGATGCTCTCGCCCTGCTTCTCGACCCTGTGCTCGATGGTGTCCGCCGACTGCTTGATGCTGGAGATGTCCCGGCCCAGCGTGGAGATGGATGCCTCCAGCTGCTTGGTGACGCCGGACAGCGTCGGGGAGCTGTAGCCCAGCACGATGGAGTCGTTTCCAGGGTTGAGCAGGTCCATCGTCTGCTTGTTGCACAGGAGCTGCGCGTCGATGTTATGCGGCGCGCTGACTACGCGGACGTAGTCGCACACCCGGAAACTCTCGACGGAGCGGTCCAGCGCGTGCAGGTCGATGGCGTTGAGCTCGATGGTCATGCTCTGCTTGATGATGTCCTGCAGGTACGCCTCCGCCTTAGCCTTGAGGTTAGACGCCAGCGTCACGTCGTCCCAGGTCACGCTCGCAAAGATCCAGCCGTATGCCTCGACGCCCTCGGGGCTGTAGACATAATCGGCGCCGCCGTTGACGTCTGCGATGGTGAGGCGGGTCTTGACGTCCGCATTTGTCACCTCGGCGCCCAGCGGGATAATGGCCGTGACGACGTCCTCCGCCTTGACCGTCTTGGTGTAGTCCTTGAGGTTTACACCAAATTCGATGTCCTGGGCGGAGACGTGGTCGAAGTCCTCCAGATAGTGCAGCGTGGGCGTCGGGTCGGTGCCGTCGTCGCCGTGGGTGATGTAGAAGTAACCACCCAGCGCGCTCTCGGTGAGACTGCCCTGCAGCGTGTTCAGCGTGAGACCATAGTCGGTACTGCTGCGGTTGATGTAGCTGTTACCGTCTACGACCGTGCAGGTGCCGACGTTAAACTTTTTGAAGTCGTCCACCTGCGAGTTATGCGCCTCGATAAACTGCCGGAACAGACCCGCCGGGGCGCCCGTATACGAAAACGGGCGGATGACGGAGTCCAGCAGAAAACCGAGCTCACCCTCGCAGGTGATGGTCTTAATGTTCCAGTAGTCGGTCACGTCGTTCAGAATACGGCCGCGGAACACGATGCGGCCCGACTTATAGACCGTAATGACCGTCTTGCGCTTGACAAAACGGTCATAGAAAAAGTGGTCGGGGTAGACGGAGAACACAAACGAGCCGGACTTATTCACCTCTAGGGTGATGGAGCCCTTGCCCAGCTTGTAGTCCTCCAGCGTGCTGTCATAGATGAGCACGTCGTCTGCAAGGATTCTGTACATTTACAGCGTCGCCTCCCTATAGATGAAAGTGACGGAGCCACTGCCCGAGCAGGTGATGAGGTTAATGCCGTGACCCAGACGCAGGTCTGCGATTTTATAAGACCCCTCCGTCAAGGTAACAGTCGAGCCGCCATAAACGAGAGTGACCTCGCCGGTCACCAGGACCTCGGGGCAGAGGCTCTTCACGCCGGGGTTATTGACGACCGCGACGATCTCGCCGTCGACCTCCACGAGGCGCTGCGTCTCCTCGATGGCGTAGCGCCACGGGTCACAGACTGCCTCGATACTAAACTCCAGGTACACAGCGGTGCGCGCCTCGACCTTGACGGTGACACGCCCGAGGAAATAGTGCTCCGGGTCGTCCGGCTCGATAATCTGCACGCGCTTACCATGCAGCGCGGTGATGATGCTGTGCAGCGCTCTCTCGCGCTCCTGGTAGGTGCCCTCGCTGGTCCAGAACGTCGCCGAGACGGTGCGGTCGTTATATGCGACCTCGCCGGTCAGCGCCTCGGACAGGTCAAGCGTGCCGTGCATACCATCAAGCTGGATGTAGTTGGTTTTCGGCTCGGGAGGCGTCACGTCTTTCGCCGTGAGGGTGAGCCGCCAGTCGTGCCAGGTGCTGGCACCGTCAAACATAAAAAAGCGTCTCATCGTTTACACTCCTCTCGCGCTCAGCAGCTGCCTATTGGCCAGGCCTGCGTCGATTTTGTCGATTGCCTCGCCCACCAGCGTGCCGGTGTCGAGGACAATCTGCAGATGACCCAGGCGAGCATAGATGCCGTCGAGCTTCGCCAGCAGGGCGGCCGTATTGCCTGCACCTGCAGCCGCTACAGCTGCAGTGCCGCCGGAGCGTGCCAGGCTGCGCTCAAAAGATACGCCGCCGTTGGCTGCGTCTAACACACTGCCGGACACTCGCTGCATGGCCTTGATGGGGTCGCCTGCAGCGTCCTCGACGCCCTTGGCGAGGCCCTGGTCGAGCATTTCGCCGATCCAAGCCGTCTCCTTAGAGGGCGAATTTACACCGAAAAAGCTCTTGATGCTGCTGAGCACCGAGCTGGTGAAGCTCTTGATTTTACTCTTGAGCCAGGACAGCTTATTATTGACGCCGTTCCAGAGGCCGGTCACGAGGTCCTTGCCGATGCTGAGGACCTTCTGCGGCAGCTCCTTGAGGGTGGTAGTGACGGACGTCACCACGTTCTGCATGGCTGTCTTGGCCTTGCTCACCATGTTGGAGCCCCACTCCTGCACGCGGGTCAGCGCTCCCTGGATAGCAGAGGCGACCTTCCCGGGCAGCGCCTTGAGGCCGTCCACAGCCTTGAGCGCCGCGGCTTTGATTTTCTCCCAGAGGTCGATCCAAAATTCTCGAAAAGCCTCGTTGTTCTTCCACAGATAAGTGAAAGCCGCCACCAGCGCGGTGATGGCCAGAATGACGACGCCTATCGGGTTCGCGAGTAGCGCCGCATTGAGTACACGCTGCGCAGCCGCAGCCGCGTACTGCGCCAGGGTCATGCCCTGCTCGGCCGCGGTCGCTGCGAGCGCCGCCACCTTGTAGGACACCAGCGCGGCAGCGATGCCGCCCAGCGCCACGGCTACCGTCGGCAGATTCGCCAGCATAGCCTCGACGACCGGCACCAGCTTGCCCAGCAGCTCCGCGCCCATTTCCTTGACACTCGTCAAAACGGGCTCGACTGCTGCTCCGACCTGTGCGAGGGACGCCTGCCATTTTTCATTCGCCTCATTCGCGGCAATGACTTCGGCATTAGTCTCGCGGTATTTGTTCGCCGTCTCGGAGTACAGACCGTTCAGCGTCTCTGTGATGAGAGCCTGGCGCTCCTGCTCAGAGTTGCAGGCGTCCAGCTTGGCCTGGAAGTCCTCCTCATTGACGCCTGCCCAGTTGAGCGCATCGGCCAGGGAGCCGGTGAGCGCGCCGGTCTTGGCGGTCTCATTGGCTGCCTCGGTCAAGCCCTCGATGGGCAGGGATGCGCCAAACGTTGCATAGACGCCCGTGCAGATGTCCGTCCAGGTGGACAGGTCCTGCTCGTTCTTCGCCAGCTTGGCCAGATGGTTCGACGCTTCGACCGCCTGGTCAGTCTCGCCCAGGACGCCCTGCAGCGCCTTGTAGGTATCAGTTGCAGCCTTGGAGCTGTGGCCGTTCTCGGTGAAAGCAGTGTCGAGCTTGCCCATCTCCGTGCGATACTCACGGGTAGACTCAGCCGCAGCAGTCAGAGCAGTCACCGCGCCGGTAACCAGGCCGCCGACCATAGCCGCGCCGCCGTTGGCGATGGCGTTGAGGTCGTCGGCGGATGCTTTCGACTCCTTGCCCAGGTTCGCCACTTCGTCGGCGGTTTCCTTGGCTGCGTTCTTATAGCCCTCCAGCTTCTGGGTGGTCGCTTCGATCTCACGCTTGAGGGCGCGGACCTGCTCCTCGGAGACTTCATTGCGCTCAAACTGCTCTTGCACCTGTCGCTCGGCCTCTTTCAGAGTTTCCAGCTTCTTGGCCGTGTTCTCGACAGCCTCGGAGAGGATTTTCTGCTTTTGTGCCAGGAGGTCGGCGTTGCCGGGGTCCATTTTCAGCAGCCGGTTGACCTCGCTCAGCTCTTTGGACAAGTTTGTGGATTTCTTAATTACGCCCTGTAGAGCCTCGTCCAGGTTTTTGGTGTCGCCGCCGATTTCGACGGTGAGGCCCTTGATAGTCTTAAACGCCATCCGTCGGCGCCTCCTTTCTGCCCAGCTTCGCGCGCAGACGTTTGCGGTCGGGCTCGGTCTGCTCCATGCGCCAGGCGTTGTCCAGGTATTTCTGGCCCTCCTCCGTGCGGCTCAGCATCTGGATATAGGCGTCGCGTCTCCAGGTCAAGTACTGGACATAATTCAGCGCCCTCACGTCGAGGAGACTGATGCCCGCATACTCTGCGACCAGATGCTGCCACCAGGAGGTGGTGCTATATTGATGACCTCCCGCATTACCGGGCTGCGGGTAATACGGGAGCGTCAGTTTTTTGCGTTAGTGATTTCTGCGATAAAGTCCATATAGGCCTGGTAGAAGAAAATCAGCTCCTCCAGACCGAGCTTGTAGACGTCACGCAGGTCGGTCGCCGTCACAGTGATGCCCTCACGGTTGCAGCTGATAAGACGAGCGGCCAGGTCGTAAACGGCGCGAGTGCTTTCCGCGTTTTCGGACTGCAGCGCGGCCGTCATCTCCGGCGCCACCTGCTGCAGCTCCTCCACGAGGCCCTCGCTGGGAGCGCCTACAGTGATTTTAGTCTGCGCCTCGTCCGACATGACCAGGGGCAGAGAAGGACGTCGCAGGGAGTTAAAATTAAGGGTTTTCGCCATGGTTTTCTCCTCCGTTAAAAAAGAGCAGCGGGGCGTTGACCCTGCTGCTCAATTTGTCTTTACGCGGTCGGAAGCTCCTCGATGAGCTCGACCAGGGTGCCCGCATCATCATGCGGCAGTGCCTTAAACTCGGGCTCCACAACGGTGCCCGCGTCGGTGGCAAAAGTCAGAGTAGCGCCTGCGGTATTTCTGCCCTTGATGACGATCCACAGATTACCGTCGACCTTGTCCTCATGGAAGAAGCAAATCGCATAGTAGCCGCCCTGTGCGTTGCCCGCGCCGCCGATCTTGGTGGTACGCTTGCCAGATGCCTCAGAGGTCTGGCAGCGGTCAATCAGCTTCTGCAGGGTAGCGCCGTTCCAGGTGAGCAGGCCGCACTTGAGCAGAGCCTCCTCGCTGGTGGTGATAATCTTGGACACATAGCCCAGGTCATCCTTCTCCTCGTAGGTCTCCTGGGTATACTCCAGAGCTGCGCCGCCCTTGATATAGCCCAGCAGGTTCTCCTCTGCGCAGATGGTGTCTACATCGGGCATAGCGTCCGCGTAGTCCATCAGATAGAGACGACCGGAGCCCAGAGTGATGGTGTCCTTATCTCTCTTAGCCATATTTTAGGCCCTCCTTTTGTCGTAGTAGGTAAATTCATACACAACCTGGTAACGCTGCACGTTGGACAGCCAGGTCGGGTCGTATTTCTCCCAAGAGCCGATGCCCTGGGACTTGAGCGCCGCCTCCAGCGCGGCCTCAGCGGCTGCGTCGAGGGTAGGCTCATAAAGCTCGACAGTCACGTCGTGCTGCACGACCTGTGGCGCCCTAACGTCGGGCACATCCGGGCCGTCAGCCGTCTGGCTGTCGAAGTAGACCGCATACGTCGCGGCCGGGGGATTTAAGAAACGAGCCTGCCGGTGAGGGATGCCGGAGGCCGTCAAAATTGTATCAATCATTTCGCAGTGCCTCCTCTACGGCTCTCTCATACTCCGGCAGGACCTTGTTCAGTGCGTTGTGCAGAAACGGGTTTCCCTTTGTTCTGCCGCCGCCCTTTGTCGCGTGGCCGTGCACCAGCAGATGGACGACGCGATGAGAGGGTGGCTTGGCATACCAGACAAAAATCTTGATGCCCGATGTGAGCGTGTGCTCCGCGATGTCGAGGTGCTTCTGGAAAAAGCCCGACTGCTTCGGAGCGGTCGCCCTGGTCAGTCGTTTCAGCTTTTGCGCGGCCTCGTAGCCCACCGCGTTGACGCGGTCGATGACGTCCTGGTGGTAGACGCCCAGATTATCACGGAGCGCCTCCGCGAGCTTATCCGGCTTTATTACGGTATTACTCATAGACGCCGCCCTCCTCTACGGAGGCGCGCACGACTACGATCTCCAGCTCCTGCCCCGCGCGATAGGTTCGCAGGACTCGATACCTGCGGCCCTCGTGCTCGCAGAGCTGCTCGCCGTTATACTCCAGATAGTCTGCCAGAACAAACTTGACCTCGGGGTAGAAGTCGCGGGCGCTTGCCTCGTAAAATTCTTTCTGTCCGATGCTTCGGACGTCACAGAACACGCGGCGGATGATTTCGCCCTCGTCCGTCTGCCGAACGAGATAGAGCACATCAGTCATTTACGACCGCCTCCTTGTAGCCCTCCGCCATCATCAAGCAGGACTTGAGCGCGTCATAGCCGCCCTGGTAGCGTGCAGCCTTGACCGGGTCGTCGGTATATGCCGCCTTGCAATAGAGCTTTACAGCGTTGAGCACCAGCGGGTCCAGCTCGGTGTCGGTGCTCAGCTTATCCTCGCGCAGACCGCAGACGCGCAGGTCCGCGAGGCAGGCGCTGATATTATCCAGCACGTCCTCATCGAGCGCGGTGTGGCTGATGCGCAGGCTGGTCTTGATTTTAGAGAGCAGGCTCTCGGTAGCCATGGGGCTCTCCTCCTTCCTGGTTACTGGAGGGCGAGGCTGTTACGCCCCGCCCTTGCTTGTGTCAGTCTTAGGCCTCGGCAACCAGAGCGAATGCCTTGTCGTCGGTCAGAGCACCCTGCTGGCAAGTGTAGCCAGAGAATACAACCTTGTGGTTGTCCAGGTCCTTGCCGTTCTCAATCATAACGGGAGCGACAACGTTCTGCAGGTACTTCTTGGGGTCGCCGATGAGCAGCTCGCCTGCGCCCATAGCGTCCTCATACTTGATAGTAGCGCCGAGCAGAACACCTGCAGCTGCTGCAGTGATGGGCTGCTGGAAGATGGGGCGCTTGTTGGAGTCAACCATGCCGACCAGCTTGTTGAAGATGGTCTCGCGAGTGCCGTATACAACTACAGCGCCGACGCGCTTGAGCGCACCGAAACCAGCGCAGATGGTAGCGTAAGAAACGCCGCCGGTTGCCTTGTTGGCTGCGTTCATGCCGGACTTGATGTTTGCCACGATGTCCTCTGCCAGCTTAGCACCCAGGCGCTCTGCAATCTTGGTTACCAGGTAATCCTCGAATGCGTCGATAGCCATGTGCATCATCTTGTAGGACACCTTCACGTTAGCGGTGAAGTCGTCACCAGACAGTGCAACGTCGTCGAAAGTGATCTCGAGCTCGTTTGCTGCCTCGCCCTCGCCGGACTTGCCAGCGTCAGCTGCGATGGTCTTGCCTACGGGGATAGAGATAGCGGAGCCAGAGTGCAGGCTGTAAACGTCTGCTACAATGGGATGTGCCTCACCGATGAGGTCGATGATGCGGTTCTGCATAACTTCCGGCAGGGGAGCTGCAGTGTTGGTGGTCATGAAGGTGTACGCACGAGTCTCAGCCTCGGACAGGTTCTCGCGGCGCAGGGTCTTGAGGAACGCGCTGCGGTACTCCTCAGATGCCAGGTTAAAGGTACGGTTTTCCATGGTGTTCTCCTCCTTGGTTTCTTCGATAATGGTGCCGGTCACCAGACCGGTTGCAATGTTCTGGCGCAGCTGCTGACGGGTCTGTACCTCGTCCAGAATCTGCTGGCGCTCAGACATAAGTGCGGATGCTTCGGTCTCCAGCGCGGTCAGAGCCTCGCCGGTAGCGGTGTCAATCTCGTCCTGGATCGCAGCCAGGCGGACATTGATTTCGTCAAGTCTCATTTCGGGATTCCTCCAGAATTTTAATTTTGAGGCGCAGGCGTCTGCGTCTCTCTTCAAGCTCTGCCTCACTCCGGGCTGCCAGGTCAATCACTCCGTCGACCCAGCTGCGAGCGTTGATTTCGGTGTTGTTGTTTGCCGGGATAGACACAGCGGACACGTCGAAAATCTTTTTGACGGTCTTGTGCACGATGGTGCGAGATGCCGTGTCGTAGTAGTAGTCGCCGAGGATAAAGCCCCAGGACATTTTAGTAATCATTCCGGTGCTGATTTCCTCGTAAAGGTTGCGCGCGGCCTCGGTTCTGCCCAGGTCCGCAGCGGTGAACAGACCCGCCTCGTCCACCTCTACTACGAGGGAGCCGTTGCTCTGGCGAGCCATTACGGTGCCCTGGTGGTTGAGCTGGAAGATGATGTCGCTCATGTCGCAGCCGTCGAAGCAGCCGCGCTCGAAGCGCTCATAGATGGGGCCGTCGTCCAGCTCATACAGGACATACGGCTCGAAGCGGGCGGCGTAGCCCTCGACATAATAATTGGAGTCGATGCGCTTGGCCTCGGGTGCAGATGCAAAGACCTGCAGCGCGCGGACCTGGCGGCCGTCCTTCAATTTAATCTTGTCGTTCGGAGTCATCGCCCTCGCCCTCCTTTTCTGTAGATTCGTTGGGTTCAGTCTGGGCGTTAATGGCGTTCTGCGCGGCGGTCAGTTCCTCCTGCAGCTGCGCCACCTGGTCCAGCTGGCTGATTTCGGTGTATTCCTTGCGGATGTAGCGCTTGTCGCCATCCTCAACGTGCGGCAGGTTCCAAATGTCCATGACCATGTTGATGCTGAGGATGCCGCGGTCAAACATCTGAGAGGAGACCTGCAGCTTGTCGGTGCCGGTCATGTACTGCAGACGATTCGCGCTCCACACGATAGCATTGCCACGGGTGCGTTCGTTCTTGCTGTAGGTCATGCAGGTCATGGCCTGGGACAGCTGAATAGCAAAGGGCTCGATTTTGCCCTCATAGTAAGCGCTCCACGCGTCGCCTACAGTCTTGTTCTGCAGCACGTCCTCGTTACTGCCGAAGTAGTTGAGCACGCGGGTCTGGATGAGCTGCATCTGCTCTGGGTCTACAATCTTGGCAGTAGACTGAATCTGCTGCACGTTGCTGTAGTTATTCGGGAACAGAGCCAAACCGCCCGAGTCGGCGCCGAGGTTCTCAGCCACCCAGCTCTTGCGCTCCTTGGTCAAGTCCGCGCCCTTGGTGAAGTTGTTTACCGTCGCCATAAAGCGGAAGCTGGCGCTGTTCTTGATGCCCTCCTCGATGCCCTGGTTCTGCACGTTCAGCAGCTGCAGGGTGGGGAGCAGCGCGGCGTTGGTCTCGCCCTTGATGTCGCTCTTGTACAGGTACTTGCTCACCACGCCGCACTTGGACAGCTCGATGGCCGCCTTGTCTCCAGACTGGAAAGTGTAGCGGAGCCAGGGCTCACCACCCACGTCGATGATCTCCGTCTGCTGCGGATTCACCGGGTAGTAGCCGACCAGCTTGTCAAACTTGTCCAGGATGGGCACGATGAAGCAGGTGTTTTGCGTTTCGTAAATGGTCGCCACCTTGTAAACAAACTGCGCCGAAGTCATGAGCGGATTCGGCTGACCGTCCAGCAGGGCCTGCAGGCCACGAGCGTCTGGGCCGGACACTGTGGGCAGCAGCTTGCTGCAGTGGGTGGCGAAGGTGTGGATGCAGGCACGGGTCAGCTCCATCTCATAGACGCCGCCGTCGTAGCTGGAAAAAATCGGCGTGTAGCCCTCCAGCATTTTGAAGTAGCCGTTGACCTGCTGTTTTGTTTTGGGTCGTTTGAAAATTAGGTCGAACACTCCCATCGGGTCGGCCCTCCTATTCTGTATTTTTTAGACGCTCGCCGATTTCGTCATACCATTTCTGGCGGACGGTCAGCGCGTCAATGACAGCGACGAAGCCGTCGATGGGTGTCCGCGGGTCAATCTTGACCGGGCGGATTTTTCGAGTCTCCTCGTTCTGCTTCATGCCCACGTTTAAGAAATGAGC
>JAEIGA010007594.1_pt1 | contig 16438 bp, 34 predicted proteins | sample 9270691 | NCBI WGS metagenome assembly JAEIGA01 (sample SAMN17057246, study PRJNA624740) | gut metagenome | biome: biome; isolation source: fecal sample | host: Bos grunniens | place: China: Xizang | collected 2019
CAACCTTCATGGCAACGGTCTTACCGTCACGCTGCACCATACCGAAAATCGGGGTCTTGGTCTTGGTTGAACGACCTTGAGTACCTTCGGTTTTTTTGCTTTCGTGCTTGTTGATTTCACGGCCACCAAGGTACATTTCATCCATTTCGATGTAGCCATCAAGGGCAATGGCATCGTCCTGTGCGTACAGGGTACGGATTTTGTGCAGCATGTACCAAGCGGTTTTCTGAGTCACCTCACAATCACGGGCGAGTTGGTGAGAAGAAACACCTTTCTTGTGTGAGGAAACAAGGTACATGGCGATGAACCACTTGCTCAATGGCAGGTTGCTGCTTTCAAAGATTGTGCCGACCTTGCATGAGAAATTGTGCTTGCACTTGTTGCAACGGAAACGTCCGTCAGTGCGCTTTACGCAGTGATGCTCACCGCAAATGGGGCAGATAACATCGTCACCCCAACGTGCTTCTGTAAGGGTATCAATGCAGGTCTGCTCGTTGCTGAAGTGACGGATGACCGAAACAAGGCTCTTAAACTCTGTGAAATCTATGTTATTCATGACCTTCATACTATGTTTTTCTATTATTATAGTACAAAGGTACTAGAAAATCCAGCAAAAACGGGAATATTTTTAGCTAAAGAAAGCTAGCAATCAGCTAATTAAAGCTAACAGCATCACTTGAGGACAAAAAGTATATCATTCCCATTTTTAATACCAAAAACTTGTGTATCCCAAACCTTTGTTGTACCTTTGCACTATCAAAACGATTAGAATATGGATAAATTTAACTTAGACAAACTGAACGAGATAGCCAAGCCCCGCACTGAGGAGGCAATTAGCAAGGCACAAGAGCGCAAGACCAAGGCAAGGGTCAAGGCATTGATACCCAAACTTCGCAGTATCGGCAAGCAAGGCAGCACTGAGCGAGAGAGGTACGTTGAGTTGGATATTGCCGAACGTGACGAGGGCAGATTGTATTGCCAACTTGTTTACTTCGGTGCTACTGACGAAAGACCGCTTGCAGTCTATTGGCTTGACGAAACGATGGAAAGCGGTGACTTCATTGCGTTCGCTGACCTTAGTGACGAGTGGCAGATGACTATCGCCAACCAAGTGTATGTAATGTAAACAAAGGTTAAAAGTGTTAAAACACTTGCATAATCCAAACCTTTGTTGTACATTTGCACCATCAAACAAGTTAAACCAATTAGAAAACATAACAATGACTGACTACGAAAAACTTCAAGCAAAACTCAAAGCATCCAAGCAGATTTATGGGAGAGTTAGGCGAATGAAGATGAGAGCCTTTTGGAAAGACGTTGAGCATAAGGCAGAACGCAACAAGAATTACTTTGTCGTCAGTGTAGAGGGGGCGGTTGGTGCGTTGTCCGCAGCAAAACAAGAAGAAATCAAGGCACTTTGCGATGCAGCGCAAGAACTCGCATACAAGGCACTTGGGTACATCTTTGACCACACCAATCAGTTTAAACTCAGTAAGCCGACTGACAATGGCTATGATATGTTGGCTATCATTGATGGCGAAATCTACTTGATTGACTCAGCGAAATACGAACTCAAGTACGACTTCAAGGAAGACCGACTCGTTGTTATCAACAAGGAAGATGGTCAAACGATTGATGATGTCTTGCTGATGTTGTGGTCGCTCAAGCACGAACACGTTGAAAGACTCTACGAGGTTTTTAGACTTGTCAAGAGGACTTGGCGGAAGAACCGCTAACAATTTTTAACGCAAGTGTTAACCAGAATTAACATAAAAAACTTGCATAATCCAAACCTTTGTTGTACCTTTGCATCGTCAAACTAAAACAAGTAACAATTATGGATAAGATTTATTTTGAAATGGGTGAAAATACCCAAGCGGTCTATAACGCAACTAATAAGTTGGTAGATAACCTCATCGCCTTTGTCAAGGAGTTGCTGAGTGGCAAGAACAAGGGCAAGATGATATGCTTGCACGAGCCGCAAGATGTTGCATCCAAAGACCCGATTAAGTGGCTTAATGTTGATGAAAATGGTGAGGTTTGCTATACCACAACCGAGTGGATGAGTTACAAACTTAGCGATGGCTTGACTGCAAACGAGGCAACCGAACTCGCTAACGATTTTGTAAGTGGTCACTATAACATTGTGGACTACGAGCATTGATATGGACTACTACTTCATCACTCGCAAAACCCCAAAGGGTAACGAGTATCTGCGCATCACGGATGGCGGCAGACACGATTGGCGACCAACATCCACAAGGGCAAGCCTACTGAACAAGGACAAAGCCTTTGACAAGTTGCTGAACTTGCGGACTAAGGGACGCAAAGATTGCTACTACTATGTGAGTTATGCCTACAAGGTAAATCACATATTCTAAGAGATAACTATAGGGTTAATAAATGTGTAAGCGTGTCAGTTCGTTGGGAAACGAGCTGGCATTTTTTAACATTTGCGTTAAGACTTTTTAACACCAAAAACTTGCATAATCCAACAAGAGTGTGTACCTTTGCACTATCAAAACAAGTTTAATTTAATTCATAAAAATTATGGCAAAGAATAGGAAATACGAAAGTTACAACCTCACCGCCGACTATGGTCAGGTGAACGAGGACTTTGAGAACTACAAAGATGCGTATGCAGCCTACTGCACCCAAGCGAGGTATCACCACGCTGCAACGCTCTACGGCAGAGATGAGATGGGTCATATTCACGTCATTTGGTCAAGAGGGGAGGACTGAACTATGGCAGAAACTTACGAATACAAAAAGGAATTTAAACTACCCAATAGCCACGAGTGCTATAACATCAGTAGGTATTTATTTGAGTCATTTCCTTGCCCATTGGTCGCTTGCTGTTGGACTGACAAGCGAATGGAAGAACTTGCCAAATTGATTGGCTCTCAATTCCAAATGTCTTACCCACCGAGCGACTATTCCTACCCAAGCCAAGCCGATGTCATTGAGGGCGAATACTACAAAGTCATTGAGGACTGCGCAATCAGTATGGGTATGAAGTACTATGAGGATTTGCCTAACGATGCGTATGCAAAGATTAAAGAGTGGTGCAAGGAGCACAACGAATAAGGATTAGTGTGTGGAAAGAGTGCCGATGCGTTGGGAAACGTGTCGGCATTTTTAACATAAGTGTTAACCAGAATTAACATAAAAAATTTGCACAATTCAAAAAGAGTTTATACCTTTGCATCATCAAACAACAAGTTTAACTTAATCACTATAAAGATATGACTATCACGATTGAAAAGACCTATAAGTACAAGGGCAAGGCGATTGTCAAGGCTGATAATGGTGTATCTTATTTTATCTTCATTATCGGAGAGAAGAAGATATTTGGCTCAGTTGCAGATGCCAAGAACTACATCAACGGCAAGCCGACAACGTGGGTTGTCCAAGATATGTGGGAAGACCTCGCCCAAGCCGTAGCGAACTTAACATTGTCCAACCAATAACAAGATAACTATTATGGCAATAATTTTAGTTGACAAAGATGGCAACCAAGTTGACCCCAAGACCCTTGATGGCAGGGATGATTATACCCTCGTTAATTGTTTGCCATACACTATGCCCGAAGTACCGATGTACTATATGCCCGATATGGGCGCATACAAAAATCGTGGGCAGAGCAACCACAAGTACAAAAGTGTGAGCAAGAACAAACGCAAGATGGTCAAAGCAAGCAAGAGGAAAAATCGCAAGCGTTAACATCATTTAACACCAGAAATTTGCGTATTCCAAACCTTTGTTGTACCTTTGTAGTACTAAAACAAGTTTAACTTAATCAGAGTAACAATGGAGAAGTACAAATATATTGGCTCAATGAAAGCAGAAGACCTTTGGCTTTACACCGAAGAGGCTCTGCCTGACACAGGGGAAGTAGTTGATATTGTCCGTATGCACGGCACGATTGACGATGCTGCAAAGGACAAGCAGCCGAGTGACTATGACCAAGATTGGTGTGATGAATTCAACGAGTATTTTCTCGCTTGCTACCTCGACGAAGACGAGGACAAGGTCTATGACTTGTTCAAGATTGTGCAGAATGACCGCAAGGGTAACGAAATCAATGTAGGTGACAATGTGCATTGGTTTGACCCTGACCGAGCCAATGCAGACGATGAGCGAGTATGGGAAGTGTGGGAAGTCCGTGGAGAAATCATCTTGATTGGTGATAGCCATAGCGAGGCTGAGGTTTACCCTAACGAGTTGGAAGTAATTCAAGACTGATATGGGTGAATATGCTGAAATGGCAATGGAGAGGGATTGGGAAGCCCAATTCCACCCTGACGAATATGACTACCTTGATGGGGTTGTCATAAGGTCACCAAAGCCGAAGACGGAGATTGGTTTGCCTTATGCCAATAGGGAAGTTGGCGAGGCTTACCAAGTCCGTCAATTTGAGAAGAACCTAACCGACTTGAAGATTTGCGTAGTCTGCTACATCATTAGGGAAACCGAAAAGGCTGTGCTGTTCAAAGTTGATAGGGAGTATGAGGTAGACCTTGACCACGATATAACCTTTTGGTTGCCGAAGTCTGTCCTATACCTCAAGGAGAACGAAGTCGGCACAATCTATGCTAAGTATTGGGCAACCATCAATGGTGCTGACGAATTGGAAGCATTATGTAAATAAAGGTTAAATGTCTGGTTAAAAAATGTAAATCGCTTGCATAATCCAAACCTTTATATTATCTTTGCAGTACTAAATCAAACAAGTGACGATTATGAACTACATAGGCAACATCAAAGAGGCATTACAATATGCCAAGCGAGTAGCAGACCAAATGGTTGGTGGCGAGTTTACTTTTAACTCAGCCTTTTTCGCCAACGCAAACCTCGCCATCCGTAACGGCAAGATTGAGCCGATTGGCTACAACGATAAGACTTGCCAAGTAAAGTATCTTGGGGTTGTTTATTCAGTCCTATACGATTGGGCAAGGGGTTTTATCATTGACCGCAAATGTTTGGCTTGAAATCCAAATAATGTAGTACCTTTGCCGAAAAGATTAGATTATGGCACGGAAATTATCAGTTTATGAGGCTGACCAAATCATCAGCAACATTGAGGAAACATTGGGCGTACGGCTTGAGCCAAGGCAGCAGAACCTATTGACCAACATCATTGGTTGGGTTAGTTATGGGGCGCCCCCGTTGGTAGCGAACGCACTTGACTATTTGGAAGAAATTGTCGAATGATTAAGATATTTTAACGCAAAAAACTTGCGTATTTCAAATAGTCTTTGTAACTTTGCACTACAAAAACAGTCGAATGGTTCGACCAAATTTGCAGTAATCCAAATAAGTTTAACAATCAAACAACAAGACAATGGCTAAAACACAACCTAACTCAAAAGGGAAGACCTTTGATGTCACCTACGCAAAGGAATTCAAAACGAATTACGGCTTGCGGTTCAAATTGTTCCCAAGCGACAACAAAGATGTGCAAGCATTTGCAACTGATGCACGATTAGGCTTCTTCTTCAAGCCGATGCTGCAAATCCACCACCTTAACGTGGGTTGTGCAATCTTCGTTATCAACGAGCAGCCGAGAGAGGGTGATTTGCCCATCTGCCCCACCGATAACGAGTATGACCTCGACGAAATCTACAAGATGATTGAGAACGGAGAATGTGTTTAACGAATTAAATTCCATACCGCTATGGCAAGAGCAAGTCCCAAATAACTGATAGGATTATTACCGTCCACTCGCAGCAATGATGTGGAATATAGTTAAGTACTGCATTGCGTAAAGCGAGAGGCAAACCGCCCCCCACCAAGAAAGCGAGGCGCACGAAATTTCACCGAATAGTCCCCCCAAAGGAGCGCATCATAATGATACCGAGAAAGGGTGCGTGAATGGCGGACACCAACGAATTAGCCGAGTATGGTAAAGGCAGCACCACGGCACAAACCAAGACTGCAAGAGAGGTTAACAATGAGAGCAAGACCACCCACCGCATAACGTATAGGAACGAATTTTGATATTGTATAGAATAAATGTGAAACCGAGCCGAGAGGAGAAATCCAATCGGCTTTTTTTTTACCCATTTGTTTACAATCTTTAACGCGAAAAAGTTGCATATGTCAGACCTTTGTTGTAATTTTGCATCATCAAAGGTTGAGGTAAGACTCAAGAGTATATTCTCCAACGCACCCCCTTGTGTAGGTTAATCATTTTTAACAGAAGTGTTAACCAGAATTAACTAAAATTATAGTGCGTAATTCAAACATTCTTTATATCTTTGCACTCAGAAAGATGAAACGACAAGTTTAACTAATAATACATTTTATAATATGGATAGAGAACAAATTTTATCGGCAATTCGCAGCCTTGCTCGCAGCCAAGGTTTTTATGGTCGCTTACTTGACTACATTGATTGTGGCGATGGTGGGCAAGACTACCTCGACTACCTCGTTGAGCAAGAATTTACCGATGTTGTGGAAATGGTTATGTTTCTTGAGTCCTAAAAAAAATCAGGAATTTAACAATCATTAACGGGAAATATTTGCATATCTCAAAAAAAGGTTATACCTTTGCAGTGTCAAATTAAAACAATAACCATAAACAAACAATTTAGAAGTGGGGGCAACACTATAATCACCGCACCAAGACAATGAGTAAGGAACTCAAAGACATCAAGAAGAGCAGTGTTGAATTCAGCATCCGCAAGACCGCAGCCGACAACAAGGCTTATGGTTTGGACAAGAACGTGACCGATGAGCGCAAGGCGCAGCACGTTGCAGTCTGCAAGGCTATCGTGGAGTTTGCCGATGCCAATGAGGGCATCCCTATGTACCTCATCCTCAGTTTGGGCATCGCTCAGGGCGCACCGAAGAAGTCGGTTTATGGCAAGGGCTACACCGCTTTCAATTCCAAGCGAGTGGAAACCATCATCCGCCGATGCAAGGCTATCGTCAAGGCTCAGGGTTGTGCTGACATCCGCACCTTTGACTCCCTCAGTCGCATCGTGGCTAAGTACACCGACCAATTCGGCAATGACCCCGTGAAGTTCGCCAAGGCGGTCAAGGGTATGGGCGAGTTCGGCAAGGCGGTTGTCAGCCGTGAGAACTACGATGCAGTCTGCAAGGCTTTGGGCATTGACCCCGAGCAGCGCATCAAACCCAAGCGCACCACCGCCAAGACCGCCAAGGCTGAGAAGAAGTCCAAGAAGACTGCCTAACCACCCGCACCGAGAGAACACCCCCCACCCACAACCGAGAGGGGTGGGGGCACTCTCTCATAAAACCTAAGACGATATGGAGTTATTTTTTATTCAGTTAGACGAGGGCAAGAGTAAACTGACTATGCCCAAGGGTATCCGCACCCACTACAACTATGCTGACGAGGCTTGCATCATCGCAAGCAACATCGTACACCGCTTTGATGGTTGGACTAAGCCTATTGTCATCAACGTCAAGAGCGCAAAGACAGGCGAGGTCTATGCGACCTATGAGAACATTATGCGGTAATGTACTCAATTGAGTACACATAAGCCAATATGGAAGACTTAAAGTACGCAATCTTTGACATCTTTTGCCGACTGACGACAGACGAGCAAGTGGCAATGGAACTGACATCGTTGGTGTTCGGTGATGTGTTGGTCACGTTGCTAAAGCGTGATGTGCCATTCCTATTCACCACCGAAAAGGATAATGTTACCGCAGCCGTACTCTATGTTTTATCAAGACGTTTATTAAAGTAACAAACAACAATACAATGAGAAAGAGTTGGATTATCGTAGCGGATGCAACGAGTCAAGTAAGCATCCCCAAACACATCCATACTTGCTTCTACAACGAGTGGCAAGCGAAAGATGCAGCGCAAGGTCTTGCAGAGTCCTATGACGGACACAGCGAACACATCGTGCTGAATGTGGTGGACAGTCTAACCAACGAGGTTGTGGCAACCTATGAGAATGACATCTATTTGGGTTAACAATTCTTAACGCGCCAGATTTGCATATCTCAAATATTATCCTTACCTTTGCAGTGTCATTGGTAAGGGTAAGACCTTAGAGTATATTCTCCAAGGCGCATATTTATGTATTTGTTAAAAATGCTGAATCTGGCTGTTAAAAAATGTTACAGCTATTGCGTAATTCAAATATTATTTATACCTTTGCGCCATCAACAACATCGCATCAAGCGTGTATTGGGAGTCTGCACGAAAAGCGTGGAGCAATCAGTAATAATAATCTTTGGGGGTGGGTTTGACCGCCCATCCCCCTTAAATAACTAACAATATGGACAAGATAGTAAAATCACTTATAGATGGCTTAAACTATAGCCAAGAGCGCATTGCGTTCATTCAGTTTAGACTGACCGAGATAATGAAAGAGAACAACCTTACATTGGAAGAGTTGGACAAATATTGTTGGGCAGACTCTTGCACGATGTTTGGCGTTATCTTTGACTATGCCGAGTTTGACCGCAAGAAATTTGCTTGCGCTTAACATTTTTTAAGCCCGAAAAGTTGCGTATCTCAAACATTAGCAGTATCTTTGCAGTACCAAATCAAACAAGTAACGATTATGACACAAGCGCAAAAGAAATACATCGCATCATTGACCAAGAGGTTGTTCAAAGTGATTAAAAAGGGTCACAAGAGTTATGACCACTTGATGTATGGTCTCAATGCAGACTTCACTACTCAAGAGGCAAGCGATTGGATTAAGCACCTCAAGGATATGATTTTCGCCCACAACTCAGTAATCGCTTACTATGCAGTTGATGGCGGTAGGAGCAGAAAAGGACAAATCTAACAAACAAGTTTAACTTTAATCAATACGAATATGGCAAAGAATAAAAAACAATTTTGCGTGTCACTTGGTATGGACAATATGGACACCAATCAGCACCCATCAATACTCATCTACAATCAATCACGAAAGAAGGCTTTCATCTGTGTCAATACGGCTGAATATGACACTATCGAGCCCGATAACGATGCGTTAGTACAGCCGATGTCCACCCTTGATGACTTCATCAATCTTGGGTTTAGCGAAGAAGACTACGAACGTGCCCAACATCTACCGATTGGCGGTGTGTATGACTATTCAAATGGTGTATCAATGTGGGCATACAATTATCTCGGAGAACTTGCCTTTCAATACACCAACTTTCACGATAACACCGCAGACTATGAGGGCATTTACATTATGCGAGTAATCTAACAAGTTTAACTTAATACCTTTTAGTTATGAATATGGCAGAATATATTATGCAAATACTGAAGAGCCAAATCGTTTTGATGTGGTCTTGGGGTTTCAACACACCAATCGCCATTGAGGATGGCTTGCAGTTCAACGTGCAAGGGTTCAAGTTTAAGGGCATTGTCGAGGTTATCTATGACCACGCAACGGACTTGTTCAATGTTCAGTTCGTCAAAGACGATGAGGTTGTGAATACCATTGAGGGTGTCTATGTAGACCAACTCGTTGAGACCATTGACAACTACGTTGAAAGGACTGACACCTACTTTGAGGACATTGAAAAGGAATACTCAGTCAAAGAGGAGAACTAATGTACTCAATTGAGTACACCTATTAACAAATGGTAGGGTGAATGTTAAAAGTGTTAATTCACTTGCACAATCCAAACATTTGCCCTATCTTTGCACCATCAAAACAAAACAACTAAAAACAACGAGTTATGCCCGCACCTTTCAGCGAAAATCATCACAACGATTGGCAAATCATGAAGATTGCCGAGGAAATCATCCACACCCTAAATGAGCAAGTTGCTCAATGGGATGGCAACGGATTACTGACAACAATGTTGCATCTTGATGTTGTCGGTCACGGAGTAAGGCCATTTGGCGATTATGCCAAAGGCGCGTATCGAGATTACTCAATCGTAGTCTGCAATCGCAAATGGAATGGACTGACCAAAATGGACTTGATGGGAATACGTCAGTTAATCAAGTCGGTTGATGGCTTTGAGGTCGAAAATAAAGACCAATATTTTGGCTATGGTCAGTTTACCCCCGATTTCTCTTATCCAACATACTTTCGCAAGTACGGCAATGCTTGCGATGAATGGAACGAGTTAAAAGCACTCGTTTCGAAGAAGTATGACATCGATTTGGGTGTGAAAGACCTTTACCTCACACATATGAGCGGTGCAGTTAGGAATTTGGAAATCAGCGAACGCACCTATGTTGCCTATGCGCCCTACCGCTGCAAACAACTCATTAAGCGAATCAAGGACTTTGGGCGCAAGCACACCACTTGCAAGATTGTCACCATTGACGATTTTGAGGGGATGGACAACGAGAGAGCCGTAACTCTTGACATCAAACCTAAAGCAAAAAGTTATAAATACGGAAAAGTATAACGATATGAAGACACCATTAAAGAAAAAGACCGATACTGAGTGCATCCATTACGTTAAGGATTGGCAGACCCAACGGAGTTGCAAGTGCAAAATCTGCCGTAGGCGAATGACCCCACGCGACTACAAGGCATATGGTGGTATCTGCCCAATGTGTTTATCTATGGTTAACAAACATTAACCGAAGTGTTAAGCAGATTTAGCTAAAAATATAGTGCTTATTCCAAATATTATGCTTACCTTTGCACTATCAAATTGAGAGAACAAGTTTAACTAAATCAGCGAGAAAATGAATAATTCGCAATTCATAAACAAGGTCATTTATAATGCCAACGTGACCAACACCTTTGCCAACCTTTGGGATAGATGGCAAGATGAAAAGGACTATGAGGACATCAACGAGTACGCCAAGGTGCTGCACGGAGCAATCAACGAGATTGGTGAGTGTATGCTCTTCAAGGCAACCAAAAAGCCTTTCGGTGTCAAGGTCTACCGAGCCGGCCAACTCATCCACTTCTATATGAAGTTGAAAGGCTCATTTCTCGTTATGTGTTCCGAGACCAAGTAACATTCGTTAACACCGAGGAAGGGCAAGTGTTAAATATGTTAATTTCCTTGCGTATGTCAAACATTTGCCCTACCTTTGCACTACCAAAACAAAAGAAATACTAACATTAAAAAACATTAGATTATGAAGAAAGATTATTGCGAACGTGGTTGCATCTGCATCGTCTTCACTGACAATAGAACCCCAAAAGGGGATATGAAAATCTCCGACATCGCAGAACTCGCTGAGACTCTTGCATCAAGGGTTGCCGATGATGTAGCCATCAATGAAGATGAGGAAGATGCCCTCTGCGAAGACCTCAAAGCCGTTTTAGCCAAGCATTTTGTGAAGTAGTCTATGGACACGAAACAAGCAATGGCTTTGCGTTATAAGCAATATCTGCAAGGTTGGGCATATATCCCGCCACAAGACATTGTGAAATACGAAACCGCTTACAAGGAAGTATACAAGTAATCACTTTTATCAATCATTTAATTCATTCAAATCACTATGAACCTGAACCAAGAAATTTTCACTCGCAAGAGTGGTAAGACGAAGACCGAACTCATCAACGCAGCCACCGAGGATGAACTGATGCGCGTCTCCAAAGACACCATCACCCGCATCATCAAGGAAGTCGGCAGCAAGGTTTATATGGGAATGGGCAAGTACAGCTCACGCGACAAGAGCCTCTACATCCCCAATGACCGATGGGCATCCAACCGATGGAACGCGTGGGTCAAGGGCATTGACTACCGCAAGGGCAAGTTGTTCGTAAACATCTACGTTCAGTACTCCAACACTGACACTGACCGCGACGAGCACTATGACACGTTCTTTGGCATCGGGCAGTACAATGGTCACCTCACGTACACCGATATGTATGACAACCCCCACACGGCTTACTACACGTTCAGCCGCAGCCAGAAGGCTAACGCAATCAAGGCTATCCTCTTGACCTACGTTGAACGCAAGGAGGCTCTCAAGGCTAAGAAGAAAGAGGAGGCTGCCTGATGTACCTGAGTGAGCAGAAAATCCAAAACCTGACCGATGGGGCGGTTAATGACATTATGACCGCCCTATATGGGTCAAGATGGAGTGGCACTAATAATGTCACCGAGGACAAGGAGTTGATGGATATGAGTGATGCCCTTGACGGCAAAATCTACACACTCATTGAGAACGCAAATCGCTCCAAGTTTGAAGCCGATGTGCATGCCGCGCTGAAAAAGCACAAGCGCTGCAAGGAGGTGACGAGACTCCAGACTGTCATTGACTACGCAATGGAATATGCGGGACTGAAGACCCCCGAGGAGATTGTCAACGCATTCTTTGAGGAGTTGGATACCGCAGAGTAAGGTGGATGGCCCTGTGCCGGAATACCCCGGCCAGGGCAACCCCTTGTACTCAATTGAGTACATTATACTAACCAAACAAACTACAATTCATTTTTAACAAACAATTTTTAATTCAAAAACATTATGAAGAAATTCTTTATTGCACTTGTAATGTGCTTGTTCGCTATCGCAGCAAACGCACAAACCTTTGAGCAGCCCGACAACACCAACGTCAAGGTCTATTGTGAAGTAACCTGCCATCAGTACAACCTCATGAAACAAGATGTCAATGCACGCGTTGACTTCGGCATTGCAGACAAAGCCAAGAACTCAAACGGGTGGATTTACGATACCGAGACCGACAAGAAGATGTCATTCGCATCGCCTATGAGTGTCTTTGCTTATATGGCGAAACGAGGGTGGGAATACAAAGATGCTATTATTGTAACAACCGAAGGCAAGACCCATCTATGGCACTTCATTCTTACCAAAGACTTCCCAGCCGGCTACACGCCAGACGATGTGATTAGCGATATTGACTATCGCAATAAGTAACTGACACGGCACGCGGATTTTGAGGGGTTGGTAGAAATATCTGCCCCTTAATATTTTTTAACACGCCAGATTTGCATAAGTCAAAATCTTGTGCTACCTTTGCACCATCAAACAATAGGACAATATGAAGAAGATAACTGAGCGAATCAACAAACGAATCCAAAAGTTGCTTGAGGAATATCGGGCAGCAGAGGATAAGAAGTATGAGGAGATGTATCGGTTGTACGGCAGCATTGAGGATGCTGAGTATACTGATGACCACACTCTCAAAATCTACTTTGTCAGCAAGGCTTATGGTGATGAGGGTGGCTATAGTGGCACGATTAAGTTGCTGACTGATGCCGAGTATGAGAAAGCGAGACCCAAGCGATTCTACAATCCTTTTAGAGACAAGGATGAGTGGCCCTGCACGTCAAATGAGTTCGCAGCCAATTCGCTTGCACGATTCATTGGCGAGTGCGGTAGCAAGGTGAAGAAAATCACCTATACCGAGTGGAAAGACTAACAACAAGTAATACATTAAAAATATGGATGAAATCACCGAAAAACTGCAACTGCAAACCCAAGTCGATTACCGCGTAATCCGCCACATGTTGAGCGCGTTTGTCGAAAAAATCGTTTGGCGGCACAACACCCTTTGCGAGGGTGAGGAAGACGTAACCATTGATGCCATTGCCAACATATTCGTTCAAGAGCATGGTGACGAAGTCCTGCTTGACATCATTGAGAAACTTACCCAAATCTATCAGCGCCAAACTGAGAGGTTTCAAATTATCGTGCGCATTGAGGGTGACCCTTTCAAGACCGAGTTGAGGTCTTTCCCGTCGCTTTTGGATTGCGTTCAATTTGCCAAGACTTGTGCCTTCACTTACTCCGGCAACCATCAGTACACCATCATTGATACCAACTTCGAGTCACGCGAGGTCTATGACGATGAGGAAGTACGCGAAATGATGGGGAAAGATGACCCAGAGGAAAAAGCCTATAGTGTTGAACTCACGTACAACTATCACCGGAAAATGAGGGTGATAGCATCTGACGAGGGTGAAGCACTCGACAAAGCACGTGAGACACCAATCACAATTGACACTGCTAAGTTGCAAGAAGTTGATTGCTATGTTGAAGAAGCATAAAGGCTAATTGTTAAACTTGTTTGAGACCCCGCGCCCCACACACTGAATCGGCACGGGGTCATTCTTTTTTACAAAGTTTAACTAAAAAAACTTGCATATCTCAGACTTTGTTTGTACCTTTGCAACATCAAAACAAAACAAGTTTAACTTAAACAATACAAGACATTATGTTAGTCACAAAAGACGAAATCAAAGATGCGATTGAATTGTACAACGAGGTTGTAACTTCCACCCAAAAGAAATGTGAGGGCTTCCTCTCAACTATGTTACTCAGTAATGGTTCACGCATTGACCTTCGTGACCCGGATGGTTTTACCCAAATGAGCGTGAACTATGACGGCGGTAATCACCCGGAGTATAATTCAAACGTATACTCTGATGTGCTTTCCGTCTTCAACAAAAACGGGAACTTCTACGTTGAGATTGAGGATGATGATGAGTATCCCATCGACAACCTCTCAACCGCAGAACTCGTGTACCTTTGCGAACTCATCTACTAAGTCAGTTTAACCATTTTTAACTAACAGGATTTGGTAAAATGAAACTTTTGTAGTACCTTTGCAATGCAAAAGACATCAGCAATGCACCATGTGGTGAAGACGTACTAATAAAGATGGGCCGTGCAATCCATCCTTTGCTGATGTTCCTTATCACATCAGTGATGCAAGGTTTGTTAGTCGTATCAGCCTCCTCAGCGCTTGTAAAACCCCCGCATAGGTTGACCTACATCACTGATGATTTTAACACGTAAGGGCCTGTATCTCAGTTGGTTAGAGGGCCTGACTCATAATCAGGAGGTCGTGGGTTCAAGCCCCACCGGGCCCACAATGAAACAAGAAATATCTGAATATTACAAAAAGAAAGGCTACGATGTTGTTTATGTAAACACCAATAAGGAGCCGAGACGCGTTGCTACCTTGAGAAAAAGTGACGGCACAATGACAAGCATGAGTTATGCGAAGTACCTCTATACAAGTCATTACGAAACTGATATACCGAAAGGTGATGAGGTAGACCACATCAATGGTGACAAGATGGATGATAGGATTGAGAATCTTCAAGTCATATCCGCAGGCTACAACCGACGCAAAGATAAACAAACTAAGGTAATGGTTGCCTGCATTTGCCCTGTATGTGGAAAAGAGTTCTTGATTGAGAAAAGAAATTTACCCTTTCATCCGAATCCTTGTTGCAGTAGGCGATGTGGCGGAATTAAGTCCCATTGGAAAAATCAAACAAATTAAACAATTTACATTATGTCAACAGGAGTAATTATCGCGAGACTTCAGCCCATCCACAACGGGCACATTGAACTCATCAAGCAGGCGTTGAAAGACAACGATAAAGTCTTAATTTGGATTGGCTCTGCCGACAAACTGAATGCCCGCAATCCCATCCCCATCAAGCGCAGAACGGAACTTGTTCACGCAGCCCTTGACGAGGTGTTCACCGATGAAACTGACCGCAAGCGCATTGATGTAAGAGCAATGCCCGACTTGACTGACGAGACCGACAACTCATACGATTGGGGGTTCTATCTACACTCACACATCGTGGACTTCATAGGTGAGAGTAAGTACACCATCTACTACTCAGACGGATTCCAGATTATTATGTCCTGGTTCCCCAAGTACATCACTGATAAGTTCGTCTCGTTCAAACTGAACGCACGTGGCGGTATCCACGATGGACTGAGTGCAACGCTTGTGCGGAATTGGATTGTCAGGGGTGACGATGAGAACCTGAGAGAATCTGTTCCCAAGTGCGTCTACGAAAAAAGACACTTGCTTAAGGATTTCATTGAGTCCTTTTGATGGTTGTTAACTTGTTGTTTGGGAGTGGCCGGCGTCCGGATGGGTGTCGGCCTCTTTTCGCGTATCATGGGTCCTAGGTACCTATTATATCATATTTTTATAAACTAAAAATATTCTAGTACTACATGAAAGAAATAAAAGAAAATATATAAAAGAAAAGAAAGAAAATTTTTGGCGCGAATTCATGTTATAGACAGAAACGCGTATAAATCGATTCTAAGCGCATCAAATTGTCGGGACGATAAACTTATCGTCTTTTATATAATAATGTCTCAGGGGCGCCCATAGACTCCTTAAAATCAATTTTAGAAACTTTAACACATATGTTAAGAAAATAATCGTCAAAACACTTGCGTATGTCAAACAATGGTTGTACCTTTGCAGCAACAAACAAGTAGAACTATAAATCAATAAGGATTATGGGTTGGGTAAAGAAAGAAGTTAGACCGACGCAGCAGATTTTTGAGGAAGTCGCTGCAAATTGGGGCGGACGTATTGGTGATAGCACTACACCCTATGAGTTCTTTACGGACTATATACGTGACAACTATGACGTTACACTCAAGCAATGTGACGAAATCTGCAAGAAACTCAAAGCCCATTTTTGCATTGAAAAGTTTTATTATGACGAGTTTTAAATTCTTTTAACTCGCCAGATTTGGTCAATCCAAAACTTTGTTATACCTTTGCAACGTCAAACAA
>JAEIGA010007595.1_pt1 | contig 16438 bp, 11 predicted proteins | sample 9270691 | NCBI WGS metagenome assembly JAEIGA01 (sample SAMN17057246, study PRJNA624740) | gut metagenome | biome: biome; isolation source: fecal sample | host: Bos grunniens | place: China: Xizang | collected 2019
GTCAGCACCATGCTCATGTTGTTCAGTCCTACGCGCAGCAGCTTGCCGTCGGCGGTGCGGAATACCATTTCGTTCACGTCGCGGAGGTAGCCCTTGCGCATCATCAGCGTGCGGAAAGCCTGCACACCCGTCCCACCATTCACCTTCTCCGAGAGATTGGTAAACGACCAAGCCGTGTTGAGCGTGATACTCGTCACGTTTCGCTCCGAGACTTCTTTGCTCACGCCATCGACTATCAGCCTTGCCTGGTCATGCTGGGCAATCTTGAACCATTTGAAGATGCCTATGCTGACCGCATCCGTCGCCTTGCGCACCAAGTGGCCGTTCTCGTCCAGTTCGGTGTTGTAGTATTTGTTGGCGATGTACGGATAGCCACAGCACAGCCCGTCCTCGATGACCATGCGCCCCTCCTCTTCGCGGATGGGAGTCACCTTCAGGCGTACCTCCATCACATGATCCATGATGATGACCGCATCGCGGGTGTCGTAGCCCTCCATTTCCAGCAAGGTCATCTGCGCCATGATGCTGTCGTAGAGCGAACCTTGCGGAATGCTCCACTGGCTTGCGTGCGCACCGCTGAAGGGGCCATTGTTGCCGTCCCAGCGAGCCGTCGAATACAGGTGGCTGGCGATGTAGCGACGTTGAGCCAGTCCGAACTTCTTGCGGATATAACCCAGCAGGTCGAAGCCCGCCGAGTCAATCGCCATGTTCGACACCTCCACGGTGATGCCCGTGCGGACAGGTTCAGCACCCCGCGTCTGGGCAAAGCCAAGATTCTGCTCCGAGAGTTCGCCCACCTCGTCCTCTTCCTCAATTTCCACATCGTTGATGCTCACCGGCCACACCTCGGCAGAATCCACGCCGTAGTCAATCTCCAGCCCAGGAGGCAGCACCATATTCCCCTGCAACTCCGGCAGGAAGTCGCGGATGACAAGTCGGATGGCACCGCTCGCCTCCAGGCATGAAGCATCGTCTGGCCGCTTCGCCATGAGCGTAATCTCCCGCCGTGCGTCGCGTGCCGACCGCAGCACCTCGCGCATCCTCCGCGCAATGTCTCGTTTACGAATTACTGTCATTATCGTTGTCGTTTATAGTTCCGTCGTTTTGTGGTTCTGGGTTTACCGCTGGCGTTTCCGGCTCTGGGTCGGGCGTTGGCTCCACGATGTTCACCTGCTGGTTAGCCATCTTGACAGCCGTAATCTGAATCTCGTTGTTTCGGTAAGACTCGTTGAAACTGGTGATCTGATACCACTTGCCCTGGAACTGAATCAGGCACCACTCATCCATGCCGCTGACGTAGCGCATTCGGAACATGATTATGTTGTACGAGTCCAGTGCACCCTCGCGCAGCGACTTCATACCCTTGTCGAATTTCTCCGACGCCCAGAGTCCGTGGTCGCCCGCCTGTCTCAGCCATTCGTATTTCGGCTGTCCTGATTTCCCGAATGTCTCTGTCGTGTTGGTTGCTCTTTTGAGCACCTTCACGCGCATTTCCATCATACCTGTTGAATAGCTCATAATTTGCCTTTTCTAATCGGGCAAATTATCGTTGTGGGTTTACCATTACAATGGCAATGGCATAAAAAATGGGTAAACGCGCTTCGCAGCGAATTTACCCTAACAATATTGCTAAACTAACTTCAAATCGTATCTATTCGAGCGGCCCAGAGCCTTTCCATGAGTAGGAGCCTTGTACGAGTGTGCCTTTCGTTCCTTGTGTCTCAAATTGTGTGCAGATGGCTGTGCCGCTCAATCTGTCGTAAGCGAAGCCTTCTACCTCCACCGATATTTCTACGACCTGACCTACCCTGCTGATGGCTGATTTGATGGGCGTGTCTGTTAGCGGCACGTTGTTCAAGCCCAGTAGCAGAGTGGCATGAGCCACTGCGCCGTCGCCCAGTTGGAAGTTGCTGATGGCTGCCTGTCCCTCTACGCCGAGAGCTACCCATGCACAGCGACCATCCGAAATCACTGGCACGTCTTCTTTTTGCAGACCGAGTGTTGTGGCAATGGCTGTCCTCGTTGTGTTGTCGAGCTTCATGGTGTCGCAGGTGATAATAGCCCACGGCTTTCCAGACTGCTTGATGTTGGTATCAACGAACGAGATCAATGCTGCCTGCTGCGCCTCCTGACTGTTGTATGTGTCGAATCGGCTGCTTGTGAGCACCGTCATGTCCGAGTTGTAGACGATGACCGTGATGCCTATCTGTGTGGCTGTTGTCGTTGATGCTGACGTTGTAGCTTTCGATGTGTCAGGTATCGAAAGTCCGTTGTGCGCATAAGCCTCTGCAAACATCTTCTGCCGCACCGCTTGTCTCGACAAGACGAGATGGCCCGTCGAAACGCTCCACGACTTTCTTCCTGGAATGCTATGCTCCCATTGCCCGTCGGTTGGTGAGCTCACACCGATTGTGTCGCTCTGCACTTGCACTTTACACGTTTTTGCACCGGCAATCACCTCACCGTTCACTTTTATAAAAAGATTTTCTCCGTGTAGTATCATGATGCTATGTATTCTATTAATGTTACGCTTATTTTGTCGTTAGAGTAGTCATGTTCAACAGCTATCGGATAAACAGTCTTATTGTTAGGAGCTGCAACAATCGAAAGAGGTGTTATTTCAGGCATCTCTGAATTAAGCAATTCAAGATAATATGAATCACGGTCTTTTTTGTGATAATTTACCATTCTTTCCAGTATTGACTCCGGTAAAACAAATGGATAAACATTCCCGTAATGATCTGCTCCAATGATTCTGTTTGTTATGTTGGGGGATTCGTTGTCTTGTGTCCATTTGGGAGATGTATTCCCTTTCCCCAAGAACCCTGCTGAAGCAAGTTTCTTTGTATATGTTTTATTTTTGAAATACGTCGGAGTGACTCTTTCCTCAACGGATATATTGACAGTCCTTGACCATACACTGTGTATGGGATTCATAATCTTTCCTTCTACATATACAAGACCGTAATAGTAGTCATTACCTACAAATGGTTTGTTGATTTGCACGATAGATTGATTATTTCTTCCATACCATATATATTCAAAGTCGTCATACGTGAGTACAGGAGAATTATCATCTTGGTAGGATGTTGTTTCTGCATCAAGTATTATCTGAGCATTGTAAGCAAATATGATTGTGGATGTGATTCTTGTGTAATATCCACTATCTATCTTAAATTCAAGATAATATTCCGAATCTTTTGGGACTGTGTAGTTTTCAGGAATGAGATTTCCTGTCCCATACTCTTCTATTGCCTTGAACTTTTTAGTGCAAGTTAATCGTATTTTTGTTTGGTGCGCACTACCTGCTGTGTCTCTTACTGTTATGTATCCGCTATATTTGTTCCACCTGTAATTGAAGTATTGAACATTGTCTTCCGTGGTCATGTATGCTGGTGTTCTAACTGGCGTATCGTAGTAATGCTCCAGTCGAATGTTATCATCAGGGAATGAGAAGTTTCCAGAGCGTGAATTTTTTACAGGGGAAACAGAAAATTCCATCAACGCCTGAATATTTGTAAAGCTCTGATTAGTGCTTGCAAACGGACCGTTAAAAAGACTTATTTCGTTAAGTGTTATTCTCTCATACACTGGTATTGTGTAGTTATCGTCGTATGCAGCCATCCACAACTCTGAAATAGATACACGCACAATATCCCTGCCTCTTTCCGCGTCGTCTACAGCAAGAAGATATAGTTCCCCTTTGTAGAATCGTGCAGTCAGTCCGAAGGTGGTGCATATCGCTTCAATAGCTTCGTAGTTGTTTCGATATGGATCTCCGTTCTCATCAAAAAACCATAAATTCTGTATTTTTGAATGCAGCCAAGCCTGTTCAGCAGGAACACCGTTAATTCCTAAAAATTGCGTTCCGTAATCAATGTTTACAAACGCAATGTCATGTTTTAGGTAATGCGAAATAGAATCCAATATAGATGCAAGGATAGCTGCGATTGAAATCATATCAAACGATGCGTCAGGATTAAAGAACGGAATGACCTTAGAAGCATAAAGAGGACACATGATTGTGCAATCACACATCTCTTTTTCGTCATATAGCTTTTTTGTGATCTGAACAGGTTTGATAAATCCATACCATACAACTGTATTGTCTTTGTATATCAAAACAGGTCTGTTCAGATTTTCAATGGTCATGATGCTGTCGTAGTCTCCTTTCATCAATGATATGCTTCCTGAAGATGTGCGAATAGATTCAAGAATAAACTTATTGTTAGTCTCTTTAGTCTTCACCAGTGATTCTGAGCCGTATATCTGTATAGGAGTTGTACCTGGAGCACCAAAAATCCGAACCTCATAATTATTGTTCATCAGACTATTAAAAGGTATCTTCCAATAGTTGATGTATTCAATTAAAAACTCAATTATTTCGTGATATGCTCCTCTGACAGTTTCATTGCTTGCATTTCCTTTGAGCCACACAGTGTTAGCGTCTTTGACGAAAGCTGTGTAAGAAACGGTAGCATCATTGTCGTTCACAAAGTTTGTCACATTTCTCATCACCATGTGGTTTATAGTGCCAACAAAAAGACTGTCTACAGCGTTACCTGTGATGTTGAGATAGTTTATATTGCCAAAAAACGTGCTTCGGTACATGCTATGTGCATACAAATCGTTGCAATAGGCTAAATCAGAATCGCTTGAATAAGCAATCACGCTCATTGGTAAGCTCCTGTGATTACTGAATCCTGCATAATATGAATCCTGTATTACGACATTATGGGTCACTGGATTTGGTAGAAACATGTCACTCCAAGCCGTGTTTTGTATGCCATACAACCATATCGGACTTGTTTCAACCTCCACTATCACGCTATCCATTATCCATGCAAATATACGTGTTCCAGTAGGTGACATGACATACCCATCAAAACTATTTCCATAGAGTTCTTGTTCTCCCACGTAATTGGAAGCATAAAAATCAGCGTATGCGCGTGCTGTGTTTACTGCTGCTGTGAAGATGGCTAAATCTGCTTCAGAATATGACGCATCAGTTGGTATTCCAATAGGTGCATCTTGTTTTAGCCTGAACCTTGAAAATTGTATGTTCAGCCAGTCATACGGAAGCGAGTTTCCATTTCCGTCAGTCATATTCAATATAACACCTTTGCATCTAGGCACAAGAACCCATGATGGCCATGATATAAGATTATCTGGAAATGGGCAATATTTAATTGTAAACTCACTGAGATAATCTATATACGGATAAAGATCGTCATCAGAGGTTACGTCGTCGAGATAGATTGTCGCGTCATATACTCTTGCGTTCTCTTCTGGGACGTAATCTGATATATAAATAGGCAAAACCACCTGTTTGCTCCTATACCAAGGCAAACTATTGCCATTAAACAAATAAACTTGCTGTGATGACACAAGTGCAGTATAGTCAGTTATAACTATCTCGCCACGATATGCGTACGGATATACTAAATGGTCATCATATAGTTGTTGGTAAGTGATTTTGTTCATGCTACATGTTAAATGTTAATGTTTCTCCTAATCCTTGTACCTGATTATTTACTCCCAGAACAAATCGTAATTTGTCACCATCTACTTCTGTGTATAACTTCAAGTCTTTCAATCCCACGTTCCCCTCTAACGAATTTGCAAGGTTTGTCTGTTGCGCTCTGTTCAACACAAGTTCGCCTGCATCCAGTCGCAGAGTACCGCCATTAGCTATAACATTGTCGCCGCTGTATTTTGTGCCTGGGACGAAGCCACCGCTTGCGCGTTTTGTTGTTGCCGTGACGCTCTTAATGCTTGCAATCGTGCCTATCATGGTTGCTGTCGCTGCTGCTGCAAACGCGATCCACGCCCACGGGCCGCCGTTCTCCAGCTTACCTCCGTGATTTGCAATGGCTTGACCTGCGCCTGATGCTACACTTGCAATAGCCTGAGCTATTAGTCCTATAATTTTTGCGGTTGGGTCTTCGAGCATTGAAAGCACGTTGCCTACACCCTGAATGGCAGACGCAGCGGTCTGCCAGCTCTTTGTCATCGCGTCAACTTCTTTCTTTTGCTGCGTTGCAAGTCCTTCAATTTGTTTTTTGTCGATGTTGAACTTGATGAGCACCTTTGGCCACTCTGTCTCGTCGAACTTCTCTTTCAGCTTCTCGTTGAGTTGGTCGACGTAGGACTGTATGGTTGCATCTTCGATGTCTTTGCCTGACATGAGCTTTTGCATGAGCCCTGTTGTGGAGAAGTCTGCGGTGTCTATTCCGTTTTTCAGGGCAGTGGCCATGATTTCGGCAATGGCTGTTGAGTCTGACAGGTTTTCCTGCAAGCTGGATATTGCTCCGCTTCCGAGATCAGACGATGCGAGCTTTTCTTTGGTGTGGCTGATAAACGCATCGAGGTTGGCGGTTGTCAGAGGGATAGGCACATCTGTCTTACCTGACAGCTTATCCTTGATTTCCTGTGGTAATGCGTTTAGTGCGGATTCTGCCCATTTAGGCAAAACTTCTACCGTAACGCTCTGTGATAGCGAATCAAGGCTCGTCTGTGCTAAATCGACTCCTTTCTGAGCATTCTGCACATTCTTCTCAGCTGCATAAATCTGTTTCAGGTCGCCCGATGCCTGTGCATCCGCGAGTTTAGTCTGCGCATCTGCCAGTTTCTTCTCTGCTGCTTCCAGTTGGCGAGCAGCCTCCTGCGCCTTCTTCTGCGCCTCGATGCTGGCTACCACCTCACCGCCCAGCTCTTTGATTTTCTGAGCTGCCTCGTCCTGTGCCTCCTTATATTTTGGGTCAGCGTATGTATTATATGCCTTTCCGTAGGCACTCCATAGACTTTCCTGTGCAGCAAGCGTCTTTTTCTTTAGGTCGGCATCGCTGATAGTACCAGCCTCGAACTCCATCTGTGCTTTCTTGATGGCTTGCTCGTATGCCAACTGTGCATCGGCCACCGCTTTCGCTGCCTGTTCCTGCGGGGATGTCTTAGAACTATTTCCTTTATTGTTTCCCGCAAGACGGTTGTATGCGCGATCTTGCTGATATATCTGGTCAATGATGGCTTGCGATTGTGCTCCAAGTGCTTGAACCTCTTTTATCTGGCTGTCATTGAGTTGAGAAAGAGCGCGGGCAAATTCAAACTGCTGTTTTTCACTATCTGACATGTCGCGCCATTTACCTGTTGACCTGTCTTGAATGCGACCGTCATACACGCGGTCTCCATAATAATATTGAGCTCCAACATTCAGCCCCGTACCAGACTTATAGCTTGCTTTCGCAGTGCGAAGGTCATCATAATTTCCTTCACTGAACATTTTAACGAAAGCATCTTGTAATTCTTTCCCTTTGATACGTTCAGTTGCAATCTGTCGGAGTGCTGCTTGATAAGCATCTTCCGTCTTCTGATGGCTGTCTCGCAGGTCGTTCATCACCTGCTGATTGGCTTGTTCGAGTTTCTGTTTATTCTCGGCTGTTGGATTCAGTTTGTATTCATCAAGTGCCTGGGTGTAACCTGCACGGCTTTTGGCCACATTGCGCTGATTGAATGCTGAGAATGTTCCGAGTTCATCCATCGCATTGTAAGCCTCACGAGCTGCAGACACAATTTCATCCATACGAGAGATGAACCCACTGATGTCACTATTATTAAGTGCTGACAGGAATCCTTGATATAATGATTCAGATGCTTGTACAGTGCGTCCCCATTCGTCGAGTGATGTCTCACTTGCGAAGAAAGCATCCTTGGCCACCTTCAGCGCAGTTGTAGCGGCACCAGCGGCACCACCAAACTTCATCAGTCCTTCAACGTTCAGACCTACTTTGCCAAGCATGTTGTCAAGCGCACCCGTCAGACCGCCGCCGCCATTGATGGACTTGTTGATCTCGTCAAGTTGCGACTTACTGTCCTGGATGCGTCCTTTCAGTTGGTCGAGCGATGCAGCGAGAGCCTTTCCGAATGGCGATTGCTTTTCAGCGTCGGTCATCTGCTTGTATTGTGCGGAGAGTTCCGTGAAGGTCTTCTTCATTTCGGCCAGCTTGCCGGTGGCTGTGCGCGAGGTGGTCTCCATCTGTCCGAGGGCACGCACGTAGTCGAGCGTTTCCTTCTCCACTACTTCGAGTGTACCACCAGCTTTGCGGCACTCTTCAACATATCGGGTCAACCCTTCGGTTGCTCGCTTCAGTTTGTTGTCGTATTCTTGTGATTCGACTTTTAATCTAAGAATGCTATCTACCATAAACTATAAAGCCCGATTAGTGGGTGTTCACTAATCGGGCTAAATGTGTGTTGGGGTTTACTCACTTCTCATTCAGCATCGCTTCGAGTTCGGTTTCTATTAGATTGGCGAGATTGTCGGCTGCTTGTGCCAGGGCTCGCTCACCAGCACCACGGAAGAAATTGCGGGCTGCGATGTTTCCACGATTTCCCGTGTTCGGGTGCTTGTTCCACTTGTCCACCTTGCGTCGGTCGTTTGGTGTGAACTCAATATTTCTTGAGCCTGGTGTGCCGTCATTGATCCATCTCAAAATAAAACCTCTATCCAAAGGTGCATAGCCCATAATCTTACTGGTACGCGGTGAACGTGTGCGACGGTTGCCACCTCTGCCGCTCACGCCCTTTCGTGGCGGTTCGTAGATGTTCTGTCCGTGAGCCTTGCGCGAACTGAAGATATTGATGTTTGCACCCAGTATCTTCTTATATACAGATGTGCGCACGGCCTGCGCTGCTCTTCGCGGGTCGTTCTTCATCTTTGCACTGGCAGCACTCACTACCTTTGCCCTTGCTTCCATAATCACCTTGCGGATGAGTTTCTGCAAGGCCTTTTGGGTCTTGGGGTTCGTGGAGAGAGCCTTTTCGAGAATCTGTTGCTGCTCCAGTACAACTGCGTCGTTTACTTCGAGTGAAATCATCTTACCTTTCGGGCGAAAAGGCGGTTTAGGTTTACCGCACCACGAAGGGTAAAGATATAAAAAAGGCAACCGTCGGAGGTTGCCTTGATAGATATGGTTGGTTGTTATTTAGTTCTCAAAGCTGAGAACAATAGAATGGAGTTGCCCTCCGGCATCTCCAATATTCGAAGATGTATGAATGTTTCGTCATATACTGAATAGATTGTGGTGTCTTTCGTTTTCTCCATCATCATACTCACGCCTTCATTCCATGTTTTGAACTCTTCCTGTTGTCCTGTCTTTATGTTTGTAACTTTAAGTGTGATAAAGTTTTTACCTCCTACAACTTCGTTGGTGAGTTCCCATTTCAGCGGTTTAAAGTCACTACGAGACACACTTACGCTTTTGGCCAAGAGTATTGCATCGCCAGCCATGTTGAAGTTCGTATTAATAACTACTGACTTCTTTTCCGTTTTCACGGTGTCAGCCTTCACAGTGTCATTCGTTTCTTGTGCTCCAGCCGTCATTCCTGCCAGCATCAGCACCAGTGTTAATAGTACCTTTTTCATAGTTCCTTGTTTTTAGTGAGACGTAAATTCGGGGGCAAAGATAAGAAAAAGTTTTGAAAAGTTTGCTCTATTTCAGAAAAATATTTACCTTTGCCGCCGTCTCACTTATGGTTATCGCATGAATCGCAATGAGGGATATGGTTCCCCGACTGCGCGATTGTGCGTATATACCGTTAAGTAAGTGAGACGACTGAATGGAAAAGTCGGGGAACTTCCCCTTTTTAATTATAACCTAAAAACAAAAACAATGAAAAAATGTGTATTTTTTGCGTTAGCCGCAATGGTGCTGGCATCTTGTGAGAAAGCTATTGACCCATTGGAAATTCAACAGCAGCAAACAAGTAATTCGTCTGAATCTGAGCAGACAGTCAATGGAAAGAAGTTTACATTCACCGTCAAAGGTGACTTCTCTACTGCGTGGAAGCCCGTCACGCGCGGCTACCTCGCTGCTGACGGCAAGGACATGACTGACCTCTGGGTGCTCGACTACATGGATGGGGTGCTGGTGCAGCAGATTCACCAGAGCGACAACACGGCTGAAGACTTCGGCAAGCCTGTCGTGAATCTTGCCTACGGCTCGCACCATGTCTATTTCGTCGCGTCTCGTGGCGAGTCGCCTGTGCTGAATACAGAAAACTGCACAATCACCTGGTCATCCGTTCGTGATACGTTTTGGAAGGATTACGAGGTGACGGTGGTAAGCACTTCCAAAGGCAATCGTGCCGTCACGCTGGATCGTGTGGTGACAAAGCTCAACCTCGCTTTTACGGATGCTATCAGTGCAGACGCAGCAACTATCAACTTCACACCTGCAACGTGGTACTACGGACTAAACTACAAGACAGGAGATCCGACAGCAGCCATCACCTCACAGACCAACATCATGAATGTCCCCTCCGGCTATGCTGGGCGCACGGATGTATCTGTCAGCTACTTCAGCATCTCACCCTCTACGGAATGGGCTACCGATGTCACCGTGAACAGCAAGGATGCTGACGGAAACATCATCGGCCAAGGGGTGATGACGTCCGTGCCAATGAAACGCAACCGCGTAACGGAATACTCAGGGCCGCTTTTTACGTCAGGCGGTGAGGTAACTCTCACCTTAAATGGAACGTGGGAAACATCTGAGACAGGGACATGGTGAAAATAAAAAAGGAGGCCACCGCGGCCTCCTTTTATGCAACTAATAATAAATCTTGTCGAATGTTGTAACTTGCGGTATGGCTCAGTATGCCCAGATAACTGTTAATGGTTCGGTTCGCTTTTTCTGTGTTGCGCAGGTCAAGCTGCTGCATCTTGCTCTTGATGCGCTCCAAGGTCTTGTTGCTGATATAGTCACGATAGGGCTTTACAAATGTGCCCAAGAACTCCACACCCTTGTGTATCTCCTGAATGTGGAGTTTACCCATGTGCAACTGCAAGCCTAACTCATCATCCAGGAACTCACGCACCTTTGGCACTTGCTTCAATAGCCATTCGCAGTTTGGGTCAATCATGGTGGAATCATCCACATATCTGCCATAATGCCGGCACTTGATGTCTTGCTTCACGAACTGGTCAAAGACGTTCATATATACGTTGCTGTATAGTTGGCTGGTGAGGTTGCCGATGGGTAGTGCAAGCCCTTTCTCCACATAGCGCATACATTTGGCATGGTCTATGTCGTCCCAATCGTGAAGGTCGCCTACGATGTGGCAGTGTTCCATCGGGTCGAGCATCACAATCTGCTCAGTGATCCACAGGATAAAGTCGAAGTCGCGGATGTCTGCCCATGTAGTGCGCGGTGTCAGGATTACTCCGCTGGGGATGGTTGCGATACAATCGCAACATACTGAACGGCCTAACCTATGGGTGCTCATCTTCTTTAGGCTGTCGGTGGCTATCTTCAGCAGTTTTTCACGGTTGATGTGCATGAAATAGCCACGGATGTCAAGGCTCATGGCATAGGCGGGCTCATGCCAGTTGAGCGATGCCTCGCGGATATGCTGACGGATGCGACTGATGCCGTAATGAGTGCCACGTCCTTCGATGCAGCTGTATGTGTCGGCAATGAAGGTACGCTCAAATAGTTGGTGGGTGTAGCGGAAATAAAGGTGATGCACGATGCGGTCACGGAATGCCGCGCAGAACACTTCGCGCTTTTTAGGGTAAGAAACAATAAAGCACTTCGAGGGAAGTGCCTTATATCTGCGTGTTAGCAGATCGTCGCAAAGCTCGTTCAGGTTCTCGGCCATATTCGCCTCGAACTTCTGCACATACGACATCTTGTGTTTGCGCCTGGCTGCGTCCTCAAAAGCCACATAGAGGTCGTACAATAGCTGCTGGCGTGTCAGCCTGTAAGATGTGGAATTAAGAAGAGTGCTTGATGTCATTGTGAGAGCCGAAAAATGCTGCACCGCCCTGACAGCGACAACCTTCTCCTCCTTTTTCTTTCGATCTGTCAGTTCAATGCCATCCTTCCAATTCTCAAACGCTTCGTTCAGTCGCTCATAACTCAGCATACTTCCGTCGTTCGGCTGTGGTAAGTTGATAGTGATTGTCACCTGCTTATCGCCCACACTCTCAAAGTTCTCACGCTCTGGAATGTATTTCTCCACCGACTTCACGGGGAAGCCAACGAAACAATACGTCCCTTCGACATCTGTCCGATTCATTCGTGTGACGTGAATAGGCTTTCTGTCGCGCGTGGTCATCCTTACTTCCTCATTGTAGGTGATGACGGCAATAAGCCATGCGCTCCATTCGTATGCACGCCAGAAGTCGCCCATTTTGAATAAGTGAATTTTGCTCCACTTTTCAGAATCGTGCCTGTCCGATTCAACAACAAAAACGTCTTCGAGTTTCGCCATGTTTGGTACAAAGTTAATACTATTGTTATCTTGTTATTTATATCCGCCCTTTCACCCTTGCCGCGCCGCGCCTGCAAAGGCGCGACCTTGCGCGGCAAGATGAAAGTGCGTCTTCCCTCGGTGAGGGAAAAAAGATAAATTACTGCACCGCCCTGACGGCGAAACCGCCGTACCGATTGCTGCTGCTCTGCGGATAGACTCCGCCACTGTAGAAGTCCAGGTGCCGAGCGTGACGGGCACTGACCCACGCCGAAGACCAGTAGTAGCCGTACGAGCCGCGATTGACGCGGGACGTACCATTGCCGTTGCCGGAGCAAGCGAAGAACAGCCTTTTTCCGTTGGTCTTACTGCGAATGTATAGACCAACAATTCCGTTCACTATCACTCGCTTATCTTCTGCCGTCTTTGCGACACTGGTGGCAGCGGTCACGATTTCACCGTCTTCTGTGATGTAGTCAATATTGGAAGAATTGAACAATTCACCATGATTGTTGTTGGTCGGCATTCTGTAAGGTGCTCCCAAGTTCTCACGCACAGCATCGTACCCGCTATCAGCGGCAAAGCTGGCGTTCAATGCTGCACCTGGTGTTGAGCCATATACCTGGCCTTCGTACCAAGGCTCTTCTTCATTGATGCTACCCCAACTATAAGGGCTGAATGACGATGCAGAGGTCGGATTGTGACCGTCCACATTACCCCATGAGAAGAATGAGCAGTCGTACTGGAACGCACTCTTTGCCATCTTCGATGCTTGAGTTACGTCGAGGTTGCATTTAGCCCACTTCACGCCGCTGGGAAGTCCCATGTCCACAAATGCCTCGTCTGCCCATCCGTAGTAGAAGATGTCGATGAACACCCATCCAGCAGGGATGAGATTGTTCTTCACGCTCTCTTTCGTAATGAAATGCACATTTCCTTCAGCATCGCGGTACACATAGTCGCCCTCCTTTGGAAGACTGACTTCCACGTTCACACCGTCGTACTTCAGTTGTTTGTCACTCTCGACCAATGCCACGCGGCTCTCGGTTGTCGGCTTGCCAGCGGTTATATATTCCGCTTCATTGGCAAAAATCTTGATATTATCCATAATATTCTCCTTTCTTTAATGTTTAAGATTCCAATGCCTCAATTCTCGCCTCCAGACGCTCTGCGTAGGTTCTTAGTCGCACATTCTCCGCAGTCAACTGATTCAGCGACTCGGCAATCACACGCATAGCGTCGTTGAATCCCGTTGTCGCCAACTTCCTCAGCGTGTCAACGATGTTTTGGCTGTACTCGATGATACTAACCACCGTACCGCTGACACCCGTGAAGTAAATCACGCCCCAGTCTTCAATGACGAAAGAATAAGTGCCAGCCACCGTTCCCGTTACAGCCGTTTCCAACTGATAATAGATGTAGTCGGTTGTGATAGCAGTTTCATTCGTGTCGGTATAACTCACTTCCTTACCACTCACCACAAGGTTGATGTTATCGTTCGTGCAAACCACCACGCTATCATCCAACATGTCTGCGATGGTGGCAGTATGCAGATAGGTTTCGTTGTCCTCCTGAAGAGTGTTCGTCCACGTCAGGTCACTTCCCTGCTTTCTGTCGCAGTTCCTCGTCCAGTAGGCAGTTGTAGCCGTGAAGCTCACGGAGTCAGCCACCAAGCCGATGTTGTACATCAGCCCGTTGCTGTGCAAGTTGTTCAGAATGGATGTGAGTGCAAGGCTTGCACCTGCATCCCCAGCATTGTCAACGGCCACATATTCGTCATATCTTCCCGACCATGCCACATGAGCACAAGTCGTTGCACGGGTTGCCTGTACGATGAAGTAGCCCACCTCGCCTTCATGTCCTGCCGGTGTGGTGTAGAATCGGTAGCCGTTGCTGTCCGTATAGCCAGCAGCCACACCATCCGTTGCACTTGTAGGAACTCCATCAGCCAAAGCCTTCCAATACACCGTAGGAGTCAACTTTCCATTGTCACTGCCCGTGAACAGCACACCGTTGTTCTCGTCTGCCGTTCCAAATGTACCAAACTTCAAGTAAGGCACAAGGAAGTACCACACCTGACCGCTACCTATCTGCGTGGCATTACGCAGCAGGTTGAAGCCAGTTGAAACAAGGCTTGCCGCACCAGCCGTCAGCGAGCCAGGAGCCAGCGATATAATCCTTGCATTCTCGTTGCTGTTCACACTCTCTTTGCCTCCCGCAGTAAATACGGAATCCGTCTGGGTGTCCACCACCTTTGAATTGGTGTTCCTCCATGATGCGATGTCGTTAGCAAGACCTGCGACCTTGCTTCCATCCTCGATGTCGCTGATGTCGCCTTGCAAACCGGCAATCTGCGTAGTGTGCTCGGCGACGGTTGCAGACACAGCCTGACCGTCCGGGAGGTCTTGAATGGCTTGTTTCAACTCTGCCACGTCCTCGGCCACCTGCTCGGCACTGCCAGCAGCTGCCTCGGCATGGTCTTCAGCGGCAGAAGCGGCAGATTGTGCATCTGCCAAACCGTCAAGTGAATGTTGTACATTGGCATCCATGTCGGAGTATGGAATGCCAGACTCAGGCTTTTGGTAGGCAGTCGCACCTTTACCTGCGCCATTCCGAATCACCGACAAATCAGGAATCACATCTTGTTTCCCATTCAGTGCATCCTGCAACTCCGGGTTAGTTGGCAGAGCAGCCCCCTTGTTCAAAATACCTTGAACCTCATCTCCGGTCTGTTGGAGATCATAAACTTCTTGATCAATCATAATCGTTTCTTTTTATTTGGTTATACATTATTGTTGTCTTCACTTGAATACGTCCCTTTGCGGAATCTCATCACCAGAGCGTCGTAGCCGTAGTCAATGAGGTACATATTCTGCTGGGAGATAGGGCCGCGATGCTGATAGTAGGCATCCACGAGCAACAGGCACGCGCTCACGATGTCCTCGGGCACCAGCGTAGGGTCTTGGTCGTTCATCGCTTTCAGTTCGTCCTCCGTGCGCTGAAGGTAGCCCAGCGTGAAGTTCTCAGCCGTGGCACCGTAGCGCGTCAGCAACTTGTCCTGCGACGTGTCTTCCTGCTCAATGCGCAACTGGTCCTTGATGTCCTCCAAGGTCAACCAGCGCATGGTATAGGTTCTTTCTGCCATTACTCATCTCCTTCCCCGGCACCCTCGCCGTCGTTAGGTTGTGGTTCCTGCGGTGGTCTGCCGCCAATCTGTGCCTCCTCGCCCTTCGCCATGAGAGCTTTCAGTGTCATGAGGTTGGCACTTGCCAGAGGCTCGTCGCCGTTCTCCACAGCAGGACGGTCGTACTTGGCTCGGATGTCATTCACCGTAGCCGCGCCCGTCTCTAACTGCAACTTGTCCACCTCTGCCTGACCCTTCGCGTCGAGACGTTTCAGAGCCAATTCGCACACATGGATTCTGCGCTTTCCGAAGTCCTCAGCCGTCAGCAGCTTGGCGTTCAGTTCGTCTTCCCACTCACGGATTCGCGGCTGTATGGTTCGCAGCATGAACTCCTGCGTGGCGTGCTCAGGCATCTTGTAGGAAGAGCCTGCGTCCTCCATCATCATGATTCGTGGCACACCGAGTATGCGTGCAAGGTCTGACACCTGGAATGACCGCTGTTCAAGCAACTGGAGCTGTTGGCTCGTCTGGCTGATGATCTGCGGATTCATCACATTGTCGAGAATCACCACGTCGCCAGCTGCCCAGTCCTCACCGAACCGCTTGGCCGTCTTGCGCAATTCATTCGGGTTGGCACGTCTACGAGTACCACCGCCATTCGATGCCTGCTGCTCTTGCAACAGCACCTTGTGGCGACCACCCTTGGCTACGTCCTGAAGGGCTTGCTCGTCAGCCGTACCCGCAATCTGTAGAGCCTTGAAAGCGAAGTCCAGCGTCGGGATGCCCATGTAGTAGTCGTCGGTCAGAAACACGTTCTTGAAGTGAAGCACGTTCCTTGCATCCGTTTCGACCTTCATCCTCGGTCCTCGTGTACTGTTATACACCAACGAATACTTGTTGGTTAGCGGATTGAAGCCGCCGCCCGTGCAAAGCCATAAAGCTATTGGCTGGTCTGGGTCATCGTACTTGTCGCGCTCGATGTACACGTAGGCATTGCCGAAGTAAATCTTGCGGTACTCGATTTGTTCCTGCAACTGCGAGGCAGTCATCAGCGGGTTCGGA
>JAEIGA010007596.1_pt1 | contig 16437 bp, 14 predicted proteins | sample 9270691 | NCBI WGS metagenome assembly JAEIGA01 (sample SAMN17057246, study PRJNA624740) | gut metagenome | biome: biome; isolation source: fecal sample | host: Bos grunniens | place: China: Xizang | collected 2019
AGAACAGCAAAAAAGAGGAGTAATAATTGAAGATCGCGATACTGTCCTGTTTCTATCCTTACAGAGGAGGGATATCTCAGTTCAACGCATGTCTGTATGAGGAACTGAGCAAGACTAATGATTTCAAGGCGTTCAATTTCAGCCGCCAATATCCATCTTTCCTCTTTCCGGGAAAGACACAGTATGTGACAGCAGACGACGAGGCCGTACCGGTGGAGAGCATATCTCTGCTGGATACGGCCAATCCTTTTACATATATCAGTACATATCATGCGATAAGGGACTGGAAACCTGATGTGCTGATCGTAAGATACTGGATGTCATATTTCGGTCCGTCACTCGGTTATATCACCAGACGGATGAAGAAACACTGCAAGGTGATTTCCATACTGGACAACGTAGTGCCTCATGAACCGAGATTCTTCGACACCCCGCTTACAAAATATTTCCTTTCCGGCAGCACGGGATGTGTAACCCTCTGCGAAGCCGTGTCAAAGGACCTGCTCAGACTGAAGCCTGATGCAAAGTATACAGTGATCCAGCATCCGCTGTATTCTCATTTCGGCAAGAAAGCAGAGCGTGCTGAGGCCGAGAAGATGCTGGGACTTGCTCCCGGAAAGAAGAACATTTTATTCTTCGGGCTGATCAGGGCATATAAAGGTCTTGACATACTTCTGGAAGCCTTCAAGGACCTCCCGGAAGACTATCAGCTGATAATAGCCGGAGAGCCATACGGTTCATTCGACAGATATCAGGCAATCATCGACTCGATACCTGGAAAAGACCGTATCTTTATGGACCTGAAATACATAAAGGACTCAGAGGTATCGAAATATTTCTCTGCTGCAGATCTGGCAGTACTGCCGTACAGAAGCGCGACACAGAGCGGAATCAGCTCTGTTTCATATCATTTCGAAGTACCGATGATCGTCACAGACGTCGGAGGTCTTAAAGAAACCATCGGAGACCGCGGAACAGGAATTGTAGCTGAAGAAGGAACTCCGCAGGCCATACAGAAAGAGATAATAAGATATTTCAGCGATCCGTCTATCAAGGAAGAGTGCATAAAGTGCATACGTTCTGAAAAGGAGAGACTTTCATGGAAGACTTTCGCTGACAAACTGGAGGAATTCATCAATTCATGAAAAGGCATATGACAATCAGAACAACTGCATGGCTGCTGCTATCTGCACTTTTTATCGCCGTTACGCCTGCAAGCATGTCTGCACAGGAATATATAGCACCGGAAGTGACAATCTCAAAAGAGAAGGTCAAGGTTGACGGTGTCATATGTTACTCACATATAGTTCTGGAGAAACAGACCCTCTATTCGATAAGCAAGGCCTATAACGTAAGCATAGACGACATCTACAGGTTCAATCCCTCGCTCAAGGAGACTGGCCTGAGGAAAAATTCGATAATCATAATTCCTTCGGCAGATGCCATGGTAAAGATTCATCAGCCATCCTCAGACAGACAGGCCAGACTTGATTCACTTACCTCGCAAGAGAGCACTTCCGCACAACTGCAGTCAGAAAAGCCCGGAGAAAGGACTCATGTAGTCAAATGGTACGAAGACATCGAGACCATAGCACAGAAATACAACGTCACTCCTGAATCGATCCTGGAAGCTAACAACCTGAAAGGAAAGAAGCTCAAGAGCAGGATGAAGATTGTGATTCCGGACTCCTCACATTCACAGTTCCAGGGCACGGAGCAGAATGACAATCAGCAGGCACAGGCCGGACTCGGAGAGACCATCATAGAGAAAGTCGAAGACATCAAGAATGCCATCATAGAGAAGACTGAAGACATCTTCAGCAAAAAAAAGGTAAATGCATCACTTCTTCTGCCTCTGAAGGCAATGAACGGAACATCCAGCCGAAACAACATGGACTTCTACTGCGGAGCACTTCTGGCCGTGTATGACATGGCTGAAAAAGGCATAAGCACAGACCTCAGCGTATATGACATCGCAGAAGGTGCGCAGGTAACAAGAAGCCAGATCGAAAACAGCGACGTAATCATAGGTCCCGTCTCAAGCGGAGACATAACAAGACTTTTTGCTCAGGCTCCGGCGGATGCAAAGGTCGTTTCCCCACTTGACCCAAGGGCTGAAAGCCTCACGGCGCAGCATAGGAACATGGTCCAGGCACCGACTCCTCAAAGAATGCAGTACGCAGATCTTGCAAAGTGGATATCCGAAGATCTCCGAAAAGGAGACAAGATCATAATGATATCCGAAAAGGGCGCAAGACAGAGTCAGAACACGATGGAACTCAAGACTGCTGCCGATTCAGCCAGACTAAGCTATATCCCATTCTCATACAGCATTCTGGAAGGAAGGGACATCACAGAAGCTTTATCAGGCCTGATGAGTCAGGATGGAACCAACAGATTCATCATAGCCTCGGAAAGCGAGGCCTTTGTCAATGACGCCGTAAGAAATCTAAACCTGCTTGCCCATCTCAAGTTTGACGTGGTGCTTTATGCTCCGTCGAAAATCAAAAACTTTGACAACATAGACATAGAGAATTTCCATAACACAAATCTCCATGTCAGTGCGACTTACAACATAGACTATGAAGACGAGATGGTCAAGGAATTCCTGAAGAGATACAGGGCACTGTTCAACACTGAGCCAAACCAATATGCATTCCAAGGATATGACGTCACCAGATTCTTTGTCGAAATGGCGGCAAGATATGGAAAAGACTGGATAGAGCACCTGACAGAAACAGAAGAGCCTATGCTCCAGAGTACATTCAAGTTCAGAAGAGCAGGCCACAGCGGGTTCGTCAACAGCGGAACAAGACGAATAATATACGGGGATGATTGGTCAGTAAAACAGGTCAAATAGACCTAGAATCCAAGAAGCTCGCGTGCATTCGCCATAGCAGCCTCAGTCAAGACTGCACCGCTCAGCATACGGGCGACCTCTGATACCCTCTGATCTTCAGAGAGCCTTGTAATAGTGGATACTGCTTTACATGTAGCGGTATCCATTTCTTTTGATACCAGATAATGGGCTGTTCCCTTGGCAGCAACCTGAGGAAGATGAGTGATTGCAAACACCTGCATATGCTCACCCATCGTGCATATCATGGTACCCATGCTGTCAGCAACACTTCCGGAAACACCGGTGTCAATCTCATCAAAGATCATCGTCGGCATCTCAGTGTATCTTGCCATAAGAGCTTTGAGGGCCAGCATGATGCGCGATTTTTCACCACCAGAAGCGCATTTAGCTACATCTACCGGATTATGACCGGTCGAAGAGAACATAAACTGTACAGCATCCGCCCCTGACGGTCCCTGAGGCTTGTCCTGAATCTGTACATTGAAAACCGAATGAGGCAGTTCGAGTTGATGCAGCGACTTGAGAATATCTCCGGCAAACGCAAGGACAGCCTTTTCTCTGCAGGAATGCAGAGATGCGCATAATCTGTCAACTTCAGCTTGAGCAGCCTTTTCCTGACGTATAAGTTCCTGTCTTTCCAGTTCCATATCCTCAGGATTGGATCTGCGCACCTTCTCTTCCAGAGATTTCCCGAATGCAATGAGTTCAGCCTCATCAGGACATCCATAGCGGCGCATCAGGTCATAGATCAGCGCAATACGGTCCTCAACCTGCTGAAGCCTTGCTTCCGACAGATCTATGCCGGAATTGATGCGCGACACATCGGAAAGTATATCATTGATTTCCGCACGGCACGAATCGACCCGTTCAGAAAGAGAGGCCGCATCAGAAAGATATTTGCTGACCTTCGAAAGAAGCTTTGCAGCCTCCTTAAGAGCCGAATCCATAGAGGTCCCTTCATATGAAGATGAGGAGATGAGTTCCTCCACACCGCAAAGCGAGGATTTGATTTCTTCAGCATTGGAAAGAGTCTGCAGTTCCGATTCCAGTTCAGCAAGTTCTCCCTCTGTCAAGGCGGCAGCAGTCATTCGCTTATGATCATCGATATACCTCGCATAATCAGCTGCGGCAGAGGCCATGCGTCCGTCCATTTCCCTAAGTGCCGACCGGCATGACTGAAGCGCCTTCCAGGCATCTTCCAAAGATTTCCTCATCTCCCATGCCCCCGCAAAGCTGTCCAGCATATCCAGCTGATACTGCTTGTCTGACAGGAGCATCGTCTGATGCTGGGAATGAATGTCGACAAGGTGCTGTGACAAGGCCTGAAGTACCTGAACAGACACAGGACAATCATTCACAAATGCCCTTGAACGTCCTGAAGCACTCACCACCCTTCGTATGATGATGCCATGATCAGACCATTCGACATCATTCTCATCCATGATACGGTGCAGGGCTCCATCCCGGTCAGGAGTCTCGAACTCTGCCTCGATAACGCAATTGTCCGAACCGGCACCTATCATCGATGAATCTGCCTTAGCGCCCATTATGAGGGACAGGGCGCCCATAAGGATTGACTTTCCGGCTCCTGTCTGTCCGGTAATAATGATCAGACCCTCCGGAAAATCAATCTCCAGAGAGTCTATCAATACATAATTCCTGACATGAAGCCGAGCAAGCATGACTTCTACTCCTCGTCCTGCTTAGCCATTCTGTAAGAAACCTCACCGTCCTTGAATTCCTCGATGGCTACAAGGCTTGGCTTAGGCTGCTTCTCATAGAATTTTGATATTTCAATCTGCTCGCGGTTCTCGAATACCTCCTCCATTGTGTCACGGTCATTCTTGAACTCTTCAAGCTTTCTTGTAAGTTCTCTCTTCTCAGCTATTGCGATCTGATTTGCCCTCTTTGCAAGGATGACAACAGTCTCATAGATGTTTCCTGTAGGAGCTGCGAGATCGCAAAGGTCTCTTGTAAGTGTGTTTGTAGGTGTTTTCTGCTTTGCCATTTTATATCAATTTTACATAATAAACAGAGTGATATGGGATACCCTCCATTTAATTATACCCCCATTTCAAACATGGGTTTCAATTATTTTTCAATTATCGGTCTGCCAAGCGCCTTCTGGGCCTTCTTATATACTCCGTCAAGTTCCCTGCGATACTGGGACTCCGGAATCTCACCGATGAAATTATAATAGTCATCCAGAAAAGTCAGATATCTTTCCTTCTGCTTCGACGGAATACTGAGCTGCGCATACTTATATGAAGACATTGCTATATAATATAGAATATCCTCTCTGTACATATTCTCGGCATCATCCTTCAGTACATTTCGGAAAGCCACTCTGGAAGCAAGGTAATCCTCCATCTTATAGTACAGTTTCGCAGACTCGAATGCCTTCTTATCAAGACGCTCATTGAGTTCTGTGAGCATGTCACGACACTCCTGCATATGAGGGGTGGAAGGAAATTCCATAATATACTCCGAGATTGCGCTTATAGCTTTGTAAGTCGGAGACTGGTCAAGCTCATACCTGAGAGTGGAGCGATAAAGACAATCCAGTCTGAGGTAACGTGCCTCCGAGGCGAACGGGCTTCTTGGATAGCTCTCCACAAAGTCAGTGAAGTTGGTCTCAGCCGTATAATAATCCTTGAATCTGTAGTTGCTCAGACCCCAATAATACTTTACGGTATCATCTCGTTCAGTTCCGTCTGTCAGCACAGATAGAGACTCGAAAAGAGACGCCGCCTTAGAATATTTGCCGTTGTTGAAATACTGGAACGCCGCCTCATATTTTGCATCGGCATCATTGCTGTTAAGCAGAATCTCATATTGAGACTTGCAGGAATATACCGCTACAAATGCCAGCAGCGCGAAAATCAGATTCTTAAGTTTCATCTGTAAGATATGTTATTGCAGTTTAAGAAATTTCTCTGCATCCAATGCGGCACGGCAGCCTGAAGCGGCCGCTGTAATCGCTTGCCTGTATATCGGGTCCTGAACATCACCGGCAGCAAAGACGCCCTCGACATTGGTCTTGGAAGTCTTTCCGTCAGTCACGATATATCCTTCCTTGTCTACCTCAACCCACTGGCTGAAGAGTTCGGAATTAGGATGATGTCCGATGGCCAGGAAAAATCCGTCAATGGCGATATCAAAAACCTCGCCATCCTTCCTTTCTATCCTTGCTCCGGTCACTCCATAATCATCTCCGAGCACCTCCTGAGTATTGCAGTTCCAGAGAATTTCTATATTCCCGGTATTTCTTACCCTCTCCTGCATAGCCTCGGAAGCCCTGAGGACATCCCTTCGCACAATCATGTATACTTTCCTGCAGAGTCCTGCCAGATAAGTGGCCTCCTCGCATGCTGTATCACCGCCGCCGACTACAGCCACAACCTTCTTCCTGTAGAAGAATCCGTCGCAAGTCGCACATGCTGATACTCCAAGTCCTCTGTATTTCATTTCAGATGGAAGTCCGAGATACTTGGCTACTGCACCTGTAGCAATGATGAGAGTCTCAGCAGAAATTTCTTTCTCGCCGTCGATAACAATTTTGAAAGGCCTTTGAGAAAGATCGGCAGACGTAACGGCACCGTTGCGGATATCTGCACCCAGGCGCTTTGCCTGAGCCCTCATGTCATCCACAAGAGCCTGTCCTGAAATACCATTCTCAAATCCAGGGTAGTTTTCTATATCGGTAGTTGTAGTGAGCTGTCCTCCCGGCTGCGTGCCCTCATATACGACAGGAGCGATATCAGCCCTTGACGCGTAAATGGCAGCTGTATAACCTGCAGGTCCGCCACCAATAATCAGACATTTTACTGTTTCCATCTTTTCCATTTTACGAGTAACCTGCAAATATAGCAATAATTACAGAACTTCCGAAATTAAGACCATCATATCAGACCTTCATGAGATATGGCTTCGCCTTTCTATATGCAAAACCAAGCAGACAGTCCGGAAGAATGACGATTAAAGGCCAGAACAACTTGTTCAAAAGTCCCGGCATGACTCCCCTGCGACGACGGAAGGTAGCTTTCAATGCCTTGTCAACGGCTTTTTCCGGACGAATCATGACGGTCAGCCCCCTGGCAAGTTTGCGAAGATTATCTTTAAGAGGGACAAGAGGCGTATCAACTGCTCCAAAATAGGCATTGGTAACACTTACCCCTGTCTTCTGGCACTCGATCCTCAGCTCACGCGAATATCCTCTGACAAAATTCTTTGTGTTGCCATACATTCCTATTCCGGGCCAGCTCATCCATGCTGCAAGAGACGATATGTTCAGGATATAGCCACAATCCCTTTCCTTCATTCCGGTGATATACTTGCGGCAGAGCATCAAAGGAGTATTCATATGAACCATCATTATGAGCTTCAGCATCCTCTCGCTGGTATGTTCTATGCCCTGGCAATACATTACACCGGCATTATTCACAAGCACCTCGACCTTGCATCCGGCAGCTTCAGTCTTCTCGAAGATCAGATCGGCCGCATCCATGGCCGAGAGGTCCTGCACCAAAGGCATTATATCAAATCTTGCCTTCATCTCTTCTGATATACCTTCTGCAGCCATTACATCTGCGCGTGCCAGAGCCACAGTCTCATCAAGCTTATCTGCGTTGATGTCTACAGCAACAACATTATATCCCATAAGAGCAAGCCTCCTGACATATATTCGTCCCATTCCGGAAGCTGCCCCAGTAACCAGGGCGTATGCCCCATAGTTCAAGAATCTCTTTTTCATTGCAATATCCTTTTTCTTCGAAAACGGGCGCAAAATTACCATATTTGTTTTAAAAAAAGAAATATTGCCACAAATTGGAATTTTTCAAATTTATTTGGCGGTTTCAAGTTATTATGATACCTTTGCGACATTAATGCAACAAAGATGAACACACACAGGTGCCCTACAACAGAAGAGTTCAAGAAGATTCTCAAGAAACATTCACTCAAGGCAACTCCGCAGAGACTTGCCGTACATGAGGCAATGGCTGCACTCGGACATGCCTCTGCAGACATGGTCGCAGAAATGATAAAGGAAAAAGGAACTGCAAAGGTGACTACCGCATCGGTATACAACATACTGACACAGATGGCGATGCTGGGAGTTTACGACTACCGTCTCAGTGCAAACAACAAGATGTACTTCGATGTAAATACATTCAAGCACATCCACCTGTACGACCATGAGAACCATTTGTTCAAGGACGTGATTGATGATGAACTGATAGACATCATCGAGTCATACCTCAGCAAGAAGAGATTCAGAGGCTACAAGGTGGAAGGTTTCGACATCCAGATCGTAGGAAAACCTACAAGGAAGAAGTACACCGTCTAGACCTCAGGATGAAGAAAGCCAGGACAGACGCAGCGACAATACCGCCGGCAACATATCCGGCAAGCGGGTCCAGATGAAGTCCGCCGCTTGCATGAGGCGCCATGATGAAATAGCTGACACACACGAACGTCAGGAACGCAGCAGGGAGGGAGCACATCCAGTGAGCCTTCCCTTTTTTTGCAAGATAGGCCGCAGCAGTCCACAACACCAATGTCGCCAGCAACTGATTGCTTATTCCCACATACTTCCAGACAGTGGAAAAATCCATCTTGCAGCAGAAGTATGCGAGAGCGAATATCGGAACGCATATCGCAATCCTCTTGAATACAGGCCTCTGATCAGACTTCAGGAAGTCTGCTATGGTAAGTCTGAGGCTTCGGAACGCCGTATCCCCAGATGTTATCGGGCACACGACCACACCTATCACGGCAATGATGGCGCCCACCTTTCCAAGCCAGCTGCGGCATATCATGTCAACAGCAATCGCCGGAGTCACCTTGGTAAGCACACCATCAATCATGATACCTTCTGTTGCTGCATGGTTCAGTCCTTCCGGACCTCCGAAATACGCCATTGCTGCTGTAGCCCAGACCAAAGCTACGATACCCTCGGCAATCATGGCGCCATAGAATATCGGTCTGCCATATCTCTCATTCTTAAGACATCTGGCCATCAGAGGGGACTGAGTCGAATGAAAACCTGAAACAGCTCCGCAAGACACAACTATGAAAAGCATCGGAATGATCAGGTTGTCCGCAGGATCAGAATGCCAGTTCTTCAATGTGGAAGGAGTAAGTTCAATCATCTCATGGGTACCGGCTAAATGTCCGTAAACGAGCATAATCCCCACACCTACGGCCATAAAAAGCAGAGCCGCACCCATAAACGGATAAATATTGCCTATGATCTTATCGACAGGTAGAAGGGTTGCAAGAATATAATATGCAAAGATCACATACAGCCAATACTCCTTGCCCACACCGGTCAAGGATGCAATGAGATCGGCAGGGCCTGTAACAAATGAAACACCTACGGCCAACAACAGAAAACAGACAACCACATTCATCACGGTCTTCATTCCCTTGCCAAGATATCTTCCGGTGATATCGGGCATATTGGCGCCGTCACACCTGACCGACATCATTCCTGCAAAAAAATCATGAACTGCACCCATGAATATGCAGCCGAGGACTATCCAGAGATATGCAGCCGGACCATAAGCGGCACCCATTATCGCCCCGAAGATCGGGCCCAGTCCTGCTATGTTAAGAAATTGAATGACAAATACCTTCCAGGTTGGAAGAGGCATGAAATCCACCCCATCATTATGCACGTCTGCAGGCATAGGTCTTTGTGAAGAAGTGCCGAAGAAACGTTCCACGAATCTGCCGTACAGCAAATATCCAGCAACCAGCAGAATGATCGATAAGATGAAAGTTATCATAATAAAATGCAGTTAGTCACGCAAAACTACCAAGTTTAATCCGTAAATGCAACGAATAAAACAATTAGTGCATCTATGACCTCGCTTTAATGAAACATCAATATATCATATGAATCTATTTAAGAGAATCACCATCATCATTTCAATGGCCGCAGCAGCATTCGGAGCGGCATCATGCGAACAGGACAGTACCCTGCGCTATGGAAACTTCACAATGGGAAACGTTGTTGACGGCAAATTTGTCAGCGACCAGGGAAACACCTTCAACGTAGTAGAGCAGCTCTGCCCGGGCAAGCTTGACACAATGAAGAGAGCAATCATCATTTGCGACGTGCTCAAGGCAGCTGAGGGAAAGAATGACGAATATGACGTAAGGCTGCGCCAGATGGCGAAGGTTCTGGACAAGACTCCGGTAGCAGCAGCCGATGCAACGGAAGGCGACATAGCCGTATGTGACCCTGTTCATATCGCACAGGTATGGATCTCAGGAGGATACATCAACATGGAGATACACTTCGAGACCAAGGTCAACAGCAAGAAGCAGCATCTTATAAACCTCGTCTTCAATGGAAAGACGGTCAAGGAGGAAGGAAAGACTCCGGCATATAGCTTCACACTCAGGCACAACGCATTTGAGGACACCCTTACCGAGAACAACAAAGAGGATGTATTTGTGGTAGGTGCCGGATATGTAAGCTTCCCTATCATGGGAATCATGGAAGAAGAGCAGGCTGTGATCGATCTGGAGTGGAAGTCACACATCATCACAGACGGAGCATGGTCAGTGGAGACTGCCGAGAACAGTTACTCAATACCATACACAAAAGGCGAATTCCAGCATGTACCATCACAGGTCAGCACAGCAGCGGCAGTGATCATGGAATAACGGATATCCCTTGTCCACAGGTCTGCTGGATTCGTGCAGACTTCGCACACTTTTCAGACATTTCCGTGTCAAGTCTGCGCAAATTCAGCAGACTTGACACGTTTTTTCGTCCCTGCCGGTCGGGACCAACGAAGTGGGAGGGATTTAGTTTTCCGTTGTTTTCCTCCTGAACTCCTCTTCATCCCCCCAAAAAAACGAAGCTAACCTTTTGTCAGCTTCCTCTTTGCTTCATATGCATTCTTTTCTACTTGTACATAATTATTCCGTCTGCCCCCTTTACGCCATTGAGATCGACGAGGGTGAAAGTCACTGTCGCTGAACCGTTGAGAGCATAGCCGCGTAAACGCATCTGGACATCTTCACTCCGAACGGTGGTAAGTGACTGTTTTGCCAAACCAGGTCTACCGGGAGACCAGCAACCCCACATGCGTATTCCGCAAACCTCTGAGGCTCAACACTTTAGCCCAGATGCATGCATGGCAAGGAAGGCAGGCATCTAGCTTAAGATATTGAGATTCAACACTTTGCGTACCACGCTCATTACTGAAGGTTGCCGGGGAGCTGTGGAAAAGGGCGACGGAGAGCTGTCGGGAATGCTCTGCCATTGCTGACCTGATATATGTGTTTTTGCTAACATGCAGATAATCAATCCGATACAACCACGAGGGTGGGAGAATCCGCCCGCCCTCAAAGCACGAACTCCCTAACAATCAATAACTTAACAGAAACACACCAAGCATCACCCAGATGGTGGTTTACATTCCTGATGGTAGTATACATTCAAAAACATTTAGATGGCAGGTCCACATCATTTTCGGGCTGGTCATCCATATTTTCGCCGGTTTTTGTGGATGAGATGTTCAGTTTCGGGCTGCCGTCCATGAAAAGGCCGGTTTTTGTGGATGAGACGTCGGTTTTCGGGCTGACGTCATTTCCTGATTTAGGTTGACTCCGATCGGAGCCTATCTCTGAAAGAAGTTGACTCTGGCCGTCCACGATTTCGCCGGTTCATGGATGGCAGCAAGATTTTGAGGCTGACCGCAAAGTAATTACTCACTTTGGGGTCAGCCTCGATGTCAGGATGCAATGTTATATGCAGACCTACAGATTATAGAACTCCTCCCAGCCTTTGCGTGGAATGCCCCTTCTAAGGAGGAGATTTGCCACAGGGCTGTTGACAAACTGCTTGGTCTCAGGATCGAACTTAAGGTGAGCGTTAAGCTGCTGAGCGATGACGCCAAGACAGAACACCTGACAGAGAGGGCCTGCTACGCTGAACGGAGAACGAGGTTTCTCTACTCCCTGGCATGAAAGCAGGAAGTTCTCGAAATGGTTCGAAGTGCTCTTCGGAACTTCCGGAAGAAGCGGTGCCATCTCCTTAGCCTTGCTCGCTGGAATGATCGACAAGGTCGAACCATGCGATCCGCCCTTGAATGTCAGTTCATCAGAATAGATGATCTTGCCTGGATTGAGCTTTGCCGGCTGAATCTTTCCTCCTGCTACAGCAGGTATGTTCGGATCAAGTTCAAGTTTTCCATATCCTTCAGGTACGGCCGGAATATTATCCAGACCGTCATACCATGTAATATCAAGCGGCGGCATCTCACCACGAGCAGGGAACTTGAATTCTATCGTCGACGAATAAGGATAGAAGAACGGATTGTGTCCTTCTGCACGAAGCATATTGATCTCTGTAGGAAGTCCGAGTTCAAGGAACTCATGCACGGTATCGATCAGGTGGGCACCCCAGTCTCCAAGAGCTCCCATTCCGAAGTCATACCAGCAACGCCACTGTCCGTTCACAAAATCCTTGTTGTACTTGTGATACATCTCACCGCAGAGCCATGAATCCCAGTCAAGAGTAGACGGTATCGGCTGCTCAGGGAAGAAGGACTGAAGCCTGTAGTCCCACTTGTGCCAGCGGCGGGAATTGTTCATATGGGCAGTAACTGCGCGGACATTCTTGATGATACCGGCATCCTTCCACGCCTTGAACTGGAAATAATTGGCTTCAGAGTGACCCTGATTACCCATCTGAGCCACAACACCATATTTCTTTTCTGCCTCCATCAGGAGTTCGCACTCATAGAATGTATGAGCCAGAGGCTTCTCCACATACACGTTGATTCCAAGAGACATCGCAAGGATGGTGATAGGGAAATGGCTATGGTCAGGAGTAGCCACGTATATGGCTTCGATCTTCTTGCCCATCTCTTTGAACATCTTACGGAAATCCTGATAACGCGGAACGTCCGGATACAGTTCGAGGACAGCTTCTGTCTGCGGCGCTCCCATATCTATATCACAGAAGGCCACCCACTCGCAAAGACCCGTCTGCTCGAATTTATTGAACACTTCCTTGCCCCTGTTACCGATTCCGACAGCGGCCAGCTTGACTTTATCACCTGGCTTGGTCTTTCTCGGAGTCACCTTTGCAGGAGAATTTGCATAGCTCACTACTGCAGGCATGGCTGCAGCAGCTGTAATGGCAGTCATCTGCCTCAAAAAGTCTCTTCTACCAGTCTTCATATCTTTGGTCATGTTTTAGTATATTTAAGGGAGAACCTTGATTTTCACATTCTTGAACCAAACCTCATCACCATGGTCCTGAAGAAGGATATGTCCCTCCTCAGCATTTCCGAAATTCGGCCAGACCTTATACTTGCTGTACCCCACAAGAGCATCCCACATCTGGTTGTTGCGGTCATATTCGATGATCTTTACTCCATTGAGCCAGTGCTCCACATGATTGCCGTTCACCTTCACGAGGGCCGTATTGAAGAAACCTTTTCTAAACGGCTTGTCTGCAGGAGCCTTGATAAGGTCGTAAAGAGAGCCAAGTGTCCTGTTGCCATCGATACCCTTCTTAGCATCCGGATGCTCTTTGTCATCAAGAATCTGGAACTCGCAGCCGATCGATGATCCGGCACCCTTGTTAAGCTCCGTATCAACAAAGTACTTGATACCGCTGTTAGCGCCCTTGGTGATCTTGAAGTCCACCTTCAACTCGAAGTTGCGGTACTTCTTCATGGTCACGATGTCACCGCCATTGGTAGACTCGCCGCCATCACCCTTCTTCACCTTCAGGATACCGTCCTCGATAACCCATCCCGACTCAGGGAAGCCGGCAAGTTTCGCTCCTCTCCAGCCTTCTGTTGTATTTCCATCCCAAAGAAGTTCCCATCCCTCTGCGATCTCCTTATCGGTAAGCTTATTATTGAGGCCGCTCTTTTCTGCAGCGCCAGCCTCGTCAGCCCATTTTTCCTGATCCAGGTTCTCGGTGCAGATACGTATATTCTTCCAGCAGATGGTCTTGTTGTTCTGCTCTTCCCTATAGATCGCATGTACCTGAAGAGCTATCAGGCCTTTTGAAGCACGCTCGTCTACAAGATTGCTGCAAGGGACTCCATTGATCCACGTGCGGATGCGGCTGCCGATGGCTTCGATACGTGCGTGATTCCACTCACCGTTTCTGAATGCAGCCTTTGAAGCCTTATCCTCGATAGTATAGAGCCAGCCGTCACGAGCCTCGTCATAGATACCGCCGGACCATGCTCTTGGAGAAGGGTCTATTTCAAACTGATATCCATGAACTCTTCCATCTCTGTATTCAGGTATGCTCGCCGAACGGAACTGGACTCCTGAGTTGAGCGCATCGTCAACAAGGAAATCAAATTCAAGAATGAAGTCCGAGAATTCATCCTTGTATGCAAGGAAGGTATTCGGTGTATCGAACTTTGTAGTTCCGATGATCACACCATCCTTTACCACATACTCGGCATTTCCGTTGATCTTCTTCCAGTCTTTAAGGTTCTTGCCATTAAAAAGACTGCGCCAGTTTCCCTGTGCATCCATGCACAAGGTCACCGATGCCATAAGCACCAGTGACAATACTAATCTTTTCATATGAGTCATATTTAGTTGTTTACAGGTCTGATTACAAATCTGAATTCCATAGGAGCAGGCTTCACCTGATACTCCTCACGAGGCCATGCCCTCCATGAGTTCACGCATCCCAGACCGGTCTGAGCGAGATCGAAGTTCACCCATGTAGTACCAAGGCTTCTGTCGTTCTCATGTGCAATCTTCTTGAGTTCAAGGGAATGAGCCTGATTTGTACCGATTGTCCTGACATCCATCTCCTTCCAGTGGAAAGGAAGAGCCGAGCCGAAGAACTTCACGTCAGAGGCAATCTCGAAGCCGTCCCCGTTGTCATCAAGAACCCGCATCCACTTGAGAGCCGACTTCGTTCCGGATTCCTGAGGACGCACATAACCATAATGATACTGCTCGTTCACTGTCTGGACATAATGTCCGACCTGAGCGGACGACTGTCTGTCAACATAGTTCTCATGAGGTCCCTTGCCATAGAATTCAAGAACGGAATATCTGCCCGGCATGGCGAAATTCATTCCGAATCTCGGGAGGATAGAAGCCTCCGACAGCTTGCCCGCATCGACAAGTTCCTCCCTTGCCGCAATTGTACCGTCTGCGTAGATGTCATAGACAACCTTCACGACAGCAGCCTCTCCTATAGGTCTGTATGTAACATTGATCCTTGAGCAGAAACCGGCATCCACAACCTCAAAAGTATCCACGACAAATTCCGCAGACCTCCACAAGGCAAGTTTCTTATCAAACTTTGCACCGAGGTCATTTTCTGTAGCGGCTCTTGCAACACATGGTTCAAGAGGAGCCTGGATACGCTCGATCTCATTTACCGAATAACTCACAAGAGCACCCCTGGAAGCATCAAATACTGCAACCCACTCTGCAACCCTGTCAGCTGTCGCGCCCTGATAGGTAAGTATTCCGGAGAAAACATGGGAATCCCCATCCCTGGTATATTCAGGGGCCCCTGAAACATTCTCGAAAGCCGGCATTGCCGCTTCGTTGACAAGAAGCTGATCATATGCTACAAGGGTTCCTGCAGGAAGAAGTCCATCGGCACACATAAGTACATATCTCACATTGAGATATACATCATGAGCCTTAAGATCTGCAGGAAGACCATCCTTTACGCCATCCAAGCGGACCTGAACCGTCTGCTGAGGAGCAGCCTTCACTGTCTGATATCCCTTACGGACAACCACTCCGTCAACCTGAAGTTCCCACTCCATGACATATCTTGAAAGATCGATGAAGAAATTCTCATTATATACATTGACTACACCTGAAAGGATCTCCTCTGGAGCAGCTGATGTAAGGATAGACCTCTGCTGATAGAATACTTCATAAGCATGAGGATGATATGTACGGTCAGCTGCGATCACTCCGTTGCAGCAGAAAGAATTGTCTGATGGGTCATAATCATTGAAGTCACCACCGAATGCAAAGATATGGTCAGTACCGTAGTTCTCTGCATCAGCAGGCCACCAGAGGGCCTGATCCATGAAATCCCAGATATATCCGCCCTGATACGAACGATATTTCCTGATAAGGTCCCAATACTCCTTGAAGCCTCCCATTGAGTTACCCATCGCGTGAGCATATTCACACTGGATGAGAGGACGGTAAGGATCTGAAGAGACATAAGCCTCAGACTTCTCATAATTAAGGTACATAGGACAGTATATGTCAGTATGAGGATTCAGCTGGGCTCTTTCATACTGCACTGGCCTTGACTGGTCCATTGACTTGACCATCGCATATCCTTTCTCGAAGTTAGGGCCGTCACCAGCCTCGTTTCCAAGGCTCCACACAATGATGGAAGGATGATTGAAGTCCCTCTTCACCATACGGCGCTGTCTCTCGAGATGAGCATGTTCATATGAAGCCACCTTTGCCAATGTGAGTTCCGCATAACCCATTCCGTGGGATTCGATGTTGGCCTCGTCAACAACGTAAAGACCATACTTGTCGCAAAGCGAGTACCATAGAGGATCGTTAGGATAGTGACA
>JAEIGA010007597.1_pt1 | contig 16436 bp, 12 predicted proteins | sample 9270691 | NCBI WGS metagenome assembly JAEIGA01 (sample SAMN17057246, study PRJNA624740) | gut metagenome | biome: biome; isolation source: fecal sample | host: Bos grunniens | place: China: Xizang | collected 2019
ATGAGCTTTGCCTTCTGTCCGATGGCCAGAGCTTTGCCTGAAGCATTGTCAATAGCTACGATGCTCGGTTCGTCAAGAACAATCTGATCATTCTGGAAAATGACAGTGTTCGCGGTTCCGAGGTCCATCGCGATTTCTTGTGTCAAGAATGAAAATCCCATATTTTTCTTTACAAATTATCTGTTAATCACAATAGGCCGTAAAATTACAAAAAAAACTTAATTTTGCAGAACATTTTTGCGATATGGACAGAAAAAAATATGTTATTGTGATGGCTGCCGGCAGCGGCACCAGAATGGGGAGTGAACTCCCGAAACAATTCATAGAATTGGGTGGCAAGGCTATTCTTCAGAGGACTATAGAAATATTCCTCAAGGCTGCTCCCGGAATCAAAGTTGTCACCGTGCTACCTGAGGCTCATGTCGAGTATTGGCGAAACTATTGCCTTGACCATAATTTCATCTGTCCCCAGATCATTGTAAAGGGTGGCATAACACGTTTTCATTCAGTGAAGAACGCACTCTCTCGTATTCCCGAGGGTGCGCTGGTTGCTGTTCATGATGGCGTTCGTCCGCTTGTTTCTTCATCCTTTGTTGCAGATATGTTCAGACAAGCCGTGGACGCCCCGGCCTTGATACCTGTGATACCGTGCGTGGATACCATGAAGGTCTTGTCCCGGAAAGGAGAAGAACTGGTTGCAGTTCCTGGACAAAGCGTGGACCGGTCTGTGCTGTTCGGCGCTCAGACGCCTCAGATATTTCACTCCGAACTGATAAAAGGAGCATATGAGCAGGCCTATGATACGGCCTTTACAGATGACGCTTCTGTGGTCGAAAAATACGGAAAAAACCTCTCATACCTTATCGGCGAGAGGTTCAATATAAAGATCACAACCAAGGACGATATCGTTCTTGCTGAAGCTATTCTTTCTCTTTCTCCTTGCGGCTCTTCTTCACGCTAGCCGAGAAGCTGGTGTTCTGATATTCCTTAACCCACACCTGACGCTCGATTGCCTGGTCAAGAGATATCTGGGTCTCTGTCTGCTGGACGTAGGTGATCTTCTGGATGGTATTCAGAAGAATCTGCATCAGGTGATCATGGTCGAAGCAATAAATCTTGATGAGGAGATTGTGCTTTCCTGTCACGAAGTGGCACTCCACCACTTCCGAGATCTTCTTCAGAGCCTCGATCACTTCAGGGTATTTGTTTGCCTCAGTCAGGGATACACTCACAAAGGCACATACGTTCAAACCTAAAGCCTGAGGCTTCACCAGCAGGCGGGATCCTGTAATCACGCCGTTCTGCTCCAGTCTTTTTACTCTTTGATGGATGGCTGCTCCTGAAACATTGCACTCTCTTGCAATCTCCAGAAACGGCATTCTTGCGTTCTTTACGAGGAATGAAAGGATCTTCTGATCGATTTGGTCCAGCTGATAAGTTGACATAGTATTTGTTGTTTAGAGTGTTAGACTATTTGCGTTTCTTTTTTCTTCCTGTCGGCTCAGAGCTTGCGATGATCTCCTTGCAGCGTTCTTCTGTGAGGGCAGAGGCGTCAGTATCCTTCGGAAGCTTGTAATTGTTGCCGGCATGCTTGATATATGGTCCATAGCTGCCGTTAATTACCTGTATGTCGTTGTCAGCGTACTCCACGATGATGCCTCCGGTCTTTTTGTTGAGACTGTCCTCGATGAGTTTGATGCATGTGTCAAGATCCACCTTCAGAGGGTCTGTGCCACGAGGAAGCGAGACGTTCTTGTCACCATACTTGATATAAGGACCGAATTTTCCTTTTGTGCAGATGATCTCGACGCCATTGTGCTGTCCTACTCTGCGAGGGAGTTCGAACAGCTTCAAAGCCTCTTCAAGCGTGATGCTTTCAATAAGCTGTCCAGGAGCGAGGCTGGCGTATTGCTTAGAGTCGCCGTCTCCCTTCTGAACGTATGGTCCGTATTGACCGAATCGAGCAATAAGTGGCTGTCCATCAGATGGATCTACTCCAATTTCGCGACTTATATTATTGTATTCTCTGTTGCTTAATGCGTCCTGAATTTTTGTGTGGAATGGCGAATAGAAGCCGTTAATCACGCTGTTCCACTGCATGTGCCCGTCTGCGATCTGGTCGAAGTCTTTCTCGACATTGGCTGTGAAGCCGTAATCAAGAATCGTTTCGAAATTCTTTACAAGATAGTCTGTAACGATCATTCCGATATCTTGAGGTAGCAGTCTGCCCTTCTCTGCGCCGACAGTTTCAGTCTTTGAACTGCTCTTGATGACGCCATTCTTCAGCGTGAGGTTTGTGACAGAATGCTTCTCTCCTGTCTTGTCTCCCTTGACGATGTATCCGCGGCCCTTTGTAAGGGTTGAGATCGTAGGGGCGTATGTTGAAGGGCGGCCTATGCCGAGTTCCTCCAGCTTCTTGACCAGGGTGGCCTCGGAATAACGGGAAGGGGCTGCAGTATAACGACACTCAGCCGTAATCTCCTTGTCGTACATTATGTCACCGATGTGCATTTCAGGAAGAATGATCATCTCGTCGTCCTGTGACGGTTCGTCGGTACTTTCCATATATAGCTTCAGGAATCCGTCAAACAGCACCTGGCTTGCCTGAACATTGAATTTTTCGTCTGCCTTGTCAGAAGAAACCTTGATGTCGGTCTTCATGATGCGGGCATCAGCCATCTGTGACGCCACCGTTCTCTTCCAGATCAGCTCGTAGAGCTTCTTTTCCTGAGGAGTTCCTTCGATGGATGTGTTCTCTATATATGTAGGACGGATGGCCTCATGTGCTTCCTGAGCGCCTTTGGCCTTTGTCCTGTACTGTCTTACCTTTGAGTATTCCTCTCCGAAATTATCAAGGATGAAATGTTTTGCAGTGTTGATCGCAAGTGATGACAAGTTTGTGGAGTCGGTTCTCATGTATGTGATGAGTCCGTGCTCGTAGAGCTTCTGGGCGATGCTCATTGTCTGGCTTACGGACAGTCTGAGCTTGCGTGCAGCTTCCTGCTGAAGGGTCGATGTCGTGAAAGGCGCTGCAGGGGTTCTGGTGCCTTCCTTCTTGTCTATGCTTGATATGGTGAATGTCGCACCGATGCATTTCTCGAGGAATGCCTGAGCGCTCTCCATGTCTGGGAATCTTTTGTCGAGGGTTGCCTTCACGAAGGTCTTTTCCGGAGCTCCCGCAGGATGGAAGACGGCGTCTACTCTGTAATATTTCTCGTTCCTGAAGTTGAGGATCTCTCTTTCCTTGTCGACTACCAGACGTAGGGCGACAGATTGAACGCGTCCGGCAGAAAGCTTGGGCTGTATCTTTCTCCAGAGCACAGGGGAAAGCTCAAATCCGACAAGGCGGTCAAGGACACGACGTGCCTGTTGGGCGTTAACCAGATTCATGTCAATTCCGCGGGGATTCTCGATGGCATTCAGAATGGCATTCTTTGTAATCTCGTGAAAAACAATACGTTTAGTGTTGTCCTTCTTAAGTCCAAGAGTCTCGAAAAGGTGCCATGAAATAGCTTCTCCCTCACGGTCCTCATCGGATGCCAGCCATACTGTCTCTGCTTCTTTTGCGGCCTTCTTAAGATCGGCTACAACTTTTTTCTTGTCTGCAGGGATGACGTATTCTGGTTTGAAATTGTCTTTTATGTCGATACTGAGTTCGCTGTCATTCAAATCCCGGATATGGCCGAAGCTTGATTTCACTATAAAGCCTTCTCCAAGAAACTTCTGGATTGTGCCTGCCTTTGCAGGAGACTCAACGATAACTAGATTTTTTCCTTCCTTCATGCTCTTAACTCCTCTTTTTCAAAAAGAATGTGCAAAGTAAGTCACAATCAAGGCAATTTTCCAAATTTTGTTGTTATTTTTGTGAGTTTGTATAATGAAATGACAATTATGGCAAAGAAACGAAAGATGAGTCCTAAGACGAAAAAAACCATAATCATAGTATTCTGGTCGCTGTTTTCTCTACCGATACTTGCAATCGGAGCTGCTGTTTTATGGATATGGTTCGGTGCTGATATACCATCATTCGAGGAACTTGAGAAGCCTCAGACGAAACTTGCGACCCAGGTTCTGGCAGATGATGGTAAGACTGTTCTTTCAATCTTCTACAAGGAAAACCGTTCCTATGTATCATATGAAGAACTTTCTCCTAATCTCATAAATGCGCTTGTTGCAACAGAGGACGTACGTTTCTATGAGCATTCCGGTATTGATTTCACGAGCCTTGCCCGCGTAGCATTCAAGACACTTCTTGGAGGAGATTCGAGCCAGGGTGGAGGAAGTACCGTTACCCAGCAGCTGGCCAAGACTCTTTATCCTCGTGAGGATATGAGCAAGTACAACATGGTGGAAAAGATAGTCAAGATGTTGGATGTAAAGCTGACGGAGTGGGGCACTGCTGTAAAGCTTGAGAGAAGCTATACCAAGGAAGAGATCATCACAATGTATTTCAACCAGGTCTTCTTCGGAAGTGGTGCCTACGGAATAAAGGCTGCAGCGCAGACATACTTTGCAAAACATCCTGCTGAACTTACTGTTGAAGAAAGCGCGACTCTTGTCGGACTTGTCAACAAGCCGTCCCGATACAATCCGGCACTTCACTATGAGAAGTCGATGACAAGAAGGAATTTTGTCCTTTCGCAGATGCGTAAGGCCGGGTATCTTTCAAAAACAGAACTTGATTCTATAAGCAAGCTCCCGATAATCCTGAATTATCAGGTTCAGGATCACACCGTTGGAACAGCCTTGCATTTCAGAGACATGCTCAAGCGTACAATGGATGCTTCGGAGCCGAAGAGATCTTCTTACAGGCAGTATGAAGATTATCGTGTGGATTCTTTGCAATGGGCTGATGATCCGCTCTATGGATGGCTGAACAAGAACTTCAAGCCGGACGGGTCAAAGTATGATATTTACAGCGATGGATTGAGAATCTATACTACCATCAATTCGAAGATGCAGCAGTATGCCGAGGAAGCCGTGGCAGAACATATTGGCGCTGATCTTCAGGGCCGTTTTGACAGAGGTCTCAAGAATCTGAGCAATCCACCGTTCGCCAATGATGTTGACAGGAGCCTTGCAAACTCAATAATGACACGGGCGCGTCGAGACAGTGACAGATATCGTAACTTGAAAAAAGACGGAATGTCTGAGGCCGAGATCTTCAAGACCTTCAGTGAACCTCAGGAGATGAAGATTTTCGAGTGGAACGGTAAGGAGAAGATGTATGTGGATACATTGATGACTCCGGATGATTCTATCCGTCACTATAAGAGACATGTACGCACTGCATTTATTGCGATGACTGCTGATAAGGGCGAAATAAAGGCTTATGTGGGTAGCCCGGACTTCAAGGCATTCCAGTATGATAATGCCCGTCAGAGTAAGCGCCAGATCGGTTCTACAATCAAACCTTTCCTCTATACGCTTGCCATGCAGGAGGGAATGTCGCCATGTGATGAGGTTCCAAATGTTCCCAGCACCTTTATCATTGACAAGGGCAATGGCCAGTACGAGTCGTGGACGCCTAGAAGTACGGACAGGGATGAGTATATCGGCAATATCGTGACTCTTAAATGGGGATTGGCGAAGAGCTCCAACAATATCTCGGCCTATCTGATGAAACAGTACGGTCCGCATGCCATGGTGGAAATGATGCGAAAGATGGGCATTGGAAGTTTTCTTGATCCTGTTCCTCCGCTTTGTGTGGGATCTGCAAATATTTCTTTATATGAAATGGTGGCAGCGTATAACACCTTTCCGTCTAAAGGCGTGTATGTGAGACCGCTTTTGGTGACGAGAATTGAAGATAATGAAGGAAATGTCCTGGCGAATTTTGCTACGCAGAAGCGTGAGGCTCTTAGTGACCAGACCGCTTATCTTATGGCAAATCTGATGCAGGGCGTCGTGAATTCGGGTACAGGTTATGCCTTGAGAAGCAAATTCGGTCTGACAGGCGAGATTGCCGGTAAGACCGGTACGACAAACGATAATGCTGACGGATGGTTCATCGGTTACACCCCAGAACTCACTGCGGGTGTGTGGACCGGTTTTGATAACGAGCAGATTCACTTCCAGGCTATCAGTAATGGTGGAGGTTCGGCTTCAGCACTGCCTGTCTGGGGATTGTTCATGCAGAAGGTAAGGAAGGATAAATCACTGGCTCAATATTATGACAAGGATGTGTTTGACCGTCCGTACGGATATAATGTTGACCTCAGCTGTACCGGAGACGAGATGTCGCAGGCGAACACTTCATCGCAGGAAGCCGTTGATGAAGAGGGTGGCGCTCCATTTTTTGATGATTACGAAGAAGAAGCATATTTTGACTGATGAAAGACTATAATTCTATAGCTGTCATTTACGGCAGCGATTCTTCCGAGTGGGAAGTATCAGTAAGAAGCGGTGAATTCACCGCTTCTCAAATTGATGGAAACAAGTATGATGTTTACGAGCTGTTTGCACGATTCGGCAAGTGGTCTGTGGCAGCGTACCGCAAGAAAGGACAGAGCAGGGTTGCGTTTTCTGCAGAAGAGCAGCCGGTCGTTGACAAGAGCGATTTTTCTGCAGTTGTAGATGGCGTCAAGGTGAAGTTTGACTTTGCGTACATCATGCAGCATGGAACTCCAGGCGAGAATGGCCTCATGCAGGGCTATCTTGAAATGCTCGGGGTGCCTCATAGCGGCTGCAACGCCTTTGTTTCGGCAATCACGTTTGATAAGTTCTCATGCAAAAGCTATCTTAAGGATGTCGACTTCGTAAAATGTGCGGATGATATGTTCCTCCGCAAAGGAGAAGCGACTGACGGACTTGCCCAGAAAGCAGCACAGAAACTTGGTCTCCCTATGTTTGTGAAGCCAACTGATGGCGGAAGTAGCTTTGGTGTGACCAAGGTCAAGGCTGTCGAGGATTTTGATAAGGCTGTCGAGTATGCTTTCTCTGAGGGAAACATGCTTATTGCCGAGGCTGCTGTGGTTGGCCGCGAGCTTACTTGTGCCGTGTATTTTGATGGAAAGAAGAATGTGGCCCTTCCTGTAATCGAGATACTTACTGATAATGAGTTCTTTGACTATGAGGCAAAGTATAATGGTCATAGCCGCGAGGTTTGTCCTGCTCAGATTCCGGATTCGTTGAGAGATCAGATCCAGGAAGTTTCAAAGAAGATCTACAGTCATCTTGGCTGCGCCGGTCTTGTCAGAGTGGATTATATCAGCTCTGATGAAGGACTGTACTTCCTTGAGGTGAATACAATCCCGGGCATGACGTCCGCATCGCTTGTTCCTCAGATGGTTCGCGCAGCAGGCATGTCAATGACCGACTTCCTTTCGACAATTATCGAAAACGCTTAAATGAATATCAGAAAACTGATATATAAAGGTATAGAGACCATCTCCGCTGCATTTCCGGAAAGAGAGGCGCGTGAGATGGTTCTGTTGTATCTTGAAGATGTTCATGGCATCAGGAGGTTGACCCATATTCTGGAACCTGCTTCTGAAGTTTCAGATGATATCGTCGCGGATTCTTTTTCTGCCTTCGAGCGAATGGCGTCCGGCGAACCGATACAATATATAATAGGTAAGGCGCATTTTTATGGGCGTGAGTTCAAGGTCAGTCCAGAAGTTCTGATCCCGAGGCCGGAGACGGAAGTTCTATGCAGGAAGGTTATTGAAATCCTTGGGGACAGGAATTCCAATGGCTCCTTGATACGGATTCTGGATCTTTGCACCGGAAGCGGCTGCATAGCATGGACTTTGGCCTTGGAAATCCCGGGTGCCGAGGTTGTTGCTGTCGATATATCTGAAGGTGCACTTGAAGTTGCGTCTTCCCAGGATTTCAGCGAAGAGATTGCACGTACCGGAGCCATCGCACCTCGATTCATCAAGGCTGACGTACTTGCCGGTCCGATTGAAGATCTCGGACAGTTTGATATCATAGTCAGCAATCCTCCATATGTAATGGATTCGGAAAAGTCCCTCATGAGGCCGAATGTTCTGGATCACGAGCCGCATCTTGCGCTGTTTGTTCCGGATAATGATCCTCTTCTGTTCTATCGGGCTGTGGCAAGGTGGGCATCTGTCCTGTCAGTTCCCGGAGGATATGGTTTCGCTGAAATCAATGAAGCCTTGGGCCAGCAGACTGCCGGTGTTTTTTGCGATGCTGGCTTTGTTGACGTTGAGGTTGTTCATGATCTGAATGACAAGGACCGTTTTGTGAGATTTTTCAGAAAATTTGTTTGATTTTTCATAAAAATAGAACAAAATAATATATCTGAATCGCCAATAGACATCACTCTATGGGCGATTTTTTGTTTTATCCGTGTACTTTTTTGTTACACGGATAGCTCTTCGGAACTTTGCAGCAGGTTAAATTAAATTGTTGTATTATGAAAAAGATCAGACTTTGTTTTCTTGCAGTTGCCTTGCCTGTATTATCCCTGATTTCATGTGAAGAACTGGATGATGATCCACAGAAACATGTAGATACGGACACGTATGTTGCGCTGAATGAGGTGGCTGAGGTCCTGGCAGAAATCCCTATTGGCAAAGAACATCTGCAGGAAGTGTACGATGCGGTAAATGCGTCGTCAGTCAATGGATATGACGAGGAATATACCATGAGCATGTTGTTTTCCAGTCCAGGCTCAGGGGTTGGTGATGATGTTGACACAAAAGCCGGTATGAAATATCATCAGCCATTGCGCTCCCTCATTGAACAACATGTCTCAGCCTCTGTCACCAAGTCATCGCGAGCCATTCCCGACCCGCAGAAGTGGCTTGATGAACTTATGGAATCTGACATACAGATATACTGGCCGTATTCGGATAATTGGGATGGAGAGACCTTACCTATAATTACTTTTGATCCGGAGGATGATTCTGACGTCAACATCGGCTACCGGATATATGAGGGCCCTGAAGGCAACCGATGCGTGGAAGAGGTTATTGTGGACGAGCAGATGGCTATGGTGTCACCTGTGTGGGTGATAAACAGAAACACAGATGCATCATACAAGACATGGGAAATGCTTTGCAAAGAGAATCCGGATTGGGGTGAAGGTGGAGGAAATATAGTCGTCCAGCCTTCGTCTGTTGGAAAATCCGAGTCAAAAGGTTCTGGGTATGGTTCGAAAAGTCTGGTACTTAGAAATTTCCAGATGACAGAGCAGTATGACTGTTGGTTTGCAGGTGCATCAGAGTTCTTCATCAAGGTTGGATATGTCGAGGATTTTACTGCCACGACAGAGGCAGAACTACGTCTGTACAATCCTAAGGTGACGGATTTCATGATTGTGGTGCAGCGAGATCAGATCGACAGAACCCTGACCAGAAATATAGTGATGATATCGGATTGGAGTGAGCAGATGTCACATTGTGCGTTCATGATATCCGAAGATGACGGAGGTTTCTGGGATGACTGGAAATGTACTGCCCTGGTTCGGATTGCTTCAAGAAGCTACGGAATAGAGGTGAGCATTCCGATAAAGACATGGGATGATATTGTGTGGCGAGGACGTCTTTCCTGGAATTGGCTGCAGGCAAATAATGGAGTCAGGAGCAGTTACGGGGACGTGCAGCTTACTTTTGATGTAGTGGAGTATTAGCTTCGGTCTGCGTCACTGTCATCTCGCATGCCTTGCAATCAAAATTCAACGCCAGACGCTTGCCGTTATTGATGAGGAACAGTGGACCGCAGCCAGGGGCATGGTGATGTATCGGACACATGTTGAGCTCGTATCGGATGCAGTATTTGCTTCGCATCAGCTCCGCCTTTGGCGTATGGGTCAGTTCATATGCATCTTCAATAACCTCCGTTCCTGCCATTGCGTATACTGAGGCGGAAAGTCTGTTGGAAACATTCGCTTTGTATGAGATCTCCTCAGGAGCTTTGCTTGAATTCAGGTTCGTATGAATTTCTCTCTTGAGGAGCTCTCTTTTGATACATGGGATGAGGTCCAGCTGGCCTGCGAGATCTCGTCTTATTGCATTTACAGCGGATGCGCTTAAGAAAGGCATGCCTTCTTCATAGATCATATCTGCAACGCGGAATCTGAACTCTCCGGTCGCTTTTCCGATCTGTCCCTCGATGACAGATGTCATCCTGTCGATATTTGCAGCATCTTGTACGCCGCCGTCATATGTCCCATGAACATATCTTCCGTCCTCGGTTGTGCAGGATGCAGAGATGCTCCATATGCCGTCCTTTTTCATGAAACTCAAGATGACCTCAGCCTGAATTTCTCGGGTACATCTGTTTCTCTCGATTTCTTTCTCAAAGGCTGTATTGATGTTTCTGAACAGCCGCGCTCCGACGTAGAGTCCAGATGTGTTCTTGCAGACGATACGATTGTCTTTGCATATGTCACCTCTGAACCCATATACGACAGAGTCTTTACCCACAAAAGAGAATCCATCTCCATTGTTGAGGCGTACCCCGGTATCTGCAAGGTGTATGGTGATATGGTCTCTTCCAAGGGTCTGTACTGTTCCGATTTCTTCTCCCATCGATTTGGCTGCATCCATGCTGGCCCACTTACCTCTCTTTCCGTCTATATAAAGTTCTGTATAACCTCTGTTGAATGTCTTGCGCGTATCTGGGGTGAAGCCTCCGACAATCTTGCCGAATGAGCCTCTGGCATATTTCTGAGGCAGCTTTTCTATGATTTTGTCAAGTGCCTGGGAGTAGTCGCGTACCACATTTCTGACATATGATTCATTTTTCAGGCGTCCTTCAATCTTGAACGATGTGATACCGGCATCCGCCAGCTCCTCAATCCTGTCCCTGAGATTGTAGTCTTTGAGAGACAGCAGGGCTTTGTCTTTTACGAGAACTTTGCCTGATGCGTCGACCAGGTCATAAAGCGAACGGCATGCCTGAATGCATGCTCCTCTGTTGGCGCTTCGTCCGGCAATCATCTCGGAAAGGTAGCACTGGCCGCTGTAGCACACGCATAATGCTCCATGTACGAAGAACTCCAGCTCACAGCTGACGGCGTTTCGTATTGCGCGTATCTGCTCCAGAGAAAGTTCCCTTTCCAATATCAGGCGCGAAAAGCCGAGGCTTTCAAGAAATGCGGCGTGTTCAGGTGTCCTTATTGCGCATTGTGTGGACGCGTGCAATGGAATATGCAGATCAGACCTTATATCTCCGATGCCGCACTCGGCCATGCGTATTATGGCCATGTCCTGGACGATTATGGCGTCTGCTCCGGCATCCTGTACCGCCAGCATCTGCCGGTATGCCGCCTCAAGTTCACTATCATAAAGTATTGTATTCAGAGTCACAAAGATGCGCACTCCGAACCGGTGAGCATAATCACACAGCCTCTTGATGTCATCAATCTCGTTACCAGCTGCCTGACGTGCTCCGAACTGCGGACCGGCTATATACACAGCATCGGCACCGCAGTCAATAGCTGCGATGCCGATATTTGTGTCTCTTGCCGGAGCAAGCAGTTCTAGTTGTCTCACAACGATTACTTGTTAAGAGCGTCGAGCTGCTGCTTTGCAGAAGGACCGAACTTAGGGTCAGCAAGAACCTGCTCGAAGTAAGCCTTTGCCTTTGCCTTGTCGCCGAGCTTCAGAGCGGTAGCAGCGATGTTATACTTCATCTGTACTGCATCTTTTGCATTTGGAGAAAGCTCAACATATTTCTCGAGGAATGGGAGAGCTTCTGCATTCTTTCCGAGTCCGAACGCAGCCTGACCTGCAAACTTGTAGGCGTTTGCGTTCTCAAGATACTCATTAGACTTTACTGCGAAGTCAATTGTCTCCTGGAAGTTCTTTGCCTTGTAGGCAGCCTGTGCCTGCTTTACGAAGAGGTTGGAGAGCTGTTTCTTAGCCTGCTTCTCCTGACCGTTTGCTGCTGCAATGAGCAATGCCTTCTCTGCCTCGGCAGCGTTTCCGAGTGAAGCGTAGCACTGACCGAGTCTGAGTGCTGCATTAGCATTAGTTGCATCGATTGCCATAAGCTGCTCATAAACGAGAACTGCGTTTGTGAAGTCCTTTGCATTGAGGAATGCGTTAGCCTTCTGCATGAGAGCCTGGTTTACAAGAGCTTCAGCCTCGGCAGCCTTCTCGATGTTACCATAAAGATCAGCAGCCTCTTTCGCCTTGACAAGCATATCATGAGCTGCGTCAAAATTGCTGGCTTTGATGTCGTCCTTAGCAATAGAGATCATAAGGTGTGGGATGATGGCCTTGCACTGTTCTGCGATTTCAAGTCCAAGATCACCCACAGCCTCAGCCTCAGAAAGAGCCTGCTGGAACAGAGTCAAAGCCTCATTCTTGTCTATGTCAAGCTGAGTAGCGGCATTGTTATAAATATCAGTTACTGCATTGATGTCCTGAGCAGATGCAACTGACACAGTCATGAGGGCAGTTGCAACAAGCATTACAATTTTCTTCATCGTTGTTTTATCTATTTGTTTAACATTAATCTCTTAGATGTCTACATCATGCAAAAGTAGGAAAAAATGTTGTATTTTTGCAATATTGTAAGACAATAATTATGAAATCGCATCTCATCCGCCTATATATTTCCCTGATATGTCTGTTCAGAGCGCATCTGGCTATCGGCCAGGAACTTTCTCCTTTGGCCACGGTTCCGACCTTGAAGCATGAAGTGTTCCCTGACGGACTATCCTGCTATATAATGGAAAACAAGTCTGAAAAAGGTTTTGCAGACGTTCTCCTGCTCAGAAGAAACTATGCTGATTCTTCTGTAGTTTATTCAAATGAAAACATAGTGGTTGCAACAGAGGAGGCTTTGGATTCCACTCTCATCAGGATTATGCATGTGGTAAGAGAGGAAGGGGCTCCTGCAGATCAGGCTGTCATTATCAGCGGAGACATCAACGCGTCATCTTTAATGATGAAACTCAAATACATGTCGTTGATGATAGATAAGTCTATTCCATCAGAGCAGCCCGAATACAGATGGACCGGAAATACAAGAATCGTGCAAAAGTGTATTGACGACACAACTTCCGGACTTTCTTCAATAATTTTTGAATGGGAGGCTCCTCGCGCTCCTGAGAAATATTTGAGAACCACGCAGTCTGCAGTTTATAAAAAGGCAGCATGGGAGTTGGGAGATGTTGCATGCAGATGGATAAGACGCACCCTTCGCGGGATGTCCATTCCTGTCGCAAAAGTGTCATATACATGTGGCGCTGATGCAGTTGGGCTCTCAGACGAACAATACGCTCTTGCCGTTGTTGTTGCGCATGATGACGCAGCGCGCACAGCCGCAGCTGTTGAGTCTGTTCTTGCCCTCATCGATGCCGGTATGACATCTGAGTCTGATGTGGCTTTGGCGCATAATGCATATGTGCGTCATCTTGAGGCCAAGTACAATGCAGCGGGGCAGGAAAACTCATATTATGTGAAGTTGTGTGCAGATGCATTTCTGTACAATACTTCGTTGACATCTGATAAAGAGATTCTGGCTCTTTTCCGCTCAAAGGACGTGAATCCTCAAGCTCGCAAAAACATCTTCTCTGGCATCACATCGGCATTGCTGGATATTTCTTCGTCTGTTGATACGGTCAGTTCACCTGTTCATATCATGCTGTCTGATACCTTGGCCTTTCCGGCTGCAGGAGAGAAACTGAAGATAAGGTCACAGAAGCCGGCTCCTCTTTCCGGTGGTGTGATGTGGGCGTTCTCCAATGGCTTTAAGGTCATATATAAGCAGATGTCGACAAATCGAGACATTTATTATTCTCTGTCATTGAACGGAGGCTATGGTAATGTGCCGGAACTCAAGAAGGGAGAGGGACGCTTCTTTTCCGACTATGCAGATCTTTGCTGGATTTCCGGTATGAAGGGCGGGAACTTCAAGCATATCCTTGACTTATCAGGAATGACAATGGATACTCGTGTCAATATGTACAATACTGTTATTTCAGGAAAGGTTCAGGATCGGAACGCACACCTGCTGATGAAGGGGCTGCTTGCTTTTGCCAATCATCGCAGCCTTGATCAGGAAGAGGCAGCATATTATGTGAAGAGCAGGAGCCTTGGCCATCTTGATGGAAAGACTTGCGTGCCGGATGATGGTACGATGAGGAAGGCGGATGAGCTGTTTGCCGGGCTGACTTCAAAAATGAATGACGGAGTTCTGGTAATTGTCTGTGACATGGAGCCGGCAGAGTTCAAGAAGGCGCTTCAGTTATATGTGGGGCAATTCAAGGTAAAGAGTGTTGCAACCCGCCGCCCATCGCAGAACGATCCGCAGACGGCAGGAGTTTCTACATACTATAAAGACGCGGAGGAGGAGTCTATAAAGGTGGCAATTACTGCCCGTATGCCGATGACTGCAGAAAATCATATGGCAGTGGAGCTTTCCATGATGCTTCTGGAAAAGAAGCTTCGGGAGGAGTTTTCTTCGCGGAGTCAGACTGTTGAACTTTCTTTTGACAGAGATATTTATCCGGAAGAACGTTTCAGGGTAGTTGTGAAGGTGTCCGGAGCAAGTAGTGAGGAAGATCTCCAACGGGTTCGGGCATGCATGAGTGCGTACTCTTCAGAGGCAGTAGATGATGTTTTGCTGAAGGCATGCCGTGAAAATGTCAAGCATAAATACGCACTTCATATGCAGCAGCCGCAGTATTGGCTGACGGTAATTCCTCTCCGTCACCTTGAGGGAAAGGACTTTACGACAGGGTATGCGGCTAAAATTGACTCTGTTTCGCCGGCCAAGATAAAGGATATCTTCAGGGCGATTGAAAATGGAGCAGGAGTTGAAATCATAACAAGGAATAAATAAACATAAAACTATGTATCACGGAACAATAATCCAGATTGATGACTGCCTCGTATCAGAGGAGATTCTCACAGAATACTATGCCTGTGACTATGAGAAATGCAAAGGCTGCTGCTGTGTTATCGGTGACAGCGGTGCTCCTATGGAGGAATGTGAGGCTGAGGCTATCGAGAAGAATTATCATATCTTTTCTCCTCTCATGTCAGATGAAGGACGTGCGGCGGTTGCAGCCAAGGGCTTTTTTGAAATTGACAGAGACGGCGATATGGTGACGCCATTGGTTCCAGGCAGCGAGGAGTGTGCATATACTCTTTTTGATGAAAACGGAAACTGCTTCTGTTCGATGGAACGCTGCTGGTTCCAGGGAAAGGGCGACTTCCGCAAGCCTATCTCGTGTTGGCTGTATCCGATCCGAATCACTCAGCTCAGCAATGGTACAAGAGCCCTTAATCTCCATCGCTGGCATATCTGTCAGGATGCATTCGCAAAGGGTAAAAAAGAAAAGATCCGCGTATATCAGTTTTTACGCGAACCTATAGAACGTTATTTCGGAGAGGATTTCTACGAGGCCTTGGAAGAGGCTGCAAAGATGCTCAATAAAGAAGCCTAGGCTTCCGGGTTGTGGAATTTGTATTCAATTCCAGATGTGAATCTGAGTACGTCTTTGCGAAGTCCTTCCATATAATATCCGTCCAGTGTGCGGGTGATGGTTATTCTGTCCTCGCACATTTTTATTAGCTTTGGACCGATACCTTTGATCCGGAATGTCATCGTATCTTCAGTCTGGCTTTCAAGAACATATCTATGCTCCTGGAAGAACAGAATCAGGTCCGGCTGAATGTCTGTGGATGCGTCGATGTAAAGCTTGCGGTTTATGAATGCAAGTTTCGGGTACACGGCAGCAACAGCTGCGTAGAACAGACCTATTTTCAGAAAATCATCGCTTCCTCCTGCAAAATTGTTTTCAAGATTGCTGTCAGCCATGTTCAGGAAGACAAGGACAAGAAGGACAACAGTTGTGAAGAATGCGAAATAAAAGAAGTATTTGATTGCTCTTACAAGATATTTCATGGCGTTGAATTTGTTATGCCCTGAGGCGATTTTGATGCGGCAAATATAAGAAAAATATGATATTTTGTTATCTTTGTACCCTTATTGATAGATTGAATTGATATGGAAGATTTTTACTTTACGGAGGAGCCTGCCTCTGACAACAAAAAACAGAAACACATCCTGATTGCATTGGTGGCGGCCACTGTTTTGCTGGCAGGTGGCCTGGTCTATATGTGGATGGATAATTCCAAGACAGAAGAAGAATTGAATAAAACGCTTGCGAGCAGCAAGGAGGAGCTTGCAGCAAGCATGCAGGACCTTCTTGATCTTCAGGAGGCATATTCCGGACTTTCTGTTCAGTATGATACAATCAATATGCAGCTGGACTCTTCCCGTATCGAGGTTGAGCTTCTGATGGAGAAACTTCAGAAGGAGCGCCAGATCAGCAATGCTACCATCCGTCAGTACCAGAAGGAATTGGGAACACTTAGAACCATAATGAAAGGTTATATTGTGCAGATTGATTCTTTGCAGAAGCTGAATACAAAGCTTACCGCAGATGCGGCAGCAGCACGTAAGGAAGCAGCGGCAAGCAAGAAGAAGACAGAGGAACTTAC
>JAEIGA010007598.1_pt1 | contig 16436 bp, 15 predicted proteins | sample 9270691 | NCBI WGS metagenome assembly JAEIGA01 (sample SAMN17057246, study PRJNA624740) | gut metagenome | biome: biome; isolation source: fecal sample | host: Bos grunniens | place: China: Xizang | collected 2019
AAAGACAATTCTGTCACCCAGTCCGGTTTGACGAGACGCCACCTTAGCCAATTCTTCCAATAATTGACGTTTACTGCCGTATGCCCCATTCGGAACAATAGAATCCTTTGATAGAATATCAATAATTTTCATGGATTATCCTTACTTATTTTTTGGATCAATCCAACCGATATTACCATCCGGACGGCGGTAAACCATATTAAGACCACCATGAGCGGAGTTTTTAAACATCAATGCCGGAAGTCCAGCCAAGTCCATACGCATAACCGCACCGCTGACCGTACAAATCGGTAATTCAGTTTGCATTTCGGCAATAATCACCGGAGCATCACCGACTTCTTCTTCGTCTTCTTTGGCATCAATAACGGCCATATCAACCATTTCTACCGGTTCGGCACGATGATCCGTCAAACGATTTTTATAACGGCTGAGCTGTCTGGACAATTTTGCAACAGCGCCATCAAATGAAGCATAAGCATCGGCAGAAAATGCCGTCGTTTTCACCAAAGCACCGGCAATCGGATGAACCGTAATATCCGTTCTGATTTCTTCGCCTTCTTTAATCACACGCACATCAGCACTGATTGCGTCGGCAAAATATTTTGAAACAGCCGCATCCAAAGCTTTTTCGGCATAAGAACGCAAGTTGTCGCCTAAATTAATTTGTTGACCTGTAATTATTATTTGCATTGTTTTATCTTTCTTGTTAGATTAATCAATAATTATCTTCAGGATTAAAACTCTACCCCTTTTTTTACAAATTGTCAAGAGGTCAAATGCAATCAGTTCAAAAACCCTTATTCGGCTTATACTTACATTGGCCCTACTGTTTATCAAAATGCCCCTATTGTGATTTTTTCAGTCATCCATGTCAAGCCCCGAACGAAGATATCTTACTTGCCGGTTATCTCAGAGATTTAAAACAAATGGCTGATTTAACCGCAAATCGCCGGTTAACCAGCATTTTTTTCGGTGGTGGCACCCCATCGTTAATGTCGCAGGCATTTATGGAAAAACTAATGCACGGCATCACAACTGTTTTTACGCTGTCAGATGATATTGAAATCACATTAGAAGCCAATCCGGATGCGATTAGCAAAGAAAAAATGACCGCCTTTAAAAATCTGGGCATTAATCGATTATCCATCGGCGTTCAAGCTCTGAATGATACAGATTTAAAATTTTTGGGGCGCAGACATTCCGTTCAAACAGCCCTTAACAAAATTGAGAAAGCAAAAAGCATTTTCCCTCACCTCAATATGGATTTAATTTATGCCCGCCCTAACCAAACACCAAAGGAATGGGAAACAGAATTACGCACGGCTTTATCTTTGGGGCTGTCTCATTATTCTTTATATCAACTGACCATTGAGGAAAATACCGTATTCGGGCAAAAAAACATATCACCGGCCGATGAAAAAACAGCTGAGCAGTTATACCGCTTAACCGATAGTATTATGAATGAAGCCGACATTCCAAGTTATGAAGTATCCAACTATGCTCGCCAAGGAGAAGAAAGCCGGCACAATTTAACCTATTGGACGGGGGGTGATTACATCGGTATCGGGCCGGCCGCCCATGGTCGGCTTGGACTAACGGCTACAGAGGCGCCAAAATCCGTAGATAAGTGGCTCAAAAACGGCACAGTGATTGAAACACTCACCCCTCAAGAACGCTTTGAGGAAAAACTCTTAATGGGATTACGATTAACACATAAACCGTTTTCGACAGACGGACTATCCGGAAGCGGCATTCAAAAGGCCAAAAATTTAGGGTGGATTAACCTATCCGACAACAAAAAAATGTTAACCCCGACACTAAACGGAACCTTAGTATTAAATGAACTTATTTTAATGCTGTTGCCATAAAAAATGCCCTCAAAAAAGGGCATTTTATCTAATTTTCTTCTTCCGGAATCACAATCCCCGGAACACTACCCGGACAAACTGCCGTATTAACTTGATTCATATCCACACATCTGCCATACATCAAACCAACATGATCATTCGGAATAGAGGCATTAGCACAATTATTCTCCGTCGTCGTCCATCTTAAATTACAATACTGATTTTCCGGACAATCTTCACCCTTGAGACTCATTAAATTGTCAGAAGACGGATATACCGGCTGAGCGTTTCCGGTTGTCGCCGACATTGGCACACAAACACCAAACATATCTCCGACATAATCATTGGCAAAACCTGTCGGAGTCGTTTCGCCAGATTCCCATTTTTCTTTTGTCCACATCAAACGACAATAATGATTTTCGGGACACGGCATTTTTTTACGAGTCAGTAAATTTTTGGATTCAGGATACACCGGTTGAGCATTAGCCGACGTTGCCGACATCGGTACACAAACACCCCACATTTCACCTGTATAATCATTCGCAAAACCGGTTGGAGCTGCTTCACCGGAATTCCACGTTTGCTTTGTCCACGTCAAACGACAATAATGATTTTTAGGACACGGATTACCAATTTTTGAAAAAGAGGTTGTAATATTACCATTTGAATCCGTTGATTGAGCAAAATCATATCCGCATGTTGCCGTATAATACATTTGTGTTATTTCGGTTTGCGCCATCGTATAACTGCATGTTGACGTATAATAGACGGTCGTATTATTTGTTTTTGCCATATCATAAACACAAACGTTAGCCGCTTCAATACACTTACCAACGACATGACTGCACACCGAATTATCCGGACAACACCAATTGGCTCCGGCTTCTTCAGATGTACATGTGCTTGTATACTTATCCGTGCGATCTAAGCATAGATCCACACATCCGTCCCCGAACTCATTCGTTTTCTGACCCAATTCACATGTCTTACAAACCTCATCTGTTGGATCACAATAACTGTTATACCAAGACGGACATTCATCAGCATCAAAACACGGGATAAGCGGCGGAATTCCATCAAATGAAATGACAATATCTTGTTTCTCTTCTTCACACAACATAGGCTCATTCATAGCCGAATACAACACAACCTCGCCAGCCTCTTCAGACATATTCAATAATATATCACACACACTGTCCGGTATTTGTTCCACCAATACAAAATCTCTGTTTGCTTTATCACGCCGTACGAATGTCACAAATCCGCTGGACGGTGTAAATTCCGTTTCCGTCCAATCGTACGGAGCCCCTGCCCCCATAGAAACATATGCGATTTTTGCATCATGATAAATCTGATTAGCCTTTGACTTATCCATTGCATATTTAAATCCGACAACAGCCATAATTGCCAATACGCCCATAATGGCCAATACCCCCAACATCTCCACCATGGACCGACCGAATTGATTATGTTTCATATTTTCACTCCGCAGCATATTTAATTTATAGCCTATATTATACAGAAAGGATTGTTCATTTCAAGTTATTTTTAAAAAGACGGATTGTTTGGTATCTCTTCCTCAATGATCGCCGGCGCATACCAAAAATCATTATCTCCCCGCTTAGGCATAGTTGTTTGAGCTTGTTCAACAACCACAGAACGATACTTAGATTTTATCTGTCTCATATCCAACAATCGTAAATTCGTCCCGTCTTCATTCAAACGAAAACGTCCGTTAACACCGGAAAAACCGTTATCATCCAACAATTTTTGTTTATTCAATACGCCTTGCGTTCCCAAAACAATACCCAACGAAACACCATCATAAGCATATGCCGCTAAAGCAGATGGTTTCGTACCGAATGCTTGGCGAAATCTGGCGTTAAAATCAGCAGATAAGGCGGCTGGCATTGCAGGATAAAAGCCACCGACCAACTCGGTTATTTTCATTCCTTCCCAAGAAGACAATCCGTAAACAGGAATATCGTTCGGTGTAATATCATAATAGGATAACATACTCATAACCTGTTGCAATTTAACACCGTCTTCAAAAACAAATAATGAATCAAATTCCACCTTTTCACTGATTGGTTTAGCCAGCAATTCTTTTTCTTCATCGGTTAAATCCTTACGTCTGGAATCAATCGGCTGAGGGGCGATTTTTGCAATAACCGGATCAAAATTAACCGTTGCGGGATCATATAATGATACCTTAACCATATCCATATTCGGGCATCTCTGAATGGCTTTCGACAACGTATTCATAACAATCTCTCCGACCTTATTTTCCGGTCCGATAACAGCGATTCTTTTTTGCCCTTGTCCACACGCATATTCCGCAATTTTATTCACCTGAGTCGGTATGGTCAGCGCCAATGTATAAACATCATCTTCAACGACCTCTGTATCTGAGGTAAAGGACAATACGGGAACAAAAGTTCCTTCATCTTTCACAGCCTCCACTGCCGCAGAAAATACCGGCCCCACAATCACGGACGGATTAATCCGTTCGGCAGCTTCCAAAGCCTTTTCTGCCCCTTCCGGCGTTCCGGCCGTATCATAAAACACAACGGCAGCCCCCAAATTACGTCTATCAAATTCGGCCATCATAGCCGCCTTTTGCATATCCGTCCCAACACCCGATGACTTTCCGGATAAGGGCAATAAAACGGCAATTTTTGTTGACGCCGTTCCAACCGTCATATCATATGCAGACGGTACTCGTCCAAACATTGGTTGCATAAACGGATCGTTTTGTTTAACACCACAAGCGGCCGTCATTACTAATCCCGTCAAAGCCAACATTTTCCAAATCATTTTTTTACATCCTTTTTTATTGATTTTTTGCATAAGGGTATGTTATATGTTTTATTAGAATTTTTCAAGTTTTATTTAAAGGTTTTTAATATGTTATATCTGGTATCTACACCCATTGGAAATTTAAAGGATATTTCTGCCCGTGCCATAGAGATTCTGCAGTCTGCGGATTTAATCGCTTGTGAGGACACAAGAACAACCGGTTCTTTGCTTAATTTACTTGGCATTAAACACGGTGCGCTGACCGCATATCATGAACACAACGCCGATAAAGCCAGGCCGGCACTTATTGAAAAACTCAAAAAAGGGGTGATGATTGCTCTGGTTTCTGATGCCGGCACCCCTCTGGTGTCAGACCCTGGGTTTCGATTGGTACGAGAGTGTCGGATACATGACATCCCTGTTACAACCGTTCCCGGAGCCAACGCCGTTCTATCCGCGTTACAATTGTCCGGATTGCCGTCAGACAGTTTTTATTTCGGCGGTTTCTTACCTCCGAAATCCACCGCTCGTCAACAAACTTTACAGGACATCAAAGATTTACCCACAACCGTTATTTTCTATGATACCCCCAATCGATTAATCAAAACTTTAAACGATATCTTAACCGTCTGCGGAAACCGTCAAATGGCCGTCGTGCGTGAAATTACGAAAAAATTTGAAGAAACACGCCTTGACAGCGTTCAAAACTTAATTAATTACTATACACAAAACGGAGCCCCCAAAGGAGAACTCGTCTTAGTCATCGATCGGGCAGATAAATCACAAAAAGCTTTTTCGCCGACAGATATCGATAAATTGATTTTAAAAACTCTCAAAACCTCATCAGTCAGAGATACTGCCGAAATCGTGTCTCAAATGACGCAAGAACCCAAAAAACAAATTTACAAACGGGCGGTAGAACTCAATGGTCAGTCATCATAAAATCGGTCATTTGTGCGAAAAATTAGCATTAGTGACACTCATATTAAAAGGTTATCTACCGGTTGGAATGAACGTAGTAACCGGTCGTGGAACAGGTGCCGGCGAAATAGACCTCATCGTCCGCCGAGGTAAAACATTGGTATTTGTTGAGGTTAAAAAACGTAAAACATATGCACAAGGAGTGGACGCCATCACCATAGAAAACCAAATGCGTATTGCCCGTGCCAGTGCTGCCTACCTAAAACGATATCCCGTTTATCAAACCTATCGAGTACGCTATGACGCCGTTATTTGCCTGCCGTGGCGGTGGCCGATACACATTAAAGATGCGTGGAGGATTATGTGAAACACCTGTGGGTCGGCCTGTTATGTGTTTTTCTCAGCGGATGCCAGTTCGCCGGCACATTATTTACAGGCGCCAGAAAAATCACAACCGTTATTTTGGATGACCGCAGTTTGTCAGATGATTTAAAAGATGTTCAAATCAGCATGTCTTTGCGTGAAGATTTTGTGGAAATAGATCCCAAACTCGGATTAGACATTTCTCCAGACGTGTTTGAAGGAAAAGTCTTACTGACCGGCGCGTTACCCAATGTGGATATCATTCAGCACATTTTGGAAACGACTTGGAACACACCGGATGTGAAACAAGTTTATAATTACATTCGCATTGACTTACCACCGGCATTAGATATTGTCAACACCGACGCCGCCATATCCGGCGCTATTCGAACACAATTGACGTTTACACGCCATATCGATTCCAGCAATTATAAATTAATTATGGAAAATGGGACCTTGTATATCATGGGAATTGCTAAAAATACCGCAGAACTGGAACGTGTGTTCAGCATTGTTAAAGGAACGGTCGGCGTTAATAAAATCGTCAATTTAACCCGTTTTCGGGATCAAAAAGAATAAAAATATTTTCACCTTTTTTTTATAATTTTAAATAAAACAGTGGATTTTATCCAATTTGTCTGATATAGTTCTTGTTGCATCAGGCGAACTTGATGTGAGGATTGAACCCCTCGTCCATACGTGTCCCAATGCGGACAAAATTACAGCCTTTCCGGCATTGACTGGAGGGCGGTAAAATAAGCCATCGCGGTGAATATACCGCACTATACGTATGGATAGGGTTCAACTTCCAGTCGCCTCGCCTGAGGCGATTTTTTGTATATGAAAGGAACCCTATTTATGAAACAAATTAATTTTGAATCCGGTCGTTCTATGGTTGAAATGTTGGGAACTTTAGCGATCATCGGTGTGTTGTCTATCGGTGGTATTGTCGGATATTCTTATGGAATGGATAAATATCGTTGCAATCAAACAATGCGAGATATTTCACTGCGTACAGTTGATTTAATCACACAAGCCACCCAAGGTCGTACAACATTATCTTTATCCGAATGGGATAAAGAAAGTACAATTTATGATATTTCCAATCCGACGTATGGCGAAGGCGGAGTCATTAAATTTGATGTTGGGGCGACGAATAAAATCCCACAAAGCGTTTGTGAAATGCTTTTTGATGGATTAAGTAATACGGCCGTTCAAATTGATATCAATGGAACAACCTCCACATCAAATGATAGTTGTGGCGAAAACAACACAATGACGTTTTATTTTGCGGGCGGAGGCACAGGAACAACCGATACAGGCGGAGAAACTGGCGAACAATGCGGAGATACCGTTTGTGGCACGTGTCAAAAATGTGAAAACGAAACATGCGTGCCGGTATCTGATTACGGAGCCAAATGTACAGTAGATGGTCAATCCGGTTGGTGCGTCGGAGAAACTTGTCAAGCTGAAACATGTAATTGTGGTAAAGGTTATTATTGTGCGGATAAAAATGACGCCGGTGGCAGTTGTTATAATCCGACCCCTAGTGATAATTGTGTAGAAGCTGAGCCTCAATTTAGAACGGTGAAGATAGCCGATACCACGTATTATATATCAAATGATCCCATGAGTTGGTGGGATGCCGTATCGGCATGTAAAGCGTTAGGGAATAAACAATTATTAACTGTAGAAGATATCGTTGTCCGCAACGATGGTGATACGACAGGTTATTCGAGTAGTGAGCACGTTAAAACATCGGTTGGTGAAGCGTTATATAGCGAGATGGGGAGCAAGCTTATTTGGTCAAGTATTTTGTCTGATTCTTGCTACGCGTACTACGTGCGCCTGAGCGGTGGTTACGTCTACAGCGGCCACGGTCGCAACTACGACTACACCTACGGCGACAACTCCTACTACGCGGTCTGTCGGTAGTTTTTCGGTATACCATCCATATAAACTCCCCCCTTGGCGACAACTCGGCCAAGGGGGTACCTTTATGAAATACACTTAAAAACGATTATTTCTTTTTTGTTCCGCATCCACATCCTGGCATGACAATCCCCCTCCTTTCATCCCTATATGAATCAGGTGGGCATTAAAAATTGCCTTGTCAACTATCCTTAATTATGCTAGGTTGAATATATGAAAAAAATACTGATAACTCTTTTAATAGCGTGTTTATGTGGATGTTCGGCAAAAAATGTGTTAACCGATTACCGCTTTCAAACACAAACCGTACCGCCTTTTGTGGTGGCCAGTTGGTTTAAAGTTGATGCCGTTGGGCAACCTGTGCGTATTTATATAGAGGGTGATGGCAATGCCTTTGACGGACGAGGTTATCCGACCGATAATCCTACTCCTAAAAGCACATTTTTACGAGAAATTGCCGCCAATGATCCGAATCCGAATGTGGTGTATTTAGGGCGTCCTTGTCAATATTTACAGGCGGGGGCTTGTTCCGAATCCGTTTGGACAGATGGACGTTTTTCCGAAGAAGTTATCGGTTCTATGGAAAAAGCGGTGTTCAATTTAATGAAAAAAGCCCGTGCGAGCAAGGCCGTTTTAATCGGGTATTCCGGTGGCGCTCAAATTGCGGGCCAAATTGCTGTCAGAAATCCCGAAAAAATATCCTATATCATTACTCTGGCCGGTGTCTTAGATCACAAAGCATGGAGCGATTATCATGGTGATGAACCATTAACTCAATCATTAAATTTGGCCGATAAAAAGGCGGATTTTGATAAAATTCCTCAGCACCATTTTGTTGGGGCAAAAGATAATGTCGTCCCGCCGGAATTAACGCAAGAATTTATCGCTTCGGATGATAAAATAACGGTTGTGCCTAAGGCATCCCACAATAAAGGGTATGAAAAAATAATGACACCGCTTTATCAAATGGGGATGGCAAAATGACAACTGTTTGGGTTTTAGCCGACGACCGAGCCGGTAACGTCAATCAATTACTCGGCATTGCCGAAGCTTTAAACATGCCGTACATACGCAAAGACATTCGGTATGACAAATGGGTGCGTTTACCTAATTTTCTGCGTGGTGCGTCTTTAATCGGCTTAACGGCAGAGTCTAAAACCAATTTAACAGCTCCATGGCCGGATGTGGTTTTAAGTGCCGGTCGTCGGTCTTTTCCCGTTGCCAGATGGATTAAGCGCCAATCACAGGGGAAAACAAAAATCGTTCAGCTGATGAATGTCGGATTTGCCGGTTTTAACGAAGCAGATTTAATGGTTATTCCCAAGCATGATTCTTATTCGGGTTGTGCCAAAAATGTCTTACGGGTATCTGGGGCACCTCATCGCATTACCCCAAAAAAACTACAAGCAGAATATGACAAATGGTCTGAGCAATTTAGTAGTTTTCCAGCCCCTACCCTCAGCTTAATTGTCGGCGGTGCCACAAAGGATAAACCCTTTACAACCGATATGGCGCATCAATTAATGGATAATGTATTGGCTTTAAATCCCGCGTCTGTATTGGTCACAACGTCCAGACGGACTCCAGCTGATGTAATAGAAGTTATTCGCTCACGATTACCTGAGAAATCCTATCTGTATCAATTTGGGGATAGCGGTGATAATCCATACTTCGGATTGTTGGCTCATGCCGATACACTTGTGGTAACCGGCGATTCTATTTCTATGTGTTCGGAATGTTGCGCTACATCTGCCGATGTTTATATTTTTGCCCCGGATGAAATGATGAGCGAAAAACATAAGCGCTTTCACACAGATTTATACAATCAAGGATATGCCACACCATTGGGTAAAAAACAAATTCATCAAAAACCATCTTCGGCGTTTAATCCGGCACGCTCTGTTGCCGACAAAATCAAATCTCTATAACACATTGTTTTATAAATAAAATTTTAAATCCGTTTGACCATTTTATCAATTTATGGTATAATAGAGTATTATATCAAACGAAAGTGAGGACATAATGGACCGTGAGTATATTCCGCCCAAAATTAAAGAGGCCGCAGAATCTTACAATAATTTCCATCCATCATGGGTTGCCATGAAAATTTTTAATACGGCAACATGTGCAGCTGCTTTACTTTCACTGCCGCTGGTGGATAAAGATCATCGAGATAACGTCATCGGATTATCTGCTATCGCTGGATTATCGGCACTCGGCATTCACAGACGTGAAAAAAACAAAAAACATGCGATTCAAACGGCATTACGACAATACCAGAATGATTCAACTATGAATTGGGATGAAAAATGTGATTTTTTTGATGCTCAAAAAGCCAAAGAACAAAAAGAAAAAAACGGATTAAAAATCATGGGTGCCGGTATAGCTTGTTATTTGGCAGGTCAACCCGTTCTGGGCAGTACTCTGGTGGTCGCCGGATTACTGCACAATACAACCAGCCAAGATTTTTTGAAAATCCAAGATCGCATATTGGATAATCACGACTATCGTATGCACAGACAAAAATCCGGTCGATAATAACATGAAAATCGCAAAAATGGTATTTTTTGTACACTAAAAACCAAAGACCAAGTCACGGTTTTTTTACTGATAAAAAATCCCCCTTAAAAAAGAGGGATAAGGAGTAGAAATAAATTAAATTCATTATACTGTCGGCCGAGCCGGATTTAATCCGCCGGATAAAATATTATTCATCAAGCACCGCACCTCTTGACGAGCGGCCAGTGATGAAATGGACATCGGCATATTTAATCCGTTTTCTTTGCAATCAAGCATTGTTAACCCTTTTAAGAACAATTCACGGTACACAACACGTTCGGAAAAACCATTGGAAATCGTAAAGTGAATGCGGCGAGATAAGGCTTGTACCAAAGCATCTACAGCTTTAGAGTTTTTACTGTTAGCATAAAGCATACGATTGCGAACCACAACCCAATTCAGTGGCGGTTTTTTGGCCAACATGCGTTGTTGACGGGAAGACCATACCGTTTGAGCAAAGTGGCTGGGGCCTTTAATTTTCATGGTTTCACCATCCACTAAAGCCAATACGTCCAAATCCACCAAAGAATCGTTAATCGGCGTCACCAAGGCATCGGCCATTTCCATAGCCTCAGCCGTCAAAGCACTGTGAGCCCCCGGCGTATCAATAACAATGGCATCTACCTGATGGATGATTTTTTCAATTTGCCCCTTTAATGTATAAATTCGGGCTAATTCTTCCGTCCAACTGGTGTGTTGAGGAATGGGTAAAGGAACACCATTTTCCGTAATAAACGTTTGACGATTTTCAATATATCGTGTTAAAGAACCTTGTCTGGCATCTAAATCAAAGCTAGCTACTTTTTTGCCCGCACGCATTAAAGACACAATCATATGCATTGCAAGCGTTGATTTACCCGTCCCGCCTTTTTCGTTGGCGAAAACAATAATTTTTGCGCTCATATTATTCCCCATGTTATTTTTCGAATGCGTTATTATATACTTTTTTTTACCTTTTGTCAAGTCATTTTTATACCCTTTCCGAACGAGTGATTTTTTATCACAAAAAGATGCATTTTTCCCCTTGCAAAAAAATAAAAACAAATTATATATCTTGCATACATAGTGATGTTTTATAAGGAGAAAAAATGACACAAAATACTGAAACAACAACGATGACTTTTCAAGCTGAAGTTGCCAAAGTATTGGATATTGTTATCCATTCACTTTATTCCAACAATGAAATTTTCTTGCGTGAATTAATTTCCAATGCCTCGGATGCTTGCGATAAACTGAGATACGCCTTACTTACTCATCCGGAACTAGCAAAAGAAACAGGTGCCTTTAAAATTATTTTAGAGCCGAATAACAAAGAAAAAACACTGACCATTACCGATAACGGTATCGGTATGAATAAAGATGATTTAATTAATCATTTGGGGACCATTGCCAGATCGGGATCTGCCGAATTTATTAAATCTTTGACAGGGGATAAGCAAAAAGATATGGCGCTCATCGGTCAATTCGGTGTTGGTTTTTATTCGGCCTTCATGGTTGCCGATAAAGTCATTGTTCGCACGAAAAAAGCCGGCGATACAGAAGGATGGACTTGGGAATCCAATGGAACGGGGACTTACACGATTTCACCTGATGAAAAGGCAAAATCCGGTACGGCTATCACACTATATTTAAAAGAGGATGCTCTGGATTATTTACAGCCCATTCGCTTACGTCATTTGGTGCGTCAATACTCGGATCATATTTCTATTCCGATTGAGTTGAAAAATGGGGAATTGCAAGAAACAATTAACTCGTCCAGCGCTCTGTGGCAACGCAGTAAAACCGATATTACACCACAACAATATAAAGATTTTTATCACAGTGTTTCTCACGCCTTTGATGAACCATGGATGACGTTGCATTATAAAGCCGAAGGGGCCATTGATTATACAGCCTTGATGTTCTGTCCGACAAAACCGCCGTTTAATTTATTCCAACCTGACCGTAAATCCGGCTTACAATTGTATGTGAACCGTGTCTTTATTTCCGATGATGTGCCGGAATTAATGCCTCACTTTTTACGGTTTATGACCGGTGTGATAGATACGTCCGATTTACCGCTGAATGTCAGTCGTGAGATGTTACAAAAAACGCCGGTGCTGGGCAAAATTCAACGGGGTATCGTTCGTCGAATTATTAATGAGCTGAAAAAACGGGCTGAAGATACCTCTGATTACAACAAATTTTGGGAAGCTTTCGGCATTGTGTTTAAAGAGGGATTATATGAACCATCCGATAACCGAGAAGACATTGCCGATTTGTGTCGTTTTTATTCCACAAACTCTGAAGAATTGACAACATTTGCCGATTATGTTTCTCGGATGAAAAACGGGCAACAACATATTTATTATTTGACGGGTACGGATTTGGCAACACTGCGCATTAATCCTCAGTTGGAAGGATTCGCCGCCCGAGATATTGAAGTCTTATTGCTGACCGATCCGATTGATGAATTTTGGGTACAAACCTATACGGAATATAAGGGTAAAAAAATTGTATCTGTAATGCATGCGGCAGAGGATTTAGATAAAATCAAACCGGTCCATAAAGAAACGCAAAAGGCTCTCAAAAAATCCGAATCCGATAAATTAATTGCCAAAATGAAGGAAATTTTGGCAGAATCTGTCAGCGATATTCGAACCACAGACCGCTTAACCAAAAGCCCGATTGCACTGATTACGCCGGCCGGTCAAATGAGTATGAATTTGGAACGCTTGATGCGTGCTCACGGGCAACAAATTAACTTTGCCAGTGAACGGGTGTTAGAAATTAATCCGCGTCATCCGCTGATTCACAAATTGGCGGATTTGGTTGATAATACCGATATGGCCGAGCATTTAAATGATAGTATTTGGGTGTTATATGATCAAACATTGGTGGCCGAAGGCGAATCCGTTAAAGACCCCGCCAAATTTGCCGAACGATTATCCAGATTGTTGATGCGCGGGATATAAATAATCGCGTTTTCCCGACCTCAGCCCTTCGTTTTTTTTGGCGAAGGGCTGAATTAAATACCAAAAAACGTTATTAACCATTCGTTAGTAAAAAAATCCTTGCATTTTAAAAAAAAGTATGTAAGAGTTCTTATTGAAAGTGGCAAGGGTGCCATTTTCTGGGCGTCGAAACCCAATGATAAATCCGGTCGTATGCATGCGACTAAAAAAAATTATGCCGACTGAAGTCCGCAGTGTGAAAACACGTAGGGTGGATGTCGGTGAATAAGACCTCGGTGTCAAATAAGCCGAGCCATCTGGATTTATATGGTTTTCGAACATCCGCCCACCAATGTGGGTTTTTTTAATATGTTATAACAAATAAAGAAAGGATGTTTAAACATGACAAATTTAAAATCACAATCTGGTCGTTCAATGGTTGAAATGTTGGGTGTATTGGCCATCATCGGTGTTTTATCCATCGGTGGTATCGCCGGCTACACAATGGCTATGAACCGTTACAAAGCAAATGAATTATTAAATGCTGCTTCTATGGCTTCAGTTATGGCATTATCTGCTAACGGCGGTAAGGGCATTGAGGATGAAACAGACTATTCAACTTTGCTTCCGGGTGCCGGAGATCCTGCTGGGGTAGAAGATATGAAAGTAACGATTACGGATGGTGTGGCTACTGTAACATTTACAGCTCCTTCAACAGGTGTCGCAGATGCATTAGAAAGTATTGCTACAGATTTGATTGCATGTATAGGTGACAAAGCCGATACAGCCGGTACCAACTGTACATATACTTCCACTAGCAACTAATATGTTAGTTAATACCTAAACCACACATCGCGTTTTTATCGGTTTTTAGCAGTGGTTTAGGCAAAATCAACCCTCTGGGGAGGGGGGCTTAAAAACCGATACCTCTTGTGCCAATGCTTAATTTTTTTTCTTGATTTAATTTTGTCGTAAGCGTTGGCACCTTTTTTTTATCTTCTTTTGTGACTGTTACCATAAAAAAAACGTCCCACCAATTGGCAGGACGCAAACAACAAAACAAATTCTTACAAGAATTTGCCCATAGCGACGGCTGTGTCTAACATACGGTTGGAGAAGCCCCATTCGTTGTCGTACCAGCTCATTACACGCAATTGTGTACCACCCATAACTTTTGTGCCGTTTCCGTCAAAAGTGGAAGAGTGTGGGTTGTGTGTGAAGTCAATGGATACCAACGGCAATTCATTATAGCCCAAGATACCTTTGAGTTCGCCTTCTGCATATTTTTTCATAGCAGCGTTGACTTCTTCTTTCGTGACTTCACGTTCCATAATGAAGTTAGCATCGACCAAAGAAACATCCGGCGTCGGTACGCGGATGGAAACACCGTCCAATTTACCGGCCAATTGCGGCAACACCAAACCAACGGCTTTAGCAGCACCTGTGGATGTCGGAATCATGCTCATCGCAGCGGCACGAGAACGATACAAATCTTTATGAACTTGGTCTAAGATTTTTTGATCGTTTGTATAGGAGTGAATCGTTGTCATGAAACCTTGTTTAATACCGAATTCTTTGTCCAATACATAAGCAACCGGAGCCAAGCAGTTTGTTGTACAAGAAGCGTTGGATACGATAATATCATCGGCTGTCAATGTGCTGTCATTTACGCCATATACGATTGTTTTATCGGCACCTTGAGACGGAGCAGATACCAATACACGTTTGGCACCGGCTTCAATATGAACCATAGCTTTTTCTTTGGCAGTAAAGATACCTGTGCATTCAAACACGATATCAATGTTCATTTCTTTCCAAGGTAATTGTGTCGGATCACGTTGAGCGATTACTTTTGTTTTGTAATCACCGGCAATGATGTAATCGTCTTCGGCACGTACATCAAAACTTGTGGCACGGTGAATGGAATCGTATTTTAATAAATAAGCATTGGCTTTGGCATCCCCCAAATCATTGATAGCAACGATATCAATATCTTTGCGACCGGATTCTAAGAAAGCACGATACACTAAACGACCGATACGACCGAAACCGTTAATAGCAACTCTAACTGTCATAAATTTTCTCCTTTTGTTGACAATTTGGCCCGCCCCATGCGGACACTTTTAAATCCTTTCCATTTAGGCACATTTTTACCCAAATTGCAAGCATCTTTTTTGATGGTTTTGTGAAAAATGATAAGATGTAGCAGACTGTGATAATTGAGGACGTTTTTGGTAAAAAAATACAGCTTTTTAATGTAAAAAAATCGCCGACACATACAAGTGCCGGCGAAAGACAAAAGTCCCCCCTATTAAAAAGCCGAAAAACTACCGACAAACCGCGTAGCCGTAGTAGTTGTGGTGGTGGTTGCGACCGTAGTCGTCGACGCTACCATCGCTCAGGTTCATGAGGTACGCGTCGCAAGAATCGTACAAAATACTTGTCCAAATATGGGGAGTTCCACTGCTGTTCCAGCCTTTTTCATACAACTCCTCGCCAATTGCTGTTTTAACGTGCTCAACATCCAGATAACCTGTCGTATCATCATCGTTGCGAACAACGATATCTTCTACAGTTAATAATTGTTTATTCCCTAACGCTTCACAAGCCGACGCGGCATCCCACCAACTCATATAGTCTTTTGAGATGTAATACGTGGTATTATCTATATCCACCGTTCTAAATTTAGGCTCAGCTTCTACACAATTACCACTGGGGGTCGGATGTTCACAACTGCCACCATTCAGATTTTTATCCGCACAATAATAACCTTCATCACAATTACAGATTGTGTCGGGTTCGCACGTACCGCTGACGCACCAACCGGATTGACCATCTACTGTACATTTGGCTTCGTAATCAGATACCGGCATGCATGTTTCGTTTTCACATTTTTGACATGTCCCACAAACGGTATCTCCGCATTGTTCGCCAGTTTCTCCGCCTGTGCCATTACCACCCCCTTCAAAATAAAACGTCATCGTGTTATCGTTTCTGCAATTATCTTGAGAGGTGGCTACACTGTCATTAATATCGATTTGGACTGCCGTATTGCTTAACCCGTCAAACACCATTTGACACA
>JAEIGA010007599.1_pt1 | contig 16436 bp, 11 predicted proteins | sample 9270691 | NCBI WGS metagenome assembly JAEIGA01 (sample SAMN17057246, study PRJNA624740) | gut metagenome | biome: biome; isolation source: fecal sample | host: Bos grunniens | place: China: Xizang | collected 2019
AGATAAAGTGTCGTTAGACTCTGGCAGACTTGAGCAAGAAATGATTTTCTACATTGAAAAACTAGATATTAGCGAAGAAAAACAACGCTTGGCTAAGCATTTAGACTATTTCATTGAAACTATGGAAAAAGAGCCTGCTTGTGGCAAAAAACTTGGCTTTATTGCACAGGAAATGGGTCGTGAAATAAATACTCTTGGTTCTAAATCAAACTGCAGCGAACTACAAGTGCTTGTGGTGAATATGAAAGACGAACTAGAAAAAATTAAAGAACAAGTTCTAAACGTATTATAATTATGAAATTAGTAGTATTTTCAGCACCTTCTGGTTCTGGTAAAAGTACCATTATCAATTACCTTTTAGAAAAAGGAATTAACGCAGAGTTTTCTATTTCTGCTACTTCTCGTCCTGTGCGTGGAGCAGAGCAAAATGGTGTGGAATATTGGTTTCTAAGTGCGGAAGAATTTAAACAACGTGTTGCCAACGACGAGTTTATTGAGTACGAAGAGGTGTATCCAGATCGTTTTTATGGCACTCTAAAGAGCGAAGTGAACCGTATTGCAGAAAAAGGCAAAGCAACTATGTTCGACGTGGATGTGAAGGGTGGTCTTAACATAAAGAAAATGTATGGTGATGAGGCACTTCTTATCTTTATTATGCCACCATCTGTGGAAGAACTTCGCAAGCGTTTAACACTTCGTGGTCAAGAGCCAGAGGAAGAAGTAGAACAACGTGTAGCAAAAGCTGCTGCCGAAATGACTTTCGCTCCTCAATTTGATGCAGTAATTATAAACGACGACTTAGAAAAGGCTAAAGCAGAAGCGTTAGAGGTGGTGAATAAGTTTTTAAACCCCTAACTGATGCGAAGCATTCTTCTTTATTTCGGTTCATTCAATCCCATTCATGTGGGTCATGTGGGGTTGGCAGAATGGGTTCTAGAAAACAGAACCGATATAGAAGAACTATGGCTTGTAGTTTCGCCTCAAAATCCTTTTAAACAAGATAAATTTCTTTATCCAGATAGCGACAGACTGCAGTGGGCACAAAATGCAGTGAAAAATAATCCAAAAATAAAGGTATGTGATGTGGAAATGTCGCTTCCAAAACCATCATATACCATTACTACCCTTGATGCCCTAAAGGCACAGTATCCAAATTATAATTTTAAAATTCTTATAGGTGGAGACAATCTTCCTACCTTTAACAAGTGGAAAGACTACGAACGCATTCTTTCTGAATATGGTGTAATGGTTTATCCTCGCGAAGGCAGTGAAACCACAGAAACCACCTTGCCAAACGTGGAAATCTTACACGGAGCTCCATTATTCCCAATATCTTCCACTCAAATCCGTGAAAAAATTGCCGCCGGCGCCCGCCTCGAAGATTTTCTTTTGTAATTAAAATAAAACTTAAAAATAAATGCGTATGAAAAAGTTTACTTTAATCTTAACAGCCTTGCTGATGATTTCATTCTCGGTTTTGGCACAAATTAAAATGATTGTCCACTTAAATGATGCAGAGTCTATAGAGCTTTATGCAAGTAGTGTGGATAGTATCACATTCACAAACTTCCCCGTAGAACCAGATGATGAAACTCCAGATGATTCTGATAAACCTGGCGATTCTGAGGAAGAAGACGAGATTACATTACCTGTAGTAGAAGCTCCAGGTGAAGGTTATACAACTATTGTTCTTTATATTCCAGAATCTTCTTGTGAAGGGGCTATGCCTTATATTTTAGGTGAACTTCCAAACGGTGCTTGGGAAAATATTGACGATCTACTAATGGAATTTATTGGTGATAACTGGTGGAAAGTTACAGTGGATGCTTTAACGGAAGTAAACGCTACTAACTTCAAATTCCGTATGGATGATGGTACTAGTTATGGTTGGAGCTTTGAACCTAAAGGTAGTTATGAATTGTTAGAAGGTGCTGATCAATATCTAGAAATTAAACCAGATGAACTAAATAACTTACGAGCTATTGCAGACTGTGATAACCAAGTGCTTTACGTTAAGAGTGGAGAATGGAGTAGTACTCCTTGTAAAGAACAAGTGCCAGCAGGTAGAGCTAAATTTGTGTTAACTGTAACAGGTTTAGTTCCTGAAGACGCAGAAATTGTATTTACAGGTAGTTTTGAAGAAAATTCATGGTTAGAATCTAATCGCGTTATGACCAAACAAGCTAATGGTACATACGTATGGGAAGGTGAATATCCAGAAAACTTTAGATTCAATGCTTTTATATCAAATACTTATGAATTAGGTTTGGATGATTATGATAGATATTTATGGTTAGATAACGGTGATTATGTTGTGGAACATGAATCAGGTTCAGTAATAGAATTTACAGGATGCTTTTATGGCCTGTGCCCTGGAGATATAGCCATAGAAACTGAAGTGTCTGAACCTACAGGTTATGAGAATGGATATGGATATGTAGATTTAGGTTTACCTTCTGGTACTCTTTGGGCTACTTGTAATGTAGGTGCGGATTCACCAGAAGAATATGGTGATTATTTTGCTTGGGGTGAGACCGAGCCAAAAGATTACTATTATTGGGATTCTTATCAATGGATGACAGAAGGAATGTCTTCTTGGAGAGGTGTAAATAAATATACAATTGAAGACTGGCAAACTGATGCTGTTTGGTATAATGAATATGGTGAGTTTGTAGGTGATGGTAAAACCACTTTAGATTTAGAAGACGACGCTGCCAATGCAAATTGGGGTGGTGATTGGCGTATGCCAACAACAGCAGATCGAAATGAGCTTCGAAACTATTGTGCTTGGGTTTGGAGTAGTTTAAACGGAGTAAAAGGATACAAAGTAATAGGTCCTAACGAGAACTCAATCTTCTTGCCTGCTGCGGGCTGCTACCTTTCTGACTTATACGATGTGGGATTTGGCGGCAGCTACTGGAGTAGTTCTCTTGTTTCGGACCACTCGGGCAACGCTTACCTCTTGTACTTCGATTCGAGCGACGTGGGCTGGAACCACGTCAGCGACCGCTATTTCGGTCACAGTGTCCGCCCTGTATTGCCGTAGAAAACAGTGCGAGTCGAGAGCAGAGGTAAATTTATTTAACTATGCCGAGGCGATGCCTGTTTCATGAGCGTAGCGAATAATTTACCTAGGGGGTGTGGGTACACAAGTGTATCCGCCGTGAGAAAAAAGAGTATATTTTGCAGTGGGAGACAGGACGCATCACTGAGTGAGGCTACCTAGTCCTGCTTCCCGCTGCAAATTTTCTTATTAATTAAGGACTACGTCCTTGATTTTTCTCACGACTCGGCAAAACTTAAGCAAGCTTATTTTTGCTCTCGCTGCTCGAAAAATTCCTAACTCCTAATTATTCGCTTTGCTCATGATTTTTGGCGGCACCTCGGCAAATTAAGTAAACTTATTTGCACTCGGTTTGCACAAAAATTCCTAACTATTTTACTACTCATGATGATAAGGTTCGTTCTTCAGTATGGTGAAGGCGCGGTAGAGTTGTTCGGTGAAGATGAGGCGTACCATTTGGTGCGAGAAAGTCATGCGAGAAAGTGAAATTTTGCCGTTAGCGCGAGCATACACGGCTGGTGAGAAACCGTAAGGACCACCAATTACAAACACTAGTCGTTTAAGTCCAGAAGCCATTTTTTTTCCACTTGTGAGGCAAATTCCACAGAGGTATATTCCTTTCCGTGTTCATCCATAAGTATTACCTCGTCAGAGTCGTTTAGGCAGCGCAAAATCATTTCGCCTTCCTTTTCTTTTTGTACTTCAAAAGACATATTTTTGTTATTCTTAAGGTCGGGAATAACTACCATTTCAAAGTCTGTATAGAAACGAAGACGCTTTACATATTCGTCTATCATTTCTGTTAAGCTTTTACCAACGGTTTTGCCTACAACTAAAAATGTAATCTTCATATATCTTTTTATTTAGTTACAAAGATAGTATTTCTTCTTTTTCTTAACAAAATTTTGCATATTTTTAAATTTTAAAGTATATTTGGCGTATATTAAAAATACATACAATAAAAATTGATTTATATAAAATATAGGTTATGAAAAAATCACTTTTTTTAGTTCTAGTATCTGTGTTAATTTCATTTATTTCAATGGCGCAGATAAAACTCTATCTTCATAAATCAGATGGAAGTATTATTGAATATATTGCGGCAGAGATTGATAGTATTACTTTGGGTTTGACATATGAGCCAGTAGTTCCTGAAATACCAGATGTGCCACCAGTAATACCTTCTGATACAGTTGTAGTAGAGAAAATATCTTTTGATTCTCTAACATCAGGAATGTATTATCTAATGGCGTATGTAGATAGATATATATATTGGGGGCTGCAGGAGTTGACTAGTGATGAGTTAATTGTTCCTATTAGGTACATGGGAGATTGGAATGATGATAGGCAATATATCGAATTACATAATCATAACTTCGATTATCAGAGAAGAAGAGATTCATGGCATTTTTTAATGAATGGAATAAATCAATGCGACGGACTAATTGCTAAGATTGCAAACGATGAGGTGAAAGATTGTACAGAAGAGAATTTAGCTGAATTATATATTTATCGTTCTTGGTTCCAATATTTAATGTTAGATTCTTTTGGTGATATACAATACAATGGGAAAGAATTATCTAGAACAGAGGCATTTGATAGTATCATTACTGATTTGCTTACTTATGTGCCAAAAGCTTCTATAGAAAAAGATTATGGTAGAGTAAATAGAAGTGTAGGTTGGATGATATTATCAAAGATGTATCTGAATGCTGAAGCTTGGAATGTAGCTGGGATAGCAAATTTCGCAAAGTCAGCTCAAGATTGTTATAGAATATCAGCAGCATTTGCGGATTCCATTATAATAAAGGGTGGGTATTCTCTAGAGTCAGATTATTTCACAAATTTTAAAGTTGACAATCAAATTTCAAAAGAAAATATTTGGAGTATTTTGTGTGAAGAGTCTTATGGTGATGGGTTAGAATTTCATAACCTGACACATCATTACGCATTAAAAGATAAGTATGGTATGAAAGAACAGCCATGGAATGGTTATTGTACAACTCATAAAGTAATAGGTATTTATGAAGCTGGCGATAGACGTATAGAAACTTGGGCAAGAGGTCAACAGTATGATAAAGAAGATAGTGTAATAAAAGTAAGTGTTGGAATAGATGAAAGTGCATATATGAAAATGCCAATATATGTTAGAAAGCCAAACAGTTGGCCATATAACTTGGAGGCATTTAAGTTGATGAATGCGGGTTTATACAGCATTAATTTTGATTTTCCTGTATATTATACAGATACGATTACTACATTAACAAATACTGATAATTATAAAATCTTTAACGTTTTTGAGGGTGCGCGTTTTAATAAATTTGAGATAAGAGAGGGTGTTGGTAATTATATGTCTAATGATTTCCCTATATATCGTCTTGCAGATGTATATTTAATGAAAGCAGAAGCTCTAATGAGAGCGAATGGAGGCGAAGCTACAATAGAAGCTATTGAGGCGGCAAATGTAGTACGTGCCCGTGCGGGAGCTTCAATGTATACATCTATAACACTTACGTTAAACGAACTTTCAAATGAGCGTTGTCGTGAATTGTCTTGGGAGGGTCATCGACGTCAAGACTTAATTCGTTTTAATCGTTTTACAGGGGCTAATTCTGTTCCAAATGACAATGATCCAGCCAATTTGTGGATTTTAAAAGATAGTGTATCTGATGAATCAAAAAAAATCTTTTCTAAAGAGGATATTAATACAACTATAGTTGCTTTTAGTGGGATTGGAGAAGAGATGAATGTTGGAGATGTGGTTACTTTAGAAAAGTCAATTTCTGGTATATTAGGTGAGCTTATATGGTCTAGTTCGGATGAAAGAGTTGCAACTGTTGATCAAAATGGTACTGTAGTGGCACTAGCTCAGGGTGAAGTCACAATAACGGCGAATGTAAATGGATATTCTGCTAGTCAGAAAATAAATGTAGTAATCCCAATCGTTCCTCTGCCTTTTGATGATGTTCCAAAAGTGGAAACTCCTGCAGAGGATAAAACAACTCTTATGTTCCAAATAGAAAATGCATCATGTGATGAATTTGAACTTTATCTAATGGGAATTGATGGAGAATGGGGTGATAGACCTGAGATGAAATTTGAACGTGTAGAAGATACACAAGATTGGTTTAAAATTACAGTGCCTGCTTTAGATGAAAGACAGTATAATTTCAAAATTCGTGCTAATGGTAATTGGTCATACGAGCCAAAGAAGGGTTATCTTTTCTATGGTAAAACGAACGATTATGTTGATGATTTTGCTGATTTAGGTTCTTATAAAAACAACTTAATGGTAATAAAATCTGCGAGAGGACAGATTTTAGCATTTAAGGTAGTAGACTTTTATTCTATATGTGATAAGTCAAATGACGATATACCAAATGATGATGTTCCTAGTGATGATATATCAGACGAAGAAGAGGTGGAAGAAACCTTTGATTATATAGCTTCTGGGTTGTATAATGGTTATGAATATGTAGATCTAGGTTTGCCTTCAGGCATTCTTTGGGCGACATGTAATGTAGGTGCAGATAGTCCATTAGGCTATGGAGCGCACTTTGCATGGGGAGAGACAGTACCTAAAGAAGAATATAGTTTGAGTACATATAAATGGTATGATGAAGGATATACTAAATATTGTGCTGGTAATTTTATATATTTCGATGTATGTAATGTAGAAGATAATAAAACAGATTTAGAACTTTCTGATGATGCTGCTAATGCAAATCTTGGTGGTGGTTGGCGTATGCCTACTTTAAAGGAAATTCAAGAACTTGTTAAAAACTGTACTTGGGATTGGAAGTCTATTAATGGTGTAAAAGGACATGTTATTACAGGTAAAAATGGTAATACTATTTTCTTGCCTGCTGCAGCATGTAGTGGTTATGATGTAAATTCTTTTGGAAATTATTGGACGAGTACTCAAGATTCGATTTATTCGGATGCTGCATATGTTCTTGATAACTCCCAAGAAGAAGTAATATCTGATAGAGGTGCTTTTTATTTAAGAGATTATGGTAGATCTGTTCGTCCAGTTATTAGTAAAGATGACTTGTCAATTTCACCTGAAGACCCAAGTGATTCAATAGATTATGTAGTGTCTGGTTATGAAAATAGTTATGGTTATGTAGATTTAGGGCTTCCTAGTGGAACTTTTTGGGCAACCTGCAATGTAGGTGCAGACTCTCCAGTAGAACGTGGTGATTACTTTGCGTGGGGTGAAACAGAGCCAAAAGGCACATATAATTGGAGCACATATAAATGGATGACAGAAGGGATGTCAGCTTGGGCAGGAATAACTAAATATACCTACCCTGATAATCAAAAGGAGTATAACAAGGATGTAGTTTGGTATGATGATAACAAAGTATTTATAGGTGATAATAATAAGGAATTGGACTTAGAAGATGATGCTGCCAACTACTATTGGGGCGGGAATTGGTCAACTCCAACTTCAAATAATATAGAAGAATTGATGAATCCAGAAAATTGTGAATGGGTATTAGATACAATAAATAATATACATGTAATTAAAATAGTTAGTAAACGTAATGGAAATTATATTATTCTTCCATTTGCAGGTTATATGGAAGAAAATGAAAATAGGTCCAATACGACAGCAGGGTATATCTGGGGAAAAGATTTGTCTGTTTATTCAGGTGCTGCATATTGCATGTATTATCATGATGGAGCGATAAATTTAAGTAACTATTATCCTCGTAGTTTAGGAATGTCTATCCGTCCAGTATTACTATCAGAAACAGAACTTCCTGATTTAGGCACGTACACTATATCTTTTGATGCTAATGGTGGTAGTGGGGAAATACAACCTTCTGAGTTGGAAGAAAGTTCAATTTATATGATTCCAGAAAATACATTTATTCGTGATGATTATGAATTTATTGCTTGGAACACTCAGGCAGATGGTACAGGAACAACTTATTCTGTTAATGATGTGCTTACTATTACATCAGATATTACATTATATGCTCAATGGAAATATATCTATCAAGAAACAGGAAATTCAAATGGTTATGGTTATGTAGATTTAGGACTTCCTAGTGGAACTCTTTGGGCAACCTGCAATGTAGGTGCAGACTCTCCAGTAGAACGTGGTGATTACTTTGCGTGGGGTGAAACAGAGCCAAAAGGCACATATAATTGGGGTAATTATAAATTGTCACAAGGGAATCATTATTCTATTACTAAATATAATTCGAGTGATAATAAAGTATCTTTGGAGTTGGTTGATGATGTCGCTAATGTAAATTGGGGAGGAGAATGGCGTATGCCGTCAGTAGATGACTTTAAAGAATTATGTGCTTCCGATTATTGTATTTGGGAAACCAAATATAAGAATGGCATTTTTGGATTTGAAGTTAGAAGTAAAATTAACAATAATGTTATATTTTTACCTGCAACAGGATATTGTAATGATAATACAATATATCATAACACAGAGTCAGGTTATTATTGGAGTAGTGATTTAACTGAATACACAGAATTGTATGTCTCTACATTTGCAATAAACAACTCAGGTAGCTTCTGGCCAACTTCTGATAGAGCATATGGTATGTGTGTGCGACCTGTATTAAAAGGTGAGACTAGTACTCCTTCTGGAATACTTCCATATACACCAAGTTCTCCTACTGGTTTTGAAAATGGTTATGGCTATGTGGACTTAGGTCTTCCTTCTGGTACATTATGGGCAGTTAACAATATTGGTGCAACATCATCAGAGGAATTTGGTGATTATTTTGCATGGGGAGAAACAGAAACGAAGAAAAAATTTAGTGCAGAAAATTATAAATGGAGTAATAGTACTTATGACTATTTGTCTAAATATTGTACTGACTCTTCTTTAGGTGAGGTTGATAGTAAGGTAAGATTAGAAATAGAAGATGATGCCGCAAGTGCTAATTGGGGCGGTGAATGGCGTATCCCAACATGTGAGGAGTTCGAAGAATTGTGTAGTAATTGTATATGGACGTACTGGACTACTCGAAATGGTATTAATGGTTATAAGATTACTAGCAAAGTAAATGGTAATTCTATATATATGCCAACAACAGGTTATTATGAAGGAAGTACAATGTGTAATAGAAGTTCTTATGGATTTTACTGGAGTAGCTCATTAAATTCTTTAAATAATAAAGAGACGTATGTATTGGAATATTCGCTTGGTAATATTTATTTTCGTGGTGATGTTTGTCGTTATTTCGGTCATGCTATTCGTCCTGTATTGCCGTAGAAAACAGTGCGAGTCGAGAGCAGAGGTAAATTTATTTAACTATGCCGAGGCGATGCCTGTTTCATGAGCGTAGCGAATAATTTACCTAGGGGGTGCGGGTACACAAGTGTATCCGCCGTGAGAAAAAAGAGTATATTTTGCAGTGGGGACAGGACGCATCACGGGGTGAGGCTACCCAGTCCTGCCTCCCGCTGCAATTTTTTTTATACATACTCACTCATGATGATACGGCTCATTCTTTAGTATGGTGAAGGCACGATAGAGTTGTTCGGTGAAGATGAGGCGTACCATTTGGTGCGAGAAAGTCATGCGAGAAAGTGAAATTTTGCCGTTGGCGCGAGCATACACGGCAGGAGAAAACCCGTAAGGACCACCAATTACAAATACTAGCCTCTTAAGTCCAGAAGCCATTTTCTTTTCTACCTGAGCGGCAAATTCTACAGATGTGTATTCCTTTCCGTGTTCATCCATAAGAATTACCTCGTCAGAGTCGTTTAGGCAGCGCAAAATCATTTCGCCTTCCTTTTCTTTTTGAACTTCAAAAGACATATTTTTATTATTCTTAAGGTCGGGAATAACTACCATTTCAAAGTCTGTATAGAAACGAAGTCGTTTTACATACTCATCTATCATTTCTGTTAAGTTTTTACCAACGGTTTTGCCCACTACTAGAAGTGTAATTTTCATGATAATTTGTATTTATAACTGCAAATTTAAGGAATATAGTTAGTTTTATTCCTAAAAGTATGTTAATTTTGTGCGTTGATATTTTTTAAGGGGATTGGCACTATGAAAAAACTATTAGTAACCTTTATTCTTTTACTTTCTTACACTGCGTTAGGTATGGGCTTTTCGCCTGGTATAGATTTAGGACCTGCTGTTTTGCCAGAGAATATACATACTATTGTAGATAACTGTTCTACAGGCAATACACCTATCTTTCAACTCTCTAATAGTGGGTACTATTATCATTGGTATATATTAAAGTATGATAGAACAGAGAAAGTCTATAGATATGTTTATCAAAGTACTAGGAGAAATGATGATAAATATAAGCCTATGACAAAAGGTAAATACCAATGTGTTGTAGAAAATGAGAATGGTGATTTAGTTACTGAAAGATTTCAATTTAGAGATTGTAGTGACCCTTTGCCTGTTGTAAGAAAAATAGAATTATCTCCTTGCATAGATGACACTATAAATTTACAAACAGATATTGTGGCAGATAAGTTGGAATGGTTTGTGGAAGAAGGAGACTTGGAACTAACAGATACAGAAGAGTTTAATAAGGAAAAGTTACAAGTTTATAGTTCTAAGATAGGAGTTGGTAAGACTTTGCATCTACGTAAAGAAGCTACTTACTATGCAGGAATGAGTCTTGATAAAAATCTAGTAGAAAATGGTGATTTTGAGGATGTTACAGTAGAAAATAATCATTATAAAGGTTTTACTAGTTCATACGATTTTTATGGAGTAAATGTTGGGTTCCCAGCCAAGGTTCAGAAGAATGAAAATGGCAATGATAAAACCTCATATCCTGGTTATTATCATTTATGTACTAAAGGTATGAAAAATAAGACTCCAGACCCTACAAAGGGTGGGACGTACTTTTTGGAACTAGATGGAGATAGTAATCCTGGTGGGGTTGTGTATTGTGCAAAACTTAAAGCGCCATTAGAAAAGGGGCAACAATTCCAATTTTCATATATGGCTATTTCTACCTGTGAAGTAACTGCAGGTTCTAGTAATGAATATGGAAAAATAGTCTTTAAGTTGAAATATAAAGATGAAGCAGGTATTGAACATACTCATGAGCTATTGGAGGAGAAGGAAATTAATCATCTAAGTTGGAAAACATACGGAGAGGGAATATATTGGACTGCTCCTACCGATTGTTATGACGCAGAAGTAATACTTACTAATAGTGCTAGTTCTTATGGCGCTAATGACTTTGGTGTGGATAATATAATGTTCCAACGTTATTATCCTGTAGAGACTATAGTTATAGAAGAATATAAAATTACTCCTAAATCATGTGTAGAAACTCTAACAGAAACAAAGGAGATTTTGGAAGAAGAAGTTCCTTATATTTGGGTAGATGGTAATGGAGAGAAATACGATAAACCTGGAACGTATGAATATTCTTATAAGGAAAAGAGGGCAGATGGTTCGTGGTATATAGTAACTAAAGTATTAATTCTTACAATAAGAAACTCTGAACCAGGTCCAGAGCCTGCTCCAGAGCCAACTCCAGAACCAGAAGAGGAACCAAAACCAACTCCAGAACCTGAGCCTAAACCAATTCCAGAACCTGAAGTTCAGCCTCAACCATTGCCAGAGGCAGTTAAACTAAATCCAATGTTGTTCTTTTCTCCAAATGGTGATGGTGTGGCAGAGATATGGACAGTAGAAGGTTTGGATTCATATCCTAGTGCTACCGTAGAAATTTACGACCGTTCTCAACGTAGATTATTAAGTATAAGAGCAGATGAATTTACAGGCTGGGATGGAAATTATAATGGTCATCCAATGCCTAATGATGATTATTGGTATTTAATTATAACTCCAGGTAAAACAGAAACTAGAACTGGGCACTTTACCCTGAAAAGGTAGAATGCAAAAAAATATGTAATTGGAGTTAATAAATGAAAAAATATTACTACCTTTGTCGTTACTACGGGCAAAAGTGCTTAGTATAAAGTATATGCGTATTAACATGAAATACATAACTGCAATATTATTTATGGTAATGACCACAAGTGTCTTTGCCACAGAGCAGTCTGTGCAGTTGATATGCAGAACTATGAGTACAGGGGATGTAAATGGTTTGGAAACTATATTTGATTCTCAGATAGAAATGTCTATACTAGGAGAGAGTGTAGTTTGCAATAGAGATTATGCTATAGAAAAAATAACAGATTTTGTAAGCAATAATCCTTCTGGTGTATGCAGAGTATCTCATCATGGAAAGAGAGAAAATTCAAGTTTCTGCATTATCAGTATTACTTCTTCTGGACATTCTTATCGTTTATACGCCTTGTTTAGAAAGGTTTCAAATAATCAATTAATCCAACAATTTAGAATAGATGATGTCACTGAATGATCAATTAGATGACCTAATTAAGTATTGGTTTGCCGAAGATATAGGTGATGGTGACCATACTTCACTTTCTAGTATCCCTGCAACAGCAATGGGAAAATCTCGCCTTATTATTAAAGAAACTGGCGTGCTAGCAGGTGTGGAAATTGCAAAACGTATTTTTGCAGCATTCGACCCAGAACTTAAAATGACTCAATACCTAAATGATGGTGATGAGGTGAAACCGGGCGATATCGCTTTCGATGTGGAAGGGAAAGTGCTTTCTCTTCTTCAAACAGAACGTCTTATGCTAAACATTATGCAACGTATGAGTGGTGTGGCTACAGTTACTCGTAAATATGCAAAATGTTTAGAAGGACTTAAAACCAAAGTGTTAGATACTCGTAAAACAACTCCAGGTCTTCGTCTTCTAGAAAAACAAGCAGTAAAAATAGGTGGTGGTACAAATCACCGTATTGGTCTGTTTGATATGATTCTGCTTAAAGACAACCACGTGGATTTTGCAGGAGGTATTGAAAATGCTATTACTCGTGCAAAAGACTACTGCAAAGAAAAAGGTAAAGACCTAAAAATAGAAATTGAGGTGCGCAACTTCGACGAACTAAACCAAGTACTTGCTATTGGTGGTGTAGACCGTATTATGCTAGACAACTTCAATACTGAAAACACTAAAAAAGCAGTAGAACTTATTGCAGGACGCTATGAAGTGGAATCTTCTGGTGGTATCACATTTGATACACTTCGTGATTATGCAGAATGTGGTGTAGATTTTATATCTGTAGGTGCTCTAACTCACTCTGTTAAGAGCCTAGATATGAGTTTTAAAGCTGTTTAATTAACATTTGATATGTCAAAAACACAAGAATTGGGGACCAAGAGTATTGGTTCCCTTCTTTTGCATTATTCCCTACCTGCCATTGTGGCAATGACAGCGAGTTCGCTGTATAATATCATAGACAGTATGTTTATAGGCAGAGGCGTGGGTTCGCTAGCTTTAGCGGGCCTTTCTGTCTGCTTTCCATTTATGAACTTGGCAGCAGCTTTTGGTGCTATGATTGGTATTGGAGCCACCACGGTGGTGTCTGTAAAACTTGGTCAACAAGACAAACGAGGAGCAGAACTTGCCCTTGGCAATGTGGTCTTGCTCAACGTGCTTATTGGGGTGGTGTTTGCAGCGGTGTCTTTAATCTTTTTAGACCCTATTTTATACTTCTTTGGCGCAAGTGATGCCACGATAGTTTATGCTAGAGAGTATATGCAAGTGCTTCTATGTGGAAATCTTGTCACCCACTTATATTTAGGCCTAAATAGTGTGATGCGTGCTGCAGGATTCCCAACCAAAGCAATGTATATCACCCTTGTGGCAGTAGTTACAAACATCTTTTTCAACTACATATTCATTATTCTTATGGATATGGGTATAAAAGGTGCGGCGTTGGGTACTGTTTGCGCTCAAACCTTGTCGCTTATTATTGTGTCTCACCACTTTATGTTCAAAAAAGATACACTTTCATTTAGAAAAGACATCTTTAAATTTAGACCAAAGATTGCAGGGCAGATTATCTCTATCGGTCTGGCGCCGTTTTGTATGAACTCTTTGGGTTGTGTGGTAGTAATGCTTATCAATACAAGCCTTTTAAGACACGGTGGCGATATGTATGTGGGCGCATACGGGATTCTAAACCGAATTGTATTCTTCTTTGTAATGATAGTGATGGGCTTCAACCAAGGTATGCAACCAATCACAGGGTACAACTACGGTGCAAAACTATACGATAGGGTGCTAAAAGCATATAGTCTAACACTTGTTTATGCTGTAGGTCTTACAACTTTGGCATTGATAGTTTGCCAATGCTTCCCAGAACTTATAATCAAGCCATTTACTACAGATACTCAACTTTTAGTGCTATCTGAACATGCTATTAGAACAGTAACCATTTTCTTCCCATTAATTGGTTTCCAAATGGTTTCAAACAACTTTTTCCAATCTATTGGGCTTGCAAAAAAGGCACTATTCCTTTCTACCAACAGACAATTGTTGTTCCTTATTCCATTTTTATTAATCTTGCCAGCACAATTTGGCACAGATGGAGTTTGGTGGAGTATGCCTATTGCAGACGGCATTTCTGCAGTAGTGGCGTTGGTAATGGTGTTGCTAGAAATACGTAAAATAAAAAGCGGACAAATATCTTCTATATTATGATAATAACCATAGGCAGACAATACGGAAGTGGAGGTCGCAGACTGGCTAAAATGCTGTCTGAACACTATAATATTCCACTTTATGATAAAGATTTAATCAATCGTGTATCTGAAGAAACTGGCATTGCAGGCGAGTTTTTTAAGAAAGTAGATGAAAAACCTACAGATAGTTTCTTTTCTATGATTCTCAATAGTTTTTCGTACGGAAGTAGCTGTGGTTGTGGAGATTCTGTGCTTTCTGGCAACTCTCTTTTCTGCATGCAAAGTAAAGTAATAAAAAACATAGCTGCAGAAGGTGATTGTATCTTTGTAGGCAGATGTGCAGACTATATTTTGCGCGATAGAGAAGATGTTGTTTCTATCTTTATTACAGCCGATTTTAAAGACAGAGTGTCTCGTGTGGCTGAATACGAGGGCATTTCTGAGCAACAAGCCAAGGACGTGATAAACAAAGCCGACAAAACCCGTGCTGCATATTATGATTTCTACACAGAAAAGAAATGGGGAGTGGCAGGAAGTTATGATATTTGCCTAAATAGTTCAAAAATAGGACTAGAATACTATAAACAAATAGTTACACAAATAATAGACAATAATATCCGTTAATCTAATGAAAACCAGACTTTTATTACTTATTTCTTCTATTTTAATAGTGTCAAATCTATTTGCGCAAGATGTGTTTGTGCAAGATTTCAGAACTCGTTTTTCGCTTTCGTTGAACTATAAACCAATAAAGGAAATCACTTTAAATTGGACCGAAGAAGCACGTTTCAAAAACAATTCTTCAAAGTTTGACAGGCTTTATTCTGGCTTAGGAATTACATATAATGCTCATAAAAACTTCTCAATGGGAGCGATTTATGAGTTTCAAGTACTTCAAAAAAGCGTTGACCATTTTCAATTTAGACATAGGGTAAAATTTGTTGTGCAACCAAACGTAAATTTTGGCAGATTTAATCTTTCTTTGCGTGAAATGCCGCAAATGACATATACCGATTATGTAGATTGGACACTTCGCTCACGTTTAAAACTAAATTATAGTTTTATGAACAAGCATCTGAAACCATACGTGTCTGTGGAAATGTACAATCCGCTTCAAAATGTAAATAAAAACAATTGGGTAACTAAAGTAAACTATAGAGCGGGTCTAGAATGGAAGATAGACTCTGTAAATGGTCTTGAGTTCTACTATATGTTTGAGCATGAAGTTACAAAGAAACTAGGGAATCATATAGTTGGAGTAGCGTATAATCTTGGTTTGTAGTTGCTACAAACCAAGATTATCTGAAAGTTACCACTGTAATTCCGGCGCCGCCGAGTTGTACGTGCTCGTCTTTGAAGGATATACCGCTAATGGTGCTTAAGTATTCGCGCACCATTTGGCGTAGAGCACCAGTGCCGGTGCCGTGCAGGATTCTCACTTCGCCCACGCCCACCATCATGGCGTCGTCTATGTAGTACATCACGGTTTGCATAGCTTCATCTAGTCGCAAACCACGTATATCAAGTTGAGTTTTAAATTTCAGACTTCGTTGTCGAAGTGTTTCTATGCTAGAAAGTGCAGAAACAGTTCTTTGTTCTTGTTTTCTAACGTCTTTTCTCTTGGCTTTCTTAAGCAGATTTAGGTTTATGGTAGAAGAAATGCCACCAAGAGCCACCACGGCTTTTTTGCCACTAATGCTCAAAACTTCACCTATATGTTCGCCATAAACCACATTGTCGCCCACTTTTATCTCTTCATTTGTGGTTTGTATAGTAGGTTGCACTTCTTTTGGTTTGTCGTTTAGCTCAGATTTTTTCTCCTCTAGAGTGCGTCTTAT
>JAEIGA010007600.1_pt1 | contig 16435 bp, 34 predicted proteins | sample 9270691 | NCBI WGS metagenome assembly JAEIGA01 (sample SAMN17057246, study PRJNA624740) | gut metagenome | biome: biome; isolation source: fecal sample | host: Bos grunniens | place: China: Xizang | collected 2019
ATGCTTGTATCTATTATATCTGTCGGCATTGCTGCTATCGTGGGGATTACAAGTATGAGAAGAAACAAGGCAGCAGACGACAGAAAAGAAGCAACAGAAATGACAACTGTAATTGTTAAATTGGAGAATATCAGCACCGACACAATGGAAATAAAAAGTGAATTACGGAGTGTTAAAGGCGATATTCAGGGGCTTCGTGAAAGGCTGGCTATTGCAGAACAGACTACAAAAACACTTCACAATAGACTTGATAAGTTTGAAGAACGCCTTGATAAAAGCAGCATTGAAACAAATATAGTATAAAAGGAGAATAAAACTATGGAACTGAATTTTTTGTTGGAACTCATTAACCCTATCATTTTAGGAATTTGTTTGTTAGTTGGATATGTGCTGAAAGTAGCATTTGACAAATTCCCTAACAAGTACATCCCTTTAGTGGCCCTTTGTGCTGGTACAGTCCTTGCGATTTTACTTAATCTGCAAAGCGGTATCACTGCACAGGTTGTTCTTGGCGGTATGATTAGCGGCCTTGCTTCAACAGGTATGTATGAATTACTCAGAAACTTACTTAATTTCGATAAGAAGAAAAATGAAGGTGACAATTCCTAATAACGAGGTGAAATGATTATGGTGTCAAAAGTAATTGATGTATCAGACTGGCAAGGCAATATTGATTGGGCAACAGTGAGAAACCACATTGACGGTGCAATCATCCGTTGCGGCTGGGGTAAGGATGTTGAAAAACAGGATGATGCCAAATTTCATCAGAACGTCAAAGGGTGTATCGACAACGGTATTCCCTTTGGCGTTTATTTATATTCTTATGCAGTTACTACTGAAAGAGCAGAAAGCGAAGCACAACACGTTTTGCGGTTGCTTGAACCATACAAAGGAAAACTGTCCTATCCTGTCTATCTTGATTTAGAAGAATCAGGAACACAGAAAGGTGCGGTTGAACGTGCAAAGGTGTTTGCAGACATTATTGAAAAGGCTGGTTATTGGTGTGGTATCTATGCAAATGAATGGTGGTGGAAAACCTACCTGAAAGATGGGTTAGACCAATACACAAAATGGGTGGCAAAGTACAGTGGTGAACCAAAAGGAATTAGCGGCACTTATGATATTTGGCAGTATTCTTCAAAAGGCACTGTTCCCGGAATTAACGGCAATGTTGATATGAACGAGTGTTACAGAGATTTTCCGAAAGAGATCAGAAGCGGAGAAAGTGAGGAAACAACCATGACTATTTACTCAAAAGGAAAAGCGGTTCAGTTATCGAAGAATTTTAAGAGTACAGAATTTGATTGTAACGGCAAAGGTTGTTGCAATACCACACCGATTGACAAAGAACTGGTTAAGGTGTTGCAGACCATCCGGGATCATTTCGGCGTATCAGTAAATTTGAACTGTGGTTATCGTTGCCCGGTACATAATGCAAGGGTAAGCGGTGCTAGTGCAAACAGTAAGCACATGAAAGGCATTGCAGCAGATATTGTTGTCAAAGGCGTACACCCTATGAGAGTGGCCCGTTACATTGAAACACTACCTAGTTTCTATGGAAGAATTGGTTGTTATACATGGGATGATAAAGGCAACGGATTTGTCCATGTAGACACACGGGGAAAGAACAGTAGGGCCGTCTATACGAAAAACAATACGGACTATGATACTGTTAGTTCCTTCACTACAACTATCAAACGTGGTGCAAAAGGCCAACTTGTCAAAGTGGTACAGAGAAAATTAAGAAGTGCCGGACTTTACTATGGTCTGATTGACGGCAAGTGTGGAAAAGGTACAGAGAAAGCAATCATCAAATGGAACGCCAAGTATGGCCGTGAGAATGATGCTTCATGGGGCAAGAAATGTTGGAATGAAGCATTTCCTATTTAAGCGTTTATACGCCTTATTTTGCCCTGTAAATATCTTTAATGAGTATTTCTTAGTATAAGACAGTAAACGGGGCTAGAAATCGAAAATACGCAAGAATAAAAGGGGTTCAGGCTTATACCTGTTCCCCTTTATTTTTTTAGTTTATCTTTTATCCAAGTGACTACAACTGCAATAAGGTATAAGCAAAGCAGAACAGGGGCTAATACACTTAGAATACCAGCAATTATAGTTCCGTCTAAATATCCATCACTCCAAACCATTAACAAACCGATAATTGAAATGAACGCTACAACAAATAATACGATATAAAGAGCATCTTTCTTTTTCATAAACTATCCCCTATACTGTTTTTTGTTTCAGTATAAAACTATCGTTTTTCAAAGTCTATTGTCAAAGGCAACAAAACGTATGTTTATTTTTGTGAAAAAAGCAAAAAAAGGACAGAAATAATTCTGCCCTTTAAACCCTTATTCTATCAGTGTTTCAGAGTATATGCACATCATCATCATGTGTATGAACTCGCCTACCTATGATGTGCATATTAAATCAAAAGAAAAACATGAAGTTTATACACCACTTTCCCCCGGCCTTCATACGATACTAACTCATATTCAATTCTGTCTATAATCGCCTTCAATAATGTATTCTTTGCCACTACGGACATTTTATTACTCTTTAAGCCTTTAATTGCTTTCTTCAATCTCACGATCTTATCAGCGTAATTTATTTCTTTTGGCATATCCTTTTTAGCCTTGTAAATTTGTGACTTCAATTCATCCATTTCCGCAAGAAGTAATTTGTTTCTTTCAAGGAACTTTTCATCTGAATAGATACCTTTTTCAAGTAATTCATACTGCTTTGATTCTTGCTTCCTTAATTCTTCCATTTGCTCATTTAATTTTTGCAGTTGCTTTCTTTGAAGTGATACAGATTTACCTTCATCATTTTTCAAGCGTACTTCAAGTTCAGGTAACTTTTCGTTTTCAAGAATAAATATTACGGCTTCCAATACTTCATCCATCTTAACAGACTTAGTATTGCAATGTGCTCTGTCCATACATTCATATCTAGTTTTAGCGTTCTTGTAGGGGTGCTGCTTCATAGAACGCCCACACTTTTTACAGTAAAAAATACCTGCTAACGGATTTACAAGCGGTGCATCTGCTTTGGTTCTTGTTAGTCGTCTTGCTCTATCTTCTAATATTGCTTGCGTTCTATCCCATAAATCTTCATCTACAAGTGCTTCGTGTAGGCCCTTCGCTATAACAATTTCATCCTGATCTGCTGGAACACTACGCTTTTTAATTACTTTACCGTCTTGCACGATTTTTACCGTTTTCTTTTTACCAAAAGCAACTAAGCCCTTGTAATGCTCGTTTTTAAGAATAACCTTAATAGAGCACTTTTGCCAATGGTCGCCGTTCATAGGCTTTACACCTAGAGAATCTAAGTGCCTTGCGATTTCTAATAACGTATAGCCCTGATTTGCATATAAGTCAAAAATAAGGCGTATTGTGTCTGCATCATCATTAGGTATTAAAGTGTGCATATCGTCAATGATAGTCTTGTCATAGCCGTATGGTGGTATATTTCCTATATAACAGCCACGTTTGATAGCACGCACACGGCCACTGTATAATATTTCTTTTGTATACTCTAGGTAATCGTTACCACGCATCAATTCCTGTTCAAAGAATTTACGTTCCATCTTATTAGAGAGGTCGTAAGTCATGCCCGGTGTCATTACTTTGGTATTAGTATACCTAAATGCACTAACAACCCTTCCGCAGTCGGTTAAATCACCACGGGAAAGACGACTAGCATCACGAACAAGAACGGCCTTTACGCCAGCGTGTTCAATCATAGACAATACTTCCTGCATAACTGGTCTTTCTTCAATAGTTTCGCCGGAAACCACTTCACGGAAAATACAATGTTCCGGGATTCTTCCGCCAAGTTCTTTTTCTGCAAACTCTTGTAATTCTTCCTCATGCTTTGCAACAACTTCTTCCACGGTTTCATACGGGCTATCAGCACGGGATTTTCTAAGATAGATTATATATGCTTCTGTTGATAATACATTGTAAGGTATTTTATTCATTGTTATTCCCCCATTTGTCGAAATTTAATGGCAAAAAACTATTTATTTTTGATTCGCAATGTTCATATAATATTCATATAACTAGCACATTTTACTCAAAATAAGGAATTATTATTGTAAACAAGAACAAAAGTTCTTATTTATTATGAAGAAAGGGCAGTCATATGAAAGAAGAATATCTTCAAAAAATTATTGAACTATTAAACCATTGTAATGATATTTCATTACTCAGCCTTATTTTGAAATTACTTCAAAAAGGCGGATAACATCTGCTTAACACTCATAATTTTTTCCACATCCAACCCGTTAAGCGTTTCCACAACAGACAAAAATTCAGAATCCGCACGCAATCTTGTAATGATGTCTACTAGGGCATCATTTTTTTTGTTCATTTCTAACTTATCCTCGATTAGATCAGATTTTAATATCCCAAAGATATTTGCAAGTATTTCAATTTTATCAATTCTAGGGTATTTCTTTCCTTTTACCCAGTCATTAAAGGTAGAAGGGGCAACGCCTACTATTTCAGCAAGTTCTCTTTGATTTTTTCCTGACTTCTCAATATAGAAAGAAAGATTTCTTGAAAAAATCTCTTTATTTCCTATGCTACTCATTTGTATTCACATCCTTTCGTTATAGTAAATGCATAACATTGTTATACATTGTTATACATTGTATATACAGATAATACACCAAATTCGCCAAAAAGTAAATTAAAAAGTAAAAAAAATTCGCTTTAAGTGTTGACAAAGTTATTTCAATATAGTATTCTACAATCGTGAGTTCGCTAAAAGCGGACAGAAAGGAGATCAGACGAACATGGAAAATGTTGTAAGAATGACATTGGAAGCAGCAAGAGTAAACAAAGGACTTTCCCAAAAAGAAGCGGCAAAAGAACTGAAAGTAAGCAACAGAACGTTAGGCCGCTGGGAAAATGGGTTATCCGTTCCAAAGGCAGACAAGATTGATGCGATATGCGAACTTTACGGAGTTCCATACGACAATCTTAATTTTTTGCCCGGCAGTTCGCTTTAAGCGGATAGAAAGGAGAAAAATCAATGCAGGACATTTACAAAGAACCAAAAGAAATCAAATATGGAAACGCAATTATATGTGTTTATGTTCCTGTACTAAAAGATGAAACACGGAAACGTAGAGAAGCAACGATACAAAATACTTTACGAATGGTAGGAAAGGAAATGTATCAGAAAGGCATGGTATGAGAAAGAAAATCGAAACAATCAAAGCAGGCATATCACTTGTAATATTCTTTGCGAGTGTTAGTGCAATGAATAGCGATTACTACATAGCGATTGGCATTATCGCAATGTTATCCCTTCTTTACTTTACGGTATGTGCGAAAAGAATTGGAGTAGTAAAGAGATGAAAAAAAGAAACAACAGATTAAGCGTTGTAATTGGTGCATTGTTAGGCACGGTAATAACGGTATATGCAGCAGGACAACGAAGTTTTGTAACGGAAGCACATCCAGTCATTGAACCTGTAACAGTAGTCCGGGAACTGAAAACAGAAGAAGTTGCAGTAGAAGAACCACAAACAATATACATGGGCGAATTTAAACTGACGGCCTATTGCAGTTGCGAAAAGTGTTGCGGCAAATGGGCGAAGAACAGGCCAGTTGATGAAGAAGGAAAAGAAATCGTCATAGGTGCAAGCGGCGAAGAACTTATTGCCGGAGTTAGCATTGCGGTAGATAAGGAAGTAATACCATACGGCACAACAGTTCTGATAAACGGCCAAACCTATATAGCCCATGATTGCGGCGGTGCTATTAAAAATAATCGAATTGATGTGTATTTCGATAGCCACCAAGAAGCGTTAAAGTTCGGTGTTCAATACGCAGATGTGTATTTAATGAAGGAAGGTGAAAGGAATGATTGATAACTACGGATTGTGGGAAAGGCATGATGCAGAGCAGGAAAGAAAATTGCAAGCGTTACCAAAATGTAGTGAGTGCGGAGAACCTATTCAGGATGAATATTGTTATGAAATTGAAGGCAAATACATCTGTGAACACTGTATGAGTGAGTGCAGGGTATCAGTAGAAAATTTAATGTAGAAAAGGAGAAATAAATCATGTGGAAATTAACTATTACACAAAGCAGAAAATCTGAATACTCAGGAAACGTTTTAACTGAAACCGTTGAATTTATTCACGACAGTTTAGAAGAATTAGTTGTAACTGTTGAAAGATTAAAGATGTGTGCAACAGTATGTGAAACATCATACAAGATTGAAAGTGTAGCAAAGGCAGGTGAATAGTAATGAAGTTGGAATTTAGGCTTTTGAGAGCAGATGAAATTGATTGTAGGGTTTCCACTTGTAATCAGTGGGGTGTGGGCTTGCTTCTATATAAGGATGCAAGGTGCGATCAGAACATCCTTGATGAAACAGTAGGTGCAATGAATTGGCAAAGACATCATTTAAGAGATAATGCGAACTGTGTTGTGTCCATTTGGGATGAAGATAAAGCACAGTGGATTGAAAAAGAAGATACAGGAAAGGAGTCTAATACAGAAGCAGAAAAAGGCCTTGCATCCGATTCATTCAAGCGTGCGTGCTTTAATTGGGGAATTGGGCGAGAACTTTACACGGCACCGAATATGTTCGTACTGAAAAAAGACCTGAAAAACCATGAAGAATTTGAGTGGCAGGGCAAGAAGAAGTGGACAACCAAAGACACATTCACAGTGCTGGAAATCGAATACTCTGAAGGCAAGATTGTCTATGTGAAAGTGCTTAACAATTCAACCAAGAACACTATTGAATTTGGGCAGCCGGCCGGAGTACAGGCAGAACAGAAAAAGATTGAAAATTCTTTTATTTCAGAAGTGAAAGTAAAGGCCCTTGAAACAAGATGCCAAAAAGAAGGCGTTGAGGTAAGCAAGATTTTAGCACTTTATAAAGTGAGCAGCCTTGCGGAATTGACTGAGATTAAATACGCAAATATCAATGAGCATTGGGAAAAGATTAAGGGGCAGTAAACATGGAATGGACCGGGAAAGTATTAGGTGTTGGATGTGATTATTTAACAGGGCAATACAACATCACATTATCAATCAATGAGCAATCGGCATTGAAAGAGATTGACCGTATAAAGGATTGTGAAAAGTTGAGCATTAAGGCTGAGAAGTACCGCAAAAAACGGTCGCAGGATGCAAACGGTTTGTTGTGGGCTTGTCTTAGTGAGATAGCAAAAGCACATACACCGCCAGTAGACAAATGGGATGTTTATTTACTTATGCTGAAACGGTACGGAAAGTATACATATATTTGCGTGAAACCTAACGTAGTTGAAGCAATGAAAAGGCAATGGCGAGAATGTGAAGTTGTCGGAGAAATAAATATCAACGGCAAAGAAGCGGTTCAAATGCTTTGTTATTTCGGAAGCAGTTCATACGACACAAAAGAATTTTCAGTGTTGCTTGACGGTGTAATTTCAGAAATGAAGGAAATGGGCTTGCAGCCGCCACCGTCAGAAGATATGCGAAGGGCATTAGAACAATGGGAGAAGATGCAGAATGAAAAGACTACATAGTGTTTTTGCAGATGATATGGATCATTGTATGTTCACGGGTGCGGCCCCGGTAGAAAGACATCACATATTTTATGGTATGGGCGGCGGCATGAAACAGAAGTGCGAAAAATACGGCTTTATAGCCCCTTTAAGGCCCGATTTACACCCTAATGGTGTATTTGCTGGGAAAGATGCGAAAGACGTTGATTTAAGGCTTAAAACAATGGCACAGGAGTATTACGAAAACCATTACGGAACTAGGGAAGATTTTATAAAAGAATTTGGAAAATCATATTTGTAGAAAGGAAATGAAAACATGAACAAAGTTATTTTAATGGGAAGATTGACAAATGATCCGGAAGTGAGATATTCAGGCGAAATGGCGATTGCAAGACATACACTTGCAGTTGATAGAAAATTTAAAAGAGAAGGCGAAGCAACGGCAGACTTTATTAACTGTGTTTCGTTTGGTAAGAACGGTGAATTTGCAGAGAAGTATTTGAAGAAAGGCACAAAGATTGCTGTAACAGGCCGTATTCAGACGGGAAACTACACCAATAAAGACGGTGTAAAGGTATACACAACAGATATTGTTGTAGAAGAATACGAATTTGCAGAGAGCAAAGCACACTCAGAACAGAAGCCGGAACCTTCTACCGGGAATGAATTTATGGATGTTCCTGACAGTATCGAATCCGAATTACCGTTCTTTTAAGGCGGTGAAAACATGGCAATCAATTCAAAGCAAAAAGGTGCAAGGTTTGAAAGATTGCTTGCTTCAAAGTTTCGTGACTACGGTTACGAAGCAAGGCGTACAGCACAGTATTGTGGTAATACCGGGGATGCTTCAGACGTTGTGGGGCTTCCCGGCATCCACATAGAAGCAAAGCATCAAGAAACAATGCGGTTATATGACTGGATGGAACAAGCAATAAGAGATTCTAAAGGAACCGGGAACATTCCGGCGGTATTTCATAAAAAGAACAATGCGGACATTCTTGTTTCTATGAGATTAGAAGATTTCATGGAAATATACAAAGAATATGAAGCAGCACAATCATTGAAAGGTGGTACGGATAATGAGTAAATCAAAAGAATTAAAAACAATAACTGATTTAGTAAAAGGTATTCTCCAAAGTTTCCCGGAAGCAAGAAACAGTGACAATGTTTTGTACTACTATGTGTGCGGTGTTATCGGAAAGGAAAAAGGCGTTGATATTGAAAAAATGTCTATAACACGTTTCTTATTGAATTTAAAAGATTACGGCTTTCCACAGTTTGAAACAGTACGCAGGTCACGGCAGAAACTTCAGGCCACATATCCTGAACTTGCAGGAAATAGCGACGTAGAAGCACAACGTACATTGAATGAAGAAGTATTTAGAGATTATGCAAGGGGGCTGGTGTGATGCTGATAATTGGTATTTTTATAGGCTTCTTTGTTGGTCTGTTCCTTGCTTCATTCTCAGTAGCAAATGCGGAAGCAGAAATATATATGGAAGGCTTTAAAGACGGATTGAAAGAAGGTGGTAAACGTGGCAGATGTGAAATGGATAAAGATAACGACGGATGTGTTTGATGATGAAAAAATCTTAATGATAGAAGCATTACCGTCTGCTGATAGCATAATTGTTGTATGGTTCAAACTTCTTGCATTTGCAGGTAAGCAGAATAACGACGGTGTTTTCCTTATGTCGAACAGAATAGCATATACAGACGAAATGCTGGCATCCATATTCAGAAGGGATGTAAACGTCGTTAGATTAGCGTTAAAGGTCTTTGAAGAATACGGAATGATTGAGATTGTAAACAATGTTATTTGTATTCCGAATTGGAATAAACACCAAACTTTAGATGCTTACGAAAAGAAAAAAGAGCGTGACAGGGTGTATCAGCAGAACAGAAGGGCGGTTCAAAGGGCTTTAGTACAAAAATCGTCTGACAGTAGTACGACACAATCGTCTTACGTCGCTATTTCAGATAAAGATATAGAAGAAGATATAGAAAAAGATAAAGAAAATAATATATTAAACGTTTCTGACGAAACGAAACAACCTAAAAAGTCTAAACCAGTTAAGCATAAATACGGTGAATTTCAACACGTTCTTTTAACAGATAATGAGTTTGAAAACCTTGCAAATTCATTTGGCATTGATTTAAGGGATAGGGCTATTAAATTCCTTGATGAATACATAGAGGAAAAAGGCTATAAATCAAAATCTCATAATCTAGCAATTAGAAGATGGGTTATTGAAGCAGTACAGAAACAGACAACTAGAAAAGAAGCGGTTCCTTCATGGTTGGATAAGAAAAAGAAGCCGGGTTTTAATACGTTCCCACAGAATAATTATGATTTTGACGAATTGGAACGTGATTTATTGAGCAATCAGGACACTTCTTGGAAGGAAGAAGCGGAAGCGTTGCAAAGAGAATTGAAAGAAAAATATTAGAAGGGGGTACAAAATGAAAGCGATAACGTATTTGAAACAAATCGAAATGATGGATGCACAAATAGAATCAGACCTGTTAGAACTTGCAAGACTGGAAACATTGGCAACTAAGACCACGACGGCATTAGGAAATGAAAGGGTACAATCTTCCGGCAGTCAAGAAAAGATGGCCGATTGTGTAGCAAAGATCGTGGATATGCAAAACAAACTTAATAAAGATATTGATACTTTTATAGATTTCAAAATGGAAGCACGGAAACTGATTGAAAAAAGTTGTGATGCTGATTGCTGCCGATTGCTGCATAAAAGATATTTCCATTATTGGACATGGGAAAAGATAGCGGTAGAAATGGGCTATACCTATCAATGGGTATCAGATGGCCGTAAAGGACTTCATGGAAAGGCATTGCGGCAGTTACAAAAGGCACTTGACGAAAAATATACGAAAGGGGCTGAAGTGTAATGGCACCTATACCAATGTTATACAGAGCAACTAACGAAGTGACAGGCGAGGAAATAGTCGGGCTTGCATCTGACATAGCACACAAACTAGGTACAGTACAAGAAGTTATAACTACATATGCGTTGAAAGACAGAAAGTTTCAAAAGCAATGGAGTTTCAGTAAAGAGTACGAATTTGTTATAAGTGACGAGAAATGTAAAGAATGGGAAGATGCTTGTAAGCCGTTCCGGGAACTGAGCGAAAAGAAACAGAAAAGGAAAAGGAAAAGGGTATTAAAATGACAGGCCAGCAGATTAAATATGAAATGATATTGAAGGAAGAAGAACACAAAGAGCGTAAGCCAGTTGACAGGTGGTTTCTGAACTATTGCAAATGGTACAGAGAAATGTGTGAAAGTGTTGGGATTGATTTTGGAGGAAAAAAGCATGGCAATATGGCTAAAGGTAACTAAGGACAAGTACGAGTTCCCGGTTGCAATCGGTAACAGTGCATCAGAATTAGCAAGAAGGGTAGGAGTAACGCCGAATACTGTTATATCAACCTATTCAAAGTGGATTCACGGAGTATTAAAGACTTGCCCGTACAGGAAAGTAGAAGAAACGGAAATTGAAGATTAACGGAAGGAAGTGAAGCAAATGACATTTAGAGAGAAATTAGCAAAGGAACAAGGTCGCAATGTTGATATAAGTTGCCCTTCTAGTTACGGATATGAAAAGGAATATAACTGTATTGGTGTAACGTGCAAACAATGTTGGGATAGAGAAATACCCGAAGAAAAGACCTATGAAGAAGGGCAGATTAAAGCGTATGAGCAGGAGATCATCAACAAATTTGCTGAAGCAATATGCAAAAGAGCAGAAGAAGAAAGTGTTGATGCATATTTCCCAGATGGATTGTATGGGATTGTTATTGAAATTGAAGAATTAAAGAGTATGGTAAGTGAAATTGCGGAACGGATGAAAGGCGGTGGGCGAAATGTATGAAAGTCCTATAAAACAGATATTAGGTGAAATGCACATGGAAATGGAAGGCGAGTGCATGAAGGTTGTCCAGCAGTATGGTTTTGATGTCGACAAAGAAGAACTTACAAAAGCATTAGCATATGACAGAAATCAGTATGAAAAAGGTTATGCTGAAGCAGAAGCAGATTTGGACCTTTTGATTTCAGAATTTTTAGTGCCGCTGGAAATTGAAAATGTGTGTGAAGATTTGTCGGATGCAAATTGGGGATTGGATGAAGAAGATGAAACTTGGTGTAGTAGAAATTGCGGTGTGACAAATGATGGGAAATGTCCCGCAATGAATTGTTACAAGGAATGGATAAGGATGAAGAAAGAAGGTGTAGACCATGAATGAATTTATAAAAGTGCTTATTGAGAGATTGGAAGAAGAACCATATGAAAAAGATGGCGGTGAATTGTTTTTAAATGGAAACATGGAAGATTGTATTCCATTAAGAAAAGTTGAAGAAATCGTCAACCAACTTGCAGAAGAACACAACAATGGGTGGATAAGCGTTGAAGAAAGACTGCCGGAAAAATACGGAGATTATCTTTGCGATACAAATACACCTTATGGTAGAGCAATTCAAATTGCAAGATTTGATAAGCATGGATTTTGGCTTAATGTCATTGCATGGCAACCACTTCCTGCACCTTATCAGCCGAAAGGAGAGTAACATTGAAAGAAAAGCATTTTTATTATTGCAAAGATTGGTTCATATTTCCTTTTTGTATATGCTTGAATACTAACTGCATGGAATACTATCCGCCGGCTAAAAGGCTGGAAGTACATATTTTATGCTGGCATTGGAAATGGACATTTATAGAAAAAGAAAAAGTCAGGACTTAGCGGCCCTGACTTCTTTCTATTTCATCCCGTATTAACTTTTTGATCGTGCCCTGTTTGTTTTCTACGTTGTTTAGATATTCTATAATATCCGCATCCGTTTTCTTATTTAATTTAAGACTGAAACATGTGGTGTTATTTTGATCGTATTTCTTTGTATACTTGTAATTCTTGTCGGTCATTTATATTCCTTCCTACCGGGGAAATAGCCCCGGCCTTGCTTTGTTGCTTCTAAGTGTATACCTAGCAGCACTTATTGTCAATGTTTCTCTAATATCCTAACCAGTCGTATAATTGTTCCGGGCTAATATATGTCATGTCTAAAATATCTCTATATAGTACACCGTTGATAGTGTAGCAATCTTCGGCAAGAACTTTGTTATTTATGATTGTGTAGTTGATACCGTGCTTGTCTAGTATTCTTGTAAGTTGTTGGATTGTCATGTTATTTCCCACTCTCAATTAGATTATTTACTGTTACAGCCATTCTCATAAAATATTGTGCTTTGTTTTTAAGTCCGTAATAATCAATATATGTGTGGTTCTCTACATCCTGCCGGAAGAATAAGTAATCATCCGTAAATATGATGCTGAATGGTACATGGAATAAATCATTTGTTAGAGCGTATTCGTACTTTAGCCGAGTTGTATTGCTGCCGACGGTATAGTCGTATTCTAAAATGCAAGGTACAAGGCATAGCCCAAATTCTTCATTCAATGCTTTCATTGTTTCATCTCTTAATGCTTCAATATTTGCGACTTTCATTTATAGTTCTCCTTTAAAATGCCATAGTAGTCTTTGGTTAATTTGTCATCAGGCTTGCCGTAATAAAATCCCTTACACTCTGTTGAAATATATTCTTCGCCTTTTATTACATCTTCCATGATAAATGTCATATCTCTTTCTTCTGAATATGCCGTGTAAAGTATATATCCTTCCATATCTTTTACCTATCCTTTCTGCCGGGATATACCGCCCGGCCCGGTTTGTTTTTTAAACTTCAATTACTACTAACTCATTACCTTTTTCCAATTCGACTAAAGTGTAACCGAATGTGATAATAAAGTAACCGTTTTCTCTGTACTCACTTACAAGTTTCTTTAACTGTTTTTTGTTTTCGACTTTAATTCTTTTTGTCATGTTTGTTGTCCCCTTTTCGTTTTGTTTGCTACTAGGTAGCACCTATCTGTTAAGTTAATATTATCACTAGGTAACACCTATGTCAATACCTTTTTAAGAGAAATTTTAAAAAAGTTTTAAAAGGCCGAAAAAACGGGAAAAGAGTTGATAGAAGTTGATATTGCAAGCGTGGTATTATTAGAGTAGGCAAAGGCCAAAAGGCACAAATGATAATATATAAGATTACAAATAAATAATAATTCGTTTAAGGCACTGTTACCTCCGGCAGTGTCTTTTATTTTGTAAAGGAAGTGAGATAGATGCTAACAGTAGAAGAAAGAAAATTGGCTATCCAGTGTATCGAAATATATATGGGCGATTTTCCGATTGAAAAGCAATACGCTTCCACTATCATTTTAAAGATGCTATTTAAAGAGAGATTCAAAGAGTTAATGGCAGAAATAAAAGAAGCAACAGGCTTTAAAGCAAATAATAGATATGATTCCAAAGTTATTACATGGGCGAAGAAGATTAAGAAAAAGGGGGAATGTGAAATATGCTGCTCAAAAGAAAATCTAGTAGCACATCACATTGTACCGTGGGAATGTAGCATAAAAGGAAGAACAGATATAAAAAACGGTATGTGCCTTTGTAAAGACTGTCACAAGATGATACATGATCCAATAGGGTATGTAGACTATATGAGAGGGTGTAGAGAATGAGTAAAGGGCAAGAAAACCTGATTCCTACTAACAAGCGAAGCAAGGAAGAAGCAAGGGAACTGGGAAGAAAAGGTGGCATTGCATCCGGGAAAGCAAGACGAGAAAGAAAAACATTGAAAGAAGAACTTGTAATGCTATTAGAGGATGATGACAACAATAAGAAAATAAGCGTTGCACTTTTAAAACGTGCTTTAGACGGCGATATATCAGCGTTTACAACTATCCGTGACACGATAGGAGAAAAACCTACTGACAGAATAGAAGCAGACGTAAACAGCGAGGTAACAATAACAATCGAATTAAGTGATGAATAATGAATGTAAACATTAAAATATCAAAGAAAGTATTCAATGATGTATACCTGCCGTATTTAGATAATACAGATAGATATTTAGTATTTTACGGCGGCGGTAGTTCCGGGAAGTCTTATTTCATAGCACAAAGATTCATATATAAGTTAATACATCCAGTACGTTGCAACTTGCTTGTAGTACGTCAGACAGGCGACACAAACAGAAGAAGTACATTTCCACTGTTAAAGCAGGTTATAAGCAACTGGAATTTGGCCCAACATTTCAAGGTTAATGAAAGTGATATGCGTATCAAGTGCAAATTAACCGGGAATGAAGTTGCTTTTGCCGGACTTGACGACGTAGAAAAGATTAAGTCTATCACGTTTGAAAACGGCGAATTAACGGATATATGGATAGAAGAAGCAACAGAGTGTCAGGAAGCAGACGTAAACCAGTTAAAAGTGCGTTTAAGGGGCGGTAAGAGTAAGAAACAGATGGTATTATCATTTAACCCTATTAACGTGCAGCACTGGATCAAGCGACATTTCATTGATACCAAACTTGCAAAGGTTTGTTTCAGTACTTACAAAGATAACAAGTTTTTAACAGATGACGATAGAAAAGCCCTAGAAGATTTAAAGCACATAGATGAATATACATACAACGTATACTGTTTAGGACAGTGGGGTATTCTTGGCAAGACCGTATTTAATGCTAGGGCCATTCAGAATAGGCTAGAAACCATTCAAAAGCCTATTAAGGCAGGTTATTTCCTATATGACTATGACGGGCTTGGAATAAGCAATATACGTTGGATAACGGACAAGGATAACGGCTATATAAACATATACCAGTTACCGAACACGCCAACAGTTACAAAGTATTGCATAGGTGGTGATACTTCCGGGGAAGGCAGCGACTATTTCACGGCCCATGTATTAGATGCAAGAACAGGCGTACAGGTTGCTACAATGAAGCATCAGTTTGATGCAGACCAGTACACAAAGCAAATGTACTGTTTAGGTATGTATTACAAACAGGCCTTAATCGGTATAGAAACAAACTTTGATACGTTCCCTATTATGGAACTACAAAGGCTAGGATATATGAATCAGTATATCCGGGAAGCAATAGACACCTATACAGGAAAGACAGAAAAGCGGTTCGGCTTTAAAACAACGTCACTTACACGGCCTACAATCATTTCTAGGCTGATAGAGATAGTAAGAGAACACGTTGAAACTATCAACGACAAAGATACGCTGGAAGAACTTCTAACCATTGTCAGAAATGAGAAAGGAAGAATAGAAGCACCTGAAGGCGGTCACGACGATCAGATGATGGGCCTTGCAATAGCACACCATATCAGGGAACAGGTAGTATTCAATGAAGAAACAATAGAAGTACCGCCGCAGTATCATTTCAGTGTAGAGAAGCAGAACGAAACAGTATTTGATTACGGGGAAACAATGACGGTAGTATAAGGGATAAAGTGGTGTAGATTATGAAATGTGTTAGAAATGACCTTCCGCATGATTTAACCAAAATAGAAATTGAAATCTTTTCAGACCTTCATCTTGGTTCAAAGAAGTGCGATTACATGGCGATTCAAAAAAGAATAGAGAGAGTAAAGGAAAACGACTATGTATATGCAATTATACTTGGCGATTTGTTAAACAACAGTACAAAGACTTCCGTTGGTGATGTGTACGAAGAAGAATTAACACCAATGCAGCAGGTGAACAAGGCAACAAGGATGTTTGAACCCATTAAGCATAAGATACTTGGTGTATGTTCCGGCAACCATGAAAGAAGATCGTACAAGACAGAAGGCATTGACCTTTTATATTTCATGTGTGCAGAACTTGGAATAGCAGACAAATATGACTATTGTTCCTGCTTACTGTTCATAAGAGTTGGAGAGGACAGGCGAAAAGGAAAACTGACAAGAAACATAAGGCAGGTTTGCTACACACTGTATATGACACATGGCGACGGACAAGGCGGTAG
>JAEIGA010007601.1_pt1 | contig 16435 bp, 13 predicted proteins | sample 9270691 | NCBI WGS metagenome assembly JAEIGA01 (sample SAMN17057246, study PRJNA624740) | gut metagenome | biome: biome; isolation source: fecal sample | host: Bos grunniens | place: China: Xizang | collected 2019
ACACACCCAGCAGGAATATCTGCATTATAATACTGTTGAATTTTATCATTATATATCCCATTTTGATACCATGCCGTTGTTAATAATGGCCCTTTTGACGAATGTCTTTCAGATGTCTGCACAAGAATTACAGAGTTTTCCATGTAATCATAATTGAAATTACCGTGAACACTTGCCAATGAAACATAATTCTGATATTGTTCCTGGGTAAGGATATTAGGACAACCTTCTGATAAAAAATAATATTGGATTCCTTGAGCATTCCATTGACTTATGCTCGAACTGATCAAATCGAACAAAGCATCTGATTTGGTACTTATAACCTTTTTAGGTTCAAACTCTTCATATTTGTTCCACAGGGCTCTAATTTTAACTAGACTATCTTTAGGTTGCTTCTCACAAATATCAATACTTCTTTCATACTCGTCCAATAACACAGCTAAACCAGTGTTATACATTTCTTCTGAGAAAAATCCTTCCTCAGACTGAGTCAAAATAGGATAATATTTTTTTGTTGCCGAAACCAACGTATAGCCGCCTCCTTCAAAATTAACAGCATAAATTATAGGATCACCATCTTTATTACTGATTGTTATTACCTCCCTAACTGTTTTATCATCATTACTCTTTGTACTTGCCATACCAAATTTTTCCAATCTGGCCACTATAGACGCATCACTAACTGTCAACACAGAATCTTTGCTGTTAATTTTATTTACAAGCTCAACAGATGAATTCTCATCTTGAGTATAATTTCCCATAAAATCGGAACACGAAACAGCCGAAATCAATAAAATTAATAACACTATCTTTTTCATATCAGACATAATTTACAAGCATAACTAAAAAACGAGAATGCAGATTAATTAAGATTAAAATTACCGGAATGGGTCAATTTACCATTTGAAGTTATATATATTTCATAACTTCCCACCCCCATACCTGTTATATCCACTGATAATGAATATTCCATATACGGAACATGCTCTGTTTTGGCTTTACCATTACTTGTATTAATAATTTCAACCTCTAAATTTTGTACAGGAACTGCCATTTCAAAATGTACAGCTTTACATAAATAGTAAGCATAGACGCAATGAATTGTGCTTCTGTGAGGATTGCTGGATGTTTCTTCTTCAACATTCACGGAAACATAGTTATCAGGCATTTCATCGTCTGGGACCACCTTATTCATAGATATTGCCGAAAATGCCAAAAACAATCCTAAAACAGACAAAATGGTGTTTTTAAAGTAATTTATATTCATAGTTCTTTATGTTTTGTTCTTGACAAAAATAAAATATAAATACTATCAGAAGCTTTTTTATGCATAAAAAACACCTAACAAAATATCCGCCTAATAGACTATATTTCAATTAATTAGAATAACCAGAGAATTTAAGGAATCTAACAGTTGCGCTGAAATTAATATATCTATTTGATTATAAGTCATTTAAATTCCCTAAGCTAGGCCACTTAATCACAAATTGCTATAAACCAGTTTTTTAACCAAGATATTTCAATATAATATGCTTATATTGGGAATCTGACATTGATACCCTTTCTTTAATCCTTGATTTTTTCATGTATATATTACCGGTAGAATTATTTGTAAAGATACTAATAGCTTTTGCCGAGAAACCAGCATAAATATAACACAGCAACCTAAAATCCATTTCACTTAATTGAGGCATAGCCTCCCTGGTTTTTTGCATAATGCCATTCATATGCCTGTTTACTATATCTTCCAGGTCTGACAGATACTTTTTGTTCACACTCAACTTTTCTATCTCATTTGTTACCTGTTTGTATATAGCATCCTTATCTTTCTGACTGCCATGGGTTTCATAATATGTTGTGCTCAATTTGTCTATAAGATTAAACTGTGTCTGGAACAATCCATATACTTTTTCAGACATTTCCGTTTCAATATTATCTTTATCGGCATTTACCGAGAGCAATAACCTTTCAAGGTCCTGTATTTTATCCATATAACCTTCCATACGTTTTTGTTTTACACGGATTCTCCTCACATACAAAGCAAAGCCCAACACAAACACCACAATTGCAGCAACAGCCACAACAAACTGCTTTTCCCGATTTTTCTCAAGCAGTAATGCATTATATCTTGCTTCATCCTTATAATAATCCTTTTGCATTGTCAAAACCGGATATTGCAATTTCCGTCTTACATCGGTATCCAAATTAACCAATACCTTCTCATGTTTGCCGAGAGCCTTTTTATAATCCCCTTCAAGCTTGTATACACTATATTCCCGTCTGTATAGAATTACCGAATCCTTTTCTGCAAGCGGCTTACTCCACGCCTTTTCTATACATTCATGAGCTTTGCCGAATCTTCTCTCCAAAGCATACACATATGCCTGATATTGGAGAGATTTGAAACTCTCTTTACAGATTTTGAAATATTCACTGGCAAACAAGCCCTTAATGGCATTCTCATCGTTTGTCTGCTCATAAAGATTTGCCAACAGATAAAAGCTGTCTTGGGCTGTAATATAATCTTTATTTTTATACGCCCACTCCATAACTTCACGCAAACAGATTTCAGCATCTTCGAATTGTTTTGTACTCAACAACATGTTGCCGATATTCAGCTTTGCATACATGGCATGACTGAGTTTACCGGCAAGCATATAGTGATTGCAAGCTCTATGAAAAGCATCCAAACTTTTTTGGAAATCGTAAATATCCTGATATATAAGACCCATATTTGCATAAAGCAACCCTACACTGTAATTATCCTCTATCTGCCCAACCATGTCCTCAGCTTTTGTAAACGCCACTATAGATTTTGCCAGGTTCCCTGCATTCTGGTTTACGCGTCCCCAATAGAAATATGACAAAAATTTACAATAAGCATCATTGCTGCGCTCAAAATAATTCACAGCTGTGGAAATAAGTGAATCATCTGTTTCATCTATCCAATTCTTGTCTTTTGCCTGGGAATACAAGAGTGCATACAACGCCCTTGAATGTTCCCCTTTCAACTGAACTGAATTGATTTTCTGCAAAGAGTCCAAAGCTTTCTTTGGTTCTTTTTGAATCATCTCTGCAATTTTTCCAAGATTTTCAACACTAACAGAACCCGTTGAGCAATTTGCAAACAATAACGGAATCATTATAAGTATGTATAAAAAATGCTTCATTGCTTAACCAATTTACAATTAAGCAAATTTACTAAGAACTTTCATAATACTATATAAACAGCACGTGTACTTAAGATTCCTCTTGCATAAATGGGAAACAAAAAAAGAGGCCCGCCTTTATGGCAGACCTCCATGAATTTTTCCTGCTTAATAATTAAGCCTGAGTGATAGCACCCATTGGGCAAGCGTTAGCGCAAGTACCGCAATCAGTACACATGTTAGCGTCAATTTTGTAAATGTCGCCTGCTGAAATAGCACCTACTGGACACTCGTCAATACAAGTACCGCAAGCTGCGCAATCCTCTGTAATTTTGTAAGCCATGACTTTAAATTTTTTTGTTTGTTAAATGTGTTTAAACCAAATGCAAATTTAATAACATTATTGTTAGTATCCAAAAATATCTTCCAGAGATACTCTCTCAACCTTGCCGTATTTCTCAGGTACAAGGGCTTTCATGTCAAGATCTTTCTCCGTTCCCAGAATACCGATCACATATTTTCTGTCTTTGATTACCTCTTTCTGGAAATTAACAACATCCTGCAATGTATATTGTTGAACCATCTCAAACATTTCTTTTCTTGGGTCTACAGTGCAGTCATATCCCTGCTTCTTAAGGTTCAGGTAGTAGTAGATTACATCCTGGCCAAGAAGACGCTGTGTCCTGTGTGATGCAATGATATTCTCTTTTGCAATGTCAAATGCAGCCTCAGACTCAGGCATCTGGTTAATGATCTCGTCAAATGCATTTACCGCATCCATCATCTTGTCGTTCTGGGTAGCAATGAATGATGTGAAATAATATGTCTCACCCGCCTTGGCTGGAGATACATATCTTGCATTTGCGGAGTAGGCAAGGCCGCGCGCCTCCCTCATTTCCTGGAATACAATTGAGTTCATGCCGCCGCCGAAGTACTCATTGTACATCCTTACAATTGCCCCGTCCTTGTCTGCAGGGTCAAATGTTTCACCTGTGTTTGAATACTGCAGCATATAGATCTGTTTTGCATTGTATGGAGCAATCACAATTTTCGGTTCATTATTTACCTGAAGCTTGAAGTCCTCCTTCTTTGGATATTTCTCAAGTTTTTCAGGGATGTTGTGATACTTCTCTACTGTTGCAATAACATCAGCCATCTCCATTGGACCATAGTAGGTAATCATCTGCTCGTAACCCAATGCATTCTTTATCTCATCAAGAAGCTGCTCTGATGTAAGTGCCTGAATCTCCTTGTTCGAAAGCACGTTTGTTGCAGGATTGTGCTTGCCATAATTGACATACTGGGTAAGCATTGAGTAGCAGTTTCTCTGGTTGGTCTTACTGTTTTCCCTCTGTCTGAATAAGTTGGCCTTATAGTTTGCCAATACTGCATCATTCCCTTTGGCATTTGCAATTTTATCCTCAATGATTGCAAGTGCAGCCTCCATATTCTCGCTCAATCCAGAAACTCCAATATACACTTTCTCACCAGCGACAGTTACTCCTGCATTACAAGCAAGATCATAAAGTTCTTTCTTAATCTGTGCAGCGGTTTTCTCCATTGTACCAAGGAAGCTGAAATACCCAGCAGCAAATGAAATTGCCTTATTGTCTTTTGTACCAAAGTCGATTGCTATGCTCAAAGTAAACAGATCATTTTTCTCATTTTTCTTGTAAAGCACCTCTATACCATTTTTGGCTGTACCTTTCTGCATATCCTTGCTGAAATCTACAAATACAGGCTCAATTGGCTGGGCAGCAGCTGCCTCATTCTGAATCTCCAACAAGAAAGCACTCTGTTTGTCCCTGTTGGTAAGGATAGGGGTAATCTTAGGTTTGCTTATGGCAGCAGTCTGTGGAGCTTTACCCTGCTCTTTATGAACTGCCACATAACCTTCTGTAAGATATTTGTTTGCCATTGCAACAACATCCTCTTTGGTTATTTTGGACATATTGTCAAGCTCGGCTACCATATTTGCCCAAGGAATTTCATAGATGAATGAGGTAACAAATTTGTCTGCCCTCTCTGAATTGCTCTCCAAAGCACTCATCTCATATTTCTTGTAATTGTTGACCACACTTGCAATCATGCTCTCGTCAAATTCTCCATTCTTGAGTTTCCCAACCTGCTCAAGCAGCAATGCCTCTACCTCATCAAGGCTCTGTCCCTGTTTAGGTCTTGCAGTAATGATGAAACATGAGTGGTCTGCAAAGATATTTACTCCACCGCTCGCACCGCCAAGAACTTTCTGTGCCTGGTTGATGTTCACATCTATAAGACCTGTACTTCCGTTGTCCAGAATATTTTCCATTACAGTAAGTGCAGGCATATCCTCAGATTTTGCAGCAGGAAGTCTCCATGCTAGGTATAGGAAAGGTGCCTCCTGTCCCTCAAGCACCACTTTCACAGGCTCTGTAAGAGGTTTCTCCTGCGGGAACTCAAGTTTCTTGAGATTTTCGTTCGGCTTGAAGTTGCTCCAGTATTTCTCAATTATCTCCACGAATTCGTCGGGATTAAAGTCACCTGATACGCATATTGCAATGTTGTTTGGAACATACCACTCCTTGTGGTAGTTCTTTATGTTTGTGATTGAAGGGTTCTTCAGATGCTCCTGTGTACCAAGCACGCTCTGCTGGCCGTAAGGGTGGTTAGGGAAAAGCTGTGCCAGCATTGCCTCAAGGACTCTTCTGCTGTCCTGAGTAAGCGACATGTTCTTCTCTTCATATACAGTCTCAAGTTCTGTGTGGAACCCTCTGATTACATTGTTCTCAAAACGGTCTGCCTGAATCTTTGCCCAGGTCTCAATCTGGTTGCTTGGAATATCCTCCACATATACTGTCTGGTCATATGAAGTATATGCATTGGTTCCCTGTGCACCTATAGCTGCCATAAGTTTGTCATACTCATTTGGAATTGAGTATTTTGACGCCTCATATGAAAGGCTGTCTATGATTTTGTATGCAGCATTCCTTTCAGTCTCATCTGTAAGGGTACGGTATACCTCAAATTCTTTCTCAATCTGGTCCAACAGAGGTTTCTCGGCAGCGTAGTCGCTTGTACCGAATTTTTCAGACCCCTTGAACATGAGGTGCTCAAAGTAGTGTGCCAGACCAGTAGTTTCCGAAGGGTCATTTTTTGCTCCAACCTTTACTGCAATGTAGGTCTGCAGACGGGGTTCGTCGGGATTAACGGACATATAAATTTTAAGGCCGTTGTCCAATGTGTAGATTTTTGTGCCCATCAAGTCACCCGGAACAGTCTCGTAGGTGTACTTGCTGCCACAGCTTGCGGTAAATAATGTCATTACCGCTACTGCCAATAATTTAAAAACGGGTTTCATGTTATTTTGTGTGTATAATTTGTAACACAAAGTTAGCGTTTTTGCACTATCTTTGTATGATTAGCAGTTTTATATGAAAAGAAAACTTTATATATTTTTATTGGCTGTTGCCGCATTTTTTGCGTGCGATGCGGTTTTGCATGCACAAAATCCTGCACCTCAAGCCATTGAGTTCAATAAAAAGGTGCATAATTTTGGAAAGGTATCTGTAAACGACGGTGCTCAGCACTGCGCCTTTGAATTCAAGAACACCTCCGCCAAACCTGTTGTGATAAACAATATCATCTCTTCGTGCGGATGTACCGAACCTGTATGGCCCAAAAAACCTATAATGCCCGGGGAAAGCGGCAAGGTGGAGGTAACCTACCTCAACGACCAGGGCCCTTACCCGTTTGACAAGACCCTTACCGTTTACACTTCAGCCAGTACAAAACCAATAATATTGAGGATTACAGGATTGGCATACGAAAAAGAGAAGTCTCTAAAGGAGATGTTCCCTGCATCCATTGGTGTACTTGGCATGAAGAAGGAGATTGTGCGGGGGGGACAGATTTCACAGGGGAACAGCAAAAGCGGCAATTTCCAGGTTGCAAATGTATCCAACAAAAGCACCAGAGTTGAGTTTGCCAATGTATCTGCCGGGATGAAACTGCATATTGAGCCCCAGACAATTCCAGCAGGAGAAATAGCTGAAATAAGTTATACTATAGATACCGGAGCAAAGGAGAATTGGGGTGCAACAACATACAGTGCAGACATTCTGTGCAATGGGACCAAGAGTGCAACGCCCCTTAGGGTGGAGTGCATGATCATAGACAACTTTGCAAAACTTACTAAAGAGGATAAAAACAAAGGGTCAATGGTTCTGGCTGTAAACAGTTCCTTCAATTTTGGCACAATTGCAAAAGGGAAACCTGTAAAGGCAACATTCCAGCTGCGCAATACAGGCCACTCCCCATTGGTACTGCACAAGGCAGATGCACCGGAGAATGTAAAAGTAACAACTCCAACCACAATTGCAGCAGGAGAAAAATTCACCCTATCCGCAGATGTAAACACAACATTCTGCAAGACAGGTGAAGAGGTAATTACAATTACCCTTATAACCAACTCTCCAAACAGGCCGGTTGTAAACCTGTTCATTACAGGAAAAATACAATAACCTTTATCCCGACAGAACAAGTATTTGATTTGAAACAAAATAACAAGAGATATGAGCGCAACAACTGGAGAATGGCCTCCAAAAAGCCATGAAAACCCGGATACCGCATTGGTAGTGAATGAAGGAGTGGAACAACCCCCTATCATTAATCCATACATAAAGAACTTCTTCAAGAAAAAGCCGAGAACCCTTTCTGTAGAGGAATACATGGAGGGAATCACCTCCGGAAACACAACTATCCTGAGCCAGGCTATAACTTTGGTTGAGAGCAATTTGCCTGCCCATAGGGAAGTTGCACAGAAGATCATTGCAGCATGCCAGGAGCATTGTGTAAAGAGCGGCATCAAATCCATGAGGATTGGAATTACAGGTGTGCCAGGAGCTGGAAAAAGTACTTTCATTGAGGCTTTTGGAAGCTTTGTAACCTCAAAAGGACATAAGCTGGCAGTATTGGCAATTGACCCGAGCAGCGAAAAGAGCAAAGGAAGCATTTTGGGCGACAAGACCCGAATGGAAACTCTCTGCAACGACCCTAATGCATTTATCCGTCCCAGCCCAAGTGCAGGTTCACTTGGTGGCGTAGCCCGCAAGACAAGGGAGACTGTAATTTTATGTGAGGCTGCCGGATATGACGTTGTCTTCATTGAAACGGTAGGTGTAGGACAATCTGAAACAGCCGTCCACTCAATGAGTGACTTCTTCCTGTTACTTATGTTGAGTGGTGCAGGTGACGACCTGCAGGGAATAAAGAGGGGCATCATGGAGATGAGCGACATGATAGCCATCACAAAAGCAGACGGCAACAATGTGGAAAAAGCTTCAATGGCACGTGCCCTGTATGCAAATGCATTGCACCTGTTCCCTCCTACCGAATCAACATGGGTTCCTACAGCCCTTACATCTTCTTCAGTAACCAAAGAGGGATTGCCTGAAATTCTTGCCAAGATAGAGGAGTATTTTGAGCTTGTTAGGGGTAACGGATACTATGACCACAAACGCCGCCAGCAAGCCAGGTTCTGGATGTATGAGAGCATCAATGAATCCCTCAAGAACAGTTTCTACGAAAATCCCGAGATTGAGAAGTTGATGGGAGACTATGAAGATGCCGTACTGGAAGGAAAAATGGAATCATTTATTGCTGCCGGAGAACTGATTGAGAAGTACAGGGGATTGCAAAAATAAAGAGGGATGGATTTACATTTGATTATTGATGTCTTAAGAAACAGTGTGCTCATTACCGGCCTGGTCCTCATTATGATGCTCATGATAGAGTATTTTAATATACACTCGCACGGCAAATGGTTTTCACGCATCAAGGATTCAAAAATTAAACAGATATTCCTGGGCTCTCTTCTGGGACTTGTACCGGGATGTATAGGCGGATTCGCAACAGTCTCCCTGTATACCCACAGACTGCTCAGTTTGGGAGCATTGGTTGCAATGATGATAGCTTCGTCGGGAGACGAGGCTTTTGTAATTATGGCCATGATTCCTAGGGAAGGCCTTGTTCTTTTTGGAATCCTGTTCGTAATTTCAATCATAACAGGCATTATTGTAGATTATGTGCTGTACAAAAAACCACAGGGAGATTTGTGCCCAAGTGATTTTGAGATACATTCTGCAAATGGGGATGATGACAGGAAGATACCTTCCATATTCAGACTGGAGTCATATAAAGTTATGCTCAAGCCTTCAAAGGAGAGGATAATAATCCTTGCCGGGATAGCAATGTTCATTGCAGCTGTAATTGTGGGAATCCTGGAATGCGGACACGATCATAGTGCCGCAGATGGAGGTATCCATCATCATGAACACTCATATGTATGCGAGCTCGGTCATACTCATACAGTTGGGGACCATTCCCATATACACCCGCAAACTGGAGATGTTCATGCCAAAGGAGATGTCCATGCAGAAGGTGCAACACTAAATATCCTCAACGAGAAGAGCATAAACATTGTATTTGCCATAATAAGCATTATAACTCTGTTCTTTACAGCAACAGCCAATGAGCATTTCATTAAAGAACATTTATGGAACCACACCATAAAGAAACATATGGTATCCATATTCCTGTGGACATTCGGGACTTTATTGGTATGCCAATTGGGAATGCAGCACCTCGACATTGAGCACTGGATAAGCAACAATATGCTGCTGGTGATCCTGCTTGCGGTAGCCATAGGAATAATTCCGGAATCGGGTCCGCACCTTGTTTTTGTAACATTGTTTGCACAGGGTATTCTTCCGTTCTATGTACTGCTGGTCAACTCAATAGTACAGGACGGACACAGTGCATTGCCGCTTCTTGCCGAAAGCAAAATGAGCTTCGCAAAAGCGAAGCTCATAAATATAGCTGTGGGACTTATAATCGGAATCGGTTGCCTTATCCTTTTATAAGTTTCATTGCCTCCATAGGATCCTGTGCTCCAAATACAGCACTTCCTGCTACAAGTACATCAGCGCCAGCCTCTTCAAGAGCTCTGGCGTTTTTTGTTGTAACTCCGCCATCTACCTGAATAAGGCATTTTGCCCCTTTTTCATCAATCATTTTCCTGAGTCTGCGCACCTTATCCAATGCGTTCTCTATGAATGACTGTCCTCCGAATCCTGGATTCACAGACATTATAAGGACATAATCCACGTCCATAAGAATATCCTCTATAAGAGATATGGATGTATGGGGATTCAACGCCACACCTGCTTTCATACCCAATGCCTTTATGGCCTGTATTGTTCTGTGCAAGTGAGTACATGCCTCATAATGCACACTCAACCATTCCACTCCCAATTCTGCAAAATTTGAAAGATAACGGTCTGGATCAACAATCATAAGGTGTGCATCCAAAGGTTTTTGAGCCTTTTTTGCCATTGCCTTTACTACCGGAAAACCATACGAAATGTTAGGAACGAATACTCCGTCCATAATATCGAGGTGGAACCAGTCTGCTGCACCTTCATTTACCAATTGCACATCTTTGTCCAATTGTCCGAAATTTGCCGACAACATTGACGGCGCCAACAATATACTCATATCTTTATCAATTATTTACTTCAAACTAACCAGAATCTCCTCCAACAGCATCCTGAACTTGTCCAAGGATGCAAGATCAAGCCTCTCACCTGGAGCATGCACACCTCTAAGTGTTGGACCGAATGAAATCATATCCAGGCCAGGGAATTTGTCAAGGAAAAGGCCACACTCCAAACCTGCATGAATTGCCCTCACAACAGGTTTTACACCAAACAGCCTCTCATAAGCTGCTACAGAAACTTCCAGTATTGCTGAATCCACATTTGGCTTCCAACCAGGATATTCACTCTCGTGGGTCACAGAAGCACCGGCCAACTCAAAACAGGCCTCAACCTGCTCTGCAGCATATCTTCTGCTGCTGTTTATTGCACTTCTCTGGCTTGTTCCCACCCTAATCACATTCCCCTTAATCATTTTTACTGAGGCCAGATTGGTAGATGTCTCCACAAGCCCCTTTACATCATTGCTCATTGCCAGTACACCATGAGGTGCACAATTGAGGGCATAAATCAATGAAGCGGCTGTATTCTTGTCTATAGTTTTTTTAGGGGTGCCGAAACAAGTTCCCTCCATCATATCATGAATGCCCACTTCCCTTGCTATACCATCTACAGCAGGATCACTTGCCTTAAATTCCTCCTGAGCCTCAGACACAACTTCCCTGAATATCTTGAGCACAGACTTTTCTGACCTCTTGGCAAAACCAATTACAGCATACGCTTCACGGGCAATGGCATTCCTCTTGTTGCCGCCATCTATCTCATATAATTCAATATCGTGTTTTGCAAGTACCCTATAAAGGAATCTGGCCAGAATCTTGTTGGCGTTAGCACGGTTCTTGTCAATATCGTCTCCACTGTGTCCACCCAAAGCGCCAAAAATCTTGAACTCACATTTCACATGATCCTTTGTTGCCGGATATGTAGTGTATTTGAATTTTGCAGTTGTATCTATACCTCCTGCACATCCTATGAACAATTCACCTTCATCTTCCGAATCCAGGTTTATAAGTGTTTTACCTGTAATGAACCCCGGTTGCAGAGCCATTGCTCCATCAAGACCGGTTTCCTCACTTACGGTAAACAATGCCTCAATTTTTCCACATTTAAGATCAGGATCTGTAAGTGCAACCAATTGGGCCGCTATACCTATACCGCAATCTGCACCAAGTGTTGTATCCTTGGCTATCAGCCATCCATCCTCCTCAACAGCCACTATAGGGTCTTTGGTAAAGTCGTGCTCAACTCCGGCATTTTTCTCACATACCATATCGGAATGGCTCTGCAAAACTACTGCAGGGACATTCTCCATACCTGGCGCTGCTTCACGTACGATAAGCACATTGCCCGCCTCATCTGTATGGCACTCCAGAGAGTGCTTCCCGGCAAAATCCTGAAGATAAGCTATGATATGTTCCTCGTGACCGCTTTCACGTGGAATTGCAAGTATCTCTTTAAAGGTATCAAGTATCTGTTGTGTCTTCATAAAAAAAATGTATTAAACTGTTCAAATTTAATACATTTTTTCTATTGTTCCACCTTTAAAAGCTTTTCTATATCTGAAACGTACTGCTTGAAATTACGGTCAGTCTCTATCAGATCGCTCACCGTATTGCAGGCATGAAGTACCGTGGCATGGTCTTTTCCTCCTATCTGGGCACCTATAGCCGCCAACGAGGTCTTGGTTAGGTTGCGTCCCAGATACATTGCAATCTGCCTTGCCTGCACAATCTCCCTCTTGCGTGTCTTGGAGAGCATCATTTCGCGTGTTATCTTAAAGTAACCGCAAACCTCATCCTGTATCTTCTCCAGCGATATCTCCTGAGTTCCGGCACTCACAATTTTATCTGTAAGCCTCTGTGCCAGTTCCATTGTTATCTCCTCCCTGCAACATGTTGCATTTGCTATCAAGGTAACAAGAGTTCCCTCTATCTCCCTTATGCTGCCAACAACCTTTGAGGCAAGGAAATTGAGCACATCTTCCGGAAGTTCTATACCGTCCTTTGCACTTTTTGCCTTAATTATCTCAAGACGTGTATTGTATGATGGAGCCGTAAGCTCAACAGACAATCCCCATTTGAATCTCGAAAGAAGTCTCTGCTCCAATCCCATCAGATCTACAGGGGCCTTGTCTGAAGTAAGTATCAGCTGTTTGCCACTCTGGTGAAGATGGTTGAAAATATGGAAAAAGGCATTCTGTGTTCCCTGTTTCTCGGCAAACTCCTGCACGTCATCCAGAATAAGTACATCAATCATCTGGTAGAAATGAAGGAAATCTGTCATCTTGTTCTTTACGTTCACAGCATCAATATACTGCGTCATGAACCTGTTGGCACTTACATAAAGCACAGTTTTTTCGGGATACTTGTTCTTTATCTCTATACCTATAGCCTGTGCAAGATGTGTCTTGCCCAAACCTTAACCTCCATAAATGAACAATGGATTAAAGGCATTCTTGCCGGGACTGTTGGCTATTGCCAGGCCGGCTGCCCTACCCAACCTGTTGCACTCACCCTCAATGAAGTTGGCAAAGCTATAATTCGGGTTCAGCTGCGGATCAATGTTCAACTGCTGGAATCCCGGTATAGCAAAAGGATTGAGCATATTAAGATCCCTTTGTGGAATTGGGATAGGAATAGGTTTGTTTACCGGAGTACGGTAATCCTGCGAAGGTATTGTTACAGGAATCTCATCCTTAACAATCTGAACCTTGTAAAGGAGTTTCGCATCCTCTCCAATCTCTTTCCTCAGTGCTGTACTTATGAAGTTGATGTAATGCTCCTCAAGATAGTCCCTGAAAAAATCAGACGGTACCTCAATCGTAAACACGTTGCCGGAAAGGCTAACGGGTTTGATCGGGTCAAACCAAGTGCTATACTGAGTAGGAGGAATCACCCCACGTATCAACTGGAGGCAATTGTTCCACACCTGTATATGACGGTTATTGTTCATCTGCTTAAAATTCTATCTTAATCGTTAGGGACTTGCTTTAAGATTGCGATACAAAAGTGAGGAAAAATTTATTATAAAAAATTTAGAAAAGTATTGTTTTTTTCAAAAAGAGGGTAACTTTCTATAAATCAGGCAGAAAATTTTTAACAAAAATAATCGCCTGAAAATCAGGCGATTAAAACTTATCTATCTAATAATCTGCTATATACGGATTACACTTTCGCAACCCTTAGAAAACACTTACTTTTATATACTTTTTAGGGTTCTCAGTGATGCGCTGCACCAGTATATCCAAATCTTTCAAAAGGGTATTTACAGAGCTGTGCAGGCTATCTGTTGCAAGCAATTTTCCTACACTTCCGTTAGGATCCTGCAATTTTTCAACAAGACTTTTAAGGCTCTCAACTGCTGCGCCCAACTGTGCCTGGGAGAGCTGTGAGGTGATCTCGTTCACATTCTCCAAAGACCCCTGAATATCCCCGGCACTGCCGGCAAGACCCTTTGAAAGAATTTCGAGATTAGCCACAATCCCCTCCAGTTCCGGAGAGATGCCGTTCAAGGAGTTGCTCAACTGTGCAGCATTCGCCAAAGTTCTGTTAAGATTTGCCAATGAACCCTGAATATCTTTCCTTGCTGCTGAATCGAGCATAGAATTTACATTATTTAAAGTAACATTCAGGTTCTCTATAAGCGTACCTGCCTGCTGTACCAAAGGATCTATACCGGAAAGCAATGAAGATATCATATCCGGTTGTATGGCTGTAGCAAGAAAATCACCACCTTTTGCATACTCACTGGAATCTCCAAGGTTTATCCTCAACGCCATAGATCCCATTATGTCTGCACTGTAAATCTCAGCTGTAGAATTGACAGGAATCTTGAAATCCGACTTTATTTTAAACTCCACTTCAAAGATATCCTTCTCCATATCATACTCTATAGCCTCAATCATTCCAACTTTCAGCCCTTTCAAATATACAGGACCAGTTACGGCAAGTCCGTCAACCCTTTCAAAATTTCCATAGTAAGTTGTACTTCTGTTGAAAATATCCTCACCCCTTAAAAAATTTACAACAGCAAATGTTGCAATCAATGTAAGCAGCACAAACAGGCCTATCGCCTGAACCTTGCCCAATCTGAATTTTTCCATCTCTTTATTTTATAATTTCATTATCCTTCAAATGTATTACAAATGCCCCAGGAAAAGTTTTCCTCACCTTTTCCAACGCGGCAGTTGCCTCCTTACGGGTTTCATATCTGCCCAAATAATATTTGTACGCTTTCCCCACTTTTACATACCGCGCATCCTTCCGTCCTTTCAAATCATATGCCCCGGCTTTGAGTACCTTATCTACAGAAAGAATCTGGATTGCATAAAAATCTTCCTTCTGAGACACAGTCTCCTTTACCGCAGTCTCTTCTTTCTTCCCGACAGTTTTCTCTCCAACGGAAACAACCTTGTCCTGCACTCCCTCCCCTGAATTGTCCTGTTTGCCGGCAACCATGCCTGCTTTTTTTTCACCATTCTCCATCACCACCCCTCTGGCAGCACTTTCAAAATTTTCCTTATATGAAACAAAAGCATTGAACAGCTTTTGTGCAAACTGCTGCTGGCCGTTTTGCGAAACCAGTACTGCATAATCCTTGGAATTGGATATAAATCCAAGCTCCGTAAGCACAGCAGGCATTGTTGTCCTCCAAAGAACCAGCAACCCGCCCTGTTTTACACCCCTGTTCACCATAATGGGTCCTTTGGCAAACTGGCTCTGGACAAAACCAGCATATTTTATACTCTGTTCCAGGTGAGTATTCTGCAACAGGGAGAAAATTATATACGACTCCGGAGAATTTGGGTTAAAGCCCTCATACTTCGCCTCATAATCATCCTCAATCACAATAACTGAGTTCTCAAGCTTACACACCTCAAAATTATCTTCACTCTTGTGGGCTCCCATCACAAATGTCTCCGTACCTCTGGCCTGAACCGATTTTGCCGAATTCACGTGAATTGAGATGAACAGGTCTGCCTTGTTCCTGTTGGCTATCTCCGCCCTCTGCGCCAGTTCCACATATTTGTCTGTAGAACGGGTATATATCACTTTAATCTCGGGATATTTCCCATTGATGAGTTTTCCAAGTCTCTGCGCTACTGAAAGAGTAATGTTTTTCTCCTTGAATTTACCGTTCCTGCTTATGGCTCCCGGATCTTTCCCGCCATGTCCCGGATCTATTACAACTGTCCTGATTGCCGAAAGATTCTCCAAACCTTGCGCGTACATACCCGCAGGCAGAAGGAAGCACAGCAATCCCAATAAAATAATATTTGGCACTTTAACTTTATATGGCATACTAGTTGCAAAAAAAGTGTTATTTTTGCGTTTTGCAAAAGTACAAAAATTTATCAAAACCAATAAAGAATAAGTGTTTTACCGCCATGCAGACAATATATAAATATTTAAGGCTGTCCATTGCAATAACTGCAATGCTCTGCCTTTCTGCAAGCGGATACTGCGCTAAAAAAGGTTACTCTGCAAGACTCCAGCTGGATACACTAAAAACCAGGATTGACAGTTTGGGTACAGGAAGAATACAGGCAGATTCCCTCACAACACAGCAGGACTCACTGCACCAGGATTCAATTCCGAACAACAGTTCACTTGAACAACCCATATTCTCAGGCGGAAAAGACTCCATTGTAAAGGACTTTGATGTTGACGGGAGAAAAATGATCTACTATTATGGCGATGTTAAAGTCACATATGGAGATCTGGAACTCTCTTCTGCATATATGGCATTTGA
>JAEIGA010007602.1_pt1 | contig 16435 bp, 6 predicted proteins | sample 9270691 | NCBI WGS metagenome assembly JAEIGA01 (sample SAMN17057246, study PRJNA624740) | gut metagenome | biome: biome; isolation source: fecal sample | host: Bos grunniens | place: China: Xizang | collected 2019
CAGCCACAGCCTCGATAATTTCACGTGCATAGGCCTGACGTTGATTGGCAGGAAGCTTCGAGACTGCGGTGCGAACAGCGGCCGGTGCCAAGTCCGCCTGCGTCAATGCTGCAGAGACAACACTTGCGCCAAAGATGGCAATCATTGCCAAAAGCATCATTTTATTCATAGAATCGCTCTCTTTCTAACTTTAAAGTCTTAATTACCAATTGCTTTCCGGGACATGGAGAACGTCCCCGGGCATCAGAAGAATGTCTTGATCGGTAGCACCGCGGCGACCGATTCGTTCAGTATCAATGGAGACCTGCTGACGCGTACCATCAGCCAACTTGCGCGTGAGCAACACGCCATTAATGTTTGCCCACATCCCCATGCCGCCAGCCAATTGCAGGGCTTGCATCACTGTCAAGTCGCAGGTCTGCGGAATATCCACCATACCTTCGCGGCCAACGCATCCAGTCACCAAAACGCGACCATAAGGCGAAGAACCACCTTCACTCATCGGCACGTAGTAGGCGCTCACGAGGGGCTCCACGTAAAATTCACGATAGCGCTTGGTCAACTCGTCCTGGAAGGCTTCAATCGTCATGCCTGCGCAAGCCACGCGGTCAATATAAGGTAATACAATGTCACCGCTGGCCGACACTTCCATAATCACCTCTTCCATCACGGGTTCACCAGAGGCTAAAACGGAAATACGAACCTTTACGCCAGTGCGCAACTGCGGCACAATCACGCCAGGTTGCAATTGCTCTGCCGCCACACGAGTAGGATCCCCCGCAGATGAGAAACTTTCACATCCGCAGAACATCATTAACGCTAAAATAATCAAACAAAATCTGTGCATTTTTTCTCCATAGAAAACAGCACAATAAATATATCACCTTTTGAGGAGAAAAATCAAGCCTCCCCCGCTTCCTCGCACGCGATTCCATGTCGCACGTTCTTCTCTACTGTCACAAAACCCTACTATTAAAGGTTTTCACATCAATCTTACACAAAGATAACACCTTAAAAAAATAATTTGTTACACCCTCTTAAAAAAGGAAAAATAAAAAGTTGCGTCATTTTTCCATCGTATACCCCCAATTACAAAAGAGGTCATTTGATTCCATACCAGACGCTTCTCTAAACCGCTCACACTTCCGACACTGAATCGATAAAACGTAATAAAAAATCCGGGCTTTAAACCCGGATTCGAACTGAGATAAGTGTGAGCAGTTAGTGGCAACAGCATCCACAACCTGGCCCATGCGCATGTCCGCACTGTGCTGCATGCGCACATCCTTCTGACGTAGAAGAGGATTTGGCCGCAAAGGTGGAGAATGCCTTCTTGAGCGAAGTCGCTCCACACGCTGGACACGTCTCTGAGCGATCGCGCAAGGTTCGTGCTAAGAACTCAAAGCGATGCCCACATTGCTCACAAGAAAATTCGTACAACGGCACGAAGCACCTCTTACTTCACCGAGGTGACAACCGTGTCAACCAAGCCATAGGCACAGGCCTGTTCCGCCGACATGAAGTTGTCACGTTCCGTATCCTTGAAAATCTGCTCAAGGGGTTGGCCCGAGTGCTTCGCGATGATTTCATTCAAGGTCTGCTTCATCCGCTGAATTTCAGCCGCCTGAATCTGGATATCCGTGCACTGACCTTCTGCGCCACCGAGGGGTTGGTGAATCATAATGCGTGCATTCGGCAACGCATAACGCTTCCCCTTGGCACCCGCCGTCAATAAGACAGCCCCCATGCTTGCTGCCTGACCAATGCAGTAGGTCGCCACATCGCACGAGAGGAATTGCATCGTATCATAAATTGCCAAGCCTGCAGTGACTACACCGCCCGGGGAATTAATGTAAAGCGAAATATCCTTCTTCGGATCCTGCGACTGCAAGAACAACATCTGAGCCACAATCGAATTCGCCACATTATCATCAATCGGACCACCTAAAAAGATGATACGATCCAACAACAAACGAGAATAGATATCGTAAGAGCGTTCCCCACGAGCCGTCTGCTCCACCACATAAGGAATCAACGTATTCTTTTCATCCATCATAATCTGATCTCCAATTTAAATAAACGCGCGTAGTATACCACATAACACCCCCTCTCATACAACACTCCAATAAGAATCCCACCCTTTTTATTCCAACATCTCACTCTTATGTAAACCCCATTAGAGCGAAACGTAAACTCAAAAAGGCTAAAACCAACCGAGATTATCATATGAAAATCGATTTAATAATCATATGATAATCGATTTGAAAATCATATGATAATCGATTTGAAAATCATATGATAATCGATTCGAAAATCATATGATAATCGATTCGAAAATCATATGATAATCAATTTGGAAATCATATGATAATCTCTTTTGATATTACCCTTCTTCTCTTTTCATCTCGGCAACATAGAGAATGAATCATACCCTTTTCTATTCAATAAAACGACCACACCCACATGCTTACCACATAAAGCGCGACACTGCCCCTCCGCATCATAGCAGCAAATCCTCAGCACCACAGGTGTGTAATCCACAGTGGCGAAGCCCGGATATATCGTCCAAACCCGAAGGACTATGCAATCCCTAACTGTTTAGCAGTGTGTCGCGCCGACGGCACACATTCTCCAGCATGCGCCAGCGTGCTCTCTCTCCCCGTGAGTGCCTAAAGCACATCAAGCGTGCAACTTCGCCCTTCGCCTTGTCGGTCTCCTCCCTCTCCCCGTGAGTACCTAAAGCACATCCGCCAGAATGTGAAGCGTGCAGAACTTAGTCCTGCCACGGGGCGTGGTGCTGCGGAAGCCCCACCTCTCTCCTCACGCCTCTCTTTTCACTCCATTTTCCTTACTTCTCACAGCTCACTCCTCACCACATCTTTCCTTAACCGTAAAAAACAAAAGAGGCCCGATTGGGCCTCTTTTGTTTTCTTTGTTAAGCCGTGAATCGTTTAGGGCGTAATCAGTGCTTGGACTTCTGCATCCGAGAGCAAGATCGCCTTGAAGAACTTACATGGCGTTGAGAGGACGATTTCTGCATTTGCTTCCAAGTCCTTCGTTTCCAAAATCTTGATGAAGGACCAGTCGGCATCGCTCAAATCTTCCTTACCCAAGAGCACCACATTGCCGTCACCCTGAAGCGAGGTAATGCGAACGCCATTATTCGTCAAAGCTACACGCAACAACGGATCGGCTTCGGTCGCTTCAAGGCTTTCGAAGTAAGTACCGATTTCCGTGATGTTCAACGCAGGATTTGCGGAAGCATCATCCGGGCTGGTCACGCCGAGCCAGTACTTTTCTTCGAGTTCTACACCCGTTGGAGCGAGGCTGACCTCACCAGGTGCCACCTGCTGGAGCCATTCGGCAAAGCCTTCATCCAACTCTGTCGGCAGATTGAGTGCCTGTGCTTCTGCTGTGTAAGTGAGCACAACATTGTAATCCACATCACCCGCAACAGCCGCAGAATCAATGAGGAGACCAGCAGTCGTGGCGGCGGCCTGCGTGGTAGCATTCATCGCATAGGTCGTGAGCAACGTGTACCCATTCACAGGCGTGAAGGCTTGACCATTGCGTGTAATCGTCGGTTGAGCATACCATGCAGTATCCCAATTCAACAAATTCAATGCATAGCTGGAGCCCGTCAAAGCCCACAAGGTCACATCGCGACCACTCACCTTTTGACCCTCGTTCATCAATTCCATCTGCGCATTGCCACCACCGGTAAGATGCGCAGAAAGGGTGGCGAAGGTTGCGGTGGTCGTTGCATCCTGGATGGAATAGGGTTGGTCATAACGAATATGAGCGAGTCCCACTTCATAGGTGTTGGGGAGCGAGAACGTGCCATAGACACGATTGTCCGAAGCAACCACAAACCATCCCAAGAAGGAGTCTAACGTCTTCATATTCGTGTAACGCAAGAACTGCGCCGGCACCTTAGCATTCACGCCTGGCAATGCACTATTGATCAGCGCACGAACTTCACCTGCAGCAGCCTTGTTGGCATTTTCACTCTGCAATGCAATTTCCATGCGTTGCTTGAGGAAGTCACTTCCCGTAGAGGAGCTGCCATACGGCGACTGATTATAGAAGATGACCGCATCTTCAATCACGCCATTATTGCGCACGAGCGCAAGGGAGTAAATCACACCCTGTGCATAGAGACCACTGGAATCCTTCACAAGCTTTTCTTGCAGGTCTGCATTGAAGAGGTCGTGGTCATATTCCTGAGCCTCATTTGCGCAACTGAAGTTCAACCACTGGAAGTTTGCAGGGTCAGCCGTGTAGAGCTGAGTTGCAGCATCCTTCTTCTGATAAGGTGCGCCCAAATAGAAGGGGTCGCTCATCGACAAGGTGCTTTCAAGGTCAACGGTCGGGTCTTCATCCTTACCAACAGTTGCCGCATAGTAGTCCAGTTCGTAACTTGCGTTTTCGTAATTCACAGGCTTACCCGTGCTAACGGCCAAGCTCTTCATGATACGACGACGCGGCACCCAACTCTTAAGCGGCACTTCCTTGTGGGTCTTCCATTCAATCGGATTGGCGGGATTTGCATTAGGCAACGGCATCGGTGCATAACGCGTAATCACCTTCCAACCATCCAAAGAGTACTTCGGGGTGAAGGTCGCAGGTGCATCTGCGAGCAAGTTCGAGGGAATCGTCTCTTCCAACGGAGAGGCAACCATTGCCAATTCAAAGGCAGAAGCATTGTGTTCCACTGCGAACGGACGGAATTCGTTAATCCACACGCCACCCTGCGGGATCTGGTAGACCCAAGCGAAGGGCGAGACACCTCCGCCAGCATCCGTAGCGGAAGTAGCACGGTTCACATTGGTCTGTGCATCCGGGATGTACCACGGGCAGTACGCATCCAACGCATCCGAAGAGAAGTTGGAAACCGACTGACAATCGTAGACATAACCCGTGACCGCATCTGCAATCACCACGGCAAAGCGGAAGATTGCACCATCCTGCCAGAGCGTCGGGTCATCCATCTCCACCGTCGTGGTGTAAGGCAACATCGGATTTTCATCTGTATCCAAAGTTCCCTCTTCACTCAAGCCCGTCGTGGCACGGTTGGCAATTGCAGTTGCCAATTCATCCGCAGTCATCGTACGGAAGGAGAGCAAATCTTCTGCAGCGCGGTTTGCCGCATCAGGATCAGTCGAAAGGGCGCCCGCCTTGTCGCAGTAACCCTGATAAATCATCGGGATAATACCAGCCTTGGAATAAAGTGCAGTGGAAGCGGTGCTTGCCGCAGTCGCACGCAAGTTCTGACGAAGGGTACTCAAGCGAATGGTCGAACCATCCAAGACGGAAGGCGTACCAATCCATGCATTCACACCCCATCCCTTGATGAAGTCATTACGTGCCATACCACTCGTGGCGGGCAAGCCTGCATCAAAGAGATTCGAGGGAATACGAGACTTCGGAATCGCCGTCCAGACCAAGAAGGGACGCAACGAGGTGTTTTCTGCAGAGAGTTTCTCCACAGGATCACCCAAGCGACCACCGCTCAAGCCGAGGGCAGGATTAATCACCGTCGTCATACCGATGGTGTCACCCACAATCGGTTGATAGAGCCAACCGTGGAGATTGGCGTAATTGCCATCCACATTACCATCTTCATCGGACCAAATCGGCTTCTTCACAGCGATGCCGCCCTTGTCCTCATCCGGAATCAAGGTGCCAGCATCTTCCTTCAATGCATAGAGCGTCTGCGTGACCAACCATGCTCCAGCCTTCGTCTCACCCTGACCAAAGGCAACTTCAATCGTGTTTTGCGCAGAAGAAGGTTCATCCACGAAGACAAACGAAATGACGTAAGTATCCAAATTACCAAAGAGGATATCCTTGCCATCATCATCCACGCCCTCCTTGAAGTTGACATCAAAGAGAAGCTTACCCGTCGGCACGCCGGCTTGTTCTTCCAACATCACACGGCCACCCAACGTGAGCCATTCGGTCTGCTTCACCATAGGATCAACAGCCGCCAAGTTCTTCAAGCGCTGAACTTCCGACTGGAGATATTCAGGAGAAAGGGTACCGTTATTGCCCACCAACATCACCTTACCGATCAATTCGGCAGGCAAGGTCATGGATTCAAAGCGATAGGTTGCACGCGGGTGATACGACAGAGCCAAGCCATCGACCAAACCATTGTAGATCCAATCGCGGCCGCTCAAGGTCTTCGTGACAGGGTCTGTTTCACCAGGCATACGTTCTTCAGTGAAGTAACCCGGCACCAACTGATAACCACCCGGTGTGCCAGAATAGACATTATTCTTGAGCACCGAGGTAATTGTGACCTGGTTCCAACCCGGCTTCGTATCGGGACGAATGCCTTCATTGTCCTTCGCCTTCGAAGAGGTTGCGAAGGTCCAGTCCGTACGATCGTCGACATTCGAGGAGAGACGTAATGCACCATCGCGGAGCACCGTCTTACCAATGAGCTGCACCGAACCAGCCGCCTGCGTAGCATCTGCCACACCGGGCACCACGTAAGAGGTTGCGGGCGAGCCCAACCAAGACTGGAGTGCAGGCACACCGACCTGTTCACCACCATCAGTCGTCACGCCAGTCCAGACACCGCCTTCGGCAGCACCGCACGGACGATGTAAGACATAGGCCATCTGCGCTTCAACGTCTTCGGCAATCGCAAACGTGTAATAATTGTAAGAGGTTGAACCCGATGCAGACTTCGTGCCACCTGCGACCGACCACGTTGCAGTTTCCTGGCCATTCACATCATAACGGCGAACCGACCAACCCTCCGGAGTGACCTGCTTGACTTCTGGCGTACCATCATTCAAGATGCCCGCACGCAACACAGGAAGCGTCACTTCCGCAAAAGGCGTATCCGTGGCATCCGCACCAGCCGTCAAGTTGAGTTCGCTCAACCAAGCGGATTGCGGCGGAGTGCTGTAGAGATAGAAGTAAGGAATCGTTTCGTCAGCGGCCTTACCCGTGTTAATATCCTGCAAAGGTGCATAATGTGTAGGATAGGTCCACACACCATCCTTTTCACCCGGCATGGCCTGGCGCATCAAGAAGGAAACCTTTTCATTGCCGCGATCAGTTGCTAAGGTGACCGTGTAGACACCCCAGACGCAATACGGAATGGCGGGTTCCTTCTTCGAAGCTGTCGCAGTAGTACCATCATATCCAGCTGCCGTCGCATAGGCATTGCCCAACGTAGCAATCACAGAAGCATCTGTAATAATGCCTTCCGTGCCACGGCCCAGTTCTGCATAACGTGCGCCAGCTTCAGGCATGAAGACCTCATTCAAGAGGGTCTTTGCTTCTGCGTATTCCATACCTTCGAGCGTCACAACACGCTTACCTGCGGCATCATTCACTTCAAATGCATAACCAGTCCAGTCAGACTTCAAGCCATTCCATGCGGCATTCGCATTAGCCGTTGGCGAGGGATAGGTAATAATCAAACCATTCAAGATGGCCGAACCATTCAAAATCGCATCGTCATAGCGAACTTCGAAGCCGAAGTTATTGCCCAACCATGGTTGCGTGCGTGCAGAACCCACCAAAGGATATTCTGCCGAACCATTACCACAATAGGTCGAAACAGAGGTAATCACATCACGTGCCACACCACCTGTTGGATCCAAGGCAAAGGTTGCACTCGCCTCAATCGAGTAGCGCTGTTCTAGATCATCGGTCGCAGTCGTCTTCGTCGTGATGGTAATCTGCGTAGCGCCAGTATCGGGGGTGATCACAATCCACCCCTCTGCCGTCACAGCAGTCACATCAATCGTACCACCTGTGACCGAGACCACCTGCCCCAATTCTGTCGGGTCGGTAATCAAGACGGCATCGTCAGACGCATCCTTCACACGCACCGCTGCAGCGGTTACCGTGTGGAAGGGGAATGCGGTGTAGGTCAAGGTTGTCTTCGCAACATCCTGAGAGAGGCCCCAAGTCTGAGGTGTGACACGACCCGCAGCATTCGTACGCAAGTAGTCGCCCTTCTCATTGAAAGAGTCGAGGCTATGACTACCAAAGCGGCCTTCGATTTCAGAGGTGACTGCGCTGGCCGAGAAGCCAGAGTAAAGCACCAAGTACTGATCAGGGTTAATCTGACGCGGGGTCACCTGCACCACGGGTTCGAGATCATCGTCTCCACCCACAGGTTCGGTGATGCGTGTCTGGAGCGTAGGATTGATGTTTGCCCAGTTGCCCGTAATGATGTCCGTTAAGTCCATGGGACCATTCTGCACATCTTCGCGAATCGCATTCTTGCGCGTCACGAAGACACCACCCATGTCCACTGCGGCAATGGAGTTGGACACATCATCATTAGCCCAGTCATTCACATAAGCGGAGATGTCATCACCCGTTAAGGCAAAGCGATCATCCTTGTGGCTATCTGCCGGGAAGGAATCGGCCTTCACCAAACGACGTGCATGCGTCTTCGCATCAAAGCGCTTGCTGAAGGTGTCATCAGCGTTAACAATTTCATCCCAAGAGGTGTTATTAAAGGTCTGGTACCACTCGCTACCGAAGCCTTCAGAACTATACGCAGCCAAATAGGTGTCATACAAGCTCTGCAAGTTGGCCTGGCTACGTGTGGAGTCTGCACCAGCCTCATCATTCGTGCTAAAGCACACAATGTGTTCTGCACCACCCGTCGGACGATGGAGACGCACGCTACCAGCCGAAGAACCAGAAGAAAGCGCACGGAACCAGTCCATTTCGTTACCTGCGCAACCCGCATTCTGGCTCGTCACAAGCGGCGCCTTCTTCTCCCCTGCATCATCATAGTAATACGCTTCAGTGTCTCTGGAGAAGACCGTGTAGAAGGCGCGCTGTGCATTTGTGCCAAGCTTGCGCTGGAAGGGCACCACCCCATGAGAAGCTGCAGGCAAGAGCGTACCTGTCGGTTCAATTGAAGCGTCATTGACAATGTCATTCACTTCATTGTCTTCAGTGATTTCCACTCGCCAACCGCCCATGCTGGTATTCGCAGGTGCGCAAATTTCCACGAAGTGCTTGGTTGTCACCTCAGATTCATCAGCGAAGTTAAATTCGTTAATGAAGGCTTCACCGGGAAGGTAAGAGTAGACCCAGTAGTAGGGTGAGAAGAAGCTGGCTGGCTTAGGTTCTTCAGGCGTAGATGCCGAAGCGGCCGTACGAATTTCCTTATTGAGGTTGCGCGGGAAGTACCAAGGGAACTCGGTGTAGGAGTCTGGTTCAATCTGTGTGATAAACCACTGATCGCTCTCTTCGCTCTGATAAACTGCCCAGGCATTGTAACGCACCAAGCTATTTTCAGGCAACTTCAATTCAGGGAATGCCTTATACAACTCACCATAATAGTAGAGTTCATTCGTCACACCCTTGCTCAATTCAATGGTATTCTGCAAACCGAGCAGTTCCAACGCCTCACGCGTCAAGGGACCCGTGGCTCCATTCTGCGACAAGATGGCTTCAAGTGCGGCATCCTTGTCAAACCATGCAGAGAGCGGCCAATCTTCAAGGATGCTCTGACTCCATCCGTAAATCGGATGATCCGTATCTGCAGAAATAACCGCCCCCAAAACATCCGTATATTCGTAGTCTGTGGTGTACTTCTGCAACTTCGAGCCTGCCGCATTCGCAACAGAAGAATGCGGGTCAACCGTCATAAAGACGCGAATCGAGTCCGTCTTCAACAACTGTGCACGGTCCAAATAGACACACGTGCGGAGCACAGAGGCATTCTGGACGGGCTGCGACAAGGGCGAACGCGCATCGAATTCTGTGGGAATATCGGTGCCCGGTTCATTGGAGAAGGCAACCGATGCCACACGAATCGAGGGCAAAACAGGATTGGAAATGGAGAGCTGATCCAATAAGACGCGACCATAGGTCGGAGCCTTACTGAAGGCATCACTGGTCTTGCCATCACCTTCCACCAAGGCAGTCAAGGTCAAACGACGCACGCTTGCGCAATTAAAGTCATTGCCCGTGCTCTGGTTGCTGGGGGTCCAGTCTGGATTAGGTTCGGTGAGATAGTGCTTGTACTTCGAGAGGTCAATCTCGTAGGTGGTGTAGACGGTATTCGTCACTTCCACATAGGTGATAGGCTGCAAATCAAGCATTGCATCCGACACATCCTTCGTGGCGCTGAGATAGAGGCGGACAGGCGTTGCCTGCGGCTCGGCCAAACGTGCAGCGAAGGTCACGCGACCAACACCTTCCTCCAAAATCGGCGACACGATTTCCGTGGTGCCATAGGTGCCTTCGGTCTCTTCGTCGCGGACAGTATCATTCAACTGCATCCCACGCGTGAGCGAGCTCTTTTCTGCGAAGGAAACTTCAGGAGGCGTGGTGCCGTCAGTGGCTTGACGATCCTTCCAATAGAGATTGGCAACGGGAAGTTCTGCCACGCGCACGTTGGTTGCAGACCACGAGGCGGTGGAGCCTTCACGGTTGTCCGTCACGCGCACATCATCCAAGTAAACATAAGGATCGTCCGTGTCACGCATATCCTTGGAGATGACCATCACCAAACGGAGCGTACCTTCTGTATCAATGAGTTCCTTACCATTCAATTTCGGCGTAATGGAAACCATCGACCATTCACCTGCGGTATTGCGCAATTCAATCGGATCGGTCACATTCACCCACAACGCTTCACGCGGGATGTCATCACCCAAATAGTTCACAGTCGAGCGACCATCATAGAACTGCAACATCACGCGCACGGAGGGCAATTCACCCTGTTCGCCATATTCATCGAACTGCGGAATACGATAACGGAAGCTGACAGGACCATAACCAGCATCAGAATACGGTATGTAAAGCGCCATCGCATTACCGGTGTGCTTAATACCATCAATTTCAACTTCTGTTCCATTGTTGTAATTCTGACGCGAACGCTGCATCAAGAGGCACTGCTTGCCTGTGTACATCGAGGGCAACGTGGTCAACTGCGAATCCTGCTCCGGACGCACCCACACACCAACACCAGCAAAACCAGTGTTCGTAGAGAAGCCTTCGTCTGTAAAGAGCGGCACCATCTCGCTACCATTGCGGTTCTTATCATTACCGCACCAAGAGGTCACCGACAAGTCATCAATAAAGACATTACAATTTTTATTGTAAGGTTCAATGACGAGTTCCGCATTTGCCATGCCCATCGTCAATTCAACCAAGTGATCCATGTCGGTCGTATAGAAGTCGCGCACCTTTTCTCGATCGGTACCAGGCACACTTGCGGTCACCTTGATGCGGCCAACTTCACTACCCTGCGGCGTAATACGCGTTATCGCCATGCGAGCCGAACTGCTGGTGTCTGCACTACAATTCCAAATGCCACGACCACCCGCCATCGTCGGAACCGTGATTTCTGCATCGTCTGGCGAAATCGCGAGACTACCACTGTAGAGAGACGAGGCCTGCTGCAGGCGATTAATGTAACGGAAAATAGGGCGACATTCCGCAGAACCCAATGCAAAATTGAACTGCGAGGAGGTCACATTTGCAATCTGAGGCGTTACAGAATAGGCCTGTTCATTCAAGGTTTCCGCAGTGATATTGGAATTAGAACCCACAGCAATGCGTCCGTCTGCACGAACCCAAAGACCATAGGTGTTACCCGACAAGGAGTTGCTACCTAATGCGATGTATTTCGCATTGGTGTTCTGCGAATTGGCCAAATTCAAGCGGGTTGGTTCATCACCGTTCCACTTGTAAAGTTCCATAATTACACGATCAATTGGCTTATCGCGCTGTTCAGCAGGGAATTCCTGAATTTGAGAAACGCGCAATTCATACATCACTGGCGAGTTTTGGCTCGTCCGATCAATCAAGTAATAGGAGACCGAATAACCCGAAGGAGCGCATGTCTGAGCAGGCGTGGGCAAGGTCACGCTTGCAGAGAGACCTGCACCCTTAATGGCCAGCATATTCTCGCCCTTGCTCACGATTTCTGCAATCGTATCAATATCGTAAGGAAGTGAAAGCCCTAAACGGAAGCTGACTTTACCCACACCATTTAACTTAATGGCTGCGTTATTATCGTCACGCGGAGAGATGTCACCCGTTCCCTTCAAACGGAAGAGGGCATCTGGACGATAGATATTACCAGACTCTACGTAGCGACGGCGCAAGACGACTTCAGCGTCATCAAATTCAACATACTTGGTGTACTTATTGCTACTCTCATTCGAGCGCAAGTATGCCGATGCAGCATCTTCTGGTGCAGCACCCCACGAGGCGAAGTTCTTGTCTGCCACATAGGACATTTCACGTAAGATGAAGTCAAACTGCCCCACCTGACTCAAACGGCCAACCTGCAATTCTTCAATAAACGAGGTCGTTGCCGCAAGCGGGCCTTCATCAGGAATCCAGCCCTTGTGGAGTTTGGTCTCGCCATTAATTGTAGACAATTCGCTGTCAAAGTCTGCTGTGACCGAGGAGACGTTTTCGCGGAATTCTGTCTTGATAAAGGTGTCAGAAACATCCCATGTATTGAAGTCCTGCCAGAAGGAGCCTGCCAAGTTTGCCGTGGGCGCAGCATCATTCGTGAGATCCAATTCCACCATTAAGTGAGAATTGGGTAAGCCACCCACTGCCACGACAATCGGCACTGCATCTGCTTCAGTAGTAGCTTCCTTAAAGGTCTCAGCAATCGAAGGCACCACCTTAATTTCAGGCGGCATCGAATTCGCAGGGGTTCCCGTGTTCTGACCATACCAAGTCTCTGTGCCTTGTTTATCAATCGCACAGAGCTTGAAGGAGAGATACCCAGGCTCAAACTTCGGCTCTTCACTCGTCGAAGACGCATCGGGTTCATAACCCCATGCATAGACCGCCGTGGTCTCCGCCAACTTCAAAATCTTTGGCAAATCAATGCGCCACACATTCTTCTTATAGGAATGGGGCAAGAGTTCTACATCGAAGGTTTCTAAATCGTAGTTATCCTTCGAGCTACCCGTGCGATACATCACTCGTGCGAAGACTGAAGCGGCCTTCGTCGCGCGCTCGCGTATATTTAATAGGTAGGGATGTTGCACCGTGATGGGTTTACCTTCTTCATCGGCGTCTTCCACATCATAACCCTTCAAGGTCTGCGTGGAGGCTTCAAGTCCATCGATGTCCGTACGTCCTGCATCGAAGGAACCCAAAACCTGACAATCCAACTCAACATCATAGACGCCTGCGAGCATGCCAGTCACCGTACCATTGGCATCCGTAAAGAAGGCATTTTCGCGTACATTCAAAGAACCATCGGCGTTGGAAAGCAACAAGCCGGGTTTAAATGAAGCTGTTAACGTGGCATTCGCAGTGGTTGGATCATAGTTCACGGTCATCGGCACAGCATACCAAGCACGCGAATTATCGCCCTCTGCACGACGACGCAAGCGCAATGTCCCCTTGTAACCACGCGGACTTCCCGTCTGCTTTGTGGCGAGGACGCTCACATCAAAATTCGCACCTTCATGCGGATCTGCGCATTCGGGTTCTGTGGGAACGGTTACTTCCAGCTTACTAAAGGTTGCTGTCGGCTTAGCAGAGCGCACCACGAGGTTGCGAATCACATAGGTGAAGAGATTCGCAGAGCCACCCGTCGGATTCTGAGCCGTACGCACCAAGCGGAAGCGTGCAGCCGTGCCTTCTGGCAAAGCATCACCGAAGTCAATCGTAAACTTCTGGAAGTCCGTCTTCAGGGTCACCGTCTTCTCTGCGCGTGCAGCATTATCGGTTTCTGCATCGGTCGGTGCCCAGGTTAAACCACCATCTGTGGAGTACTGCACCAAAAGCGTAGCGGGAATCTCATTATCTTCAGAGGTTGTGCAGGCTTCGAACTCAATCGTTGAAACACCGTCAGGATAATTGGGCGATTCAATGCGTGCTGCATCCGAAAAATCAGCCTGCGTGGCCCCTACATTTAAGAGTTGGGCACCAGCGTAACCCTTCCAGTTCACACCCACAGCACCACGGAAAATCTGCCATGATGCGTACTGATCCGCCAATGGCATTGAGGCTAAGAGCATCTGCTCATACTTGCCCATGCACACCTGCGAATCATAATCCAACGCATTTGATTCTGCCCCTTGCGGCGTCCAGAGGCGCACATCGCGGAAGGTCATGTTGCGACCATGATCCTGGATATCAGAAATACGTGCGACCGAACCCAAACCACGGCGAGATGCAGCAAACCATTCATAGGTGCCATCACCGATGAGCAACGACTTCAACATGCGTAAATTCGCAGAAGCGTTCTCCGTTGCAGCCAGAATATCAGCAACCGCAAATGCATCCGTCACATAGGTCGATTCCCAACGTGCTGGGTCATGGGCTTGGCCAAGGGCAAGACGGCTTTCATAGACACTCGTTGCCGTGCCAGAGGGCACAGCCGAATAGTCCACCGTCGTCGCATCCGTAATGGAAAGTTTGTCGGCATCGGCTTGGGGCATCGGATAATACGCATTCGTAGCCGCGGTACCATTCGCATTGTACGGCGCATCACGCGTCAACGTAAGCGTACCATCGAAGGCCGTCGAAGGACCACGATGCTGACGGAACATCAATCGCGCTGGCGCAGCATACGACGGAATGGAGCCATAGTTGCTCGATTGTTCCGAACGCGGCACCGAAACCGTCACCTTCACACGCACGTGTGTCGACTGCGCCGTCACCGGCTTACCGGTCTTCGTACTGCCAATTGCTGGTCCAGTACCGTCACCTGCGTCAATCAAAGAGAGCGCATACGAAACGCGTTCTTCCTGCATCACACCCTGTGCTCGAGCGGCGAACCCGTAAAACAGGCTCGCCGTCAAAAGGAAAAGGGCACCAATTTTGAATTGTTGTTTCATGGTTTAATCCAATTTCTCGCCATCTGCACTCAACCCACCAGAACCATACCATTTCGAAAGCTTCCGCCTCCGATCCATGTCTGGCGACATCGGGTCACGCGAAGGATCTCGAATCGCATCCACGTGCCCGTCGGCGAAGCAGACGTGAGCATAATACATCCCGTCATCTTCGTGAACAAATCCCATGCACTCATTGCCATTATCCCAGTCCCATACTTGGTCACCGGAGAGGTCATTGGCAGAGCGAATATTCTCATTATCCAAATCCAATTCCACGATCAATGCCGTCTTGGAGGGAAGCGCTTCTTCACGCGTGTCATTGTCAATCCACGCCAAAAGCTTGGAGCTACCCAAGCGAATTGCGCTGTGTGCCTGCAAAGAACCGCACGAAGCGCACGGCGTACCATCGCCGCCACCGCCTGTTCCACCCGTGGCATAGCATTCACGGCCGTTACCCGTCTCATACAAATCATGATCCGCACCAGTCATCACATTCATCGCATAGGCACGGCAAATCTGAGTCTTCGGCACACGCACCTTCGTCTGGGCCAACTTCTCAAACGACGGATTAGAGTACACCTTCAAGTCTTGCCCCACGTACTCATAAAGTGCGCCATTCACAATTGCGGTCTGCCCCTGAGACCATTGACCGTCTGGGCTTCCGTACCAGCTCGCAGGCTTGGCATTAATGCCGCCTTCCTCGGTTCGCGTATCATAGCAGAGACAGCAACCCTGATCATTCACTTCGGTTCCCGTGACAGAGCCGTCCTCTTCAATCGTGCCAAAACCATAGCTATTGTGATTGCCGTCACCAATGGAATTTGCGGCATCCATATCCCCTGCAGAACGCGGGCAGCTGTGTTCGAAATACACCCAACCACGAGAGCGCCCATAGCGTTGCTCACGACGACCATTCTCACGATACGAGAACGACGAGAAATAACCACCCGCTGCAGGATAGCAGTTCTTATTCTCCGCACGATAGGTAATCACCGCGCGGCCCAAACGCATCAAATTGTTTCGGCTAACAGCATCATCGCCCGAGTCCAAGAAACTCGAAACTGCAGGCACCATCGCCGCAGCCAAAACGCCGATAATTACAATCACCACGAGGAGCTCTATCATCGTAAAGCCCCGCTTAAAAGTAGCACGCATCATTTGTCCACCTCTCATGTTGAATATAGTATAGAAAAAAACGCGCTATAATGGAAGTAAAAAATGCAAAAAAACTTACAAATATAAAAAGAAAAAATATCTTTTCACATATGCCCAAATTCCCTCTTCCAAACGCCCCTTAAAACCGCGTTTTGATACGTGTCTCAACAAGTGCCTCCCATACCCAAAAAATCCACTGGGTGGAATACGCTTACCGCCCCACACCACAAAGTCTTCTGAACAGACCTTTCTAAGCCCCAAAAAACATTTAATGCCGCCCCACCTAAGCGTCGCCACAACAGATGAAAAAAGAAGAGCTCCATGCGCGCCCATTACTACCCTTACAGAGCATTAAATTTAAAAACAAAAACTGTAAATCCAAGCCTTAAACTTCCCTCTTTGGTCTAAATATTCCATCCCAAACACGCGCTAAAAAATTATTTCCGCAACAACCAAATATA
>JAEIGA010007603.1_pt1 | contig 16434 bp, 9 predicted proteins | sample 9270691 | NCBI WGS metagenome assembly JAEIGA01 (sample SAMN17057246, study PRJNA624740) | gut metagenome | biome: biome; isolation source: fecal sample | host: Bos grunniens | place: China: Xizang | collected 2019
CAGCACGTACGCCAGACACTCTGTCGTGACACCGTGACGCTGACAGCAGATGATGTGCGAAGCATAGAAGAACTTGAGAAGGAGTATCTGACAGATGAATTCCTCTATGGCAACAATCCTAAACACACCATTGTACACCGTCGTCGCTTCGAAGGCGTAGGAACAGTGGCGCTCAGTATGACGCTGAAAAATAATATAATTGCGAGCGCTTCGCTCACGGGCGACTATTTCGAGACGGGCTGTGGTGTAGATGACATATTGTGCGGTATGAAAGGCATGGCGCTTACACGTGAGGCGGCAGAACGTGTCGTACCGCAAAATATTGATAGTATAATTGCGGGAATGACGAGAGAAATGTTTATCAGCCTGCTTCTTGATGAGTGATGTGCGATTTCTGATTTTTGTATATTTAACATAAAAAAATATGTTATTTTGGATGTGATATTGTGAAAATTATTTATTTTTGCAGATGAAAATATTATATGAAGCCAAGGCTGGTTTCTGCTTGTCTGAAGGAATGTCTTGACAGACATGCTGACTCTTTAGATAAGACAGGCTGCACCTCGGAAAAGAATACAAGCATTCTCTTCTCTCGGTTTGCACTATCTTTGCACATGCTTCGTATTTATTGCAGCCTTATGGCTTTGCTTCTTGATAATCTACAACCTAATAATCTAACAAACTATCAGTCATGGAAAACAAGAGAACCTGTCTTTACGACAAGCATGTGTCGCTGGGCGCACTTATCAGTCCGTTCGGAGGCTTTGACATGCCTATACAGTACAGCGATATCATTAGCGAGCATAATGCTGTGCGCAATGCCTGCGGTGTCTTTGATGTTAGCCATATGGGTGAGGTGACTGTAACCGGACCAGACGCAGAACGCTATGTCAACCATATTTTCACTAACGACGTGACCGGTATGCCGGCAGGAAAGATACTCTACGGCATGATGCTGTATGAGGATGGCGGAACTGTAGACGACCTTCTGGTATATAAGATGGGCGAGAACAATTTCTTCATCGTTATCAATGCTGCAAATATTGATAAAGACTGGGCATGGATGACTCAGCATGCTGACGGATTTGATATAGACCTTCGCCATGTTTCTGACGCTTACGGTCAACTTGCAGTGCAGGGTCCAGACTCTCAGCAGGTGATGGAAGAAGTGCTCGGATTGCCATGCGCAGAGCTCACATTCTACACAGTAAAGACCATTGGTGAAACCATCGTCAGCCGTACGGGATATACAGGAGAAGATGGATTCGAGATATACGACACGGAGGAGAATATCCGCGCCATGTGGGATAAGCTCATTGCCAGTGGCAGATGCACGCCTTGCGGACTTGGATGTCGTGATACGCTGCGTTTCGAAGCAGGACTTCCGCTCTACGGTGACGAACTGACGGCAGAGATATCGCCAGTCATGGCAGGGCTTTCAATGTTCTGCAAACTCACAAAGGATAATTTTATAGGCAAGGAAGCTTTAGTTAAGCAGAAGGCTGACGGTGTGGCGCAGAAAATCGTAGGCATAGAACTGGCAGATAAGGCTATTCCACGCCACGGATATAGTGTGCTGAAGGACGGCGAAAAGATAGGAGAGGTGACAACAGGCTATCACACCATAACAACCGACCGCAGTGTGTGCATGGCGCTCATCGACTCGCGCTATGCTGCGCTCGACACAGAAGTAGATATCCAGATACGCAAGAAGGTGTTTGCTGGCAAGGTGGTAAAAAAGAAATTCTACGAGAAAAGATATCATAAATAACCGCAGAATATTTGGCGGGAACTGACTATAAATAAACCTAATAATATTAATACTATGGCAAAAGTAATCGAAGGGCTCTATTATTCAGAGAGCCATGAATATGTGAGAGTAGAAGGCGAATACGGATACATCGGCATCACAGACTACGCACAACACGCACTTGGAAATGTTGTTTATGTTGACCTGCCAGAGGTGGACGACGAAGTTGAGGCTGGCGAGGAATTCGGAGCTGTAGAGAGTGTTAAGGCAGCGAGCGATCTTATCTCTCCTGTCACAGGAACAGTCGTTGAAGTTAACGAAGCGCTGGAAGATGATCCAGAACTTGTAAACGCTGATGCATACGCCAACTGGATAATCAAGGTGAAACTATCAGATCCTGTAGAGCTCGACGAACTTATGGATGCTGACGCATACACTGAGTTTACAGCAAAGGCGTAACTCTCTGAGCATGTAGCATAAAAGCAGGACATCAGGCATGAAGCAGAACAATTCATGTCTGACGTCTTGCGTACGTGTCTTTTTCACTTTCATGCTTCATGGAAAAGCTGACAGACATTCGCCGTGAATATTTTCTTGTATAGTGTGAATGTCAGATTTATGAATTAGAGCAATGCTTTCAGAGAAGCAGCGTCTTGCTGAAAGCATATTCCATGAGCGCAAAACACAGACCATAATTACGGACAGACCACACCACCAAGTCCGCATATAACCTTAATACCATGCATAGATATTTTCCACATACACAGGCAGACATCGATGCCATGCTTGCTGCGTGCGGCATGACAGATGCAGGTCAGCTGTCGGCAGATGTGCCAGAAGCCATCCGCTTCAGCGGTGACTACGACTTGCCGCAGTCGATGAGTGAGACAGAAATCAGGGAGTTCTTTGCTGCGCTTGCTGCAAAGAACCAGCCGCTGGCATGCTTTGCTGGAGCAGGCGTGTATGACCATTACACACCAGCTGTAGCGCAGAACATCATACAGCGTTCAGAATTTCTTACCAGTTACACTCCATATCAGGCAGAGGTGTCGCAGGGCACACTGCATTATATCTTCGAATATCAGACCATGATGTCGAGACTGACAGGTATGGACATCTCCAATGCTTCAATGTACGACGGAGCGACAGCAACTGCCGAGGCAATGCTCATGTCTTATCATGCAGCAAAGAAGGCCGACACCGTACTTCTTTCGGCAACGGTAGACCCTAAGACTCGCAAAGTGGTCGAGACCTACGCCAGATATCAGGGCGTGAAAATAGAGGAGATACCTGCAGAGGACGGTGTGACAGCATTTTGCAAGATGGAAGAGCGCCTGGCAGAGGGCGGTGTGGCAGGAGTAATCGTGCAGCAGCCAAACTACTATGGAATAATAGAAGATTTCACAGGCGTAGCTGACACTGTTCATGCCGCAAAGGCACTGTTTGTGATAAACAGCGTGGCAGCCGACCTTGCCGTATTGCGCACGCCAGGTGAGTGGCAAGCCGACATCGCTGTGGGTGATGCACAGAGCCTCGGACTGCCGATGGCCTTTGGCGGACCATATCTCGGATACATGTGCTGCACAGAGAAACTGATGCGCAAGATGCCTGGACGCATAGTGGGACAGACACTCGACAACCGCGGACAGCGTGTTTTCGCGCTTACTCTGCAGGCACGCGAACAGCATATACGCCGCCAGAAAGCCACATCGAACATCTGTTCGAATCAAGGCCTTATGGCACTCTATGCTACAGTCTATCTCTCACTCATGGGAAAAGAAGGTCTGAAAGAAGCTGCAGAACTATCGTATGCAGCGGCACACTATCTGCATGACAGCCTGCTGCAGACCCAGATGTTTGAGAAGATATACGACAAGCCATTCTTCAATGAGTTTGCGCTGCGCTATAAAGGCGATGTTGCAGCATTGCAGCAGCGCTGTGCAGAGCAAGGCTACATGGCAGGCGTAAGAATAGCAGAAAACGATATACTCTTTGCGGCTACCGAGAAGAACAGCCGTGAGCAGATAGACCAGTTTGTAACAATAATAAAGGAGGGGCAGATATGAATAACAGACTATACGGCAACTTGATTTTCGAACTCTCGAAAGCAGGACGAAAAGGATATTCTCTGCCGAAAGCAGACTATGGCGCGTACACTACGAAAGATATACCAGGCATGCTGCGCCGTGAGGCTGATGCCGAACTGCCCGAGTGTGACGAGCTGACTGTGGTGCGCCACTATACCAATTTGAGCAATAATAACTTCGGTGTGAACAGCGGATTCTATCCGTTGGGCAGTTGTACGATGAAGTATAATCCCGTCATCAACGAAGAGATAGCTGCTATGCCAGCATTCACGCAGCTCCATCCTCTGCAACCTATTGCTACAGTTCAGGGTGCGCTGGAGGTGTATAGCGGATTGCAGAAGGCATTGTGCGCTCTGACCGGAATGGGTGAGTTTACGCTCAATCCGTATGCAGGTGCACATGGCGAGCTTGTGGGTCTGATGGCCATCCGTGCGTATCATGAGCACAATGGCGAGACTCAGCGCACGAAAGTTATTGTGCCCGACAGCGCTCACGGCACAAATCCAGCGTCAGCAGCAATATGTGGACTGGAGATTGTAGAGGTGAAGTCAGATGCTGACGGACTCGTTGACGTTGAGGCTCTGAAACCATTGCTGGGCGATGATGTGGCGGCAATGATGATGACAAACCCAAATACGCTGGGACTCTTCGAACGCAGCATACCAGAGATTACAGCTATGGTTCATGCCTGCGGCGGACTGATGTATTATGACGGCGCAAATCTCAATCCGATGCTCGGAGTGAGCCGTCCTGCCGATATGGGATTTGACGTCATGCATATCAATCTCCATAAGACCTTCTCGACACCACATGGCGGCGGCGGACCAGGCTCTGGCCCTGTAGGAGTGCGTAAAGGCATGGAGCAGTTCCTGCCTTCGCCACATGTAGCTGCAGCCGAATCGTTTGCAACAGAAGAGGCGTCAGCCACTTCGCTTGGACAGATAAGCGCATTCTACGGCAATTTCCTTGTGGCACTGCGTGCGTATGTCTACATCCTGACTCTGGGACGTGAGAACATCAAACACGTCGGTCCGCTTGCTACTCTCAATGCCAATTATATAAAAGAGCAGTTGAAAGACCTTTACGAATTGCCTATCGATACTGTCTGCAAGCACGAATTTGTATTTGACGGACTGCGAGATAAGAGCACAGGCGTAACAACTATGGACATAGCGAAGCGTCTGCTCGACTATGGCTATCATGCCCCAACTATCTATTTCCCGCTGTTATTCCATGAGAGCCTCATGATTGAGCCTACCGAAACAGAAAGCAAGGAGACAATAGACGAGTTTATCAGCGTGATGCGTAAGATAGCCGAAGAGGCAGCTACAGAACCTGAAACTCTGAAGACAGCTCCGCACAATACACCGATAGGTCGTGTTGACGATGTGTTGGCAGCGAAAAATCCAGTACTGACATATAAGGGATAGAAGAAATTGTTAGTAGACGAGTTGACAAGTAGACGAGTAAACGAGTTAATTGTTTAGTTAACGATAAAGCCGAAGGCTTCGCCAATACGAGCAGTGAAAAGTCGCACGTAGCACGGCATAGTCGTGCCGTGCGGGTCACGATTAGCGAGTGTTGGCAAAGTGGAAAGATGAAAGTGGAAAATGGAAAATGGCTTTAACCTTTAACCATTAAACCTTTAACCCTTAACCTTAACCCCTCATAATCTCATAACCTTAAAACATGCAACATTCAGATATAATCATAATTGGTGGCGGTCCGGGAGGATACAAGGCGGCTGAGTATGCAGCTAAGCACGGCCGCACGGTGACTCTGTTTGAGCAGGAGGAGCTGGGCGGCACATGCCTCAATAGCGGCTGTATCCCGACCAAGACTTTCTGCCGCCATGCCGCTGTGCTGCGCGACCTTCAGCATGCCGACACATTTGGTATAAAAGACCTCTCGTTCGACTTCAGTTTTCCGCTTGTTCAACAGCGCAAGCAGAGTGTTGTCGCCCAGTTGAGGCAGGGCATAGATACACTGCTGACAGCACAGGGCGTGACGGTTGTGCGTGCCAGTGCGTCGTTTGTGGCGCCACATACGGTTATGGCAGACGGAGAGGAATATTCAGCGCAACATATTATCATCGCTACAGGGTCGCAGGCTAAACGGCTGGCGATAGGGGACGCAGAGCTCGATGGCGTGATGACATCAACGGAGATGCTCAATATTGACTATGTTCCTAAACGTCTGTGCATTGTAGGTGCAGGTGTTGTGGGCATGGAGATGGCGTCGTGCTTTGCTGCGTTCGGCAGCGATGTTACGGTGATAGAGTATGCTCGTGAGTGTCTGCCGATGCTCGACAGCGACCTGGCAAAACGTCTGCGTAAGGCCATGCCAGCAGAATTCCATATGCAGAGTGCGGTGAGTGGCATCTCACGCGCAGATGACGGCTCGCTCATAGTGGCTTTTGAGAAGAAAGGAAAGCCGCAGACAGTAGCTGCCGATGCCGTGCTGCTTGCCACAGGACGCATGCCGAACACCGACGGGCTGAATCTTGACGCAGTGGGCGTGGCATACGGACGCAGTGGCATACAGACCGACAGCGATATGAGAACAACCGTTCCGCATATCTATGCCATAGGCGATTGTAATGGTCGCTGCATGCTGGCGCATGCTGCTACGATGCAGGGCATACATGTTGTTAACAAACTGCTTGGCATAGACGACAACATCTCGTTTGACATCATGCCGTCGGCAGTCTTTACGATGCCAGAGGCAGGATGCGTCGGACTCAGTGAAGACCAGTGCCGCGAGCGTGGCATCAGCTATATATGCCGCAAGGCTTACTATCGTGCCAATGGAAAGGCGCTCGCCATGAACGAGACAGAAGGCATGCTGAAAATCATGGCTGACAGCCAGACCGAACGTATCATAGGCTGTCATGTCTATGGAGCTCATGCAGCCGACATCGTGCAGGAGGTTAGTGCGCTGATGTGCAAGCAGACCACGCTGGAGCAGTTGCACGATATGGTGCACATACATCCTACACTCTCTGAGATACTTCACGAAATCAGATAGTTTGAGTAGGAATAATTTTACGTATGGCGGAGAAAAAACAGTACATCTGTAGTTTTCTCCGCCATATTATGTATGGATAAAAATTCAATGAATAAACATCGAACAACGCTCGCTTCTGTGTCATACACCTCGGAAATTGTAGCAAATTATACTAATATTCTTCCAAAAAAGCATTATTTTTGGTAGTTTTCTTGCATATACCAAATATTTTCTCTATTTTTGCATAACGACAATGATAACTATTAAACGAGTTGACAAGTAGACAAGTAGACGAGTTGACAAGTTAATTGTTTAGTTGACAAGTAGATTGTTTAGTTAACCCTTAAACGTTAACCATTGGCTTCGCCGATTCTGCTCCTACTCGGCAGAGATTGAACGAGTTCATCTCTGCTCTCGCTTACTCGCAGAATTAACCCTTAACCGTCAACGATACCGATAACGTGACCGATATTTAGAAAATGAAAAATCTGGACCTGCTGCCCATAAGCATAAAGCGAATACTTGAACTATGTGACGTAAAGTATCACATGGACGAAGACATCGTGATAACACGTTTGGAGAATACACCGCTGCCGTCTGACAATAGACATATGAGGTGTACGCTCGTTGTATTGTGTCTGAGTGGCGAGGCAAGTTACAGCATCGGCACGATAGAACACAGGGTGAAGGCAAACGATGTTATAATCGTGGGCGAGGGACAGGTGCTTGGCGATATAAAGGTGAAGAAGCCCGTTACTGGTGCCATGATACTCATCTCGCATGAGCTTCTGTATGATGTGATACGCAACGTGCGCGATGTGACAAACCTTTTTGTCTTCTCGCGCGAACATCCCGTATTGTCACTTCTGCCAGAAGAGGTCAGCATGTTTGTAGAATATCTGAAGATGCTGAAGGTGAAGGTGGGCGACGCGAAGCATACCTTCCGTCGTCAGATTGTCGGCACGCTGCTCGCATCAATGATCTACGACCTGTGTCACATTACACGCCGTGCAGTAGCATCAATCCCGCAAAGCCAGACACGTGCGCAGGAACTGTTCGAAAAATATATCACACTCGTAGAGCGCAATTTCCGTCACACGCGAAACGTTGGCTGGTATAGCGAGCGCATGGGCATAACGCCAAAGACCCTGCTTGAGACAGTGAAGCGTGTGAGCAACCGCACGCCTAACGACTGGCTCGACATATACACAACGCTCGAACTGCGTCTGCTCTTGAAGACAACAACAAAGTCAATAAAAGAAATATCAGACGAGCTGCATTTCGGCAGCCAGTCGTCGATGGGCAAGTTTTTCCGTGAGCATGTAGGTGTTTCACCTACGGCATACCGACAGGCACAGAGATAAGGTAAAATGAGAGCGCTGCCTATCTTATGCAAACGATTAAAGCTGTGTTTCAAGACGAAAACATCACTATTCAGCATACATTTTTTATTTTTTAAAATAAGTGCACATCTGCACTGCAATCGTAACTATCTGTGGTTTAGTGCATTTGTTCTTGTGCAGATAGTGTGCAGATGATGTGCAGATGAAAGAGCAAAGGTGAAAGGTGAAAAGTGAGAGAGCAAAGAGCAAGAGGAAAGATGAAAATGGAATCTTTAAGCATCCTTCAGATTCATGACATAGTTAAGAGGAACAGGCTTTCTTTTTACAACTCTGTTTTTAGGAATCTTACTTCGTTGAGATAACTATGGTATCTTGCGTAGATACCGCTGGTATCCTTATTTGAAGAAAAGCCGCAGGCTTCATCAGTGTCAAGAGTAAAGAGAAAATGGGAAACTCTGTCGTCTGTCATCTTTGCTCTTCACTCTCTCATCTGTCATTCATCTGCACATTTGTAACTATCTATAATCTAGTGTTTTATGACAGCAGTGCAGATATGCACTTTTTTATAGAAACAGAGAAAAAGACGAAGGAATACAAGTATTATACATGGAGGTAGAAGGAGATAGATGAAGATAGAAGGAGATAAATGACATTAGTTTTTGCTTCATGTAGATAGATGGAGGTAGATGAAGATAGAAGGAGATAAATGACATTAGTTTTGATGCAGAAAACCTGCTTGCCAAAGTATCGTCCTCTATCTTCGCCGCTGGAAGCGGCATATCTTCCTTTATCTTCCTATATTTTCTTAAAACGTATCTTCCTTTATCTTCTTAAAAAGTATCGTCCTCTATCTTCTTAACATCCGAAACTTGACTTATTTATATCCACCTTTAGCCAGCTGTTTCCTCATTTTGGTTTTTAGCGGCATTTCGGATATATTCGCTTGGTGGCATTTTCATTTCCGACTTGAAGCAGCGGCTGAAATATTTCGGGTCAGAGAAACCGCATTCGTATGCCACTTCTGCTATTGTCGCTCCGTGATGCTTCGATAAGATCATTGCAGCCTTGCGTATGCGTGCCTTAGCAAGAAACTCACCAGGTGTCACACCCATCAGTGATTTCGTCATACGCGTAAGAGTCGACACACTGACAGCCATATGCTCAGCTATCATGTCAATCTTCAGGTTGGAGTCAGCGAGGTTTTTATTGATATAGTCTGTAAGTTTTTTCACAAATTCCTCGTCTTTGTCGCTTATATTGCTTTCGCTTACTAACATTTTCTCTGCGTATTTTTTTCTGCCGATGAGCGAGAGATAAGCCTTCAGCACCTCGTCGTGTTTTCGCTGTGTGCGTCTGATGTATGATGCAATGCGGTATGCGGCGTATGCCAGCAGTATGGCGATAAGCACAAAGAGGGCAGTAGCCCATTTTGTTTCAATAAATTTTGCCGGTACGCAGAGTTCTATGCTCAGAGTGTTATTCGTCCATAGACCGCTACTGTTCGTCGACCGTACCTCTAACGTGTAGTTGCCAGGGGAAATATTGCTGAATGATATCGAGCGTTCGTGTCCTAGTTTAATCCATGCGTCGTGTGAACCTCTAAGTCTGTAGGCATAAGTTATGGCGTCAGGATTACGGTAGTCCAGCGCAGCGAATGTTATCTTGAACGAGCGCTGTCCAGGCAGTAGCGTTATTTTTTCGGGTATGTCAGTGTATTTCAGTGGTTTCTCTCCGGCAATATCGAGTGATACCGGGATGATGCGTGGCGAATACGTATCATGGCTCATGCTTGCAGGATTGACAGACAGTACACCCTCGGTCGTAGCAAACAGCCATCTGTCTGATACGGTCTTGATAGGTTGGATTTCTGCAAACTGGAATCTTTTGCCAAAGAAATCGCTGCCAAACTGAGCTACATGATTTCCTGTCATGTTGCTGTTGCGTTCTATTGTCGAAATGGAGTGGAGACTTGTGACGCACAGAATGTCATCAATTTCCGTTGCGGCAAACGCTATGTCAGACAATCCGTCGTTGCGGTCAATATGCTCAAAGCAGAGTTCGTCAGCCATGATGCTTGGCAATGTGCATATGTTCAGTCCGCCGTTTTCGGTGCATACAATTACTCTTCTGCGGCTATCAACAAACACGTAATCGGTCAGATTGCTGCTCAGACTGTTTTTTCTATTCTTGTCATACTTGTGATACTTGAATTTTACGTTATTCAAGTCGGTAGAAGAGATGTCAGCAACAGCCAGTCCTTCTGACGTTGCCACGAGCAGAGTGTCATGGTAGAGACAGAGATTATGTGCACGTGAGAATTTTTTGTAGTCGTAATTACGTATAGGTTTCAGGCTGGCAGACTGTGGCTTAGCATCCGCGCTGATGCATCGCACACCGCCATCGAGCATGGCGAGCCACATGCGTCCATGTCTGTCGCATGCCATGTCGTACACATCACGCTGAGCTGCGCAGCTGCTTATCATCTGTTCGGGTGTATATGCTCCGTTGTCAGCAGGTGTCAGACGGAACAGTCCGTTGCTTCTTGTGCCCATCCATACCTGTCCGTCTGCACCTTCGTGTATGCAGTAGACACGTGTTCCGAATGATTCTGGAGTCTGGCTTACAGTGCCGTCTTGTTTCAGATAGCCCTTGAAGCGGTCATGTTTGTCATACATAACCACCCGCTTGCTATTGCGCTGGCATATCCAGTAGTCTCCGTTGCTGAAGCGGTGCATGCATCTCACATGTTCTCTGTCACACTCCTCCAGTATTTTCACATCGTTGTAGCCGAATACCAGTTTGTGGATGGCATGATAGCATAGCACCCATAAATTCTTCTGCTTGTCAAGGAAGCATCCGCGGTATCCTTCGAACGGAGCGATTCCGTCATACACCAGCTCAGCTGTTCCGTCCTTTGCATACATCAGCCTGCCGTCTTTTTTCATATGCCATGTGGTGCCGTGGCTGTCTTTGAATTTCATTTGTTTATTATCTGGCACCATCTGCCACTGGTCGCCAGTAGGGCAGGGCAATACGCCTCTTGTCTTTTCGGGCGAGTAACCCATGTCTTTCATTTCCTGTTCGCGATGAATGGCGAACTGCATTCCGTCAAAACTGAACATTCCACCCCATGTCGTAATCCATATCATGCCGTTTTTGTCCTGCAGTATTCCTATGACATGATGTATGGGTTCGTTTTTCGACGTTTCGAGATATGTCGTCACACGGCACACGGGCTGTGCTGTGGCATATGTGCAGAGCATTAGCATGATTGACATGCATAATATTCTGCACCTTGAAATAATATTTTCTGTTCTGTGAAACATTTTTTATAACGGTTTGTTGTGTGTAACAAAGAGGAAAATCTGTTCGGGAAGACAAAGTTAGGAATAAAAAACAGATTGTCCAAATAAAATTATATATTTCTGAAAGGGTAATGTGAAATTAATAAAGCGGCATTTTTTTGAGGTGTAAAATATTATCATAGAGGTGTAAAAACACTGCAAATCAGCATGTTTGCAAAACTCTGATGATTTTTTATATGACATGGTTTGCAATAAATTTGTACATTTGCATCAGAAATATTAAATGAGTAGACAAGTTGACGAGTAGACAAGTTGACGAGTAATGGTTTAACTTCTTATATAAAATTCAGAAACAATTTAATACTATTATAAGCGTATGAAAAGACATCTTATTCTATTAACTATTTTTCTTAGCATTGCTGCTTCTGCGTTTTGTGCTTCTGCTTCTGACGAACAAAGCGTGCTGGCATTTCCGATAGCCGAAGGTTATGGCAAATATACTCAAGGCGGACGTGGCGGTGCAGTCATTGAAGTGACCAATCTAAACGACTCGGGCGAGGGCAGCCTGCGTGCTGCTGTCGAGGCGAAGGGACCACGAATCGTAGTATTCCGTGTGTCTGGAACTATCGACCTGCAGAGTCCGCTGACAATCCGCAACCCATATATCACCATAGCCGGTCAGACAGCACCTGGCGACGGAATCTGCCTGAAGCGCCATCCGCTCAATATCGGTGCGGACGATGTGATAATAAGACACCTGCGCGTGCGTCTCGGCGATGAGTCGGGCCACGATTACGATGCTGTCAGTTGCCGAGGCAGGAAGAATATTATGCTCGACCATCTGTCTGTGTCGTGGAGCATCGACGAGACATTGTCAGTATATATGTGTGAGAACGTAACCATTCAGTGGTGTCTTGCCAGTGAGAGCCTCTCAAAATCTAACCATGTAAAGGGTGCACATGGATTTGGCGGAATATGGGGAAGCAACTACTCAACCTATCATCACAATCTGCTGGCACACCACTCAAGCCGCAATCCTCGCTTCGCATCAGGTGCAGGATATAACGACTACCGCAACAACGTCATCTACAACTGGGGCTATAACTCATGCTATGGCGGCGAGTATAACCATGTCAGAATTAAGAACACATTCGGCACCTTCGATGTCAATATGGTAGGAAACTACTATAAGCCAGGTCCAGGCACACAGCCAGGCAAGGTGTCATATCGCATTGCAAACCCATCATATCGTGATAGTATAGGCAATTATGGCCGCTGGTATATTGCTGAGAATGTCGTAGAAGGTAATGCTACAGTAAGTGCAGATAACTGGAATGGCGGCGTACAGGTGTCAGGTGGAGCTGACCATATTGCCGCTCTGAAGCGCAATGCTCCATGGAAGGCTATGCCTATCAGCGAGCAGACGGCAGAGGAGGCATATCGTGCAGTGCTGCAGAATGTCGGTGCCACACTGCCTAAACGTGATGCAATAGACAGCCGCATCATAAAAGAAGCAACAGACGGCACAGCTACGTACGAGGGTGAAAGCAGTCGTACGTCTGAAAAACGCGGCACGTCAACCGGTCCGACAGGCATCATCGACTCACAGAATGATGTAGGCGGATGGCCTCTGCTGCAGAGCGCACCAGCTCCAGCGGATACCGACCACGATGGTATGCCAGACGAATGGGAACGTCGCAACCGCCTCAATCCGAACGATGCGGCAGATCGCAACCGTCTTCATGTTTCGGGCTATACAGCCATAGAGGTTTATCTTAATGAGCTTTGCGGTGAGTATGTAGAAGGCGAATTCGTCAGATAGAGATATTAGTGACTACATCAAATAATAATACTCAGATAGTCTAACAGCAGATAAAATGGTGCAAAGTCTTTTCGCAACTGTGTTATATGCATTAGAATTAGATAATAAACATATAAAAAATGAGACACATTAAACTATATTTAACAGCGATATGTACATTCGCCCTCGCATTCTTCCCTGTTCAGTTACAGGCAGAAGAGCGCCAGCGCGTGATAGTGACCTCTGATGCAGAGATTGACGACGAGTGCTCTCTGGCACGCTTCATGCTCTATCTTAACGACTTCGATGTAGAGGCCATCATCAGTTCCAGCTCGCAATATCATGCTCACGACCACAACTGGGCGGGCGACACATGGTATGTGCCATACATGCATGCATATCGTGAGGTCTACCCCAACCTTGTGAAGCACGACCCAAACTACCCGTCGCCCGACGCCGTAGAGCAGATGTTCTACATGGGCAATGTTGACACCGTAGACGAGATGGAGAAAGTGACACCTGGTTCGCAGCGCATCGTAGACGTGCTACTCGACACTACCGACCCTCGCCCAGTATGGCTGCAGGCATGGGGCGGCACAAACACTATAGTGCGTGCGCTGAAGACCATCGAGGAGGAGCATCCTGCGGAGATGGAACGTGTGGCAAAGAAGATTCGATTCTATTTCATCTGGGAGCAGGACAATACCTACCAGCAGTACATTCGCAAGCACTGGGGCAAGTATAATATCCCGACCATCATCAGCGACCAGTTCATAGCATATTTCTATCACTGGAAGAAATACCTTCCTTCAGACGTGCAGAAGCATCTCGACGGCACATGGATGAACCGTAATATACTCCGCGGACACGGACCGCTATGCTCGCTCTATAAGGCACACGACAATGGCGACTTCCGCTCAGAAGGCGACTCGCCTGCCTATTTCCATGTCATCCCTGTCGGACTGCGCAGCTACGAGAACCCTGGCTGGGGCGGCTGGGGCGGCCGCTTCGTCAAGGTGCGTGAGAACACCTGGCTCGACGAGGTGCATGAAGCAGGCTATGAGTATCCTGCTGGCCGCTGGTACACATCTAACGCATGGGGACGCACACGACTGAAGAAAGAGATTCCTAACGACAAGATGCTCACCGAGTATCTCCGTCCTATGTGGCGATGGGCAGAACCTCTTCAGAACGATTTCGCCGCACGTGCCGATTGGTGCGTCAAGAGCTACGCCGAGGCAAACCACCAGCCAGTGGTCAAGTGCAACAAGAAAGATGTCACAGCACGTCCTGGCGAGAAGATACGCCTCTCAGCTAAAGGCACCACCGACCCTGACGGCGACCGTCTGACATACCGCTGGTGGCACTACCGTGAGGCAGGTACATACGCTGGCAGCATGCATATCAGCCAGAGCAACAGCGTGAAGACCACGCTGACCGTGCCAGCCGATGCCAAGACTGGCGACACCATACACGTCATACTCGAAGTGACCGACAGCGGCATACCAGCACTCACACGCTACGCCCGTGTGGTGATAACAGTAAAGTAACCCAATAGGAAAGCAATATGATATACCGACTACTGATTCTTGCGTGCGCATGGTTTGCGCTCAGCACTTATAAAGCCGCGGCGGCAGATACCGACGACCGCCTGCGCATCATCGTAACCTCTGACGGCGAGATAGACGACCAGTGCTCGCTGGTGCGATTCCTGCTCTACAGCAACGAGTGGGACATAGAGGCCATTATCACATCCAGCTCGCAGTATCACTGGCACGGACACCGCTGGCCAGGCGACACCTGGTATGTGCCGTTCTATGAGGCATACGCCAAGGTGTGGCCGAACCTCGTGAAGCACGACCCGCGCTATCCGTCACTCAGCCAGTTGGAGAAAATCACCTTCCTCGGCAATGTCGAGACAGAAGGCGAGATGGAGAAAGTGACACCAGGTTCGCAGCGCATCGTAGAAGTGCTGCTCGACAAGAGTAACCCTCGCCCAATATGGATACAGGCATGGGGAGGCACCAATACTCTGGCACGCGCACTGAAAACCATAGAAGAGGAGCATCCTGCAGAGATGGAGCGTGTGGCGAAGAAGATGCTGCTCTATCTCATCTGGGAGCAGGACGACACCTACCAGCGATATATCCTGCCACACTGGGGCAAGTACAATATCCCAACCATCATCTGCGACCAGTTTGAGGCCGTAGCATACCGCTGGCGCAATACGCTGCCAGACAGCCTCCACCAGTATTACGACGGCGCATTCATGAATGAACACATACTCCGTGGACACGGCGCGCTCTGTGCGTCATATCCTGCACACGACAACGGCGACTTCCGCTCAGAAGGCGATTCGCCAGCCTATTTCCATGTCATTCCTACCGGACTGCGCAGCCACGAGAACCCAGGCTGGGGAGGCTGGGGCGGCCGTTTCGTCAAGGTGCGCCAGAACACCTGGTACGACCCAGTGCCTGTGAAAGACTATGTCTATCCGGAAGGCCGCTGGTCGGGCAATACGGCATGGGGACGTCAGGCTACACGCCCTAAGAGTGGCGTGACACGTGAGGAATATCTGCCGTATTTCAAGCCTACTGGACGATGGAGCAAGGCGTTGCAGCACGACTTCGCAGCACGTGCCGACTGGTGTGTGAAGAATTACGCCGAGGCTAACCATCAGCCTGTGGTTGTGTGCGATAAAGAAAATATCTACGCTCGTCCGGGCGAGAAGATACGCCTCTCAGCACGAGGCACTACCGATCCTGACGGCGACCGCCTGACCTACCGCTGGTGGCACTACCGTGAGGCAGGCACCGTGACTGGCAATCCGACGATAGCATCGCCTGCAAAGCCGGAAACATATATCACCGTGCCAGCCGATGCTGCAGAAGGCTCTGTCATGCATATCATACTCGAAGTGACCGACGACGGTACACCATCGCTGACACGCTATGCCCGTGTGGTGGTTAATGTTACAAGCCGTCTGATGAGCCAGCGTGTGGCTGACGCTGAGATTATACGCTTCCCAGAGGCGTGGCAGACAGACAGCGCACGCCGTCCAGCATTCGGATACTGCCAGGGACTGGAGATGAAAGCTATGCACATGCTTGCCGACAAGATGGACGAGCTGGGGCAGCATGAC
>JAEIGA010007604.1_pt1 | contig 16434 bp, 10 predicted proteins | sample 9270691 | NCBI WGS metagenome assembly JAEIGA01 (sample SAMN17057246, study PRJNA624740) | gut metagenome | biome: biome; isolation source: fecal sample | host: Bos grunniens | place: China: Xizang | collected 2019
ATCAAGGAAAGAGGATGTCTGCACAAGAGGTGAATGCGATCTTCGGCTGGGAGCCCCTTACACTGGCATCCAAAGAGGGTTTGGCTCTGTTGAACGGTACCCAGTTTATGCTGGCCCATGCACTATGGTCGCTGCACCATGCCAAGAAACTCTCCCTTCTGGCAGATCAGATAGGTGCTGTCTCACTTGAGGCATTTGATGGCAGGATAGAGCCGTTTACAGATGGTGTTCATCAGGTAAGACCACACAAGGGTCAGTTGGATACTGCAAGACATATGAGGGAGCTTCTTGCAGGGAGTGAGATTATAGCCCGTCGCAAAGAGCACGTTCAGGATCCATACTCTTTCAGATGTATTCCTCAGGTACATGGAGCATCCAAAGATGCTATCGACTATGCAGAGAAGGTGTTTGTGACAGAGTTGAATAGTGCCACCGATAACCCTACCATCCTCCCCGATGAGGATCTTGTGGTCTCTGCCGGCAATTTCCATGGCCAGCCATTGGCTTTGGCTCTCGATTTTCTGGCTATAGCGATGGCTGAGCTTGGTTCTATCTCTGAGCGCAGGACATACCAGCTTATTTCGGGCAAGCGTGGCCTGCCTTCATTCCTTGTAGCCCATTCAGGCCTCAATTCCGGTTTCATGATTCCACAATATGCACAGGCATCAGTAGTGAGCCAGAACAAACAGTTCTGTACACCTTGCTGTGTCGATACATTGGATTCATCACAAGGACAGGAGGACCATGTAAGTATGGGTGCAAACGCAGCTACTAAATGTGTGAATGTGGTAATCAATGTTGAGAAGATATTGGCTATAGAGCTCTTTAATGGTGCACAGGCCCTTGATTTCCGCAGACCGCTAAAATCTTCCGATATACTGGAGAAATTTGTGGCAGAGTATCGCCAGGTAGTCCCATTTATAGATGAGGACGAGGTTATGTATACCCATATTGCCAATTCGGTAGACTTTATCAGAAATTATAAATTCTAGAGTATGAAGCTCTTGATTAAAAATATCAAAAAACTCATCAACGTTCGTGATGAGTCGCCCCTTTGTCCCTTGAATGGAGGTGAGCTGGGGATTCTTCCCACCTTGGATGATGCCTATCTTGTAATTGAGGATGGGGTAATATCTGCCTACGGAGTTTCTTCTTCAGCCAATATCCAGGTGCTTGAAGGGAAATCGGACAAGGTGATAGATGCAAAAGGGAAGATGGTGTTCCCCTCTTATTGCGATTCGCATACCCATCTGGTGTATGCCGGGAGCCGCGAGATAGAGTTTATGGACAAGATCAGAGGGCTTTCATATCAGGAGATAGCCCGTAGGGGTGGGGGAATATTGAATTCGGTAGAACTTCTTCACAATACATCGGAGTCTGATCTTTTTGCCCAGGCGAAGGTGAGGGCACAGGAGATCATTGCCTTTGGTACAGGTGCCGTGGAGATCAAAAGCGGCTATGGACTTACCCTTGAGGATGAGATCAAGATGCTGAGAGTAGCCAAAAAGGTGGAGGAGGAGACCCCACTTACGGTGAAGAGGACTTTCTTGGGAGCGCACGCCGTTCCAGCCAGATATGCCGGCAGGAGGGGGGAGTATGTGGATGAAATTGTCAGGGAGATGATACCTGCGGTGGCGGCCGAGGGGCTTGCCGAGTATGTCGATATATTCTGCGAGGAGGGATTTTTTACAGTTGAGGACTCGTGCAGGATTTTCGAGGCAGGTATAAAGTATGGGATGAGGCCTAAAGTGCACGCAAACCAGATGAGTTTTTCCGGAGGTGTGCAGGTGGGGGTCAAATACAATGCCAGAAGTGTGGATCACCTTGAATTTACCGGTGTGAATGAGTTTGAAGCACTCCGCCATTCGGATACCATTGCCACCCTGTTGCCGGGTGCTACCTTCTTCCTTGAGATGGATTTTGCCCCAGCTAGGGCAATGATAAACTACGGCCTCCCAATTGCGATAGCATCAAACTATAACCCGGGTTCCTGCCCTTGTGGCGATATGAAGTTCATGATGGCACTCGGGTGTTTGAAGATGAAGATGTTCCCGGAGGAGGTGATAAATGCTGCCACTATAAATGGCGCCTTTGCGATGGATGTGGACAAGAGTCTGGGATCCATAACTGTGGGAAAGGTGGCGAATGTCTTTATTACCAAGGAGGTGCCGTCGTATGAGTTTCTCCCATATTCATTCTCGACTCCATTGGTGGATACTGTTATCCTGAATGGAAAGATTGTCGGATAATTTTATTAAATTTGAAAAAATATAAGGATTATGAACAGTTATAAAACCCCACTTGGCGAGCTTAAAGTGAAAGTTTTTGGGCACGCATCTTTACTTTTTCAGATTAATGGAAAGAATATCTATGTAGATCCATATAGTGAGGTGACAGATTATACAGGAATGGATGAGGCAGACCTTATCCTCTCGACTCACGATCATTATGACCACTATGACCCTAAGGCATTTAATGAGATATTGGCTACCGATACAGCCTTTATCGTGAGTGAAAGTATAGGCAAAGTGGATCATAGGTATATCCCCCTTGCAAATGGTGATTCTTGCGAATGGGATGGAATCAAGATATATGCAGTTCCTGCTTATAATATTGAGCGCCGCAATGAGGATGGCAACCATTTTCATCCAAAAGGTTTTGGAAACGGGTACCTTTTCGATTTCGGCGGTTATAATGTATATGTAGCAGGGGATACTGAACCTATTGAGGAGATGAAGGAGCTACCCAAGCTTGATATTGCCTTCTTGCCAAAGAACCTCCCATATACTATGACAGATGATGAGTTTGTAGGTTTGGCAAACCAGCTTAAACCTGCAGTGCTGTATCCTATCCACTATTTTGAGATAGATTATCCGGCATTGTCTGCAAGACTTGATGAAGGTATTACATTTATTGACCCTAACAAAGCTTAAATATATGCGTAAATTGATAGAATGTGTCCCTAATTTCAGTGAGGGACGCGATATGGATGTCATCAATCAGATTACATCGGTTATTGAGAGTGTAGAAGGTGTTAAACTTCTGGATGTCGATCCGGGTGCAGCAACAAACAGGACAGTAGTGACGTTCGTGGGTGAGCCTGAGAATGTGGTAGAAGCGGCTTTCCTTGCTGTCAAAAAGGCTTCGGAAGTAATAGATATGAGGAATCATCATGGTGAACACCCACGTATGGGCGCTACCGATGTGTGTCCTTTGGTACCTGTATCAGGAATTACCATGGAGGAGTGTGTGGAGTATGCGCACAAACTCGGTCAAAGGATAGGGGAGGAGCTTGGAATCCCTGTATTCTGCTATGAGAGTGCTGCAAAATGTGCTGAGAGAAAAAATCTGGCAGTATGTCGTGCGGGTGAGTATGAGGGGCTTCAGAAGAGACTTACAGAAGGTGGATGTGTTCCAGACTATGGTCCTGCTACCTTCAACGAGAGGGTGGCACTTTCAGGAGCCACTGCAGTAGGTGCCCGCGACTTCCTTGTGGCCATTAACTATAATCTGAATACTACCTCTACAAGAAGGGCCAACTCTATCGCATTTGACGTTCGTGAGAAGGGTCGTAAGAAGAGGGAAGGTGATCCTATCGTAGGTAAAGTGGTTAAAGACGAGAATGGTGAACCTGTGTGGATCCCTGGTACCCTTAAAGGTTGTAAAGCGATTGGCTGGTATATAGATGAATATGGAATCGCTCAGGTATCTATGAATGTGACAGATATTACTCAGACCCCTGTTCATGTAGCCTTCGATGAGGTGTGCGACAAAGCGTATGCACGAGGTATCAGAGTGACAGGTTCTGAGATTGTAGGTCTTATCCCTAAGAGGGTATTGATAGATGCCGGCAAACACTATCTTGCTAAGCAGGGACGCTCGTGTGGTATCCCTGAGGGAGATATTATCCAAATTGCTGTAAAATCTATGGGATTGGATGATTTGAAGCCATTTAACCCTAGAGAAAAGGTGATTGAGTATATCCTTGAAGATATGGACAAGAGTGCCAAACTTGTTGATTTGACCTGCAAGGGATTTGCTGAGGAGACTTCACGCGAATCGCCTGCACCGGGCGGTGGATCCATCTCTGCATACATGGGTTCATTGGGCGCAGCCCTTGGTTCTATGGTGGCAAACCTTTCATCCCATAAGCCGGGATGGGACTCAAGGTGTCCTTATTTCTCAGAGTGGGCAGAGAAAGGTGAGGCCCTTATGTATGAACTTCTGCACCTTGTGGATGAGGATACCAATGCCTTCAATAAGATAATGGATGCCCTCGGTATGCCTAAAGGCAATGATGCGGAGAAGGCTGCCAGAGCTGCTGCTCTTCAGGCTGCCACATTGTATGCGACTCAGGTTCCATTGAAGACAATGGAGGTGTCATATAAGGTATTTGACCTTGTGGAGGCAATGGCTCAGGAGGGTAACCCCAACTCAGTATCTGATGCCGGTGTAGGAGCATTGGCTGCACGTTCTGCAGTGTTGGGCGCTTTCCTTAATGTGAAAATCAATGCAGCAGGTTTGAAGGATCGTACTGTGGCTGAATCTCTTATCAAGCAAGCATCCGAGATAGCGGACAAGGCTCAACAAAGGGAGCAAGTGATTCTTGCTGTCGTAGACAAAAAGATAGCGGAATAGGTCATCTGATTTGTTTGAAATGTTACAAAAGCATAATAAACCGACGGTTTGTTATGCTTTTTTGTCATCTATTGGTTACTTTTTGTCATAACGGTTTGTTTCTTTAGTATAGTTTCTTCAGTTTTGCCGCTGTTAATTTTATACATGTGACAAAATGAAAATATTAGGAACAGGAAGTGCCCATCCATCAAAGACTGTTACAAATGATATGCTTGAGCACTTTCTTGATACCAGTGACGAGTGGATAAGAACCCGTACAGGTATAAGACAGAGGCAGCTGATTACCGATGAAAAGCTCGAGGATATAGCTGTAAGTGCAGCACAGAAAGCATTGGATAGGGCAGGAATATCCCCTAAGGATCTTGACTTTATCATTTGCTCAAATGTGGTAAATGAATATATAACCCCTGCGTTAAGCTGTATAATTCAAGGGAAACTGGGGGCTGAGTGCCCATGTATCGATCTTAATGGTGCATGTGCAGGATTTATATACTCTCTCGATATAGCAGAGTCTTATCTTTCATCAAAAAGTGATATAAACAATATACTTATTGTATGTGCTGAGGAGCCTACCAGGATGGTGGACTGGGCCGACAGAGGTACATGTGTCCTTTTTGGTGACGGCGCAGGTGCTGTTGTAGTGGGTAAAGGTGACAATGTCAAGTCTATCAGACTCTCCACTACCAGCAAACAGGAATCTCTCTACCAGCAGAGAAAACTTCAGGATACACCATTTATAACCAAGGATGAGGCTCATGGACCACTCGTAATGAATGGACATGAGGTGTTCAAGCTTGCCGTCTCATCATCTTTGAGAGACATTAAAGGTGTTATCTCTGACAGTCATCTGACAGAGAATGATGTGGACCATTTTTTGCTGCATCAGGCAAATATAAGGATAATAGATACGATACGACAATCCCTAAACCAGGATAAGGAGAAGTTCCCTAACAATATTGACAAATACGGCAACACATCTTCAGCGAGCATACCTATTCTGCTGGATGAACTAAATAGCCGTAACGAACTCAGGAGAGGTGATAAAATAGTCTTGAGTGCCTTTGGAGCTGGTTTTACCACTGGAGCATGTCTGTTGTATTGGTAACAATTAAGAATGAGATTATGATTAAGAGTAGAATATGTGACTTATTGGGGATCAAATACCCCATTTTCCAGGGAGGAATGGCCTGGATATCTGAATCGGGACTTGCAAGTGCTGTATCAAATGCAGGTGGCTTGGGTATCATCTCGTGCGTGAATGCAGGTACAGAGGTGATTAGAGAGGAGATCCGCAAATGTAAGGAGATGACCGACAAGCCATTTGCGGTAAATATTATGTTGCAGGCTCCTAATGCTGCTGAGATTGCTCAGCTGGTGATAGACGAAAAGGTTCCAGTTGTTACTACAGGGGCAGGTTCCCCTGCTAAATATATGGATGCTTGGCTTGCTGCCGGGATCAAAGTTATTCCTGTAGTTGCTGCTGCATCTTTGGCTGTAAGGATGGAGAGACTTGGTGCTGTGGCTATTATCGCTGAAGGTGGTGAGTCCGGAGGACATATTGGTGAGATGAATACCATGGCCCTCATCCCAAATGTGACAGATGCTGTATCGGTACCTGTCATAGCAGCAGGTGGTATAGCTGATGGCAGAGGGATGGCAGCTGCATTTATGCTTGGGGCAGAGGGTGTGCAGTGTGGTACACGTTTTTTGGGCGCTACAGAGTGTATTATCCATCAGACATACAAGGATAAGATTATTGCTGCAGCTGAGACCGATACAGTGGTTACAGGTAAGACTCTTGGGCACCCTGTGAGGGCACTGAAGAGTCCGTTTACCAAGAAATTTGCAGCGATGGAGAAAGATCCTTCAGTAACGCCGGAGCAGATACTTGAGTATGGATCGGGATCACTTCGCAAGGCGGTGCAGAATGGTGATGAAGTATATGGAAGTTTTATGGCCGGACAGAGTGTTGGAATGGTAAGGGAGATCAAGCCGGCTGCGGAAATCATATCAGAAATGGTAACTGACGCAGTGGCCAGACTGAAAGGGGGTGCAGCATGGGTAGAAGAGTAGTTATAACAGGTCTTGGGGTTATCAGCCCGGTGGGAAATGATGTCTCGACCTTCTGGAAGAATCTTACAGAGGGGGTGTGTGGAATAGACTACATCAAGAAATTCCCTGCAGAAGACCTTCCGGTAAAAGTGGCAGGCGAAATCAAGGATTTCAACCCTGCAGATTATGGTATCCCTGCTTCTATTTCGAGAAAAGGGGACAAATTTACCCTATATGCTATGGCAGCAGCAAATCAGGCTATGTCAGATGCGGGAGACTTGGGGATTGCACCGGAGAGACTCGGCGTATATATAGGTTCGGGTATAGGTGGAATGCGTACATTTATCAAAGAGGTGGAGAATCTCAATGAGAATGGTGCACAATGGGTGTCCCCTCTCTTCATTCCAAACATGATCAGTAATATTGCTTCGGGCAATGTCGCAATTGCGCACAATGCAAGGGGAATTTGCCTCCCAATTGTCACCGCTTGTGCCACTGGTACCCACTCCATCGGTGAGGCCTTCCACGCGATAAAACATGGCTATGCAGATGCAATTATAGCGGGTGGAGCAGAGGCTGCGCATGAGCCCCTATCCATTGGAGGCTTTGCAAACAGTAAAGCCCTCTCCAAATCGGAGGATCCCCTTAAGGCATCTCTTCCGTTTCATCCCCAAAGACAGGGATTTGTGATAGCGGAAGGTGCAGGCATCGTGGTGCTGGAAGAGTATGAGAATGCCCTTAAAAGAGGTGCAAAAATATATGCAGAGGTGTGTGGTTACGGGAACACTTGTGATGCTTACCACTATACTGCTCCCCGTCCTGATGCATCCACTGCGGCAAATGCTTTTAAGGCGGCTTTGGACGAAGCAGGATACCTGCCACAAGATACAGTGCATATAAATGCCCATGGTACAGGGACTCCCATGAACGACAAGACAGAGACATTGGCGATAAAGCTGGCCATGGGTGAAGAGGGGGCACGTAAGGCCGCAATATGCTCTACAAAATCTATGACAGGGCATATGCTTGGTGCGGCAGGTGGCGTGGAGCTGGTGGCGACAGCATTAGCTGTAAAGAATGGAATAGTACCCCCTACAATAGGTTTGGATGAGACTGATCCGGAGTGTGATCTTGACTATACACCATTAAAAGCTAAAGAACTCGATATTACATTGGCCCTATCATCGTCTTTGGGATTTGGCGGACACAATGCCGTAGTAGCTATTAGAAAAGTTTAATATGGAAAGAGAAGAGATAAAACAATATTTGCCGCACAGGGAGCCAATGCTCCTGGTGGACAGAATGGAAAAGGATGAAAATGGGGTTGTGCACGGAGAATATAGTGTCCGCGGAGACGAGTACTTTCTCCAAGGCCATTTCCCTGGAATGCCCATCGTACCTGGTGTCATCTTGTGTGAGATTCTTGGACAATGCTCATCTATGTTGCTCCTTGAGGAGTTGATGGGAGGTAAGATAACCCTTTATACCGGACTTGATAAGGTCCGTTTTAAAAATGCAGTCCGCCCCGGAGATAAGGTCGAAGTGGAGGCTACCCTTATCAATAGAAGGGCCAATATGTTTTTTATAGATGCAAAAGGGTTTGTAGATGGAAAACTTTGCGTAAGTGGAGTTCTTTCTGTAGCTTTGATAGACAAAAAATAAAATAATATGAAGATACTAGAAGGTAAAGTGGCTTTGGTCACAGGTGGAACTCGCGGCATCGGACGTGCAATAGTTTTAAAACTTGCGTCAGCAGGTGCTTCAATTGCATTTACAGGACAGAGGGAGAGTGAGGCTCTCCGTCAGACAGAATCAGAGGTGGCAAAAATGGGTGTCAAAAGCAAGGCTTATATCTCAAACGCCTCAGATTATACCCTAACCCAGGAACTGGTCTCTGAAATACATAAGGAGTTTGGTAAGGTAGATATATTGGTAAATAATGCAGGCATCACTAAGGATACACTTCTTATGAGGATGTCAGAGGAGCAGTGGGATGATGTAATTAATGTCAACCTTAAGTCCACATTCAATTTTACAAAGGCGGTGGTCCCAATTATGGCCAGACAAAGACAGGGCTCGATCGTGAATATCTCCTCTATTGTGGGGCTTAATGGAAACCCTGGACAGGCCAATTATGCTGCATCTAAAGCAGGTATTATCGGCTTGACCAAGTCTGTAGCCAAAGAGATGGGTGCCAGAAATATAAGGGTCAATGCCATCGCACCAGGATTTATTGCTACAGAGATGACAGACGCTCTTCCTCAAGAGGTGAAGGATGACTATGCAAAACGTATCTCACTACGCCGTCTCGGACAAGGTGAGGATATCGCAAATGTAGTTCTCTTTCTTGCCTCTGATCTGGCAGGTTATGTGACAGGAGAGGTTATAACAGTGGATGGTGGGATGATGTAATTTTTGTTGATACTATATAAATAAAAAGAGGTGGTCCGAATGGGCCACCTCTTCTGTTATATGATTATCTATTAATAACCAGGGTTTTGTTGTTTAGCGATCTCAGGGTTAGCGTTGATTTCGTGTTGGCCAATAGGAAGGATAATCTTATTGAAGTCACGAGTCACAGCTTTGTTAGGAAGAGATCCACGACCACTTTGAGGAGGGTTAGTACCTTTGTTGAATGCATTGTCATCAAAATAGATAGTTTCGTTCAAACGCATTCTTTCGAAGAATACGATACCTTCAGTTACTAGCTCTCTTCTTCTCTCTTTCATGATTTCAGCTGAAGTAACAGTAGCTGCAGTCCAAGGAGTGTAGTTAGGGTTACGTTGAGCAATCATGTTAAGGTATTCAGCAGCTTTAGCAGCTTGGCCATTGTTCAATGCAGCCTCAGCAGCATTAAGAACTACCTCAGAAAGACGGATAACTTTGATATTAACTGATGAAGCAGTTGATTTGCCATCACCTTGAAGGTTAGTACCACCGCTATATTTGTAGCAGCATCCTTTCTCACCTCTCCAACCGTAATTGGCAGCTTCTTCTTCAACCATGATATCGTGGCTGTGAACACCTAGACGAACGTCAGCGTCGTCCATAAGGTCGATCCAGTATCTACTCATTACGAATACACCAACGATGCTTGAAGAACCGTGTTTTTGACGTCTGTAGTATGCACCAGGGCTTGAGTTGCCAAGGTCATTCTCAGTCTCAAGAACAGCAAGCTCGAAGATAGACTCAGTACCGAATTGGCCTTTCCATGAATCTACCCATTTAGCAGGGGTATAAAGCTCGTAAACACCACTGTTGATAACGTTTTCAGCTGCAGTTTGAGCACCTGACCAGTTCTCCATATAAAGGTATACTTTAGCTAGAAGAGCTTGGTTACCATAGTAGTTGATATAACCATTGCTTTTATCTTTGCTGATAAGCTCTGAACCAGCAATAAGGTCTTTAACTATTTGGGTATAAACCTCAGCAACAGTGTTTCTTGTACGTTGCTCACTTGCGTTAACGATTTCAGTAACCACTGGAACACCAAGGCCTGCACCTTTATCCATATTGTAAGGTTTACCATATAGACGAACCAAGTCAAAGTGAATCATAGCGCGAAGAGTATAAGCCTGACCAAGGAAGTCATCATACTCAGTAGTACCGTTTTCAGATTCTGCTTTTAGTTTAACAAGGTTAGTGATAATGTTGTTAACCTGTAGAAGGTCATTGTACATAGTTGACCAGAAACCCTCGTAAGAGTTGCTGTTTACCTCGTGATTGTAGTAGTAGTAACCGTCACCGCCGTTACCAGCTGATACTGTAGTTACGTCACCTGATCTACCGTCACCCCATAGTAGGAAGTTTCTTCCGTAGTAGCTAGAGCTTAGCATCTTACTCATTACACCATTGATCATAACTTGAGCATCAGTGGTATTCATAATGGTAGTACTAGAGTCTGCTTGGTTGGTAGGCTTCTTGTCCAAAAGTCCTGAGCAAGAAGAGATAAGTACCACGCAAATTGCTGCGAGTAAAATATTTATTTTTCTCATCGTAGTAATCATTATTAAAATTAGAAGCTTAGTTCAATACCAAAGGTGTAGGATTTGCTAACAGGAGTTTCCCAACCTCTTGTACCATATTCGTTAACAACTGGGTCAGCAAGTTTGTACTTAGCAAAAGTAAGTAGGTTGCCACCGGTGAAGTATACTCTTACGTTAGATAGACCAACTTTCTTAACAGCATTCTTAGGAATAGTATAACCTAGGTTTACAGTGCTTAGTCTTAGGTAAGATGCATCGTAAACGTGACGGCTTGATCTTTCCATAGCGTCTGTCAAGTCAATACCTCTAACTTGTGGTTGGTGAGTAATCTGACCAGGAGTTTTCCATTGGTTGTAGCAGTAGTCAGCACTTCTGATACGCTCCCAATAGTAACCGTCATCTGCAACGTCTCTTTCAGCACCGTCTTGAAGTTTACCACCGATTTTGTAAGTGAAGTTAAGACCAAATGTCAAGCCTTTCCATTCGATATCGGTATTGAAACCACCATAAAGTGCAGGGTGAACGTTACCAATGATTACTTCGTCAGCGTCTGAGTAGTCGTAAACGATATTTCTACCATTTGCATCTACATAGTCAGAGTTTTCGTTGTTAGAGAACCAGATGTTTTTACCATTGTCAGGATTTACACCTGCCCATTCGTAACCCCAGAATGAAAGGGTTGATTCACCTTCACGATAGATGTAGTAAGCTCTTGAGTCACCACCTGTAGGGTCAGTCCAGATGATATCTTGACCACCGTAAAGTTTGGTTACTTTAGAATCAATGTGTGAACCATTGATACCAAGGCTCCATCTGAAGTCGGTATTTTTGATGATGTCACCAGAAATTTCGAACTCGATACCTTTGTTGTTGATCTCACCTACGTTTTGTAGAGTTGAGCTGAAACCAGTGATGTAAGAGATTGGAACGTCTTGTAGAAGGTCTTTAGAATCTCTGCTGAACCATTCAACGCTACCACGTAGTCTGTCATCGAAGAAACCGAACTCAAGACCAACGTTAGTGGTGTATGAAGTTTCCCATGATAGGGTAGCATCAGCTGCATTGATAAGTCCACCACCTGGTTCTGCTTGGTATTGGTATGAGTAACCAGCAAGAGAACGCCATCCGTAGTTAGATGAAGGAAGGGTACCGTTAACACCATAAGAAGCTCTTAGTCTCAATGCGCTAACAACGTCTTGAGATTTCATGAACTCTTCGTGGTCAATTCTCCAGCTACCTGCTACTGACCAGAAGTTACCCCAACGGCTGTCAGGACCAAGTCTTGAAGAACCGTCACGACGGTAAGAAGCTGATAGATAGTATTTGTTGTCGTAGTTGTACTCAGCACGTGAAAGGATAGACATGATTGAGTAACCCCAGCTGTATGCGTTTGCATCAAGAGTACCGGCAGTTGCTACAGTCTTAAGTGAACCTACAGGAAGGTTTTCACCAGTTGCGCGTACGAAGTCAGTGTTGTTGTCCTCAACCTCGAAACCTACAAGAGCACCAACAGTGTGTTTCTCATTGAAAGTTTTGTTGAAGTTCAAAGTTGTAGATGATACGATCTTAGAGTAGATAGTGCTCATTTCAGATACTGAACCATTTGAACCTGAACCGTTGAAGTGTTGAGAATCGTAGTAAATCATATCTCTCATGCGAGTGTCATCATAAGAGAATACTGATCTTAGGTTCAACCAGTCAGTGAATTTGATGTTTGCAGTCTCGCTTAGAGATAGTTTAAGTGATCTAGAGTTGTTGTCCCAGTGCTCATCGTGGAATAGACCGTTGTAAGCGTAGCTACCATAACGGCTTGTCCAAGGCTCACCTGTAGTGTAGTCAGTTGGCCAGTAGAAGCCCCACATCAAGTTTCTGGTTTGCATGAAGTAGTTAGAACCGGTAGAACGAGTATCGTTGAAACCTTTTCTGTTAGAGTTTGCAATGTTGATGTTGGTAGAGAAGTCCAACCAGCTGTTAACTGTTTGAGTTACGTTAACACGACCTGTGATACGATCGAATGAGTTGATGTAGATACGACCTTGGTCTTTAGTGTAAGCAAGAGAAGTATAGTAAGAAGTTTTCTCGTTACCACCTGACAATGAGATGTCGTATGTTTGGTAAATACCTGTACGGAAATAAGCTTTATCCCAATCAAAGTAGTTACCCTCTGTACGGCCTTGCTGTGCAGCTTTCTCGTCATAAGATGAGATTTGGATATTCTCATAATATTCGTGACCAGCTGTAGTGAATTTGTAACCGTGTTTGTTGAATTTGTTGTTCAACTGTCTTAGTGAGTATTTGTTTGCGCTCTCTTTAGCAGCTGCATCGATCTTAGATGGATCAGATGGAAGGTCAGCATCATAAAGGATAGAGTACAAAGTGTTGATGTTCTCTTGAACAGAAGCAACTTCGTAGTTGTCAGTTGCCCAATCAGGGCTGAAACCTACAGATGCTCTAAGGGTAACTTTTGGTTTACCTGATTTACCTTTCTTAGTAGTGATAAGGATAACACCGTTAGCAGCACGAGAACCGTAAAGAGCAGAAGCAGCAGCATCTTTCAATACAGTGATAGACTCGATGTCGTTAGGGTTGATTGAGGTCATCACGTTGGTAGAAGAGTAGATGTAGTCACTCATCTGACCAGAACCACCAGACATTGCAGGAACACCGTCCACAACGTAAAGAGGCTCGTTTGATGCGTTCATAGAACCAATACCACGAATACGGATAGAAGAAGCAGAACCAGCCTGACCAGAAGTGGTGGTGATTTGCATACCTGCGATCTTACCGTTCATAGCTTGCTCAAATGATAGAGTAGGAACATCTTTGATAGCGTCTTGTTTAACTACAGAAGCGGCACCGGTGAAAGTACCTTTCTTAGCTGTACCGTAAGCTACCACGATAGTCTCTTCCAATGACTCAGCCTCAGGAGTAAGGGCTACGTCGATGGTTTGTCTACCATTAACGGCGATTTCGATAGGATAGTATCCTATGTAAACAAATTGAAGGACTGCGTCAGCAGGTACTTGGAAAGCGTATCTACCGTCAACGTCGGTAGAGGTACCTGTTTGAGTCCCTTTAACTACGACAGAAGCTCCGATAAGTGGAGATCCGTCAGTGGCATCTGTAATAACACCAGATACCTGGACATTTTGTGCTATGGCAGCAAGTGATAGTAATGCAGCGATAGCAACTAGAATCAATTTCTTCATAGATAGATTTTGATTGTGGTTAATAATATTTAAAAATTGGTTTTAGTTTCAGTGTAATCCCTCTTTACACAAAGTAAGATTTTAAAAAAAATAAGAATAATAAATTCAAAAAGAAAGCAAAAAGTAAAAAAAGTTCCTTTTTGACAATGGAAAAAACAAAAAGGAGATGACTTTTTAGCCATCTCCTTCAGTTTTGATATCAATTATTAAGTGGATATCTATGTTATAGAGCTAGTTTCTTGTAAGAGTTGTAGCGAAGTTTTGCGTACTCTTCAGTCTTAGCGAATAGCTCTTCTGCCTCAGCAGGGAACATCTTAGATAGAGAGCTGTAACGAACCTCACCTTTGATGAACTCTTGGAACTTGGTCCAATCTGGCTCTTTGCTGTCTAGAGTGAATGGATTCTTACCCTCTTCAGCAAGAGTAGGATTGAATCTGTATAGATGCCAGTAACCGCATTCTACAGCAAGTTTCTCTTCGTATTGGCTCTTGCCCATACCATTTCTTAGACCGTGGTTGATACATGGTGCGTAAGCAATGATTAGAGATGGTCCGTCGTAAGCTTCAGCCTCTTTAAGTGCGTTAAGGAATTGAGCCTGGTTAGAACCCATAGCTACTTGTGCTACATATACATAACCGTAGCTCATTGCCATCATACCAAGGTCTTTCTTACGTACTTTCTTACCTGAGGTAGCAAATTTGGCAACAGCACCTGCAGGGGTAGATTTAGAAGACTGTCCACCGGTGTTAGAGTAAACCTCTGTATCAAGAACAAGTACGTTTACATTTTCACCTGAAGCAAGTACGTGGTCAAGTCCGCCGTATCCGATATCGTATGACCAACCGTCACCACCGATGATCCATTGGCTGCGTGCAGCGATGTAGTCTTTAACCTCAAGAAGAGCTTTGCAAGTGTCGCAACCGCAAGCTTCCATCATAGGTACAAGAGCATCAGCCACTTCGCGGGTAGCAGCAGCATCTGATCTGTTCTCTAGCCATTTAGAGAATAGAGCTTTCATCTCAGATGAGCATTGAGGGCACTCAAGGCCTTCCATCATAAGTTTTGCAACAGTGTTACGGATAGTTTCAGTACCCACTTTCATACCAAGACCGAACTCAGCGTTGTCTTCGAATAGTGAGTTAGCCCATGCTGGACCTCTACCGTTTTTGTCAACACAATAAGGTGAAGAAGGGAATGAACCACTATAGATAGAAGAACATCCTGTAGCGTTAGCTACCATCATTCTGTCACCATAAAGTTGTGAAATAGCTTTGATATATGGAGTCTCACCGCAACCTGCACATGCACCTGAGTACTCGAATAGAGGTTGTGCGAATTGAGAGTTCTTAACGTTTTGTGCTTTAGGAGCCACGTTGTCTTTGTAGCCTACTTGTGAGTGTAGGTAATCAAAGATAGGTTGTTGGTCAAGCTGGCTTTCAAGTGAGGTCATCACAAGAGCTTTCTCTTTAGCAGGACATACGTCAGCACAGTTGCCGCAACCGGTACAGTCCATTACAGATACCTGCATTGTGAAGTTGTACTCTTTGAATACAGCGTTACCTTTCTTGCTCTTAACACCTGCAGGAACTTTTGCAAGTTCTTCGTCAGTAGTTAGGAATGGACGGATAGCTGCGTGAGGACAAACAAAAGCACATTGGTTACATTGGATACAGTTTTCAGACATCCAAGTAGGTACGTGTGAAGCAGCACCACGTTTTTCGTAAGCAGCTGTACCTGCAGGGATAGTACCATCTGTAAATTCACCGGTGAATGCGCTTACAGGGATATCATAACCGTTTTGAGCGTTAACTACGTCTGCTACGTTGCGTACCCATTCTGGAGCAAGACGGTCGAAGCTTGAAGGTGTAAATTTAGAGTGTAGGTTTTTCCACTCTACTGGAGCCTCTACAAGTTCGTACTCAGCACCTCTGTCTACAGCTGCGTAGTTCATGTTAACGATCTTCTCACCTTTCTTACCATAAGATTTGTCAATAGCTTTTTTCATCAAAGCTACAGCTTGCTCGTAAGGGATGATGCCGGTGATTTTGAAGAATGCAGACTGAAGGATAGTGTTGGTTCTGTTACCTAGACCGATCTCTTCAGCGATCTTAGTGGCGTTGATAACGTACATCTTGATGTCGTTTTGAGCTACCACTTGTTTGATATGGTCAGGAAGTCTTTCAGCTGTCTCTTTTGCATTCCAAAGTGAGTTCAATAGGAATGTGCCACCTCTCTTGATACCTTTTAGTACGTCGTATTTGCGTAGGTATGAATATACGTGGCAAGCAACGAAGTCAGGGGTAGAAACAAGATAAGGTGAAGTGATAGGCTCATCACCGAATCTCAAGTGTGAACAAGTGTAACCACCTGATTTCTTAGAGTCATAGTCGAAGTATGCCTGGCTGTATTTGTTAGTGTTGTCACCGATAATCTTGATAGTGTTCTTGTTAGCACCTACAGTACCATCTGAACCAAGACCATAGAATTTACACTCATAGGTACCTTTCTTAGCAAGAGAGATCTCCTCTTTAACAGGTAGAGATTTGAAT
>JAEIGA010007605.1_pt1 | contig 16434 bp, 13 predicted proteins | sample 9270691 | NCBI WGS metagenome assembly JAEIGA01 (sample SAMN17057246, study PRJNA624740) | gut metagenome | biome: biome; isolation source: fecal sample | host: Bos grunniens | place: China: Xizang | collected 2019
CAAATCCACCCTCGCGAAGCATTTTAACGCCTTGCTGCTGCCGAGCGGCGGGCGGATGCTGGTCGCGGGGATGGACACCGCAGACGAGAAAAACACCTACCCCGTGCGCCGCACGGTCGGGATGGTGCTGCAAAACCCCGATAACCAGCTCGTCTCCACCATTGTGGAGGAGGACGTGGCGTTCGGTCCCGAGAACCTCGGCCTGCCGCCCGACGAGATCCGTCGGCGTGTGGAGGAGGCGCTGCGCACCGTCGGGATGTGGGAGTACAAAGACCACTCCCCGCACAAGCTGTCGGGCGGTCAGAAGCAGCGCATCGCCATTGCGGGAGTGCTCGCGATGCACCCCGACTGCATCGTGCTCGACGAGCCGACCGCCATGCTCGATCCGCGCGGACGGCAGGAGGTGCTGGACACCGTTTGCCGCCTAAACCGCGAACAAGGGATGACGGTAGTGCTCATCACGCACTATATGGAAGAAGCCGCACTGGCGGATCGCGTGGTGGTGATGGACGAGGGGCGCGTGCTGCTCGATGGCACACCTCGCGCGGTGTTCGCGCAGGCGGACACCCTGCACGAGGTGGGCTTGGACGTTCCCCAGCCGACCGCGCTGTGCACCGCCCTGCGGACGCGCGGCATCGACCTGCCCGACGACATCCTCACGCCCGAGGAATGCGCCGCGGCGTTAAGTAAGCTTATTCAGTAAGAAAGGAAAGGCGAGTATGGCCGTTCTGGAAGTACAACATATCACCCATACCTATGCGGCCGGCTCGCCTTTTGAACAGCACGCCATCCGCGACGTGTCGCTCGCGACGGTGGAGGGGGAGTTGCTCGGCATTATCGGACATACGGGTTCGGGTAAGTCGACGCTCATCCAACATCTCAACGGGCTGCTGCGTCCCTCTGACGGGCGCATTCTGCTCGACGGGCGGGACATCTGGGAAAATCCCAAAAAGATCCGCGACATCCGTTTTGCGGTCGGGATGGTGTTCCAATACCCCGAATATCAGCTATTTGAAGATACGATCTACAAGGATATCGCCTTCGGTCCGCGCAATATGGGGCTTGGCGAGGAGGAGATCGACCGACGGGTGCGCCGCGCGGCGGCGGACGTCGGGCTTAGCGATGAGCTGCTGGAAAAATCCCCCTTTGATCTCTCGGGCGGCGAAAAGCGCCGCGCCGCGATCGCGGGAGTGCTTGCAATGGAGCCTGAGGTGCTCATCCTCGACGAGCCGACCGCGGGTCTTGACCCGCGCGGCCGCGAGCAGATTCTCGCGATGATACAGGATTACCGCACCCGCAGCGGCAAGACGGTGCTGCTGGTGTCCCATAGCATGGAGGACATCGCCCGTTTGGCGGATCGCGTGCTGGTGATGCGCCACGGCGGGGTGGCGATGCTCGACACCGTCGAGCGGGTGTTCGCCCGCGCCGACGAGCTCGAGGAGATGGGACTGACCGTCCCCGCGGTGACGAAGATTCTGCTGCTTCTGCGGCAGAGCGGCATCGACGTCGGCACCGACGTGTATACCGTCGATCAGGCGGTGGAGCGCTTGCTCCCCTTGTTGGGAGGTGAGCGCGGATGCTAAACGACATCACCATTGGCCAGTATTTCCCCGGTAATTCGCTCATTCATCGGCTGGATGCGCGTATGAAGTTGACGCTGACGCTGCTGTTCATCGTGCTCGTGTTTATTCCGCGCAACTGGATCGCTCTTGGCTGTGCCGTGCTCACCCTCGCGGTGATGGTGGCGCTGTCTCGTCTGCCGGTGAAGCTCTTGTGGCGCAGCGTTAAGCCGATCTTGCTCATCATTGCGTTTACATCTGTTTTGCAGATATTCTACGTCACAGGCGGAGACGTGCTCGTGCAGCTCGGTTCCGTGAAAATCACCACGCAGGGCTTAAATAACGCTGCCTTCATCGCGGTGCGCATCGCGTGTCTGGTGATGGGCAGCTCCTTGCTTACCTACACCACCACCCCGACGGCGCTCACCGACGCGATCGAGTATCTGCTCGCACCGCTGAAGGTCGCACGCGTCAATGCGCATGAGATCGCGATGATGATGACCATCGCCCTGCGTTTTATCCCCACCCTCATTGAGGAGACGGGCAAGATTATGTCCGCGCAGAAGGCGCGCGGCGCGGATATGGAGAGCGGCGGACTGATTCAGCGCGTCAAGGCGCTCGTGCCGATTATTATTCCGCTGTTCGTGTCCTCCTTCCGCCGCGCGTACGATCTCGCGATGGCGATGGAGTGCCGCTGTTATCAGGGCGGCGAGGGGCGCACGCGGATGAAGAAGCTGCGCACCGCTCTGCGCGATTGGATCGCGTTGTTGGTATACTTTTCGGCGATTACTTTGATTATTATACTGAATGTAATCTTTGGCTCGGTGCTGAAATAATGATCTTGTGATAACGAAAGGAGGTATGGTCATGGCGCGGTTGCTTATTACCCTGCGTTACGACGGGACGGCATACCACGGCTGGCAGGTACAGCCAAACGCCGTGACCGTACAGGAATTGTTACAGGATGCGGTGGAGAAGGTGACCGGCGTACGCGCCGGCATCACCGGTTGCAGCCGCACCGACGCGGGGGTGCACGCGGAGATGTTCTGCTGCGCGCTGGATACCGACAGCCCCTTGCGGGGGGATAAATTCGCCAGTGCGCTCAATTTTCATCTGCCGCGGGATATCGCCGTCTACGACGTGCGCGAGGTCGCGGACGAGTTCCATCCTCGCTACCACGCGCGCGGCAAGCGGTACGTCTACCGCATTTGGAACGGCCCGCAGCGTCACCCCGTTTACGACCGCTACGCTCTGCATCGTAAAGGCCGCCTCGACGAGGCGCGGCTTGACCGTGCGGCGGCGCGGTACATAGGCACGCACGATTTTGCCGCCTTCTGTGCGGCGGGTAGTGACGTGCAGGACACGGTGCGCACCGTGCGCGACTGCCGCGTTGAGCGGCAGGGAGAGCTTGTGCTCTTTTCGGTCGAGGCAGACGGCTTTCTCTACAATATGGTGCGTATTATGGTCGGCACGCTGCTGGAGATCGCCGACGAACGGCTTGCCGAGGACGCCATTGACGCGATCCTCGCCTCGGGCGACCGTGGGCAGGCGGGTCCGACCGCGCCGGCCAAAGGTTTATGCTTACAACAGGTATTTTATGACGACAAGGAGGGTGGCTGATGCATAAGAAAAGACCAATCAAGGCTAAGCAAGAGAATGAACAGCCCATCTCCCGTGAAGAAGCTCGCCGCCGCCACCGTAAGCGCGCGCGGCTGCTGATGTGGAAGCGACTGGGGATCATCCTGATGATCTTTGTTCTGGCGTTTGTGCTGTGGCGCAACTGGGACACCCTCGCGCCAGATAAGCTGCTTGCCAAGGTGCAGGATCTCATCGGCGATGCCTCGGGCAGCTTCCCCGTGGACATTTCGGGTGCGAATGTGCAGCACCTTACGCGCAGTCATAATTACGCGGTGCTGCTCAGCGACAGTTACTTAACCTATTATAACGACCGCGGCGGCGAGGTGACGCGCTACCCCTGCACCTATTCCGCGGCGTTGGTACGCACCGCGGGGAAATACGTGCTCGTCGCCGAGCAGGGAGGGAAGCGTCTGCTGCTCACCACCCGCTCGATGATCTTAAAGGATATGACGCTGGAGAACAATATTCTCGCGGTGGACGTGAACGCCAAAGGGCAGATTGCCGTGCTCACGCAGGGCACGCAGGGCTATGCCGTGGAGCTGACGGTGTACGACCAGAAGGGTACGCAGCTCTATCGCCGCAGCCGCACGAGCCTCGCGAGCGAGGTCACGCTGTCGGCGGACGGAAAGCTGGCGGCACTGCTCAGCGTCGAAGCGACCAACGGCGTGCTCGCATCCTCGGCGGTGGTGTTTTCGCTCACTTCGTCCGAGCCGCAGGCGTTGTACACCTATACCGCCGCCGACACGCTGCTCTATCGACTGGATTTTCTGACGAACGATCGGCTTGTCGCGGTGGGTGAGAGCGGAGCGCTGCTGATGACCCCCGACGGCGGTGACCCGACCGTCTACGACATCGGCGGGCGGCAACTGCTCGGCTATGCGGTGGCGGAGGATGGCGTGGCGCTGGTTCTTCGCCCGCGCGGTGATACTGACGGAGGCGAGGTCGTGATGCTCGATCATACGGGCGCACAGGCGTGCGCGGTGCCGTTCACGGGCGAGTTCCGCCACCTGTCCGCGCAGGGCAAGCAGGTGTTGCTGCTCACCGACAGCGCGTCGCAGATCATCACGCAGGCCGGCGCGGGCAAATCGTCCCGCGTTGAGGCGGACGGCCAGCAGGCGGTGCTGTTCGGCAGCAACGCCGTGGTGATGGGCTTGAGCGCATTACAAAGCTATACATTATCATAATCGATTATAATCGGAGGGCTTAAACGATGAAATATTTATTGGATGCGGTGGTCATACTAATTTTCCTGCTGTGTGTGTTTATCGGACATAAGCGCGGCTTTATCAAGACCGTGACGGGCATCGTCGCGTTCCTCGCGGCGCTGGCGGTGTCGGTGCTTCTCAGCGGTCCCGTGGCGGGGCTGGTGTACGATAAGGCGGTCGAGCCGACCATCATCGAGACGGTGGACACGCAGATGGAGCAGGCCGAGGGCTCTACTATCGAGAAACTGAACAATGCGTATGAGTCGCTGCCCGACGTGGTAAAGAACCTGCTCGCGCAGACGGGCATCGAGGACGTTGACGATCTGGCGCAGAATATGCCGATTGGGATAAATACTCCCTTTTCGGAGAGTGTCAACGCGGTCATCGAGCCGCTGTTGCTGCCGCTCATCAAGGCGATCTGCTCGCTGTTGCTGTTCCTGATCACCTATATCGTGGCAGGCATCGTGCTACGCGTACTTAACATCGTCGCGAAGCTCCCGCTGCTCAAGCAGCTCAATAAGACGCTGGGTCTGGTCGGCGGCATCGTGTCGGGTGCCTTGTGGGCGCTGCTCGCGGTGACGGTCATTCAGGTGCTCGCCGCGACGGGTGCCGCGGACGGCGCGATCACTCTGCAGGTGATCGCTGAGACCACCGTGGTCAACCGTATCGCAGACATCAACCCGCTGGGCGGCGCCCTGCAGGAATTACTTATCATAGAGTAAAGAAGGTTGCATTTTATGCAGATTCTGAATGTTGAATGGAAGTGGAATATCCCGAACGCGTTGTCGGTGGTGCGTATAACGCTCATCCCCGTCTTCGTGACACTGTACCTGCTCAGACTCGATATGTGGGCTTTTGCGGTGCTGCTGGTGTCGGGGCTGACCGATGCGGTGGACGGCTTTGTCGCGCGGCGGTTTAATATGATCACCGACTGTGGCAAGCTGCTCGATCCTCTGTCGGATAAGCTGACGCAGGTGGCGGTGGTGGTGTGTCTGACTACTCGCTACACCGAGCTTCTGCCGCTGACGGTGCTGTGCTTTGCCAAGGAGCTGTTCCAAGGCATCGGTGGCGTCCTGCTGCTTAAGAAAAATGTACAGGCGCAGGGCGCGCGTTGGTTTGGCAAGGTGTCGACGGTGCTGTTTTACGCGACGATGCTGGTCATCGTGTCGTGGTACGATGCGCTTATCGTTTCTGCGCCGTGGGTGCTGTGGCTGCTCGTTGGCTTGGTGAGCGTGTCGATGCTCATCGCCTTCGTCGGCTACTTGCGGATGTTTATTCGCATCCGTCGGGACGTGACTCAGTCTCCCGCTGCCTCTACCCCTGAGAAAGGATGAATCCAATGATTACCTGTGTGCGTTGTAAAAAACGCCCTGCCGTGGTGTTTGTCACCCGTGTGGACAACGGTGAAACCACCAACGAGGGCTATTGCCTCACCTGTGCGAAGGAGCTCGGCATCCAGCCCGTCAACGATATGCTCAAAAAGTTCGGTATCAGCGACGAGGATATGGAGCAGATGAACGAGCAGATGGAAGAGATGATGGCGATGACCGAGTCGGAGGAGGGCGACGACGAGGAGGGCTTTTCCCCCGGCGGCGCGCCTGCATTCCCGTTTCTGCAGAATCTGTTTGGTGGACAGTTCCCCGGCGCGCCCGCTAAGGGCAATACGCCCGACGGCGAGCCGCCGAAGAAGGGCAAAAAAGCCGAAAAAGACAAAAAGCGCAAATATCTCGACCAGTATTGCACTGACCTGACCGCCAAAGCGCGGGATGGGCGGATGGACCCGACCGTCGGGCGCGAGCGGGAGATCTACCGCGTTACGCAGATTCTCTCCCGTCGCACGAAGAATAACCCTTGCCTGATCGGTGAGCCGGGTGTTGGTAAGACCGCCATCGCCGAGGGCCTTGCCCAGCGGATGGTGGCGGGTGACGTGCCTCTGCGTCTGCGGGATAAGGAGCTGCACCTGCTGGATATGACCGCGCTGGTTGCGGGCACCCAGTTCCGCGGCCAGTTCGAGAGTCGCATCAAGGGGCTCGTCGATGAGGTCAAGGCGGCGGGCAACATCATCCTATTCATCGACGAGGTGCATACTCTCGTCGGCACGGGGGATGCCGAGGGCAGTATGAACGCGGCGAACATCTTAAAACCCGCGCTCTCCCGCGGCGAGATTCAGGTCATCGGCGCGACCACCTTTAACGAATACCGCAAATATATTGAAAAGGACGCGGCGCTTGAGCGGCGTTTCCAGCCCGTGACGGTGGAGGAGCCGTCGCTGGAGGAGGCGTTCGAGATCCTGCGCGGTGTGCGCCAATATTATGAGAGCTATCACGGCGTGACGGTGGCCGACGGTGTTCTGCGCCGTGCAGTGTCGCTCGCGGAGCGGTATATTACCGACCGTTATCTGCCCGATAAGGCGATTGACCTGCTGGACGAGGCGTGCGCCGCGACGGCGCTCGCCAACAAGAAGGCGGACGAATACGCCCGCCTACAGGCGGAGGAGACCCGTCTGAAAGCCGAGGAAGAGACCGCGATGACCGCTGAGAGCATCGACTATGAAGCCCTCGCCAACACCCGCGCGCAGCTGATGCAGGTGCAGCAGCAGGTGGAGGAGGTGCGCGAGGAGGCGACCGCCGCCCCCGTGACGACCGAGGCACTTGCACGGGTGATCGAATTGTGGACGGGTATCCCCGCGTCCAAGGTGCAGGAGAGTGAACTCGGTCGACTTGCACAACTCGAAGACGCCTTGCGCAAGAAAGTCATCGGGCAGGAGGAGGCGGTCGAGGCCGTCGCTGCGGCGATCCGCCGCAGCCGTGTGCAGATCAGTCCCCGCCGCCGTCCTGCGTCCTTCATCTTTGTCGGCTCAACGGGTATCGGCAAGACCGAGCTTGTCAAGGTGCTCGCCGCGCAGCTGTTCGACACCCCCGAGACGCTCATCCGTCTCGATATGTCGGAGTTTATGGAGAAGCACGCGGTGTCCCGCATAATCGGCTCGCCTCCCGGCTACGTCGGCTATGACGAGGCGGGGCAGCTCACCGAGAAGGTGCGCCGCAAGCCGTATTCCGTCATTCTGTTCGACGAGATCGAAAAGGCGCACCCCGACGTGCTGAATATTCTGCTGCAGATCCTTGACGAGGGTCGCGTCACCGACGCGCACGGCCGCGTGGTGAATTTCGAAAACACTGTCATCGTGATGACCTCCAACGCGGGCAGCCAGCTCAAGGAAAATCTGATGGGCTTTGGCAAGACCGAGAGTGACGCGGCAAAGGACCGCGCCATTAAGGCGCTCGGCGATTTCCTGCGCCCTGAGTTTATCGGGCGCGTGGACGAGATCGTGTTCTTCCGTCCGCTGTCCAAGGAGAATTTTGTCGACATCGCGCGGCTAATGCTGGGCGAGCTCGTCGAGCCGCTTAGTGAGCGCGGCATTAAGCTGACGTGGACCGCCGCGGCGCTGTCCGCCCTCGCGGAGAAATCCCACGGAGGCAAGCGTGGCGCGCGCGATCTACGCAACCTCATCCGCCGCGAGGTGGAGAATAAGATCGCCGAGACAATTGTCAATCGCCACGACGATCCCGTTACCGCGGTCGCCATCGACGGTACCGCCGATGGTGTTACGGTGAATTATAGGTAAAGCAATTTTGAAAATGAAAAGAGCCGTACGTAATGCGTACGGCTCTTTTTTGGCCCGCCCGGAGGGATGATGGCGTTGGCGCAAAGCGCTACGCCATCCGTCCTTGCGGCATAGCCGCAGCGGACTTCGCGGCTAAAAACAGTCCACCGGACTGTTTTCTTCACGCCGCTCACCCTCTCAGGGTTCGAATCCCTCCGAACGAAAAAGAGAGCACCGACCTTACGGTCAGTGCTCTCTTTTTTGGCCCGCCCGGAGGGATTCGAACCCCCGGCCTTTGGAATCGGAATCCACTGCGATATCCAGCTTCGCCACGGGCGGTTATGGGCGCTTGTCAAAGCGCTTATTATTGTACAACAAAACAATCGGCTTTGCAAGAGGTTTTTTATCAAAGCATAAAAAACGCCGCCCCTGCCGTAGTTAGGGGCGGCGCTCGATACACCGAGTCTTTAGTTCTTCTTCGCGAAAGACTGGCAGTCGGTGCACTGATCCTGTTTGGGATCACACTCATGCGTGCCGACCTGAATGCTGTCGAGACTGCAGTAGTTCTCGCAGTCACAGTGGTTCACACAGGAAGACACGGTGCAGCGGATGCTGTGATTGGCTTTATCCATGGTACGATCTCCTTTCTGCCGGATTGGTCTGTCGACCAATCACAGTATTGCCGAAAGGAACGGTACTTATACGCCGCAAAGCTCGGAAATTCGCCCGAAAGTATAACCGGCCTGTTCCCATTTTGTCAATAATTCGTCGAGAATTTGCGCGTTGGTGGCAGAGGTGCTGTGCAGCAACACCACCGCGCCGTTATGCACCCGCGGGATGAGCTTGTCAAACGCTTGCTGCGCGGTGGGTTGTTTATTCTGATACCAGTCGACGTATGCCAGACTCCAGAACAGCGTCTTATATCCGAGTTTTTGCGCCGTTTTGAGGTTTTCGATGCTGTATTTGCCCTGCGGCGGACGGTAGAGCTTCGGCATATCCACACCGACTATTTCTTTATACAGCGCTTCGGTATCTTCCAGTTCTTTGCGGAATGCCGCCTCGTCGCGGATGGCGGACATATCGGGGTGATGATAGGTATGGTTGCCGACGACGTGCCCCTCCGCGACCATCCGCTTCACCAAATCTGGCGCGGTCTCGAGATAATGCCCGACGACAAAAAACGCCGCCTGTATGTTATGCTTTTTGAGCGCGTCGAGGATGGCGGGGGTGTGCCCGTTTTCAAACCCCGCATCAAAGGTGAGATAGATTGTCTTATTCGCCGTGTTGCCAACGTAACAGGTGTCGTACTTGGCTAATTCCTCCGCCGAGGCGTTGGCGATGGGCGGCTGTCCCTCCTGTTGGAAGCTCAGCCCCCAGTTATCCGCGCCCGCGGTGGCGATGTGTGCCGCTCTACCGCGGTGCGAGCCGAGCGATATAAGTCCCATCACCAGCGCGACGCATGCCGCGGCAGCCACGTACGCGTGTCGCCTTTTTATCACAAAAAACATCGTAATCCCCTCCACTTTACTCTATGGAGTCGGTCGAGCCTATTATGCGTAATTTTCTTGCAATGTCGCGCAAAAAGAACTATAATGGAAGCAGGCTACGGAGGGATCACTATGCTGAAGAAATTTATTGCGTATTATAAGCCGTATATGGAATTATTTATACTGGATCTGATTTGCGCGTTTTTCATCGCGTCGGTGGATCTGGTGTATCCGCTCATCTCCAAATATGCGCTCAACACCCTGCTGCCCGCGGGAGCATTCCGCGCGTTTTACGTGTGGATGATCATCCTCGTCGCGGCGTATCTCGTCAAGGGCGCATTCCAGTTCTTCGTCACCTACAAGGGGCATATGCTTGGTGTGTATATGGAGACGGATATGCGGCGGGATCTGTTCACCCACCTGCAGAAGCTGTCCTTCCGTTTTTACGACAAAAACCGCACCGGCTCGTTGATGTCGCGTGTCATCAGCGACTTGTTTGAGGTGGTGGAGCTCGCGCATCACGGCCCCGAGGACTTGTTTATTTCGCTCGTCACTCTCGTGGGATCGCTGATCATTATGTTCTCCATCCGCTGGGAACTGGCGCTGGTCATTACTCTGCTCGTGCCCGTTCTGCTCATCTTTACCGTGATGCGCCGCAAGCATATGGGAGAATCCAGCCGCAAGGTTAAGGAGAAGATCGCCATCATCAACAGCGATATTGAGTCGGGCATTTCGGGTGTGCGTACCGCCAAGGCGTTTACCAATGAGCCGTATGAGCTCGAGCGTTTTCAGGCGGGCAGTGATGCCTATCGCACCGCCCGTAACGGCTTTTATAAGCAGATGGGCATCTTCGGCGCGGGCTCGGATATTATTACCAACCTGATTAACGTCGCGGTTATCGCGGCGGGCGGTCTGCTCATCATCGGGCAGAAGCTCGAATACGTTGACTTGCTGGTGTTTACGATGTATATTTCGTCCTTCCTCGCCCCAATCCGCAAGCTCGCGAACTTTGTCGAGCAGTATACGACGGGCATGGCGGGCTTTATGCGCTTTCAGGAGTTGATGGCGGTGGATCCCGAAATTACGGACAATCCCGATGCCAAACCGCTTATCCGCAATGGCGGGCATATCCGACTGGAAGACGTAACCTTTTACTATGATGAGGGCATCAACGTATTGGAGCACATTGACCTCGATATCCCCAGGGGCAAGACGATTGCTCTGGTCGGTCCGTCGGGCGGCGGCAAGACCACGCTGTGCCACCTGATTCCGCGCTTTTATGAGATTGCGGACGGGCGTATCACTATTGACGGGCAGGATGTCGGCGACGTCACCCTGCGCTCGCTGCGCGAGCAGGTCGGCATCGTCCAGCAGGATGTGATGATCTTCGCCGCGACCGTGATGGAGAATATCCGTTACGGACGGCTGGACGCCACCGATGAGGAAGTGATGGAGGCCGCCAAAAAAGCGGAGATCCACGACGCGATTATGGCGCTGCCCGAGGGGTACAACACCTTTGTCGGTGAGCGCGGCATTATGCTGTCGGGCGGGCAGAAGCAGCGGGTAAGCATCGCCCGTGTCTTCCTCAAAAACCCACCGATCCTGCTGCTCGACGAGGCGACCTCGGCGCTGGACACCGTCACCGAGGCGCGCATCCAGACCGCGCTCGAGGCGCTATCAAAGGGGCGCACGACCTTGGTCGTTGCGCACCGTCTGTCCACCATCCGCAACGCCGACCGCATCGTATACATCGACCACGAGGGCATCCGCGAGCAGGGCACCCACGCGGAACTACTCCAGCTCGGCGGACATTATGCGAAACTGTATGAGGCAACCCAAACCGTGATGTGAAGACACAGCGGCGCAGAGGATTTTCTCTGCGCCGCTGGTTTTATCCCTCGCTTAAGTGTCCGTCCGCCATTGTGAGGCGGCGTGGACACGCCGCCCCGATGGCGGGGTCGTGGGTGATGATGATGACGGTGGTGCCGCCGTCGTGCAGTTCGTGTAGCAGGGACATAATATCCCTGCCTGCCGAAGAATCTAGATTACCCGTCGGCTCGTCAGCGAGCAGCATCGGCGGGTTGCCCGCCAATGCGCGGGCGATAGCCACGCGTTGCTGCTGACCGCCTGACAGCTCGTTCGGGCGGTGATCCATCCGCTCACCGAGCCCCACCCGTTGTAGATTATCTTGCGCCAGTTGTCGGCGTTGCTTTTCCAACATTCCGCGGTAGATGAGCGGCAACTCGACATTCTCGAGCGCGGAGAGCTGCGGCAGCAGATGAAAGCTCTGAAAAACAAACCCTATGGTGCGGTTGCGCACGGCGGAAAGCTGCCCCTCGGTCATGGTGTTCACCGCCTGTCCTGCCAATCGATAGCTTCCTCCTGTCGGGGTGTCCAGACAGCCGAGCAGGTTCATCAGCGTGGACTTGCCCGAGCCAGACCTTCCAAGAATTGCCGCCATTTCTCCCTGCTCAATCGTGAGATTGATGTCGTCGAGCGCCTTGACCGTTTGTTCGCCCGTGGTGTACCATTTGCATATCCCGCGCATCTCGATGAGAGGTGCCATAGAAAAGTCACTCCCGCTGTTTTTCGGTTAGTATGCGCAAAAAAAGCGAAAATACGCAACAATCCCGCCGTCTATGACGCGAGATTGCTTGTCGTGCAATCGTTTTTACTTGCGCGATAACTGCGCGGGTCAAGCGCAATGGCAACCATCGCTACTCTCACAAGAGCACGGCGGAAGAACAAAATAGTGAAATATTGCGACACGTGTATTCGCTGAATACTTGTATGCTGAATTACAATTTACCACAAAACCCGAATTATGCCATTAAAAATCAGGTTTTTACGATTTTTCTTGCCAAACGCGCCAAGTTGCGGTATAATGATAATTGCATTATTTTTGCATCCTAAATTAAAGGAGGAAATTTTTATGAAACGCATTCTTACTATTCTGCTCGCGTTGGCGATGGTGCTTTCGCTCGCCGCTTGCGGCGGCGCCAGCATGACGATGGGTACCGGCGGTACAGCCGGCACCTACTACGGCTACGGTGGTGTTCTGGGCAACCAGATCAAAAACACTGCCGGCATTACGGTCAACGTTGTTTCCACCGACGGCTCCAAGGCGAACATTCTGGGTATTGACGCCGGCAACTATCAGCTCGGCACTGTCCAGTCCGATGTTATGGCGTATGCCTGGGAGGGTACCCGTTCCTTTGCTACGGAGGGCAAGATTGATTCTTTCCGCGTGGTGGGCGGTCTTTACGCCGAGGCGGTTCAGCTCGTAACGATGGATCCTTCCATCAAGAGCGTTGCCGATTTGAAGGGTAAAAAGGTATCTATCGGTGCTTCCGGCTCCGGCGTGTACTTTAACGCAGTGGATATTCTGGGCGCTGCCGGTCTGTCCGAGTCGGACATTCAGCCGCAGTATCAGTCCTTTGCGGACAGTGCCGATGCGCTGAAGGACGGCAAGATCGACGCTGCTTTCATCGTGGCAGGCGCTCCCACCCCGGCGATTCAGGAGCTGACCACTACCAACAAGGCGTATCTCGTCCCGATTGACGGTGATATTGCCACCAAGCTGATGAACGATTCGCCCTTCTATACCACCTACAAGATTCCTGCCAACACCTATACCGGTCAGACGGAGGATGTTACCACCGTAACCGTCAAGGCGACGCTGATTGTCAGCGCTGACGCTACCGAAGACGACGTCTACAAGCTGACCGCCGCGATCTTCGATCACGTTGACGATATCACTACCGCCCACGCAAAGGGCGCTGAGCTGAGCATTGACAACGCCACCAGCGGTATGGAGGCGCCCTTCCATAAAGGCGCTGCGAAGTACTTCGCGGAAAAAGGCGTGACTGTGGAAGCGGAATAAATTTCCCGTAAGCGCTACGGATGGCTGCGGCGGACTTTCGTCGCAGCCATTTATTCTGCCATTTGTTCTAAGGAGGTATCACAATGGCCCTTTTCAAAAAGAAGGCTCTCGAAACGCAGGAGCCGATGGACCTGGATTCGGTTATGAAGAAATTCGACCGTGAATCCAACGTCCGCGTGTGGGAAGGTGCGCCTAAGATCATCGTAACCTGTATTTTGGCCGCTTTCTCCCTTTTCTGTATTTATGTAACGTTGTTTGCCACCTGGTTGGATGAATTGCGTTTGGCGTCGTTTATGGCCTATATTATGCTCATCGGCTATTTGGTCTTCCCTGCCAAAAAAGGAATGCAGAAAGTGAATTTCATCCCTTGGTACGACATCCTGCTGATGGTGTGCGGCACCGGCGCTTTTCTTTACTATGCCATCAACGCCGAGACCATCGTGGGTCGCTTTAAGATCACTACACCCGAGATGATCATCGGCATCGTGGGCATCCTCTGCTTGGCGGAATTGTGCCGCCGCAGTGTGGGTCTGCCCATCCTGTGCGTGGCAGCAGTTCTGCTTGTGTACGCGCTCATTTGGGGTTCGACCAACCCCAGTATGCTGGCGCGCGTAACCGAGAATGTCCGTGTGCTGTTCTACTCTAAGGAGGGCATTCTGTCTACCCCGATCAATGTCTGCTCAAAATACATTGTGATGTTCATCATCTTCGGTGCGTTTCTTGAACGCACCGGCATTGCGGATTTCTTTATTAAGATCGCTAATGCCCTGGTGGGTCGTTTCTCCGGTGGTCCGGCAAAGGTGGCCGTGGTTGCCTCTGCTCTGGAGGGTATGGTGTCCGGCTCGTCGGTGGCGAACACCGTCGGTTCCGGTGCGGTTACCATTCCGCTGATGAAAAGGACCGGCTACAAGCCGGAATTTGCCGCTGCCGCTGAGGCATCTGCCTCCACCGGCGGACAGATTATGCCGCCCATCATGGGCGCAGCCGCCTTCCTGATGGCGGAGACCATCGGCGTCCCCTATTCCAACGTGGTCGTTCGTGCGATTCTGCCGGCGGTGTTGTACTTTGCCGGCGTATTCATCACCGTTCATTTGGAAGCGAAGAAAGAGGGGCTGAAAGGACTGACCAAAGAGGAACTGCCTCGCCTTAAGCCCTTGCTCAAGCAGTCGTATCTGCTGCTGCCGCTCATTCTGCTGATCTATCTGGTTGGCACCAGCACGCGCTCCATTGCTTATGCCGCGGCGATTGCTATCGTGGTCGCGATCGTGGTGAGCTTGTTCAACAAAGAGCATCGCATTACCCCCAAGCGTCTGTTGGAAGCGCTGGCGGCAGGCGGTCAAGGAATGATCACCGTGGCGGCCGCTTGCGGCGTGGCCGGTATTATCGCCGGTGTCATCGGTATCACCGGTCTGGCCTATACCCTTTTCAACGGCATCGTCGCGGTTGCAGGCAATCAGGTGATCGTTGCTCTGTTCTTGACTATGCTGTGCTGCATCGTGCTGGGTATGGGTGTACCCACTACCGCCAACTATTGCATTATGGCAGCCACCTGTGCGCCTATCCTCGTGCAGATGGGCGTGCCGATGATCGCCGCCCATTTCTTCGTGTTCTATTTCGGTATTGTCGCGGACCTCACGCCGCCCGTCGCTCTCGCGGCGTATGCAGGCGCGGCGATCGCGCAGGCAAATCCGATGAAGACCGCCTTCACCGCGACAAAGCTTGCCATCGGCGCGTTTATTGTGCCGTATGTATTTGCGCTTAATCCGGCGATGCTGTTTATTGACACTTCCGTGGGAGAGGTCATCCTCATTTGCATCACCTCGCTCGTGGGTATATTCGCGGTATCCGCCGCATTGGAAGGTTACTTCCTGCACGGGATGAAGTGGTATGAGCGTGTGGTCAGCGCCGTCGGCGGACTGCTGCTCATCTATCCCGGCATCGTTACCGACGGAATCGGCCTTGCGCTGGTTGCTATGGTGTTGGTTGCACAAATCATCACCAGAAAGAAAGTTGCGCTCCATATATAATAAGGACCGCCCCCACTGCTCATTTGAGCAGTGGGGCTTTTTGTTATTCGGGGATAAAGTTCTTCTTGCGTGGCACACTAAACGAAAGAGGTTCGGGAGGATTGCGTATGTGCACGGCAGCGACTTATACGACGAAGGATTTCTACTTTGGGCGGACGCTGGATATTGAATGTTCTTATGGGGAAGAGGTAACGGTTACCCCACGAAATTTTCCGCTAAGGTTTCGCTGTACGGCCGGGTGCGACAGTCACTATGCCATCATCGGTATGGCGCACGTCGCGCAGGGGTATCCGCTGTATTACGATGCCGTGAACGAAAAAGGACTGTGTATGGCAGGACTGCGCTTTGCAGGCAACGCGGTGTATGGCAAGGTGGCACACGAGAGGGAGAACGTTGCGGCGTTTGAGTTTATTCCGTGGCTGCTCGGGCGGTGCGGCACGATTGCCGAGGCGAGGGAATGCTTGGAGCGGATAAATATCACCGACACCCCGTTCAGCACCGACCTGCCGCTTGCGCCCTTGCATTGGATGATTGCCGACCGTGAGGGGGCACTTACCGTCGAGGCGGTCGCGGACGGACTGCGAGTGTATGACAATCCCGTCGGCGTGCTGACCAATAACCCACCCTTCCCCGAACAGGTGTCGCGGTTGAATGACTATATGCACCTGTCGCCGCGCGAACCGTCCAACACTTTTTCAGATACGCTTCCGCTCACACGGTACAGTCGCGGAATGGGGGCAATCGGGATACCGGGTGACCTGTCCTCGGCCTCCCGTTTTGTGCGTGCGGCGTTCGTACGGGCAAATTCTCGCAGCGAGGACGACGAGGCGGCGAGTGTCAGCCAGTTTTTTCACATCCTCAGTGCGGTGGAGCAACCGCGCGGCTGCTGTGTGCTGGAGGACGGCTCACTGGAGATTACCCTCTATACCGCGTGTTGTAACGCCACGCGCGGGATCTATTATTACACCACCTACGACAACCACCGTATCACCGCGGTGGATATGCACCGTGAGGATCTCGATGGCACGACC
>JAEIGA010007606.1_pt1 | contig 16433 bp, 19 predicted proteins | sample 9270691 | NCBI WGS metagenome assembly JAEIGA01 (sample SAMN17057246, study PRJNA624740) | gut metagenome | biome: biome; isolation source: fecal sample | host: Bos grunniens | place: China: Xizang | collected 2019
TAATAATTCTATTTTTATAAATTTATTTCTTAAAGATTGTTTTGAAGAATCATATTGCAAAGAAGTTATATTATTCAACATTACATTACTTCCTTTATAATACCACTTTTATATAAATCTTTTTGAGAATTTCCGTCTCCTATTTCTAACCAATCAAAAGAAACAGACCCAAAACCCATACCATAATTATTATTAAAACTTACTTTAGGTGAATTAATAATAAACATTAACCAATAATTCCCATTCCAATCTTTTAAAATTTTAGCTTTTTTATTAGAAAAGAAATCTAATATTTTTTCTCTTTTTTTGACAATTTCAAATCTATCTATTTTTTTTGTATCATTAAAATCATCATTTAATATTATTCCATCAAAAGATGATTTTTCATAATTTATTAATCCATTAGATACTACTACAGGATATTTTCTACCAAAAGGTTCAAACACCCCTATTTTTTGTACTCTTTCTAAACTACCGTAAGAAACACCTTTATCAAATTTATAAATAGAATCTAAATCACATATAAAAACTCCATTAAATTTAGAAGCTATAGTATTTGTTATTGGCATTCCTTCTACTCCACCAATAATAGGGAAAAATCCATATTCATATTCAATATTATTTTTATTTAAATAATCTGTAAAAGTAAAATTTATTTCTTCTAATAAATTTTCAAGTGAAATATATTTTAAAGTAATCCAATTAAATGTTCCTACTTCTCTTCTTTTTATTTTAATTCCTTCTACATTATTTATTAAATAATCAATATTGCCAGCTTTTAAATTCCCATTTAAATTAGCATTCATAATAGTTTGAAAATCCCATAATGTAGGAGGAATAGAAGTATATTCTAATTCACCGTTATCACTGACATACCAATGAGAAAAAATACCGTTCTCTAATTTTACAGAATCATAAGAATTTATAGATAATGGAGCAGGATTTAATGTATTTTCATCTTTAAAAAAATCATAATTGCATATAAAAAACATTTTTATCTCCTTTATATTATAAATTATTTTAATATAATTTATAATATTTAACTTAATGAATTTGAATTTAAAATTCCATTTTCAGAAGAATTTAATATTAAAGGGTTTCTTTCTTCTAAATCATATAATAAAATCTCATATAATTCATTTACTCTTCTAATCCAAATTTGTAATTTATCATTTTCTAATACAACAATAGGATTAGAATAAATATAATAAATTACATTATTATTTTTAACTATCAATTCTACATATTTTAAATATTCATTATAGTTTTTATAATTTACATAAAAATAATTTTCATCATTTTTAAATGTAATTATTTTAGAATTTTCATTAAAATTATGCCCCCATAAAGAAGCCGTAAAATCATTATTTATTGAAAAACCTTCATCCCATAAAATATAATCTCCTACCCCGGTAACATCTACAGCTTCATTATTATCTGTATAAATTGGAGGGTCAGGAGAAGATTTTCCGTCTATTTCACTAAAATTAGATTTTACTGTAATATATCCACCATCACAATTATTATTTAATTCTACTATAGAAAAAATATTTGGCTGAATATATTGAACATAAAAATATTCTAATTCGGTTAATATCTGTGTATTTTCTTCAGTAGTTCCTATTGCTTGAATATAATATCTTGTATTATTATCTAATTCAGAAAATATATAAGAAATATTTAAAGGAAGAGAACTTGTATCTCCTACATAAATAACACCACTTGTTGCAATTAATGTATTTTGAACATTATATAAATTAAAAATATAACTTTCTAATTTTTCATTTTCTATTTGATTATATTCAATTATAAAATTATAAGAAGAATTGTTTATTAATCTTGAAGATGGTATATTAATTATATTAAATAATGGTGTCGTATAACAATAAAATTGTATTCTATTAGAATCTTCAGATATATCTCCATTACTATTATATGTGTTAATATAAGCGTAATAATATTCTCCATTTATTAAATTATTTGGAGTAACTACATTTAAATATGAAAATCCTACTTGTTCATTTTCATAAACCAAACTATCATCTGATTGTTTTTTTATTGTTAATTTATTTTTTACAACTTGGTCTCCACCGATTACATTAAATGTAAAATTTTGTTGATTTGAAGCATCAAAAGCAGGAATAGAATATAAAATTGGTGTAGTTAATGACATAAACTCCCTCCTTTATCCTATAATAAATGCTTGTGACAAATTATTATCTGGTAAAAATATTGGATATTTTTTATTAATAATAGGTGTATTACCATAATGGGGAACAATATACTGTTCCCCATTAAAAATAATTGTACACATATTTTCTTGTACATTTATAACTGTACAAAAATTAATAGAAGAAATTTTTTTCATTCTTTTAGAAATTAATATATTTATTGCTTCTATAATTTCTTTTTTTGCGTCCATATGTTAACCCTCTATAAATTAAGAATAACTATATTGATATGCATAATTCTTTAAACCATTTAAGAAACTTTCCCCATCTTGAACATTTGGCAAAGACAAGTTATCAATATTAAAAGAATAAAAAGTTTGAAAAGATTTATTTAAGCCTCCTAATAAATCAGAAAAATTCCCTCTTGCTAAATTCAATAAATTTTTAGTAATATCAGATGATAAAATTCCATCACCTTTATTTAATACTCTTAATTCTGGCCCATTTTCTCCTACTAAATGCAATCCAGCAGAAGCATTGGTAGTTCCAGAAGCATAACCAGATTTAATATCTTCTACTTTTCTTTGCGCTTCTGAAATGGCATCAATATCTTGAATATATTGGAATTTACCATCTTTATAAACTAAAATCTTTTTACTTTTAGCTTTAGCAACTTCTCCAAGAGCTTCTTCTAATTTCTTTTGAAGTTCTATTTGTTTTTCAATCTCTTCATTTTCTTCTTCTTGTTGTTTCTTTCTCCACTTATAAACTTCCTCTTGATATTTCCAATATTCTTCTAAATATTCTTCAGAATCTTTGAAATATTTTTCATTCATTTTCTCTAATTCTTCATAATATTCACGTTCTGTTATCTCGTCCATAGCAAGAGCATGTTTTTTAGCTTTTAACCATTCATCAAATTCTTCTTTTGTAGTTTTTTCTTTTTCTTCTTTTGATTCTTTTGTTTCTTTTGATGTGTCAGAAGATGGAGTTGATGTATCAGTTTTTGGTAAATCTTTTAATAAATTTTTATTTATTATAAGTGGAGGTAAAGTTGAAATACCAGTAGGTGGATGTGGTAAATTAAATCCTGCCGCATGAGCGGGAATTACATCATCAATATTTTTATTCTTAAGAATATTTTTAGTTTGTTCTGCTGTATATACTCTATCGCCTTTATGCAAATAAGTGATAGTTGGTAATCCGTTACCAGCAATATAAGCTTTATCTTTACTTTGTATTAATTCTGCGCCTTCTTCATTTACTAAAGAATTTCCTTCTTCAGCAAATGATGTACCCTCGGCATGACCAAAAAATGAGAAACTTGGAAATTTTAAATTACTTATTTTTGATAAACTACTATATAAAGTTGAAGCATTGCTACTTGCAGTAGACAAATTATCAGATAAAGTACTAACAGAAGAAGCAGTAGTATCTATTCCGCCTGATGCAGAACTAACATCGTCTAATGCCCCATTTAAATCATTAGCTGAATCAGTAGCATCATCTGAAGCACTTCCTAAAGCTTCCATCCCACTTTCAACATTAGTTAATTCTACACCAGATGCATCAGATAATACTTCCGCAATTTGAAGAATTTCGTCACGAGACCTACCAGCGGCTAAAGCACTTTGTACAAATTTATCAAAATTAACAGTTGTCTTTTGTACTCCATCACTACTTTCAGAAACCCCTACAATTCCTTCACCTAAAGCCGCTATATCATCAATTAGTCCGGGAATATCATATGAAATATCAATTCCCATAACCTTAAGAGCTTTTGTTAATTGATAAAGAGCACCTTCTGATATACCTAATGAATCTGCAAGATCTGAAAAATTTGTGACACTAATAGATAAACTATCTCCAAGGTCTTCAATAGATGCACCAGCTAAACTTCCATCCTTACTAAGTAATTGCATAGCAGAAATTAATCCCATGCCACCACTTTCAGAATCGCCAAAAAGTAAATTGAGAACATCTAAATTTTGATTCATATAATTAACTGCTTCAGCAGAAGTAAATGATTTTCCAGTAATAAGTTCAAGAGCCGTTAAAAATGCAACAGAACCAACTTGACCTTTTTCCCATTCACCATTTAATTCAGAAAAAACAGAAGTTAAACCTTTGAAACCTTCGTCATAATCTCCAGATTGTTCTAATATATTCTTAAAAATTTCATATGCATTTCCAGCAGTAATACAATTTCTTGCGAAATCTCCTAAAGCAGAAGAAGCATTAATAATAGCTTGGGATTGTTCATCTATAGGTGTACCAGCTTCTCCAATAACTTCTATAAATGTTTCCCAATTTGAAATCATTCCTTCCCAATCAGAAAGAAATTGTTTTTGTTCAGATGTTAATTCTTCATATGGGATAGTTTTAAGAGCTTCTGCATATTCTTTTCCTGATGATATTAAATCTTCATACCCTTGTCTTAAAATTGGTATATTATCTAAATAAACAGAAACTTCATCACCAGTTAAATATTCACCAGCAATATATTCTCTAAATGCTTTAACATTTGTTGCAAGCTCATTAAATGGAATAATTGATTCTTCAAATGAATAACCATGAGATTCCAACTCTGTTTTTGCCGCTTCGATATCAGAAACATCTACTATAATTCCTCTATTTTCTGCAATATTCGCGGCGGCTTTTGCAACGGCGGCATCTAAACTTTGATAAGCACCTATTTCATCTCTAACCAAATTATAAGTACTTGTTACACTACTACCAGCAAGACTACTTCTCCCTATTTCTTCAGCCCTTAATTGCCCATAAGCTATCCAAGTTCCAGTATGGAAACCTTCTTCTTCCACTTTAGAAACATATTGTTTAGCGGCTGTTATAGCTTGTTGTTGTTTAGTATTTAATAATTCTTCATAATATTCTATTAGAATTCTTAATTCTTCTATTTCATCTTGTATTTCTGCTGTTCTTGCTACATAAGGAACAGCATTTAATTCTTCAAGTTTTGATTTAACTTGTTCATATTTTGTTTCTACGCTCTTTAAATCTTCTTGTGTGGTATTCATTGTTGAACGCAGTTCTTCTATTGAAGGATGCGCTTCATCATATGCAGATTTAATAGATTTTATAACAGATACTAATAAAAGAAGACCACCAACAACTCCCATTATAATAGGTAATGAACTACTTAAACCAAAAACCCCTAATGCTTCTCCAAGTGTCCCAGCTCCAGAAGCTACAGTTCCTATTAATTCACCAAATTGAGTAAAACTCTTTATAATTCCCGGAAGAATACTATTACCTAATAATTGTAATCCACCCCAAGAAACACCACTTAATAAAATAAGTTGTGTTATTCCAGAACCAAAATCTGTAGTTCCAAATTCTGCAAAAGCTTTAGCAATATCTAAAATTCCTTTAACTAAATCGCTATCTATTGTTTTTAAAGCCATTTGCTGAAAAGCCGCTGAAACTGCTGTTACTCTTGCTTCAATAGATTCTAAATACTTTGCATTTTCTTCGGCGGCAGAACCAGAAGAATGTAATGCAGTTGCAGTAGCGTTTGTAGCAGTAGCAAAGTTTGTCATTACAGAAGCTAAAACTTTATACTGGTTTTTCCCTGCAAGTATTGTACCTAAACTCTGTCTTTCTGCATCACTTAAACTTTCCCAAATTTGACTTAAATCGCTCAATACATCAAATGTTGAACGTAAATTTCCTGCCGAATCTTGAACTTGTATATCATATTGTTTTAAAACATCTTGATTTGCAACTATATTAGCCGCAATAGTATTAAGACCACGGGCAACTTGTGTATAAATATTAATTAAGAATCGTTACTTCTTAATGAGTAGTTAAATACTCCTTATATTCTCATATAAGATTAGACCATATCATATTTTCATTAAAAAATGAAAACCGCTCTGCTTCGGAAGACTTCTTCCTACTCCTAAAAAGGATGGTCGTTGAGCCTTGTTCTCAAAGAGAACCTTGGTTGCGGATCGTCTTGATGATTTTATCTTTTTTACTATATCTAAGACATTACTCTTCGCCCCTATGTATGTCACCATCATAAGTTAGTAGATAAAATTTTGCAAGATATTCCCGTCAATTCAAAGCGTTTAAAGAAGTCCACAAAATTAAACTTCTACCTTGCATAATTTCTGTGCCAGCAGTAACTACCTAAAATATTAAACGGAGGTCGTTAGCCTCCGTCCAAAATTATTTATTAAAATTGTTAAAACCTAAATCATCATCATATTTATCTTGATTATGAATTTCTCTTTTTGTAAATTCAATATTATCTTTAGAAGCTCTTCTTTCTCCTTCTAACACACATAAAACTCCAAAAAAAGAAAATGTAACTCCTAAAACAATCCCAAGAAGAATATGCCCAGCATTACTTCCTATTGTTATAAAAACAAAAAAGATAATAATACTAAAAATAATTAATGACATTTTTGTTTCCAATCCAATTATAAATTTAATAATACAATATAAAATACACAATGTTATCCCAATAAGAATAATCATTTTATCATCTCCTATTTTAAGATGGTTATATTATATCATATTTATTTATAATTGTCAATAAATAATTTTGCTCATAGTTTCCTATGAGAGTAGACTATATCTTCTCATTTTTAAAAATGAGGGAACACGTTTCGGATTACTTAATCCTACTCTCTATTGAGATAGTCGTTGAGGGCAATTTTATCATTTTTAAAAATGATAAAAAATTCCCTGCTGATTGCCCAATCTATTAGATTTTTACACTTTGGTACTAATAGCTCTAAGGGTTTCCCAGCATATATGTGTCCCAAGACCTATATTACTAAGCCTATAGTTTGCTCAAAACTATTTCCATAAGTTGCCATACCAGCAGATGCTATTTCCATAGCTTGACTAATATCATTAGTTCCAATAGCGAAATTATTTGCAACAGCATTATAAGCATCAATAATATGCATAGCAAAATCAGCACTTTCGCCATATGCACGAATTTGAGAAACAATAGAAGCCGCCGCTTGTTCTGAAGATATTGCGGTATCGGCCACGTTTTGATACATCAAAAATTTTACGTTAAAGTGTCAATTTAACGGATATTTAATTTGTCTTTTAATATCTCCTTATATTTATTATTTCTTATAATATTGTATTTTAATCTTATTAATTGTATATTATTAGATAAACAATAATTATCTTTTATATTATCATTTATTTTTCTTTGTTCAAAATCTTTTTCGTTTCTATAAAGAGTATTATAAAAATGCTGTTCCCCATCTACCTCAATACATATATTATAATCAGGTAAATAAAAATCAAACGGCAATTCTCTCTTATTTTTACATTCTTTAAATTTCTTTTGATGAATATAAGTAATATTATTTTCTTTTAAAAATAACATTACTTCCCTTTCTATATTAGAAATTTTTGAACTGCAATAATTACATCTTGTTTTTTCATTCCTTTTCCAAGAATTTGCATCACATATAAAAATATTGTCACATTCGCATTTACATTTTAAATTTACATGATTCTTTATTGTAGAAGGTAAATAATCTAAAACTATAGATGGATATTTATTTCTTTCTCCGAATATATTCATATTACTTATATAATTCTCTGGATTTGAAGTAATAGAAAATCTTTGATATTCTTTTACTTTTCCTAATGATGTTCTGGCAATCATTACTTTATATCCATCTTTATCAAGACAACATATTTTTGTCATATTATTTTTATAATGTTCTAAAGGTGTATAACCATATTCTTCAAATTTTAAAAATGCTATTTCCTCTTTCATAGGAATATTATTTTTAGTTTTCCACATAAATTTATACAAATTAAATATCCTTATAAATTTCTTATAAGTTAAGACTATATCATCATCTTCTTAAATAAAAAGATGTAGGGCGCTTCGGAGGCGGACACTTCCCCCTACTCTACTTGCTTCATCCGTTAAAACGCCTTATTCTAATTATAACATAATTAGTTACATTTATCAAGTAAAACTTGATTGCTTTCGATAGTCGTTGAGCCTTATTATGTATTTCAACATAATCTTGGTTGCTGATTGCCATATCTTTCGACTTAGGTTCCCAGCAGTTCACCCTATTCTTTATATATATTACTATATATTCGGCCTGCATCTCAAGCCGCTACAGTAGCTAATTGAGCCGCTTCAGCATCAGTAAAACCTGATTTTCTAAACATCCCAGCCGCGCTTACCATTTCAGAACCAGTTCGTGCAACAGTAGCGCCAGCTTGTGCTAATCCATTTACATAATTTTCTAATGCTTTTCCAGACAAATCAGAAACTTTGCGAAATTCTGTTATAGCACTATCCATTTCTCTAACTTGAGAAACCATACTTGAAATAGCTCCAGCAGATTTAGAGAAAATTTCATGTGCCGCTTGATAAGTAAGATTCATTTGATTCCCAGCGGTAGTTAAATCTCTAATTCCTTTTGAACTACCACCTAAATCAATATTCCAATCTTGTTTATTTAATTGACTTTGTATATCGCTGGTATCAATTTCAACACCAACTTTAATTTTCCATGCGCTACTTGCCATTTCTCACACTCCTTTATTTTGAGATTATGGCTTAAACACCCTCTATGTGTTTAATATTTGACTGTATGCTATTAAAATAGAATCCGAAATATCATCCTCATTAAATTTACTTGATTTAGAAATCCATTTTAAATTTAAACCAAATTCTTTATTTACTAATTCAATAGACTTCTTTTTCATTTCTTCCCTTTTAGTTTCATCTCTTTTACCAGTAAATAAACCAACTTTACTTCTCCATTCATTTGGAGTTATAAATTTAATAGGTATTCCATAAGAAGATGCAATTCCTAAAATCATTCCTTGCACAGCACCAAGAACAACAAGAATTTTTAACCCGCCTTTTCCATTTAATGGAACATCTTCCATAATAATCTTTGTAGGATGATATTTTTCAATTACTTCCTTTAATTTAGGGGCTTGATGCACAAGTCTATCTCTCCAATCTTCTCCATCTGGTTTGATAATACCATATGCCGCAAGCCCCTTATTATCAAAAATGCTAAATCCAGTAGATGCTGAAGAAGCATCTAACCCTAATATAACATCATTTTTTTTCATTTTGTTCCATTTCCAAATTACTTTTTATTCCGTTTTAGTAACAGTTATAGCTCCTGTACTTCTTTTCCAAGGTAAACCAGATGCATTTAATCCAGCTTCAAAAAGAGACCTCATTTTAGTATTTGTTAAAACACTATCAAGAGCTTTCCAAGCATCTCTTCCTGTAGGGCGTTGAATACATCCCATCCCCCATTGATAAATAACTTCGGGCATAACAGACGCCATAGAAGCTTCATCTACCACTGAAACGTGCCTACCATTTTTTTTATTTCCAGTAGAAATTTTACTTTCATCATAATACATTTCACCTTCAGTTCCACCAACTTCTGTGCTCCATGCATTTAAGAAATTATTTGTTCTTCCATACCAACTATTTGGATAGGTATAAACTACTTCTTGAATTTGTTCTTTATTTTCTCCATGAACAGCATTAATTGTACTTTCAACAGCAATTGTTATTCCACCAGTTATAGCCGCTTTTAATTCAGCTTCGTTCAAAAACGCCATTTTTCTTCATCTCTTCTAAATAAGATGGTAAAGATTTTGCAATCTCCATTAAAGCTTTTCCAGTAGATTCATGATATGAAATACCTTCATATAATTTATCTATATTTCTAATAGAATTTTTAACTTCATCCATTAATCCACTTTCAACAAAAATATCAGGGCCTAATTCATCTACTTTTTCTTTTCCAATATTAGTGCAAAAAACTAAAAGTAAATAATCAATTGTATTTTCTCTTTCTTCAAAAGTTTCCGATTGTAAAACACTATTAATAATTTCTTGTATCTGCGAAAATGTTAAATATTGTTTGACCTCAATATCATAATTTTCTAAATATTTTTCTTTTAATCCTTTTAATTCCTTCATATTATTTACCCTCTTTTAAATTAATTTCCTTCTGCTTGTTGCTGTTCTGGTGCTTTAATTGCCCATTTACCCTCAGCATCAACATAAAGAGTGCTTCCAGCATCAGCAATTGTAACTGTTGGTAAGCCTTGTGGTAAATCACCAATCACAAATTCACCATCATCAACAATTAAACCTTGCCCATTAGTAGCTTCTGAAGCATCTGGTAATCCAGTTGCAGTAGCTTTAAGAACACCATTTTGTTCAACTAAAGAAGTTCCATCAATTTGAAAACCACCACATGAAATTTTCTTAGCCATTATATTACCTCCCAATTAAATCTTTAAATAATTAGTTGCCCATCCTATACCTAAAGTAGCAGTAATTAAAAGCCAAGGCCAATTCTTTTTTATCCATTCAGATATATCAAATTTACTTTTTTCTTCTAATTCTTCTACTTTAGTTTTAACTTTATTAATTTCTTCTTTGTTTTCTGAAATTTCTTTTTCTTGAGATTCAGTAGTATAATTTATTTTCTCCATAGTTTTTTCTAAACTATTGAGAACTTCTGTCATTTTTTCATTACTTTTTGTATTTCTATCTAAACTTTCTTTAAGATGTGGAATTTCTGTTTCCATTCTTGTAAGACGCTGTTCCATCTCACCAACACGCCCCTCTAAATCTGGCATTTTGTTCACTTCCCTACTTACTTAACTTATAACCATTTTTATTCTTTTTTACTTTTACAAATTTTGGTATATCAGTAAAAGGATTCTGAATTTTAATAGTTTCATTTTGAAAAATGATATATAAATATCCATGTCTTTCAAACTCAACTTTATAATATCCATCTGGTGTAGGTTCAGAATTTAAATATTTACAATATTTTTCAATTCCCGGTCTTTCTTTATAAGCATTTATTTTTCCACACCATTGTGCCCAAGGGCATATATTACCTGTTATTTCACAATGATTTCCATTTCTATTCTTACACATAATTTATAATAAAAAAATAAGGAGGAAGGTATAATAAATATGCCTTACCTCCCTATTTTAATTAAAAAACAAATTAACCGACACTAACAGTTGCATAAGCAACAATATCAGTTCTATCTTTAAGAGTAGCGGAAATAACAGTATCGCCAGTACCAGAAGCAGTAACTAAACCAGCTTCATTAACAGTAGCAGAAGTACCACTTTCAACTGCAAAAGTAAAATTACTATTATCTTTACGTTGAGAAGCAACAGACCCACCAAACACAACACGAACAGCTAAAGTTTCACTTTCGCCAGAAGCAAGCTCAAGGTCACTATTTTCAATAGCTAAAGCAATAACATTATCTTTCCATGAAGTTCCAAAAATTTCTTCAGTCATAGTGCCATAATAAGGATTCTCTTCACAAGAAATACCAGATTCAACACCAAGAGCATTACCAGTTAAGGAAATAGTAGCCGCAGAAGTAGCAGTTAAATTAAGGTCTTGATTACCGTCAAGCTGGAAGCTTGGAATATCGGTAATGATACGGCCATAACGAGTTGCAGAACCAATGTCAGAGGAATCCCCAGAGAACAAATCGTTCATAATAACTAAGTGTAAGGTCTTAGGAACATACTGAGTGTTAATAATGATGCTACGAGCATTTTCATTCTGGTAAAAATACTTCACACAGTAAACATCATTAGCGGAAGCTCCAGCAGGAACTAATGTATAAACACCATCCGCAGAAGTAATAGTGCCGACAATCCAATTAGTATCAGCAGGTTTCTTATACCATGCAAGTAAAGAACCATTAACAGCAGTAGGGACATTGGTTAAAGTAATAGCTCCACCAGCACCAACAACTTCACCAGCGGCAGGAGATTCATAAATAGAAAGTCCTCCCATAGAAATATCAACACCAAGGTTTGCGGCAAGATACTCTAATTTAAACATGGCATCGGTCAGAGTAATAGCTAAATTACTGTCATGGAAATACTTACCAAATAAAGCATTAGCTTGACCACCACGAATCTCTTCGCTTGAAATACTAAAATTAAAAGTGCTTTCAGTCAAAGTTTTTGCATAATTTTCATGTGAAGTCGTTAATTTCACACCGTTTATTCGCACCAAAATAAACTGCTCATACTTTCGTATGAGATAAGACTATATGTTATTCTTAATTATCCATATTAATAAATACAAGATGATGATTACCCTTGACCAAGTAATCAACAGCATCTTCAATTTGCTTTTTAGATGGAATTTCATCTTTTGAATTGGCTTTAATTCTAATTATTTTATATCCTTCTCTCATAAGGACTGTGTTTCTTGCGGAGTCTTTTTGCCCTCTGTTTTTATGCCAATATTTACCATCATATTCAAAATCTATTTTATATTCACCCAAAACAACCAAACAATCTAATGATAAAACACCTTCTGGATAATTTTCAAAACAATTTTCTTCACCATACAATTCTTTTAATAGTTGACACATTTGTTTTTCTGGTTTTGAAGAAACTGCGTTTCCATTTTTATTTCTTGTCCATCTTGTTTTTTCTTGAACTTCTTTAGATTTGTATGGATTTGTTTCACCATATTTTTCAAGACAGGTTTTTATACTTTTTTCTCTTATTGTTGGGTCACACATTGGACTTTTCCCACCATATCTTTTTTTATTTGTTTCGATTGCTTTGTTCTTTATTTCATCGTTTTTCATAGGATTATCTTCACCATATTTTTCAAAGAAAACTTCTTTGATTTGCTTCTTTACAAATTCAGAAGCAATTGCCCATTCATTATTATATCTTTCCAAATTAGTTTTCTTCTTTTTTTCAATGGCTAAAGATTCATTAGCACAATTTGTAACTCCATATTTTTCCATCATGGCACATGGTAATTTTATTTTTACTGCACAACTTATACACAAATCACCAAGTTCTTTGTATTTTCTTTTTATCCAATTTTTATAAGTTGTGATTTTAATTTCGCCACAATTGTCGCATTTATATTTTATTTTTGTTTTTGAAGTATCTGGCAAATCTTCTAATTCAACAAGAATTGGAACACTATCATCAAGAACATAAGAATTAAATTTTTCACTATATTTTTTAGGAATTTCATATCCTTTTTCTTCATAGTGCCTTAAAGTTCTTGTAGAAACAAATACTTCTGCTTTTTCTGTTATTAACACAATTTTTTCCTTTTTAAATATTTTTATTAAGTTTGTCAAGTTTTTGAATAATTAAGAACTGGATTTTTCAGGGAACTTTCCCCTACTCTCCCGCAAGGAGATAGTCGTTGAACGTTTTCCATATGAATAATTCACTTAGGAATTTCGTTGCTGAAGACCCATTTTTTATAAACATTTAGGATTTAACCATGTGTTTATCCCATGTCTTTTTTCTACTTTCGTAACCATTCAGCTTGTCATTTCTAACTACTGTTTAGGCACATGGGCTTTAGGGATTGCCAGCAGTTAACCCAAAGTCATATACTTTTTTCAAAATATAGATGGCATTACTTTACCACACCAATTAAATTATCTCCATCAAACAGAAGCGCTCTACCAACACCAGCAAGAAATTGATTTTGAGCCATAATTTCTTATCCTCCTTGAAATTTATCATATTCAGAAATTAAATCTGTATTTATATTTATATTATTCGTTTTTATTATATTACCATCTCCACCCATACTCTTATTATAGGCTTCTTTAGATGTAATATAATCATCGAATTTACCTTTTTTCTTCTCAAATATCCAATTTATAGCATCTGATTTTCCACCATATACAGCAATTGGTTTAGAACACAAATATTCTACCTCTTTACTTACCTCTTGAAATAGCAAAGAATGACTTCTAATAGACATTTCTAATTGTTCTTTTTTATTTATGCCACAATGAGAAGTAATTATGGCAATTCTTCTTTCAAGAGATGGAGGTTCTAAATTTTTATTTCTGAGTTTATCTAATTCTTCCATACTCTCTTTTAATTCTGGATTTATATAGCTATCATCAAAATTTAAAAGATTTTGATATAATATTATTTTTTTTATATCATCAAATTCTTTTTGTGTTATATATATATCAGAATTTTCTTTATCATATACAACAATTTTTTTATTATCTGTATATTTTATTTCAGGAACTTTCAATCCCATACATAAAATGCAGATATTCACAAATTGTTGTATAGCTTCTTTAGAATAAGGAAAAACTCTTTCAACTAAAAATTTTAAATAAGACATTGAAATAATTTCAACATCATTTATAGAATTTTTATCAATATTTAATATATTATAACTTGTAATAAATAGCATATAATTTTTTAAAGATATCGGAGAAATATATAAAATTTCTCCACACTTTAATTTATATGGTACAGGTTCATCAAAAGTAAAATAAGTGTCTTTATAATAATTAATATCAATCGACACAACTTATAACACTCCCCGAATCACCCATATTTGTGCTTAAATATATTTGTACACCAGTAAATTTTTTACTATCTCCAATAATACTTCTTGCAAAGTCATATCTTGTTTGGTTTTTATTGAACATTAATTTACCAATTCCACCTATTTCTACTCCATTAAGAGTATTTAATATCTCATTTATAAACAAATCCCCACGATTTACAGGAATGCCATCTTTTTCAACTAATGCCATAGTAACACCATATAAAAAATCAAAAGCAAATACTGGTGTAGCAATATATAAATTGTCTGCATTTATATAATAGTCATAACATTTAAACACACATTTTTCTTCACAAATAGCATCTCCAATAATATTCGTCAAAAAGACACTATAATCTTCTTGTGCCCCACTTTTCCAAATATAAGAAAGCTTTTCCGTCATAGAAAGATTTTCATATGATAAAGCATCATAACTATTATATTTTATCATTTTCCATATATTTTCATTATTCTTTGCTAAAAATTCAAGTATCTTATATGGAGCTTGTGGTAATTGTGAAAGTGAATTATACATAAATAATATCCTCTTTTATCCAAGCATACTTACTGCTTTTATTTCTAAAGTTTCTGTTTTATTAAATGATGGATTACTACAAGAAGCTGTTATAATTAATCTTTGAGGAATATCAGAAATACCATTTGAAGTCAACATATAGGAATTATTATTCTTTTTATAAATAGAAATAATATTACTTTCTATTTGAACAGATATATTTAAATCTTCATTATTTAATAATTCGCCATTATAATAAACTTCTATATTAAAATCTATTGATTCATATTGTCTTATAACACTGAAATCTGGCTGTAAAACAATATTTACAATATTAGATGTATCTCCAATAGTAATTGTAATAAAATCATAAACATTTTTATTACCTTCTATAAAAGCAGTAATTGTAGTGCTATCATTAATATTCCCAATAACATTATAATTACCATCAGTATCAATTTCTACTACATCTGAATTTGCTGATTCCCATATAACATTTCTTTCTACTTCAACATTATTTAATAAAACATTTGCAGTTAATTTACCAGTAGCACCATTTAATAATGTTAAATCTTGTGAATTTATAAATATGTCATAATTATAAGTTCCATTTTCTGCAATGCCAAGTTCTAAATCATCACCATCTCTAAATTCATCTAAATATAAATCTAAATACAATAAAGTTGTAGATGAATCAATATCATAGTCTACTGCATTTTGATAACCATATAACTTAAAAGGTCTCCCAGAAAGAATAAAACGTGTATTTGTTTTAAATAATCTTAGAGTATCTTCATTACCTTGAACCATTATTACAGCATGATTATTTGGTGTTAAAATATATTTGCTTACTTTTACAGTAGAAGCCGCCATATCATAATCAACAACACAAGGAATTGAAAATATAGCTCCATTTTTAGGGTCTTTTATTTTAAGACTATTATTACATCTTCTTATTCCGCAATCTTGAACAACTCCATCATATTCACTATAACTATGTACAATCCAATAACAATTATCGAATTTATACATAAGTCCTCTTTTGACAGTATGAGTAATATCACGAAATATAAGTTTATTGAAATCGCGGACATTTTTAAGACCCGTAGATGTATCGGCTACAGTTGGAACTAACCAAACTTCTAAATCATCATAACAACAACTACCTATATCTCTTTGTTCTTTCACAGTATAAAGAGCAGTAGTATTATCCCATTGCATATCTATAAATTCTTGTTGTAAATTTCTATACATTTTATCAGGAACGGTATCAATTTGAGAATTAATAATATTATTGAAAAATCTTAATGACACTATAATCACCCTCTTTTCTCAATAATATCTATCATA